>Ga0209345_10000055_pt1 | contig 172869 bp, 143 predicted proteins | sample Cruoilmetagenom7_FD_187294 | JGI IMG/M metagenome (GOLD analysis project Ga0209345, IMG submission 187294) | Oil polluted marine microbial communities from Coal Oil Point, Santa Barbara, California, USA - Sample 7 (SPAdes) (version 2) | ecosystem: Environmental > Aquatic > Marine > Oil seeps ... | reverse complement strand
GAGTTGTGTGTGTGATGTGAGTATTTCTCATAAGGATGCGAAGCTGGGGTTTCCGGAGGTTGATCTTGGGTTGTGTCCGGCGGTGATTGCGCCTTGGGTGGTGGCGAAGATGGGGGCCGGGCGGGCTCGGATGGCGATGTTGATGGGGGGGATTATGTCGGGGGCGCGGGGGCATGAGCTTGGATTGATTGATCATCTGGCTGCGGATCGAGCGGGGCTTGAATCGCTTACGGCTGAGATTGCTGAGCGGTTGGCTTCTGGAGGACCCAAAGCCTTGGCGGCGACGAAGGATCTGCTTAATGTGATTGATGGGACTGTGGATCCGGCGATGGTCATGAAGGGGGCGAAGTTGAGTGCGGGGGTTCTTGCTACGCCGGAGGCTCAGGCGGTGTTGATGGCTCGTTTGAACCCGACTAAATCCTGATTATCGGCGGTCGACAAGGGGTGATTGTGGGTGTCAATTGGGAGGTGGGTTGCATATGATCCGTGACCGATGGAGCTGCGGATCCACGCGGTGATCGTTGCAAAAAACACGATCCCTCCTCCGCAAGAGTGAGACATTCCTGTGGTTCAAGATTTACTGCCGGTGGAGCTGAGCACGAATGGTGATGGTGCCGTGATTGCGGTGTTGACATTGGATCAGCCCGGGCGGCCGGTGGTTGTGATTGATGAATCACTTTTGAATCGGTTGGATGCGACGCTGGATACTTTGCCGGATGATCTTGGTGGGTTTGTGCTTGCGTCGTCGGCGCCTAGAGCGTTTGTTGCTGGGGCGGATCTCAAAGCGATCATGGCGATGGATGATGCTGAGTTGCATGCTTATCTTGAGTTTGGGGCTCGGGTGTTCCAGCGGATTTCGGATTTGAAGTGCCCCACTGCTGCGGCGATTCATTCGACGGTGCTTGGGGGCGGGCTTGAGCTTGCGATGCATTGTGATGGGCTTGTTGGGTTGATTGAGCCGGAGGGGAAGCCGTTTTTGATTGGGCTGCCTGAGGCGGGGTTGAAGATTTGTCCTGGGTGGGGCGGGACGAACTTGCTGGTTGCTCGGATCGATTCGAAGGATGCGATTGTGATGACTGCGAACGGGCGGGCGATGAAGAGTGATGCTGCTGATGAGATGGGGATCTTTGATGTGACGGTTTCGTCTGCGGATGAGCTGCTTGGTGCTGCTCGGGCATGGGTTGGGGCTCAGGAGACGCCAACACGGATTGGGCGGCCTTCGCGGTGTATTGATGAATCGAATGCGGCAGAGATGCAAGGGGCGTTGGTTGAGGCACGCGGGGAGCTTGGGACTGAGGAGCATACCGAGGCGGTGTGTGACGCGGTTGGAGTTGGGATTGCGTCTGGTTGGGGGGCGGCGGTTCAATGTGAGCGGGACCATCTGGTCAAACTACGGCATACGCAGCCGGCGCAGGATGCGATCAATGCGTTCTTTGATAAAGGCAAGAAATAAGAGATCAAAACCACCCGATGAACATGAAAGCTGTTCGTCGAGAATTCTTTAAGGAGTTGACACCATGGCGAAGATTCAGAATGCAGACCTGAAGGACATGAAGGGCGTCTCGGACCGCGATAAGAAGATGATCGCGGATGCGGAGACTTTGCTTGGGCCTGAGCCATCGGAGATGGGGGTTGTCAAGAACTTCTTCTGGGGGAACCTGAGAGAAGAGCTGTTGTTCCCGTATCCGGAGATGGACAAGGTCTCTGCTGATGAACGGCGTGAGTGCGATGAACTGGTCGCCAAGCTTCGGGTGTATCTGAAGGAAGAGCATCCTGCTGTTGAGATCGACCAAGAGCAGTACATCCCGGAGTGGGTACTCAAGAAGCTGTTTGATTTTGGCGTGCTTGGGATGACGATTCCCAAGGAGTACGGCGGGCTTGGGATGGGGATTACTTCGTACAACCGGGTGCTTGAGGCGCTGGGGTCACGGTGTGGTTCGACGGCGGTTCTTGTTTCGGCGCATCAGTCGATCGGGTGTAAAGCAGTCATGTTGTATGGGACTGATGAGCAGAAGAAGGAATATTTGCCCAAGCTTGCTCGGGAATGGCTGAGTGCGTTCTGTTTGTCTGAGCCTCAGGTGGGGTGTGATGCGGGTGGTCAGGAGACGACCATCGAGCTGACCGATGATGGCGAGCACTATATTGTCAATGGCGAGAAGAAATGGGCGACCTCCGGCGCGATCGCTGGGTTGTTTACGGTGATGGGTGTTCAGAAGATTGATGGGAAGGATCGGGTCACGGCTCTGATTCTTACGCCTGATATGGAAGGTGTTGACATCTTCTCCAAGAACCGGAGCAAGATGTGTATCCGGGGTACATGGCAGGCACGGATCCGGTTTAACAATGTGAAGGTGCCTAAGAAGAACCTGCTCCACAAAGAGGGCAAGGGTCTTGGGCTTGCGTTGACTTGTTTGAACTATGGGCGTTGTACTTTGTCGGCGGGGATGCTTGGCGGGGCCAAGACGGCGATGGATCAGTCGATCAAGTGGTCGCAGACGCGGCATCAGTTCGGGCGTCCGATTTCGGACTTCGAGCTTGTGCAGCAGAAGATTGCGAAGATGTCGGCGTATTGCTACGCGATGGACTCGATGCTGTACATGACGACCGGGATGCTTGATCGTCACGATGCGGACATCATGCTTGAGACAGCGACTTGCAAGGTGTTCTGTTCGGAAATGGGGTGGCGGACGGTTGATAACGCGCTGCAGATCATGGGCGGCGAGGGGACCATGGCGGAGAACGAGCTTGAGCGGATCTTTAGGGACTCGCGGATCAACACGATTGTTGAGGGCGCTAACGAGGTCATGCAATCGTTCATCTTTGCATACGGCGGCAAGCAGCTCGCTGAGAAGATGCTCGGGATTAAGGACATGGCGGACAACAAGAAGTTCACGCCAACGATGATCAAGGCGGCGCTGCCGCTGGGTCGCGAGGTGTTCCTTGGGATCCGGAACAAGGCTCCGAGCATGACCAAGCTGCATCCTTCGCTATCGCCTTATGGGTCGCGGATGTGCCGATTGATCTCGGAGCTGACTTATCAGTTCAAGGTGATTTCCAAGAAGAAGGACGCGGCGATCGTGACGGCTCAGGTCACGCAGGCTCGACTTGCCGATGCGGCGTTGTATCTGCATGGTTGGGCGTGTACGCTCTCGCGGCTTGATATGGATATCCGGAACAATGAATCCGGGACCGAGTTTGATCGGAATAAAGCGAGCGCGATCCACTTCTTTGATCTTGCCGAGCTTGCGATTCATGACGCGTTCCGTGGTTTGCATGAGAATGCGGACGACACGATGCTGACGGCGGCTGCGGCGGCTTTGGCACACTCGAGTACTCTTGAGAACAACTTGTTTGCGATTCCTGAGAGCTCGCCGAGTGATAAGGGGACCGGGCGTGAGCTGAAGCAGGATCACATCAAGCAGTTCCCTGGGACTGGGCTTGAGAATGCCGGGTCTACAGGCCGCGAGCACATGAGTGAGACGATCGAACAGTTGAACTAAATGGGTTTGAGACTCAACAGTGACGAAAGCCGAGCCGGGGCAAGCGTTTGCGATGCCCCGGTTTTTTCTGCCAAAGCGTTGTGTTGAACCTATAGTTGAATCCCAATGGTGAGCCTTGGAACTGCTCGCGCGTCGTTCGGAATCGGCGGAGGCGCGGTTGTTCCCTGATACCGCTGGTTAGGAGATTTTTTATGCCACACCATACTGTGTATGAAGCCAAGATTGAGCACCTGCAGATCCTTGATGAGGATGGGAAGCTTGATAAAAAACTCGCCAAGGACACGCTGACGGACGATCAGGTGGTGTATTTGTATGAGCAGATGCGGGTGTGCCGGGAGCTTGATGAGATTGCTTTTAAGCTGCAGAGGTCTGGGCGGATGGGGACCTACCCGCAGAACAAGGGGCAGGAGGCCAATGCGGTTGGCTCGGCTCTGGCGATGGTCAAGGGGAATGATTGGATCGTGCCTTCGTACCGGGAGAACGCGGCGTTGTTTATGCACGGGATGCCGATGCATTATGTGATCCAGTACTGGATGGGTGATGAGCGGGGGTCGAAGTTTCCTGAGGGCGTGAACATCACGCCTTTGTCGGTTCCGATCGGGACGCACATGCTGCACGCAACGGGGATCGCTTGGGCAATGAAGCAGCGGAAAGAAGCGGACCGGGCGGCGATCACCTACTTTGGTGATGGGGCGACCTCGGAGGGTGATTTCCACAACGCGATGAATTTTGCGACGGTGATGCAGGTGCCTTGTATTTTCTATTGTCAGAATAACTCTTGGGCGATCTCGCTTCCGCGCGAGCAGCAGATGAACTCTGCTACGGTTGCGCAGAAGGCGTTGGCGTATGACATGCCGACGATTCAGGTTGATGGGAACGATATCTTTGCGGTGTATAAAGCAACCCAGGACGCTCGCACGAGGGCGATCCAGGGTGGCGGGCCATCGTTTATTGAGGGTGTGACTTACCGCCTTGCAGATCACACTACGGCGGACGATGCTCGTCGGTACCGGGATCAATCCGAGGTTGATGCGTGGCTTGAGAAGGACCCATTGATCCGGACACGGAAGTACATGGAATCGGTCGGGGTCTGGGATGACAAGAAGCAGGAAGAGCTTGAGACGCGGGCCAAGACGATTGTGAAAGAGGTTGTCGATGCGGCGATCTCTGTGAGCACGCCGACGGCGAGCGAGTTCTTTGATGATATGTATGCGGAGCTGCCTCGGGATTTGCAGATTCAGCGGGACACGATGCGGACGAGTTCGATCGGGCGGAATCCTTCGCAGATCGGGTTGAATGCTCAGGCGGCGGGGATCCAAGGATGATGGTAAAGATCGTTGATACCAAAGGCAAAGAACGGTATATCAACGCCGCATATGTTCGCTCGGTAACCCCGAAGGGTAACGAGAAGGCGGATATTGACTTTGGACACTGGAGCGGTGCGATCCGGGTTGAACAGCCTGCCGAGCAGGTTGCTGAGATTCTGAACGCAGCGCTTCCAAGCTCATTTGATGAATACCTCGCTGCTGTTGATCAGCAGACACAAACCAACAACATGGCCGCTGCAACTACTATTGCGGTTATTGGATAAACGGAGTTTCGAAATGGCAGAACAAACACTTGTTGGAGCGATTACTTCGACACTCGACCAGGCGCTCGCTCGCGATCCTGATGTGATCTTGCTCGGAGAAGACATCGGCGTCAATGGCGGCGTGTTTCGGGCTACAGAGGGTTTGATGGCGACGCATGGTGAGGACCGTGTAGTCTCTACACCTTTGGACGAAACGGGGATTATGGGGACGGCGATCGGGCTTGCGATTGCGGGCATGAAGCCGATTCCTGAGATTCAGTTCGAAGGTTTTCTTGGCCCTGCGTATGACCAGTTTGTGAACCATGCGGCTCGCATGCGGACGCGGACGCGGTCGGCGGTGACGGTGCCTATGACGGTGCGGGTTCCTGTTGGAGGGGGGATCCATGCTCCGGAGCTGCACAGCGATTCGCCTGAGGTGATTTATGCTCACTCGCCGGGGATTAAGGTGCTGATGCCTTGTACTCCATATGACGCGAAGGGCTTGCTGAACTCGGCGATCAAGGATCCTGATCCGGTGATCTTCTTTGAGCCTAAGCGGGTATACCGGACCTTTAAAGAAGAAGTGCCTGATGAGTATTATGAGATCCCGATCGGGGAGGCGAAGGTAGTTTCTGAGGGCGAGGACCTGACGATCGTGACCTGGGGGGCTCCGGTGTTCCAGTGTCTTGAGGCGATTGATAATCTGCCTGAGGATGTGTCGGTGGAGCTGATTGATCTTCGGTCGATCTATCCGTTTGATATGGACACGGTTGCCGAGTCGGTCAACAAGACCGGGCGTTGCGTGATTGTGCATGAGGCGCCGCTAACCGGCGGATTCGGTGCGGAGATCGCGGCTCGGGTGATGGAGGAGTGCTTCCTGCAACTGGAGGCACCGGTTCAGCGTGTGGCTGGGTTTGACACGATCATGCCTTACTACAAGCTGGAGAATGAGTATCTGCCTGAGGCACCGCGGATCCTGAAAGGGATTACGGAGTGCTTGGCGTACTGAGTTGATTGACGATTTACGACTGACTGATTACAGAATGACCCCCCCACTGCTGATAGCAGCGAAGAGGACTGAACATATGGCTGGCAAAGTTTCATCTGATCCGAATATCTTTATCCTTCCTGATCTTGGGGAGGGGCTTGAGGAAGCCGAGCTTATTAAGTGGGTCGTCAAGGAAGGCGACACGGTTGATGAACTTGAGGTGATCGCGGAGATGGAGACGGACAAGGCACTCGTTGAGGTGCCCTCTCCACGCGCGGGGACGATCAAGACGCTGCATGGGTCTGATGGGGACACGATCAAGGTCGGGGCTCCGTTTGTGACTTATGAAGGCGGGAGTGATGATGCACCTGCGGCGGCGGCTCCAGATGCTGCTCCGGCCAAGAAAGAAGATCGGCCTGAGGATCAGGGGTCTGTGGTTGGGCAGATGTCCGACTCGACGCCTGGGATGGGATCGAGCGATGGGAAGGCATTGGCTTCGCCTGCGGTTCGTCGGCATGCTCGGGATACTGGGGTTGATATCAATGCGATCTCGGGGACTGGGATCGGTGGACGGGTGACTCGGAAGGATGTAGATAACGCGAAGGCGTCGGGCGGGGCTGTTGCTCCTGTGGCAGCTCCGGTTGCATCAGCTCCTGCTGCTCCGTCTGCACCAGTACCAGCGATGGCACCGCGTCCTGCGGAGACTCGCCGTCCTTTGGGCTTGCCTACGACGCAGATTCCGGCGGCTCATTCACCTCAGCAGATGCCTGCGGCTCAGTATCCAGCTCAACAGCCTACGCCGTATCCGCCGCAAGGGTATCAGTACCCACCACAGCCGGCGTATCCGTATCATGCACCGCCGCCTTATGGCTATGCCCCTCCTCCACCTCCTCCTGGATATGGCTACCCGCCTCCCCCACCGCCAATGCCTTATGGGTATCCGCCTGCGCCGATGCAAGGCGGGGTTCCTGCGGCTCCGGGGTATCAGGGGCCTGCGGCGTTCCGTCCAATCCCGAATCCGGCTCAGCAGAGTTTGGTTGGGCAGGGGATGGACGAGGCACGGATTCCGTTTAAAGGGATCCGTCGGACGATTGCGAATCGTTTGCGGCACGCGGTAGACACAGCAGTCCACTTTACCGTTGTCGATGAGGCGGATGTAACGGCCCTTGATGCGCTCCGGAAAGAAGTGAGTGCGTCAACTGGGGTGAAGCTGACATTCTTGCCGTTTATATGTGCTGCGGTTTCGCGGGCGCTTGCTGGTAAGTTCGGCGCGATGAACGCGATTGTGGATGACGAGGCGTCTGAGATTGTTCAGTACGGCGCGGTGCATCTTGGGATCGCGACTGATACCGAGAATGGTCTGATGGTGCCTGTGATGCGTGATTCAGACCGGATGAATGTTGTGGAGCTTGCGCAGTCGATCGCTCAGATCGCGGCGAGTTCACGGGATCGGTCGATCCCGCGCGAGCAACTGATGGGCTCGACCTTTACGATCTCCAATGTGGGATCGCATGCGGGCCGGTTTGCGACGCCTGTGATTAACTATCCTGAGGTTGCGATTTTGGCTATTGGCAAGGCGTACGACGGGGCTGTTGTGCAGGACGGGCAGTTGATGGTTGGCAAGGTGATGCCTTTGTCGCTGGCGTGTGACCACCGGGTTGTGGATGGGGCGACGGCGGCTTTGGCTTTGGCAGAGATTGTGGAATCGCTGCAGAACCCTGAATCACTGCTTTGAGTGATGCGGCTTGGCACCTACTTATTCGACTGAGCTGAGTTTTTTGATCCGCTGGAGTCGGGAGGATTCGTTGGCGACTAGCCATGGATCTGCTGAGAGCATCTGGTGTGCTTTGGCAAAATACGGACCTGCTTTTTCGGTGAACCCGAGAGCGTGGTAGCACTCGCCGAGTTCCTCATGGACATAGCCGTCGGCTTCTGGGTCAGTCTCGAGTTGTTGTTGGATTTCAATGGCTTCGTCGAATCGAGCGAGCGATCTGAGGCAGCGACCGATGCTCCATCTTGCGATTCGGATTTGGGGGAGAGATTCCGATTCAAGACGGACTTCGAGTGCACGCTCGAAGAGTATGAGTGCCTGCTGGTGATTGCCCTCGTCGTGTTCCGTCCATGCCATGTTATTGAGTAGGGAGCCACGCCATTTCTTTGCGTCTTCTTGGTCTGACTCAATGGCGAGTTCCATGGCTAGATGATTCCATTGCTTTGAATCTTGACCGCTGAGCACGATCCCGAGCATGTGGGCGGCGTCTACTGCGAGCCCATCGAGATGGCTTGATCTGGCGATATCCCAAGCGTGCACAAACTCTGATGCCGAGAGCGTTGGATCTCCTGAGGAGTTGAGCAATCGGCCTCGTTCAAGTTTGAGTCGGACGGCGAGTTCGCAAGCTGGGGAGGGGTGAGTTATCAGGATTGCATTAAGCAGTGCAAATCCTTGGTCGAATAATCTAGATAAACCGAGAGCACGGGCCTGCTGTGTTTGCGCTAGAGCAGCGAGGATCGGCTGACCAGCTTCAAGAGCTCTCAACGCAAACTCCTCAAATCGTTGGCATGAGACAACAGGATTACTGAAATCCCACATAGATTGGAGATATTGTGGCTCTAGGGGGGACGGCTTTGAATCAGAAATGGTCATTGGAGCCTAATCTTGCAGGTTTTGGTGTGAGCAAATGATTTCGAGGACTTACGGCCATTGTATCCGGACAGACTTCTGCGTTAATTGCAGCTTTGAGCCATAAACACAAACGATGCCTCCCGGTCATTGAGCATGGCATTACTCTATAGAGATTGACCTCTAGCTGGGGCCCGCCTATCGTTTCGGCCCTCCGGATGGAAACCGGGGTGACTAAAGGAATTACCATGAAAAACGACACGCACCCAACTTTCTACCCATCCTGCAAGGTCTACTACAACGGCGAGGTCGTGATGACCGTAGGGGCTACGGTTCCTGAGCTGAAAGTGGATGTTTGGTCGGGTTCGCACCCGTTCTTTACCGGTAAAGCGACCTTTGTTGACGCGGCTGGCCGGGTTGAGAAGTTCCAGAAGAAGTTCGCTGGCAACTACTTCAAGAACAAGAAGTAAGCCGACCGATTGGTCATATTCGATATTTCAAGCACCCTGCGATTCGATCGTTGGGTGTTTTTCTTTGGTGATGGGCTCTCAGAGTGTTGTTTGATTGGCTTGAGGGCTCGTTTTGGATCGATGAGACGACAGATCGATATTTTTTGAGGATACCATGAACATCGGTCGACCAGAATATGTATAATCCGTTCATCCGGAAAATAGGATATACCATGCCAAAGACTACCGAAACCGCTGTTCATCCACTTCTAGACCTTTTAAAGGCCAAAGTCCTTGTATGGGATGGGGCTATGGGTACGCAGATCCATGGGCTGGATCTGGATATTGATACGCATTATCAGGGGTGCGAGAACTGTACGGATATTTTGTCGCTGAGCTGTCCTGAGGAGATCGGGGAGATCCACCGGAGCTATTTGCGGGCGGGGGCTGATGTGGTGTCGACCAATACCTTTGGGGCGGCGGCGCATGTGCTTGGGGAGTTTGATCGGGGGAATGATGCGCGGGAGTTGTCACGGTCGGCGGCGGCGATTGCTCGGGCGGCGTGTGATGAGTTTTCGACTGAGGATCAGCCTCGGTTTGTGGCGGGGTCGCTTGGGCCTGGGACGAAGCTGATTACGCTTGGGCAGATCGGATTTGATGAGCTGCGGGATTCGTACGCGATCGCGGCGAAGGGGTTGATCGAAGGCGGGGTTGATGTTGTTCTGATAGAGACTTGTCAGGATTTGTTGCAGATCAAGTGCGCTGTGCAGGCGGTACAACAGGCGGAAGCTGAGCTCGGGCGGGATGCCGGATCGGTTCTGATCTTTGTGTCGGTGACGATTGAGCAGACGGGGACGATGCTGGTGGGGAGTTCGATTGAGGCGGCGATTGAGTCGCTTCGTCCACTGCCGATCGCGGCACTTGGGCTCAACTGTGCGACCGGGCCGGTGGAGATGATGAACCATGTGCGGACGCTTGCTGAAAAATGGGACCGACCGATTACGGTGATGCCAAATGCTGGATTGCCTGTGCTTGAAGAGGGTCAGACGGTGTACCCGCTGGATCCCGATGGGTTTACCAAGGCGGTTCGGCCTTTGCTTGACGAGGGGCTTGTGGATGCGATTGGGGGTTGTTGCGGGACATCGCCGGCGCATATCGAGAAACTGAGAGCGTTTGTGGATTCTTCTGAGAAGATCGCGCGTCCGGAACCGGTTGTGGTGCCTTCGTGTAGTTCGCTGTACTCGGCGGTTGAATATCGGCAGGATTTGTCGTTTTTGATCATCGGGGAGCGTTGTAACTCTTCGGGGTCGCGGAAGTTTAAACGGCTACTTGAAGAGGAAGACTTTGATGGGATCGTGTCGCTCGCTCGGCAGCAGGTGCGGGACGGGTCGCATGTGCTGGATATCAATGTGGATGTGGCCGGGCGGGATAATCCGAGGGATATGCACGAGGTGGTGTCGCGGATTGTGAAATCTGTTGATGCTCCTTTGATGCTGGATTCGACCAATCCGAAGGTCATCTTGGCCGGGCTCAAGGCGGCGGCTGGGAAGTGCATTGTTAACAGTGCAAACTTTGAAGAAGGGGACGAGAAGTTTGATGAGTTGTGCGCGATGGCCAAACAGTTCGGAGCGGGGCTGGTGATCGGGACGATTGATGAGGATATCGAGAACGCGATGGCGCGGACTGCGGATCGGAAGCTTTCGATCGCGACGCGGGCGATTGAGCGGGCGGTTTCGGTGCATGGGTTGCTGGTTTCGGATCTGTTTATTGATCCGTTGGTGCTGCCTGTTTCGACGGGGATGGAATCGGATCGGCGGAGCGGGAGTGAGTTGATCGCGGGGACGCGGCGTATCTGCGAGGCGTTCCCGGATGTGCAGACGACTTGTGGGTTGTCGAATGTGTCGTTTGGATTGAAGCCGGCGGCGCGGGTGGTGATTAATGCGGTGTTGTTGCATGAGCTTGTTGAGGCGGGGATGAGCAGTGCTATTCTGCATGCTTCGAAGATTACGCCTTTACATAAGATTGACGACGCGCTCAAAGGGGCGGCGGTTGATTTGCTGATGGACCGGAGGGCGGAGTCGGTTGGTGGGACGGGGTTGCCTGAGGGGATCACCGATGAGAAACACGATCCGCTGTCGCACCTGATCGAGTTGTTTACGGATGAAGAGGAGCAATCGTCGGCGAAGGTGAAGGTTGATTTGACGCTTGAAGAGCAGTTACGGGCTCATATTATTGATGGTGAGAAGGAGGGGCTTGAGGGGACGATAGCTGAGGCGCTGACCAAGTACAAGCCTTTGGAGGTGATTAATGATCATCTGCTTGATGGGATGAAGACGGTGGGCGAGTTGTTTGGGTCTGGGCAGATGCAGTTGCCGTTTGTGTTGCAGAGTGCTGAGGTGATGAAGGGGGCGGTGGCGTTGCTTGAGCCGCACATGGAGAAGGACGATGTTTCTAGCAAGGGGTCGATTGTGCTTGCGACGGTCAAGGGGGATGTGCATGATATCGGGAAAAATCTGGTTGACATTCTGCTGAGCAACAATGGGTTTACGGTGCACAATCTTGGAATCAAGCAGCCGATTGATGCGATCTTGGAAGCGTTCAACGAGACGAAGGCCGATGCGATTGGGTTGTCGGGACTCTTGGTCAAGAGTGTCAATGTGATGGAGGACAATCTTGGGCTGCTCAATGAGGCGGGGGTGGATGTTCCTGTGCTGCTGGGCGGGGCGGCGCTGACGCGGACTTATGCGGAGGGGCATCTGAGCAGCGTGTACGAGGGAGATCTGCATTACGCGAAGGATGCTTTCGATGGGCTTGATACGATGAACGCGATTGTTGGGGGGACGAGCGGGGAGTTGATTGCCTCGGCGAACGAACGGCTGGATGCTCGGAATGCCAATGTCGCGAAACATCAGGCGAAGATTGATGGGGCCAAGTCTTCGCAGACGGCGACGCTTGTTCGGTCTGAGATTGATCGGGACAACGAGATGCCGACGCCTCCGTTCTGGGGGACGCGGGTGATTGAAAAGATCAGTTTGCCTGACATCTTTGCGTATGTGAATCCGACCGCGTTGTTTAGTGTGCAATGGCAGCTCAAACGGGGGAAGCAGGAGAAGTCGGCGTATCAGGCGATGCTTGAGGATGTGGCGAGGCCGAAGTTTGAGGAGTTGAAGGCGGCGTGTTTGGAGCGGACGATTCTTGAGCCGAAGGTTGTGTATGGGTACTTCCCGTGCAGCAGTGATGGGGATTCGTTGGTGGTGTTTGATGCTGAGGATCAGGACAAGGAAGTGCAGCGGTTTGCGTTCCCGAGGCAGGCGGGGAACAAGTGTCTGTGCATCTCTGATTTCTATCGTGATCTCGATGAGTGCAAATCACTCGGGCGGCGGGATGTGATTGCGATGATGTGCGTGACGATGGGGGAGACGATCAGCAGGCATACGAAGGAGCTGTTTGATTCTGATCAGTATCAGGATTATCTGTACTGGCACGGGCTTGGGGTTGAGGCGGCCGAGGGGCTCGCGGAGCTTTGGCACAAGCGGATTCGGCAGGAGCTTGGGTTTGGGCATGAGGATTCGAGTGACATCAAAGCGCTGTTCCAGCAGAAATATCGGGGGTCGCGGTACTCGTTTGGGTATCCGGCTTGCCCGGATATGAGTGCGCATACGACCATGTGGGAATTATTGGATCCTACTCGGATTGGGTGCGGGCTTACTGAGAACTATCAGATTGATCCGGAGCAATCGACTTGTGCGATTGTTTCGCATCATCCTGAGGCGCGGTACTTCAATGCTTAGTAGCTAGTAATCTGATTGTGATGTTCGTTGTTTGAGGAGGAGGATCAGGAAGACTGGGCCTCCGATGAGGGCGGTGAGTACACCTATGGGGATGCGGCCGGCGTTGGTTTCGATGAGTCTGGTGATGAGATCGGCCCCCACCACCATCGATGCGCCAACGAATGCAGAGCCGAGGAGTAGCCCCTTGTGCCGAGGACCGATGAGGACTCGGACGATGTGGGGGCTTACTAAGCCTACGAATCCGATGGGTCCTGCGAGGACGATGGAGATTGTGGTGAGGATGCCCGCGCCGACGAGTTGGGTGATACGGATGCGCCCGATGCGGAGGCCGACGCTTTTGGCTTCGTCTACTGGGAGGGCGCCGGCGTCGTAGGATTTTGATTGGGCGAGGGCGATGGTCAGGACAAGGGCGGCGATGGTGGACGCAATGACGAGGTGGGTACCGGTCAAGTCTTCGCGGAGGTGGCCCATCATCCAGCGGCTCGTGCCGAAACCCCGGTCGGGCATCTGGGCGGCGACAAGCATGGTGGCGGCTCCGAGGATAACAGAGACGATGACGCCGATGAGAACCATGGTTACGGGGTCGATGACGCCCCGCCGCTGGGAGAGGGTGTAGACGAGGGCGAGTACGGTGACGGCACCGACGAGGGCGGGGAGGGATGCTCCACCGACGCTCAGGGTTGCTCCGGTAATGAAGATGGTCAGAGTTACGGCGAATCCTGCACCAGCAGACAAGCCCATGAGGTCTGGAGCGGCGAGGGGGTTTCGGAGGAGGGATTGGAGGAGGACTCCTGCGATTCCGAGGGTTGAGCCAACGATGGCACCGGTCCAGATTCGGTGGATGCGGAGGGATTGGATTGTGGGGTCTGCAGGGATCCCCCAACCTTCTAGATTTGAGATTCCTCCGGTGGAACTCAATAGACGGAGGGTGCTCAGGATGGCAAGGGCGAGAGCCATTAGGACCAGGATGAGCAGGGATCTGCGGTTCACCGGCAACCCTATGCGCCAAATCCCCAATAAGCCGTTAGAATATGATTGACTCATACTGAAGGGATGTGCGATGAGCGAGCCAAGTGTTTTGTGGGATGCGGAGTTTGATCCAAAGATTAAGTCGTATTACTTGTGGTCGACGACGATTATCCTCTGTATTACCATCATCGGGATTCCGCTTGCGATTTTGTATTTTATACTGGGGAACTGGTTGATCACCAAGCACATCGAAAATCTTGGGTGCTCGCTCAATGAGCGGACTTTGGAGATCAAGAAGGGGATTTTAAACAAGACCGAATCGACGATCCCGCTGGAGAAGATCACAGATCTGCAGATGTTCCAGGGGCCGATCATGCGGTACTTTGGGCTTCGGGGATTCAAGGTTGAGACGGCGGGGCAATCTTCTGGGCCTGCGGGGGGATCACTGGTCAATATGATCGGGATTGTGGATGCTGTGGAGTTCCGCAAGACGGTGCTGGATCAGCGAGATTTGTTGGCTTCTGGGAGCCCCTCAGTTGCTGTAGCAGCGGTTGCATCGGCACCTGCGGCTACTGATGGCTCGGCTGAGATTCTGAGCGAAATCCGCGATGTGCTGGTACGGATCGAGTCCAAAATGGGCGATTCGTAGGGTATTGAACGGGCGTATTCTGTGGGTACGAGGGATGTTGTGGGCTATGATTGCCACCTGATCCAGATGACTTAAAACGAGGAAACTGCTGTGGCCAACCTGATTACCTGCCGACTTGTGACACCTAGTGAAGAGCTTCTCAATGAGGAGGTTCTGTATGCCTCGGTCCCTCAACATGACGGGCTTGTGGGTTGTCAGCATGGGACCTCGCCTTTGGTTGCCCAGCTTGGAATTGGCAAGCTCCGCTTAGATTTCCCCAGCGATGCTGGCGGCGGATCGCGTGAGTACTTTATTGATGGCGGGTTCATCAAGATGGCTGATAACGAGTTGATCATTCTTGCTGAGCGTGCGATTGCTGCGGAAGAAATCATTGAGACTGATGCCAAAGCTGAGCTTGCTGAAGCCAATGCTCGTGTGATTCCTGATGATGCATCCAACAAGATGGAAGCGGTCGCTAAGCTGAGCCGGGAGCGTCAAGCTGCGGCGTTGAAGGTCTCGATGGCTAAGACGAGCAAGGTTGTTGGCATCTGATTCTTGCTGAATACCTCGATTTGAATGCACCCCGCTTTGGGGTTTTTTTATGCCATGAGTTGGTGCCGTGATGTCTAAATAACTTGCGAACATGTGCAGTACATACTGCTGATCAGGGCAAAGTTGTCGATTTTGTGCGATGCCTTGCAGATGCTTTGGTACAGGATCACGCCCTTTTGGTCTGCGAATTAGATTTGTCTGTGCTGGAATACGGGAATGATCTCGACTGTTGACTCCCGATGTGGTAGGATTTATACGATGAGCCGGCTATTTGCAACCTTGATCGTCATATTCGCGGGGCTGTCCCCGTGGGCGATCGGTTTGTCTGCAGGCATTGATTGCGGCGAGCGTGCTTGCGTGGTGGAGGTTGTGCAGGATAGTTGCTGCGGCGATCCTGCAGAGCCGATGTATTGCCCGACGTCTGATGGGCCTTGCCGGTGCGGGGTTACTGAAGCTCCAGTTCCCGAACGCCAGCCGCCGGCTCCGCTTCCCAGTTCGAATCATCCGACACTTGTGACTGTTTTCACTGCTCCACCGGTCATGGTGGACTTGATGAGCGACGAGACCCTGCACGCCAATGCGAGCGGGCTCGTTCTCTCCCCCACTTTCAGTTCCCACAAGCAGAGGCAGGCCTCGCTGGGTGTTTGGCGGCTGTAGATATTGAATCTGTAGAGAAAGTGCGCGCAAATTCAAATGCGTGCTGTTCTATTTGACTCAATTTTCCACCTGTATCCAAATACTTAGGAAGCTCCTATGTTCTCTAAACTTTATCTGTGTGCACTGAGTGCCTTTGTGGTTGTTGCTGCGTCGGGTTGTTCATCGCCGTTTGACAGTCGCGATTCTTATGCCCTTACGATGCCTCCTGAAGTTCGCTATCCATCGCAGTCGGTGTACCGTGAGGGTGAAGATCATGAGTCGGCACCACAGGCTGATGATGAGATCGCTAATCACCCAGATGAATACATCCGGTACGCGTTGTTTCATAGCCCTGAAGTGGAAGCGGCGTATCAGCGATGGCGAGCGGCATCAGAGCGGCTCCCTCAGGTGCGGACGTTACCTGACCCTCGACTGAACTTTGGGTTCTTTCTCAATGAAGTTGAAACGCGGGTGGGGCCTCAGCAGGCGCGGGTCGGGCTCCAGCAGACTTTCCCTTGGATCGGGAAGTTGCAAGCACGCGAAGATGCGGCGGCCAAGGGGGCACTGGCGGCGTGGTATCGGTATCAGGAGGCGCAGCTGCGGGTTGCTGAGCGGGTGATGATCGCGCTGCATGACCTGGCGTATCTGGACCGGGCGACGGCGATCACGCGAGAGAGCTACGAGCTCTTGGTTTCGTTTGAAGAGGTTGTACGGGCGCGATATCGGCTCGGAAGTGGGTCGCATCCTGAACTGATCCGGATCCAGGTCGAGCTTGGGCAGCTTAATGACCGGGTTGTGCAGCTTGAGTCGATGCGGGGGTCGTATGTCGCGGCACTCAATGCGGTGCTCAATCGACCGAGCGGGACTGCGGTACCCTTGGCTGGCAACCTGCCTGTTTGGCTGGTTGATGATGATGCCGAGAAGATCGTGAATCTGGCACGCGGGTCGAGCCCGGTGCTTGCTTCAATGAATCAGCGGATCGAGCAGGCCCGGATTGAGACCGAGGTTGCTCGCAAAGATGGCTATCCGGATCTGACTGTTGGGATTGATTTCATTGTGACCGATGAGGCGGCGGGACCGACGATTGCTGAGAGCGGGGATGATCCGATCATGCTCAGCTTTGGGATGAATCTCCCGATCTGGCGCGAGAAATACAATGCGGGAGTGCGTGAGTCAATTGCGAATCGGCTTTCGATTAGCCACCAGCGGCAAGCGGCGGGCAATACGCTGTCTGCGCAGGTCCATCAGGCGTGGTTTGAGCATACGGATGCCGCACGAAGAGCGCGGCTCTATGAGGATTCCCTGATCCCGAAGGCGAAGGAATCTCTGGCGGCGTCGATGGTCGGGTTCCGGAGCGGGGATTCTGAATTTTTAGATCTACTCGACACACAACGGACACTGCTTGAGTTTGCGATCACCGCCCAGCGGGCGCGGGCAGACAGCGGGAAGGCGTTGGCGTTGCTCAACCGGCTTGTAGGCGAGCCTGTACAGACGCATACCCAAACAAGCAACCATAAAACTGATGAGGTGCAGCCATGAGTACGAAAACGAACAAGCTACATGACATCGTCGGTATGATTTGGAAGCATATTTCTGCTTCCGTTGCGTTGGTGCTGATTGTTGGTGCGCTCATGCTTGGGTATTCGATGGGACAACCCTCTGAGACTGAAACCGAGGCTTCGATAGGTGGGCATGATCACACTACGGATACAGTGGCCGCTGATGAATACACATGCTCGATGCACCCATCAGTGCGGCTGCCCGATGCGGATGCCAAGTGCCCGATCTGCTTTATGGATCTGATCCCGGTGGCGGCTGGCTCGCAGGATGGCGGAGATCTGCTGACGCTTTCTGAATCTGCTGTTGCTCTGAGCGGGATCGAGACCATGAAGGTCGGGCGGTTCTTTCCGTCTGCTGAGGTGCGTCTGTACGGGAAACTTGGGTACGACGAGACCTCGGTCGCACGGATCAGCGCGTACTTTCCGGGGCGGATTGACCGGTTGTTTGTCAACTATGTTGGTGTGACGGTCAATGAGGGCGATCACCTTGCCGAGATGTACAGCCCGGAACTTCTGGCGGCGTTCGAAGAACTCCGGCAAGCGAAGAAGTCGCTGGATCAATCTGAAAGCGCGAGCGATTTTATGCGGGATACCGCCCGGCAGATCATGGATGCGTCGCGGGAGAAGCTACGGCTCTTTGGGATATCTCAAGAACAGATCGCTCGGGTTGAGGGCGGGGAGTTTGATTCTGATCAGCTAACTATTTATTCGCCTATTGGCGGGGTTGTGACACGGCTTGCTGCACGCGAGGGGGATTATCTTGAAACGGGTGAACGGATCGCGACGGTGGCGAATCTATCGCGACTTTGGCTTGATCTTGAGGCGTATGAATCTGATCTTCCGATGCTCCGATGGGGACTGCCGATTACATTTACGGTCGAAGCGCATCCAGGTGAGGTCTTCGAAGGGCGGGTTTCATTTATTGAGCCGATGGTTGATGATCGCACCCGGACGGCGGCGGTGCGGGTAGCGGTTGACAACATCGACGGTCGGCTCAAGCCTGGGATGTTTGCGACGGCTGTTGCAAGACCGAAGATAGCCGCAGATGGGGTTGTTGTGTCTGATGATCTTGCAGGCAAATGGGTTTGCCCGATGCATCCCACGATTGTTCTCGATCTTGCGGGGAGCTGTGATATCTGCGGGATGGATGTGGTGAGCGCCGAGTCGCTTGGTATTGTTGGTGATCCCTCGATGGTTGAAACGCCATTGGTGATCCCGAGATCTGCGGTGCTCTTTACAGGGACTCGGTCGATTGTGTATATCCGAGTTACCGATCAGGAGGAGCCGACTTATGAAGGGAGGGTTGTTCACCTCGGCCCACTAGCGGGGGATTTTTATACTGTCCGGACTGGGATAGATGAAGGCGAAGATATTGTTGTCCACGGTGCGTTCCGGGTGGACAGCGCTATGCAGCTCCTTGCGAAGCCGAGCATGATGATGCCTGGTGGGGGAAAGAGCGGCGCAGTACACAATCACGGCGGGGATGGTTTTGATATGTCATCGATGAGAATGAAATCGACGGCTCCTGATTCATTCGCTGAGGGTCTTGGCCTGGTGTACGGGGCGTATTTGAATGCTCAGGAACGACTCGCGGATGATGATTTTGACGGGTTTCTTGAAGCGACTCTAGATCTCAATACATCTATTCAATCGGTGAACACTTCGGGGCTCTCTGGCGAATCGTTGGGCTTGTGGAATCGCTCATCGGAACAACTTGCTGTGAGTCTTGATGGGGCGACGATCGAGGATGCACGCCAACTGTTTGAGACAATGACCGCAGGCGTTATGACACTGCAGGACCGATTCGGGAACATGAGCGGTGAGACTCTGCATGTGGCATTCTGCCCGATGGCCTTTGATTTCAAGGGTGCAAAGTGGATCCAGCGGGGAACGGAGATCAATAACCCGTACTTTGGAGATGCGATGTTGCGGTGCGGGGATATACAGGAGACGCTCGAATCTGTTCAAGCGAGCGATCACAAGGGGCACATGAATGACTGATCAAAAACCTCTTGCCAATCCGGGTCCGATCGGGCGTGTTGTGCGGTTTTGTTTAGAGCAGAAGCTTGTGGTTGGGCTTTTGCTGGTTGTCATGATTATCTGGGGGATCATGGTGGCCCCGTTTGACTGGTCGGTTGGGGATCTGCCTCGTGATCCGGTGCCTGTGGATGCGATCCCGGACATTGGTGAGAATCAGCAGATTGTGTTTACCGAATGGATGGGCCGAAGCCCGCAGGATATTGATGATCAGATCTCGTATCCGATGACCGTTGCGCTCTTGGGGATTCCTGGAGTCAAGGATATCCGGAGCTATTCGGTGTTTGGGTTCTCGACGATCTATATCGTCTTTGAGGATGGGGTTGAGTTTTATTGGTCGCGGTCGCGGGTGCTTGAGAAGCTCAACTCGTTGCCCGCTGGGACACTGCCGAGCGGGGTGAGCCCGACGCTTGGGCCTGATGCGACGGCGCTGGGGCAGGTGTTCTGGTACACGCTTGAGGGGCGCGACGAGGAGGGCAATCCGACCGGGGGATGGGAACCCGATGAGCTTCGGTCGATTCAGGACTTTACGGTGAAATACAAACTCGCTAGCGTCGAAGGCGTCAGCGAGGTGGCGTCTATTGGCGGGTTTGTGCGGGAATATCAGGTGGATGTGAATCCTGATGCTATGAGAGCGGCGGGGATCTCGCTTGGACAGGTAATCGACGCGGTACGGAAGAGTAATCTTGATGTCGGGGCTCGGACGCTTGAGGTGAACCGAGCCGAGTACATTGTGCGGGGGCTTGGGTTTATTGAGAATCCTGAGGATCTTGAGCAGACAGCGATTACTTCGCGAGACGGAATCCCGATTCTTGTTGGGGATATTGCGCATGTCGCGTTTGGCCCGGCACTGCGTCGTGGCGTGCTGACAAAGGGAGGGGTTGAGGCTGTGGGCGGGGTTGTTGTGGTGCGGTATGGCGAGAATCCGATGGCGACGATTGAGCGTGTCAAGGAGCAGATCCAGCGGACGGCTTCTGGGCTTCCGAGCAAGACGCTAGCTGATGGGACTGTTTCTCGGGTGACGATTGTGCCGTTCTATGACCGGTCGGGGTTGATCAAGGAGACGCTCGGGACGCTGAACTCTGCGATCGAGCAGCAGGTGTACATTACTATTTTGGTTGTCGTGCTGATGGTGATGCACTTGAGGTCGAGTATTCTGATCGGGGCAATGCTTCCAATTACAGTACTAGGAACCTTTATAGGCATGAAGGTGTTTCATGTGGACGCCAATATTGTCGCGATCTCGGGGATCGCCATTGCGATCGGTACGATTGTGGATGTCGGGATTGTGCTCAGTGAGAATATTTTGAGGCATCTCGACAGCGCGGATGATGATCAGCGGCCGCTTGAGGTGGTGTACCGCGCGACGACCGAGGTCGGGGGCGCGGTGCTGACAGCGGTGGCGACGACGGTGGTTGGGTTCTTGCCTGTGTTTACGATGCAGGCGGCGGAAGGGAAACTGTTTGGGCCTTTGGCGTATACGAAGACCTTTGCGTTGATCGCTTCGATCGTTATTGCGCTCACTATTTTGCCCGCGGCGGCTCATGTTCTCATGGGTGTTCGGGTGCCTTCGAAATCTATCCGCGGGGCGGCCTCGATTGTGCTGGCTTTGGTTGGGATTGCGATTGCGATTCTGGTTCAGCCGCTTGGTGGAGTTCTAGTGACGGCGTTCGGGGTGTTTTATCTTGTTGAGCCGTGGCTGCCAAAGGCCGTCAGCCGGGCGGTGCAATGGTCTACGAATCTGGTTGTTGTGGCTATTGTTTTGGTTGTGCTTGCGGGTTCTTGGGAACCGCTGGGGCCGGAGTTTGGGACGGCGGGCAATGCGTTGTTTATTGCGTTGGTTGTTGGTGTGCTGCTGCTTGCGTTCTGGATCGTGCGGATTTTGTTCCCGTTGATTCTTGGATGGGCCCTTGAGCACAAGATTGTTGCACTCTGCCCGGCGGTGTTTATCGCGGTCTTTGGGGCGACGGTTTGGCTCGGGTTTGATCAGGTATGGGGATGGCTTCCCGAGAAAATCCGGCAGAATGATCGGGTGGTATCGGTCGCCCACTCTTTGCCAGGGCTTGGTTCGGAGTTCATGCCTTCGCTTGACGAGGGATCGTTTTTATATATGCCCACGGCGATGCCTCATGTTTCGATCGGAGAAGCGACGGACATACTCAAGGAACTCGATCTGCGGATTTTGAGCGTGCCTGAGGTGGAGATGTCGGTTGGGAAGATTGGTCGGGTGGACAGCCCGCTTGATCCGGCACCGATTTCGATGATCGAAACAATTATTGAATACAAAGACGAGTACATCACCGGAGTAGACGGCAAGCCCATTCGCCAGTGGCGCGATGAGATCGAGTCGCCTCAGGATATTTGGGATGAGATTGTCAAGGCGGCGCAGATGCCCGGGGTGACGAGTGCGCCCAAGTTGCAGCCGATCGAAACGCGGATAGTAATGCTCCAATCTGGGTTCAGGGCTCCAATGGGGATCAAGGTGTATGGGCCTGATCTTGAGACGATTGAATCGTTTGGCCTTGAGCTTGAGCGGATTCTCAAGGAGGTCCCTTCGATTCAGCCCGCGGCGGTGTTCGCGGATCGGGTTGTAGGCAAGCCGTATCTGGAGATCGAAATTGATCGTCAGCGGATTGCGCGGTATGGGATTCAGATCGCAGATGTGCAGGAAGTCATCGAGGTGGCAATCGGCGGTAAGGCTCTCACGATGACCGTTGAAGGCCGTGAGCGGTACCCGGTTCGGGTTCGGTACTTGCGTGAGCTTCGCGACCAGCCCGAAACACTGACGCAGATTTTGGTGCCTTCTCCGGATGGGACACAGGTACCGCTGGGAGAGCTTGCGACGATCAACTACCGGCGTGGGCCTCAGATGATCAAGAGCGAGGACACTTTCCTCGTGGCGTATGTGTTGTTTGATAAGCAGCCCGGGACGGCGGAGGTTGAGGTTGTTCATGATGCGCAGGCGTATATTGACGAGCAGATTGCGTCGGGCCGGCTTGATGTGCCCGCGGGCGTGAGTTATGTGTTCTCGGGTTCGTATCTCAATCAAGTCCGTGCGGCCAAACGGCTGAGTATTGTGCTGCCGCTGTCGCTGATGGTGATCTTCTTGCTCCTGTATTTCCAGTTCAAGAAGGTTAGCGTGACGCTGATGGTGTTCTCTGGTGTCTTTGTCGCGTGGGGCGGCGGGTTCATGATGCTGTGGTTGTATGGTCAGCTTTGGTTTATGGACTTTGATGTGATGGGCACGAATATGCGTGAGCTGTTCCAGATCCGTCAGTACAATCTGAGCGTTGCGGTGTGGGTGGGGTTCCTTGCGCTCTTTGGGATCGCGACCGATGATGGGGTCATCATGGCGACGCGGATTGAGCAGGCGATGCGCGAGGACAAGCCTGATACCATCAAGGCGATCCGCCAAACGGTGATTGTTGGTGGGCGGCTCCGTATCCGGGCGGCGGTGATGACGAGCGCGACTACGATTCTTGCGTTGCTACCTGTTTTGACCAGCACCGGTCGTGGTGCAGATATAATGATCCCGATGGCGATCCCGACCTTTGGCGGGATGGCCGTGGCGTCTGTGACTTGGTTTGTCGTTCCTATTCTGTACAGCTGGGCTCAGGAATGGAAACTCCGATTATCTCGAAAGCCCAATACAAACACGAAACATCTCAATGAAGGAGATCTCTCATGAAATGTTTATCGACTCTTGCTGTGTGTGCTTGTTGCACGCTTCTGACCACCGCCGCCCTTGCGGGCCCTGACCACAATCATGGGCATGAGGCATCGAAGATGAAGGCGGCCGCCGAGCCTTCGATGGTTCATTACACACTCGACACCTGCGCCATCTCTGGTGAGAAGCTTGGGAGTATGGGCGATGCCATTGTGAAGGTGTACAACGGGCGTGAGGTTAAGTTCTGTTGCTCGATGTGCGTCCCAAAGTTTGAGAAGAATCTCAAGGCGTCGTTTGCGGATCTTGACGAGAAAATCGTTGAATCGCAGCTCCCGTTCTACCCAACAACGACCTGCGTTGTTTCGGATGAAGCACTCGGTGGGGGCGAGATGGGCGACCCGATCAACATGGTTTACAACGGGCGTCTTGTCCGTTTGTGCTGTAAAATGTGCACCAAGGATTTTAAAGCAAACCCGGAGGCCTACATCGCCAAGCTTGATAAAGCGGTGATCGCCCAGCAGAGCGAGCATTATCCGCTGTCGGCTTGCCCGGTCTCGGGCGAGGAGCTTGGCTCGATGGGTGATGCGATCGAAGTCGTGTATGCGGGCCGGCTTGTGAAGTTCTGCTGTTCGATGTGCCTCCCGAAGTTCGAAAAGAACCCAATGGCGATCATCTCACAGATCGACGCGGCATGGATGGAGATGCATAAAGATGCTGGCGAGCACGATGGTCATGAGATGAAGAATGACCACGGGCATGATCACGGCGGCTGAGCCAACACATCACCGATCACACTGATCGTGCTTTGCACAATTGGAGTGGTCGGTTTTTCATGCGCACCATTCATTTGACGATTCGCGGCTTGGGATCAATCTCGTTTCCAGATTGTCGCAAAATTGACGACCTGGCCTTCGATTGGAGCGGCGAAGGCGTCGGCCTCGGCCTTTGTTGTGAACGAGGCGATGTGCGAGGCCATGGGCGTGCGGAGCTGATCGGATTTGACATACCAAGCGTCGGCCATCGAGATCCATTCGGACGAGGTGTGGTCGTGGCTCCAGCGATCGGTGATGGTGAGTTCGGGGTGCTTTGATTCGAAGATCATCTGGCAGTTGAAGTCGTCGAAGGTCATGGGCTCGTTGCCGCGGTCGCCGTCGATGATTGTTGCGGTGGCGAAGCGTTCGTCGGAGATGATCATGCCACACTCGGCGCAGATTGAATCGCCGTAACGGATATTTGGCGGTCCGCCATCTGTATCAGTTCCGCAGCCTGACAATGCCATCGCCGCTAGAACACTACCAAGACCGATTGAGCGAGTGAGAATCATACCGAGCCTCGCTTTGAGAAGATGACCATCGCAATTGCCAGCGGAACGATTGTCCAGACGCCTAGGACAAGTGCGAGGATCCATGGGAGTGCATCGCCGAAGGTTTGGGAGGCGTACATGCCAACTGGTCCAAGGACATCGAGCGAGGCGTTCATGTTGACGATGACCGCCATCTTGAATGCCTGGAGTGGGTTCATCACGCCGATGGCGAAGACTTCTTGGACGCGGAGTTTGAAGAGTATGGTCCCGGCCATCAGTCCGAGATCACTCAGGAAGACGAGGATTAGCCAAGCGAAGAGCCCGAGCCCGGTCGCTACGCCGCTACGGCGAGACAACACCGAGAGGAGCATTCCGACAGAGAGCATCGCTAGAGCGAGCATGCATGTAAAAAGGACGAGCATGACGAACGCGCTGATGCCTACGCCCCCCACTCTCCACGCCAGTACACCAGCGCTCAGTCCGAAACCAATGCACATCGAGCAGCACAATGCGATAGCTAGGCCGATGTACTTGCCGAGCAAGAGTTCTGTTCTTGAGATGGGTTGCGCGAGCAAGTACAGAAGCGTTCCTCGTTCGCGTTCACCGGCGATCGAACCGGCCCCGGCGATGAGGGCCATGAGTGGGACGACGAGCATGATGAGGTTCAGCAGGCCGGCAGTTGTTCTGCCGAATCCTGCGAAGCCGTGGGATCCTGAACCTGCGAGTGACATGAAGGACACCGCGACGGCGAGGACCGTGAAGGCGACGGTGTACAGGATGAACCAGCGGCTCGAGATGGCGTCGCGGAACTCGCGGCGGGCGAATGCGATGACGCTGGAGGCTCTTGACAGGTGCGATCCGACCGCTGTGCTCGTTGATTCGTGTTTTGATTCGATTGGGAGTGCGGTCATTTGGAATCCTCCTGGACTTCTTCGAGGATCTCAAAGTCGCGTACTTCGATCTCGGCTCTGGCGAGCACGGAGACTGGCTCGGCCTTGCGGTTCCGTGGGACCGAGACGCAGAGGCCGTGGCCGTTGAGGTTGACGGCGTGGCCCGCATCACGCAGCACGGTCGCGGCGGTTTCTTCGGTGCCCATGCTCAGATACAAACGCATGGTCTGGACCCGTGATTCGGTTGGCCAGAGTTCCTGAGGTGAAACATCTTTGACCAGCTTCCCCTTCTCCATCACTAGCACGCGGCCGGCTAAAGAGAGGACTTCGTCGGGACGATGGGACGCGAATAGGAGCGTCTTGCCATCGTCACGGAGTTGGCAGAGCGTGTCGATGACCTCGCCTCGGCCTGAGGCATCAAGATTTGAGGTGGGTTCATCGAGCACGATGATTGGTGGATCAGCGATGAGCGCGATGGCGAGTGCGAGGCGTTGTTTCATGCCGCCTGATAGATCGCGGACGCGTTTCTTCTCATGCCCTTGCAAGCCGACCTTGGCCAACGCGAGGGCCGCCCCACGGCTATCAACCTTGCGAAGATTGGCGAAGAACATAATCGAAGACCCGAGCTTGGCATCATCGTGGAAGGCGAGTTCCTGAGGGACATAGCCAACGAATGAGCGGGCCTGCTTTCCTTGGCTGCGTACATCGATGCTGTGGATGGACACTGATCCTGCCGATGGGAAGATTCCAAGCAGCGAACGGACGAGGGTGGTTTTCCCGGCGCCGTTGCTTCCCCAGAGGGCGATGGATTCACCCTTGGCGAGATTGAAGGAGAGGTCGTCAACAGCAACGACACTCCCGAATTTTTTGGTGACATGAGATGCTTTGATCATACGAAGGCCCTTTGTGATGGGTCAGGATCGGCAATGACTGGCAGACGCCGCTCGCGAGCGATGAGTAACCCCCCAAGGCATGAGATCGAGAGTAAACCGGCTGAGAACGCAATCATAGGAATGCGCGAGGTTTCTTGTGTACTGATATACAAATCAAGCGTTGGGGGCTTGGTAAGGGGCGAATCGTCAATGAATATGGGGTCCGGGCTGAGTTCTGGGAAGGCGCGGGCGGTGAGCTCAATGGCTTGCTGTGCGGGGCTATGGAGGAAAACTCGAAGGTTTGGCTTGCGGGCCAGCAGTGATCGGAACAGACTGCGTGGCTCATGCGGGAAGTCGCCGATGCCGTCGTTGTCTTGATCAAACCCGGAATAATTGGACCAGAAGTTGCCGATTCCGTCTGCGGAGAACTCGTTGAGCATGAGCTGACCCCGGCCGTGGACGGTGACCTGCTCTTCGTTTTCAACAAATGCGTTGTTGGTAATCACATTGTTGTGGGTGATTGGAGTCGAGAGGAGGCCAATCTCGTTGAAGGCGACCTTGTTACCGGTGATAATCCCCCAAGAGCCTACAGACGATGGAGAGTTATCGACATACATGCCTACGCGATTGGCAAGCAACGCGTTGTTCTCGATGGTGATGGCGTCGCAGTCTTTGAGCCCGATGCCGTAGCCACTGGTGCCGCGGTTATTGATGATGGAGTTTCCGAAGAGGGTGATGTCGTTTGAGTACATCAAGTAGATGCCGACGGAGTTTGCGACGAGCTCGTTGTCGGCCAATGTTGTATTGTGGGAGTACATGAAGTGCAACCCGTAGCGTGAATCGGTGACATGGTTGCGGGCGACGGAGAGGCCCTCGGAGTACCAGAAGACCATGTCGCGGACGGCATCAATGGTGTTGTTCTCGATTATGCTGTTGTGGCTCCACCAGAGGCGGATTCCGTCGCCGCGACGGCCGAGTTCGAGCTCTTTGCCAACGACGGTGTTGTTGCGGATGATCGAGTCTGGAGCGGGGCGGAGGTCGATCCCGAAGTAGACATCCTCAAAATAGTTGTCCTCGATGATCACCGGCCCAGCAACGGCCCGTACGCCGGCGGGTTCCTGGTCGACTGTTGAGCCTGATCCACGGACTGTGAACCCACGGAGAGTCACATCGGCAACAGTAATCTCAATGACCGATCCATTCCCAAGACCATCTATGGTGACGAGCCCTTTGCCGTCGAGCACGATCGGTTTATTGATCTGGAGGTAGCCCTCATAGACACCTGCGGGCACCACAATGGTTGAGCCGGGATCGGCGGCTTCGATAAGCCGGGCGATCTCGTCGCTGGACTGATTGGCTACTTGCGCTTGGACTCCGAACACCACGGCAAGGAGTACACACCAGCACGCGATGGTTTGGAGTTTCAACATGGTTAAGCTGCGGCCTGCTTTGCTGCTTTCTTTTCGGCGTTCTGTGCCTTGACCAGCGGAGCATACGCACGCCAGTGGAAGAACAACGAAATGACGACAACTCCAGAAGCGATGGTCGCCAAGATCAGCCCTGGACCTGCCTTGGCGATGGTCTCAAACTGCCCGATGAACCCGCTTCCAAGAATCGGCGGAACAAATGGCTCAATCGAGTTGGAAAGGGGCGCGTCGGGATCGAGATTCATCCCGAAGTGGCTCATCCATAAATACAAGTCGATCAAGAAGACCGCTGGAAATGTGATCACAGGGAGAATCAACAGTACCGCCCAACGGCTGTGGATCCAACTGGCGAGTTCGAGCATGACGACAAATAGGATCATGAAGTAGACACCAACATGCCGCTCGATCTGGGCGGCTTCCTCAAGCGGGCGCATCCCGATGTAATGGTTCAGGCTGTTGATTTCATCGACATCTCCCGCGAGATGATTTACATAGGCCGTCAACTGCAGATTCTGTGGGTACTGTGGCGCGACGAGTTCCATATGCCAGAATGGAACGAATAGTGCAACAAGAAGCATCACACGGGCGACGAGAAGCAAGAACCCAGGGGCCCCGTACTTCAGGCTGTTCTTCTTGAGATCGTCTTGGTCTACGCGTGGGCCGACGATGTGGTCGATGAATGTCATCCGTGATTCTCCTGAAGTGGTGGGCATGTCCTGCTTGGATGCCGGCGGTCAATACGCTGCGACGCGCGGTAACGCGTCGCAGCATGTGTGTTTCTCTGAAGAGAGAACAGAGATTACTCGTTTGGCTCGACCATGAGGTAGCCCATCATCTCCAGGTGGAGAGCCGAGCAGAACTCGGTGCAGTAGAACGGGAATGTACCCGCGGTGTCTGCAACGAACTCAACAGTGGCGGTTTCACCTGGTTCAAGACTCAGTGTGATGTTGTACACCGGGATCGAGAAGCCATGGGTCGCGTCAACAGCACGCTCGGTGTTGGTGATGCGCCAGGTGACGGTGTCACCCTGCTTGACGGTGACATGCTCTGGAGTGAAGTGGCTCCGCATCGCGGTCATGAAGACCTCGACTTCGTGATCGCCCTTGCGTTCAACGCGTTCCATCTTGGGGCGCGGGGCGAACGGATCAACCGACTGGGTGTGTGGATCCCAACCGATTTCTGGGTAAACCGACCATGCGTTGAGCTTGTCGGCCTTGATGATCTGAGCATAGTGTGGCTCGCCGACACCCAATGGCATGTCGTAGATCACAGGCATGTCGGTGCCCTGCTTGGAGATGTCCAAGAGCTGGAAGTTCTGTGGGAGCAATGGACCAACGCCGATGAAGCGATCAACCGCCCATTTGTTGTATGCGACGAGGTACTTGCCGTCTGGATCGACGGTATCGCCTTCAGCGGCACCGAGGTGGCCGATGTTGTAATGAACCGGAGTCTTGTGGACAAGTGTCCAGTCTGGCTCTGGGTTACCAGCACCGTACGAACCACCAAGGGTCCAGCGAGCGACCGCTGAGTCAAGGAAGAGCGATGTGTAGGCATAGCCATCAGGGCCGAACTGGGTGTGTAGTGGGCCGAGACCAACTTCAACCTGTGCTTCCATAACGCTATCAAAGTCAAGGACAGGGACACCAAACTCATCATGACCGGAGAAGGTCTTGTTTTCGATGGCCGCTTTGATCTTGGCAAACGAGTAGATGGTGGTGTGCGGATCAAGCTTACCCGAAACAACGATGAAGTCACCCTTTGGAGCAACATCAACACCGTGTGGGCTCCGTGGCTCTGGGGTTACATGAAGCAGGCCTTCGGCGATCGCTGTTTTGAGCGAGATCACTTCCATGCCCTTGATGGTGCTTGTATTACCGGCTTGGAACACCTTCTCGGCTTTCTGCCAGTTAATGATGTGCAGGTAGTCGGTTGCGTTCATGCTGACGCCGGCCTCGAATGGAGGGGCCTTCATGCCATCGACCCCGATACCGCCGGTGGCGAGTTCGGTGTTGATCGAGTTGAGGAAGAAGTATCCGTCGCTCTCGAGCTTGCCACAGTCAGCAATGTCCTGCCAGTAAGGTGGGAGTTCGATTGCGAATGATTTATCCTTATCGATCCGGCCTTTTTTGCGGTCAAACTTCCACATGGTGACGGCACCACGGAAGTTCTCTTTGTATTCACTCATTGGAGCGTAATCAGCACCCCAAGGCACATTGTACTGTGCGGTCTCAAATACGTAATCGGTATTCGGGGTGACGAATGCACCGCCGTGATCGTTGATGAACAGTGGGTTCTTGACGATTTGTTTGGTTTCAAAGTCACGAAGGTCAATCACGGCCATGCGTGCATTGGACTTATCGTTGACAAAGAGCCATTCGCCGTCGTAGTCGCCGTTGGTTTCCGAAAGCGCTGGGTGGTGAGTATCGCCCCAGAGGTTTTCTTTGCCCTGAACATTGCCTTCTGAGAGGATGTTGTTGCCGACGCCGTAGCCGTAGCCCTGCCATGGCTCTGGAGTGAAGACCGCGATGGTCTTGAGCAGTCGCATCGACGGGACACCGATGACGAAGACCTGTCCGGAGTGACCACCCGATGACATGATGACATACTCATCCTTCATGCCTGTCGGCGTGTAGGTCTTGGCTGCGGCGATCAGGTCCTGCGTGGTGAGACCGCGTTCCTTAGCGACCTTCTGAACATCGTTCATGGACTGCGCCATGACCGACGACGACATGCCGAGCGTAATCGCACCGGCCATAAGGATCATCTTGGATCCTAGTTTTGAAAGCGTCATTGTATTTCCTTTCCTGCTGGATTATGAATGACTTGGTGTTTGATTTAATGAACCCCACAGCGTTGAGGGGATCAGAATCGCTCAATCAAGGGTGTTGATCGAACGCATATAAGTGATGATGTTGTTGAGCTCTTCGTCGCTCATTGCGGGGTTGCCGCCCTTGGGTGGCATGTCGATTCCGGTGGTGTTGGCGGCGTCCCAGATCGGGCGTCCCATCTTCACCAACATGACGATTTCCTTGTCAGTTGAATCTTTCACAAACTGGCTATCGATAAAGGATTTCCCAAGCCCTTCCATCCCTTCGCCATTGGGGCCGTGGCATGCCGAACAGAGGGCAACGTAGAGATCCCTGCCAGGTCCATCGAATGCGACTTCTGTTGTTGATCGCTCGATGATCCAGTTATCCATGCTTGTTCTTGGTGCTGAGGAGTCTTGGATCGAGCGGAGGTAGACCATGACATCATTAATCTGCTCATCTGTGATGTTCTGGGCGCCGCGTGCGGGCATCATGACGCCCGTGGTATTGAGTGGATGATCAGGAAACCGCCCCACCGCGATGTTGTTGAAGAGTTCCGCGTCATCGCTGTCTTGGATGTAGCCGTTGTTGACCAATGGCTTGCCCAAACCGACGACGCCTTGGGCACTGTCCCCGTGACAGATTTTACAAGTGTTCATGTAGACAGTCTCACCAGGAGAGAGCTGCTCAGAAGGAGAGCCTGAGAATGCGACGGCAGAATGCGCCACCCGGTTTGCGTTCGGAGGTCCTGAGATCGCAACGATGGCGATAAGGACTGGGAGTGTGATGGTTATCAGGACCAATACCCCAACTGATTTCCACTTGTACGGATCAGCGTTGTGCGTAAGGTCAGCGGATGATTGAACTTGGATATTTGACATGGGGTAGTGATCTCGGTGCTTTTTACATTTCCGGATGTGTAAGTACTGTTATTGCCATTGAGTATATATTCCTGCCTGAGGATAAATCAATGCGAAAAATGGAAATCCCGATGTGCTGAATCAAATTCAGCCCCAGCAGAACACCAGGGGCAATTTACGAAAACAAAAAGAAAAGAATTCTATTCCGCTACCGCATTTCAGCCGTTGAAAGAGGGTTAGAAATCTGAAACTGCGGTTCATTTGAGATTAGTGGCTCGAATAGGCTGAGCAGGCAACCTGCAATCTCAAGAGCCATGGATCCAATCGGATCTGAGCTCGCCTCGAGCATTGAACGCGGTCATTCAATGGATGGAGCCGAACCTGCTGAGACACACTCGAATGTGGGTCTAGGGATTACTATGGCTGAATTATGGCAAAAAAATAGCACTGGAAGTCTGAAGCCAACCAGTGCCACACCCGAAACGGGTTGAATGAATAAACATATAAATCCTGGATCTTGACCGTCTCGTCCTGATAAATATTTGGGACAGGATCGAGTCTGTCATCTGGGTGAGCAGATGACATTGGACGAGTGATCAAGCACTTACATGCCTCACTCAACAACGCACCATCGATCATCATCCGCGCAAGGGCTTTGTAGATTTTTTGTATTTTTTATACGAGAGCTGTTTGAGGTTCAAATCTTTGGTAGCAGCAACTCAATGATTTATCGGCATTGGCTGTGCTCAGTGGCACGCTCCATCGCTCTTCGCACCCAAAGGTTTTCAATACCATATTGTGAGATGAGACTGGGTAATGATGACTCCATAAGGGCTAAACCATCCTTTGCAAATCCTGAATCACACAGAGCCGCCCCGAGGGCGTTCTGGATATTTGAGAATAGTTTCTCGCTGGCCAGTCCCTCCAGAAATAGACAGGAGTTGTCTGCTCTGATGAGGTAGCTGAGTGCCTGCTCAAGATCGCCCGATTCGAGAAACGCTGACCCCAGTAAGAAATCCGCTTCGGCGAGGTTGTACCGCCAACTGTCAGGCATTGCCGCCCAGACGTTTCGGACGGAAGTCATGATGGAAATGCTGACCTCGTATTTACCCTGATGGAAGTAGTTTTTTGCGAGGTTTCTATACATTCGGCTGACGACCGGATCTGAAACCCGGTGACTTTGCAAGGTTATTTCGAGGGCGTTTTTGATATGACGCTCCCCCTCTTCAAGTTTATTCGCGGAAGTCAGGATCACGCCGAGCGAAGAATTGAACTGCCCAAGATCTTTGAGTTCATGGTATGACGGATTGTTGGGTGCCGAACCGATAATCTTGCGGTACATCAGCTCGGCTGTTGTGTAGTCTTGCTCAAGCCAATAGAGACCTGCCAAGTTGGACTGGACTTTGCTTTGCAGCGACCAGTTCAGCCTGTTAAATGATCGATGATCAATTAACTGTTGATACATTTGGCGTGCGGTTCGGTAATCGCCGCAAGATTGAATTCCGTGGGCGACCCCTCTCCAATCATTTGCGAGTTGTTCGGTGAGTTCCCCGTTTAAGGTCATCAGCTCTGCCGCGGATAGATAGGCCGGCATTGCATCTTTAAAGTTCCCGAATTGCGTGAGCGCGTACCCTTTGGAGAAAAGGAAAGTCTGCTTGTATTGAGCTGGAACTTCTGACAGATCACCGAACTCGCTTTCGACCAGTTCGATATTCCTTCTGGCTTCTTTGTGAAACCCGTTCCTTGCGTGCTCACCGATCATCCGTATATGAGCGTTGAGCTTTGCGAGTCGCTCTGAGATTTCTGGATCTTGAGCTTCTGTTTTCGGATCTTCGAGCGCTTTGGTGATTGCCCCCGGGATACCCGCGATGTGACCACGCTCAATTTCTTTTTGGTTTGCATACTCGCTTACAAATACTGAGCCCGGCAGAATCATGATGACCAAGAAAAGCCCTGCGATTGTGACAGCACGGGACGCGATCTTTGTGCGGCTGTGTTTTTGAAAGAACTTCTTAAACCCAGATAGGGGCTGACTCGATGCCTCAACAGCCTGCACCAGGGTGTCGGCGGCCTCTTGCACGGTTTCGAATCGCATCGATGGATCTGGATGGATCATGCGACACAGGACATCGGCGATTGGCGGGGAGAGGGTTGAGCTGGAGTCTCCGGGTTCGTTTTCGTAGATTGCTGCGGAATGCTCGCAGTTGAGAGTGGCGCCGAGTACCTCTGCGGCGAGAACACCGATTGAGAAAATATCACTGCTGACGGCATCGCCTGATGATTGTCCGCTGCGTCGTTCCGGGCTCATGTAGCGGAGTGTGCCGAAGATTTCAGGATTGATTGTTTGGATATCGATGGGGATCGACTGACCGTGGATGAGTTTGGCGATCCCGAAGTCGATGACAGTCGGAATGAGTTTGCCCGATTGTGGGTCTTTGTGTATCAGGATGTTTGAGGGCTTGATATCGCGGTGGACAACGCCGTTCTGGTGTGCGTACTCGAATATATCACAGAGATTCACGAGAAGATCTATACGCTGATTGAATGTAACTTCATGATCTTTGAAGTAGACGGATAGTGAATCGCCCAATGCGTATTCCATAACGAGGAATGGCTGTGCGTGGAGCTGGGATTCGATGACACCGACTTGGTAGATCCGTGCGATCGAGGGGTGTTCGAGGCGGGCAAGGAGATGTGCTTCGGCCTGGATTCTAGAGGTCGCTTGCTGGGAGCAGCTGAGCGGGCGGAGGACTTTAATCGCAACTTCGCGTTGGGGATTCTCTTGGATCGCGTGGTAGACGATGCTACTGGAGCCTTGTCCTAGAACTCTTTGGAGATTAAAGCCGGGGATTTGAATCGTGCCAGACCCGAGGACCTCGGGGCGGTAATCGATGACTGTGTTCGCGTTGACGATCGGGGTGTCGAGTAGAGAGTGAGCCAGTCGTTCGTGCTTTAAAAGCGAATGGACTTCTTGGATGAGTTCTGAATCTCCATCACAAAGCTCGGCGATGATTGCGTCGCGATCATCGGGATTGGCAGAGATCGCGGATTGAAGTATCTCTGCGATAAGATTGTGTCTTTGATTTCTATTCATGCGCCAACTCTCTTGCGAGCCAGAGGCGGGCGTGGTTCCAGTCGAGCTGGACGGTCCGCTCGGAGACATCGAGATATGTCGCGATATCTCTGGTTGAAAGCCCCCCGAAGTACTTCATTTCAACAATCTTCGATTGGCGGTCAGCAATTTGCTCTAAGCGTTCGAGGGCTTCGTTGAGTTCGAGGAGTTGAGTTTCGGAGAGAGCGGACTGACCCCCTAGATCAACGATGATCGAGCTTGGAGTTGCCCCGCCGCCTCGGACAGCGGCGGAGCGGTCACGGATGTGGTTGATGAGGACCCTGCGGATCATGATCGAAGCAACAGCGAGGAGGTGCGACCGCTCGTTCCATTTGTCTGTACGCTGTTTGAGGACGCGCGAGATTGCTTCATGGACGAGTTCGGTGGCCTCAATGGTGATCGAGTGATGGGATGTGGAGAGGTGCCAAGCGGCGATGTTGCGGAGCTCTTGGTAAACGGTTGCGCAGAGATCGTCGGTGGTGAGCGATGGATTCTGTTGAGATTGATGTTGAGCACCGCCTGGAGAATCAGAGGGCTGGGATGATGCAGCTATGTCTTGATTTTGCATCTCGATTCTCCCGCTCATGATCACTGTATCGTTGGCACGCTGAAGGCTTCAGACTGAATCCTGCATTCTGTGGCTCCCTGCATGCGACAATTTTTTAAAGTGTCCGTTTCAGAACTCATACGAGTTATGTAATCTCCAAAACCTTACATAGTTAAAAGACCACCTTACTATAGACTATACCCAGCACCCACGCATCCCGTATCCCACTCAGATTCAGCAACTTAGGGCCGACAAACCTTCAAGAATATTACCAGGACCACCTCATTGAAATACCTCATCAATATCTGGAGAACGTTTACAATTGAGAGGCTCTTCGCAATCAAGAACTCGGGTTGCGGAGCGGATTGGCAGCGTATTAATTGAGAACGCCCGGCTCTGTTAGAGCCGGGCGTTTTCTTGAAAGCGGGTGAACAGATTTGAACTGTCGACATTCACGTTGGCAACGAAATCCACAAATTCCCAGGCGCGACGGGTTTTGATGCATAAATCAAGTCCTGACAATGTAATACCATCACCCCTGCCCTGTCAACTGTCGTTGCGAAAGTTGCAGTGATTTGGAACCGTTTCATCAAGATTCGTATCCAATGGTATCCAATCACAGATTGCGTCAATTGACGTCAAAGCGGATGCTGAGTTGCCGAGTAATTTGAAGCCATGAGAAAATACTCTGCGATTCACCATGAAAAGACTAACCCAGATCGCCTGCTCAACTGTTCACAGGTTGCACGATTACTGGAAACATCAAGATTTTCCATATGGAGATGGATGCGGAAGGGTCTATCGACATCAGATGGAGAACGTGTCTATCTCAAGCACGAACGAAAGGGTTCTCAGCTGTTCACAACGATGAATTGGATCGATGAGTTTCACCGCGAACTCGATAGGCAATCAGTTGCTAATTTGAATTTCAAATCTTCTCAGTCAACGAATCGCACTAAATCGCGTGTCTCCCAACAAGTTGGCAACCGTTTGGGGGTGTGATGTGTTGGGTTCACTGATTCCACGGATCTCTCTGAGAATCCCCCGCATGGGCTTTCAAGACAACAAATTTGTTTTATAACATTTTCTGAAAGGAGATGTGTATGCCTCGAATAAAATTAAAGGTGTCAATGACACCGCGAGAAGTAAATGGAATAGGGAAATGCTTCGCGCTCTGTGATCTAGAACTACTAGCTACAACAACTCGCAAACGAACAGTCCACTGGCATCAGCACATGGGTCTACCTGTACAGAAGGGACCAAGGCAAATGAAAGTCGTAGCCCCAGATGACCTGTGGCAGTGGATCAGTTTAGTCGAGGATCCATGGAGTCCCGCAGTCACGCGGCTTCGCCTAGCGCTAGAGGAATTGGCTTTACAGGGTGTCATCAATGGCCCAAGGAAGGACCATAATGAGTCGATTTGAATCAACACAAACCTTGCCAATCAAAGTTGCCGATTTACTGGAACGTATCGTGGAATCCAAAGGATCGAGTGATGCCGTTCGTCAAACTGGACCTTGCACATGGGAGGCACGATCGCCTCTCCGTAAAGATTCCAATCACAGCATGTCGATCAAGTACGACGATGGAGGCAAAATTCTGATCTGTGATCACGCTGCTCCTGATGAGACCGATGAGATCATTGAAGAACTTGGCCTCACCTGGGGCGATCTGTTTATCGAAGATAGCAGGATTCTGGAAGGACCCATTGAGGACAAACCGAAAGAGCGAAAGCCAGATTTCCTCTCTATCGCTCAAATTTCAAGGTACCGCAATCTTATCACCCGATCTCGTATACAGCCGTTTGCAAAACGCTGGGATCTACCCGTTGAGATCCTTGAACAGTTCGATCTCGGGTTCGATGACATGCGGGACGAGTTACTGGTGTTCGAGACAAATCGGGTAGGCCAAGTCATCGGCGCTGTTCGACGTGGTGATGGGGAGATTGACAAACGGAGCGTTCATAACAGCTGCCGTGGTTACGTTGGGGTCGCGGAGATTGGTCCTAGGCACGAGGGGCGATTGCTCATTACCGAGGGATTCACTGATCTGATTGCTTTGTCTTCCCTCGGGTTTTCGGGGTCAATTGCACGCCCCAGCGCGGGGAGCGCAAAGCAGCTCAACCAGCTCGTTGCAGCGTTGGGATGTCGAGAGGTTGTGTTGTTTGCGGATCAAAGTGCAGAGGAGCAAGCTGCAGCGATTCGGATAGCAGAGCGTGCGTGTGAGGTCGTCCCAGTGCGGTTGGTCATTCCACCCGAAGGGATCAAGGACCTACGCGAGTGGATCTGCCATCAGGGAGCGGATCGTGAAGCCATTGAAAGAGCGATTACAAACGCACGCGTCTATCGAGCCTCGAAGATTCCTGTATACCGTCCTTTCCCAGTCGATTGTCTCCCGACGCCTGTGCAGGACCTGTGTATCCACGGAGCTCGATCTATGGAGGTGGACACCTCGATGATTGCACTTCCCGCCTTGGTCGCCATTGCGGGGGCTATAGGTGGTACACACGAGGTGGGAGTGAAAGAGGGTTGGACCGAGCCATGCATCCTGTGGGCAGCGGTCGTTTCAAAATCGGGAAGCGGAAAAACCCCAGCACAGAACGTTGCGCTGAAACCGCTACATCTCGCGGACAACGAACTCCGTGATAAGCACGATGGAGAGTTGCGGGCGTACGAGCAGTCGTTGCAGGTATACGCAGCACAACTCAAGGCATGGCAAGTCGATGCTCGCAAGACTGCAAGATCCGGTGAGAAGGTTATGGGCACTCCGCCGGTACCACCACCGAAGCCTCCGCATCGACGGTTGCTCGTTCAGGACATCACCAGTGAATCCGTCGGAGAACTGTTGCAGGACAATCCACGCGGGCTTGTCGTTGACTATGACGAACTCACTGGCTGGCTCGGGAGCTTCAACGCTTACCGAGGAGGGCGAGGTAGTGATCGCGAGATGTGGCTCGCTGTCCACGGAGCCAAGTCGATCCGGGTGAACCGTGTTGGTAGACGCGAAGTGTCAGTGAGGCGCCCAATAATCTCAATCTACGGGGGGGTGCAACCGGGTGTGTTGCGACGGGCGTTCGCCGGGGAAAACGTCGACAATGGTCTTGCGGCCCGATTCCTTCTCGCGGCCCCGCCCAATCGACGCTCCCCAATCACTAAGGCGGTCATCCCTCCAGAAGTGCTGGCTAGATACCAAACGATGATCCGAAACCTACACGAATATTGCATGGAGGGCAAACCCGTGCGGGTGCCACTGTCAGATGACGCTTTTTATCACTTCGCAGGATGGGTAAACATCACGAGCGACGGAGTCGAAGCGAAGCGTGTGAACGCGAATGGCGGTCTGTCAGCAGCCCTTGCAAAGATCAAAGGATATGCAGCGCGAATCGCCCTGATTTTGCATCTCGCGGACGGAGATAGTTCACAGAAAATTTCCGGTAACACCATGCGTAGGGCATTGACGATCGCGGACTGGTTTGTCAATGAGACCGAGCGCCTGTACGGAACCGTGTTTTCAAGTCACAATGTCGAAGACTCCACCGACAATCTCGTTGACTTGATCGAGGCCAAGGGAGGTTGGATCGAGACACGTATGATCAAATCAGGGTGTCGTCACTTCCGCAACGTACCCTCGGCCCAGATCAACGAGCAAATCGACAACTTGATTAAGGTGGGTCGATGCAGACGCGAGAAACGTGGCGGTCGTACTGGCGTAGCCCTGAGTAAGTGATGACATGTTGTCGTGTTGACGCCCCCGTAACCTTCTTAGCTGAATTTGATACGAAAAAATCAATCAATACTCTCAACTCGTCTTTAGGTTGATTTCGTCAACGAAATGACATGCCCCCGTCAACACGACATCATGTCAACATCTTGGCATTTCGTGTTGACGTGTTGACATCGCGTGTCGCTTCTCGTGTAAATCAAAAAAACGAGAGTCGTCAAGATGTAGCTGCAAATTTTCAAACTATGTCTTAAAGTGCCATTCGTACTCGAGATGATCCCGATCGGATGGAGACACGCATGGCGAAACAAGTCGTTAAAAAGTCGGCGCGAAGCAAGGCTGCTAAGGGGTCAAACCCTGATCGAACGCCAGATGGAAAATTCAAATCTGGGCACAAAATAAAAAGCCCTGGAAATCCCCACTATTTGCGAATAACTGAATACAACTCCGCAATTCAAGATGCTATCACACCGGGTGCACTCAAAGCAATGATGCGTCGCCTAGTTCGATTTGCGTCTGAGGGAGATATGGCCGCAGCAAAGCTTGTGCTCGATCGCACCTTGGGGAAAGCAACAGCAACACGCCCTCAATGCGATATGGGAGATTTGGGAGTCGAATCCATAGCAACGATCGATGATGTCATGAGAGTGTCCCAGGAAATCGTCAGATCGATTGTGGAAGGACGTATTTCCCCCGACGATGGAGTGAAACTATCTTCGATAGTGGAGTTGACCCGCCGAAGTATCGAAACCCATGACATAGCTGAGAGACTCACATCACTTGAATCAGAACTCAATGGGGGCAACTAGTGAGGACTGCATCACTAAAGCGAAGAGTTGAGAAACTAGAAAAACGTTCAGGATCTTCGGAGAAGGTCGCTGAGGCAATTCAACAGATTATGCACGGAATAAGCCCCACTACTTCAAATCGAGTTAGCTTGCTAGCCGAGAAGTTCGTTCGAGAGACCTCGAGAGCAATAGCGATTGAGGACAATGTAGCACTAGCTGCTTTGAACGGGGTTGAAAATTCTTGACATACATTGGTGCCAGAGCACTAAATCTGTCAATGACGATGAAAGACACAAGATTTCCGTGATATGATTGATCAACTCCACACGGTGTGGAGGGGGAACTTGTGTTCCCCATATGACCTTGAATGGTCGACAATTGATTGACGCGTAGCGTCTGGCTGCTTCCCAGAGATACCGCCAACTTGAGCCGCAAGGCTCTCGATGTGAAGGCAGCACAGGTGCCACGCCCCCGCAAGGGGGCGTCGGCCTTGTGTTGTTTCACATGCCCCTTGGCGGGGGTCTCTGGGAGTGACCGAGGTACGGCGCCCTCTTTGTTTGCGCCGCTTGGAAACAACTCGGAGGCATGAACATGGGACAATCGAAACTCACCAAACCAATTCCAGGAACCAGCCTACTAGTCGGGCTAGTTGCTCTAGCCGGCATCATTTACCTCATATCAGCCACGTCTCGTGAATCAGGTCAACCAGCCATTAGCCAAACTACAACCTCTCCCGTATCAATCTCTACTACGACACACGACGACATGACAGCCGAAGCTCTTATCTTTGGATTGCTTTCAATACCAAACAGATTCGAGATCACAGCTGAAGACCTTGCCAGCAAATCAAACTCTCTTGGTGCAGGTACGATTGTCTACATCCCATTGAAAACTCGATTCAATGGCGTTCAGCGACACTTTGCTTGGTTTGTACTAGATGAATTAGCATTCAATCTCAATGGAGCCACTGCAGTATTGACACCAGAACTTCCTTGGCCACGTGAAGCCGATATTAATATATGGAATCGGTCAGGACTTGACCGACTGGGAAGTGATGCACTCGAACAAGCATTTCCATGAGGAATTAAATCACCGATTCGTGTTGAATAAGACTCGCTTACACCAAACTCATGCGGAATGACGTGATATAGACTCGGTTTCAATCCAATGCAAGTCTAAATGTTTGTTGGCGACGATCACCATATACTATGGGCATGACTATCCTTGACCAGATTACTGAGCTGTCGAGCGGAGCACGTTTCTTCCGCGCTGATCTACATATTCACTCACACGGAGCATCTGTAGATGTTCTGGATGAGAAAATGACTCCAGAAGCAATCGTCACCACTGCGTGCAACGAATCCTTAGACATTATCGCATTGACGGATCACGATTCGATATCAAACGTTGCTGCTTTTGTAGACGCAGCTGATGGAACTTCAGTGACAGCAATCCCAGGAGTAGAGTTATCTACACCAGAAGGGCATCTACTCGTATACATGAATGGCGTTGACGAGCTTACACGATACTACAACCGTCTCGACATCGTTGATCCTGGTACGCAGAATTCACGTTGCCAGAACGGGATGCTTGATTGCCTGAATAGATTAGATGAGTCTGGGATTGCGGTACTAGCTCACTTCGAGAGTGGAAACGGGCTAGGTCGCAAAGTTTCCGGATGGCCACCCAGCAAACTTGATATCCTCTGTCATAAATCACTGATGGGTTTCGAAGTAACACGCGCAGATTCGCAAGTGCACTTCGATCACTCAGATACCGACCCACAACGCAAGCAGATCGAGCAAATGAGGCGAGAACGGCTGGGAGAAGGTGGTCAATTTGTGTTAGCTCGCTTGATGTCATCCGACTCACACAGTCTGACCACACTCGGTCACAACGCCAGCGGCAACAAGCGGCTAACACGGGTCAAGATGGAGAGCCCTGGTTTTGCCAACCTACGGACTGCTCTTCAGTTCCCCGATGCACGCCTTCGGCTTGAGGATGACATTCCTGAAGCCAGACCGGTCATCCGTGGTGTTCAAATGTCAGGAGGATTTCTTGATGCTCAGGGTATTCATTTCAGTCCAAACCTGACCTGCATCATCGGCGGTCGTGGCGCGGGTAAATCTACGGCATTTGAATCAGTACGGTGTTTGGCATCCCAGCCAAGCATGAACCCGGTGGTCGATTCAGAGGCATGGTCTGACTCGATCAACCTCTTGTGGGAGGACCAAACCGGCACCGCTCACAATCTTGTCAGGTACCGTGGGCGAGCGATCCAGAACGAGGATGATCCTGAGACAGGTCCCGCAGCTTTCTCCGTGGAGTGTTATGGACAGGGGGAGACAGCTCAGCTGAGCAAGGACGCAAAGACAGACCCTTCCGCGCTGATGAGTTACCTGGATCAGTTTATTGATGTAGGTACACCAAAGCAGTCTATTCAACGACTTCGCGATGAGCTGTTGACCAATCAGACTGCAATTGAGAAGGCGATACTCAAAGTCAAGCAGATTCCCGAGACTGAACGCCAACTCAAGCATACACGAGATCAACTTAAAACACTGGAAAAGAAAAATGTCAAGGAGCTTATTGAACTCGAGAGATATGTCGCCGATGAAGGTCTTATTCGGGAGGAACTTGAAAACTCTCTGTCTACATTGAAGGGAAGCGTCTCATATGAGGCTGCAGTGGCAACTATTGAGACGATCACTTCTCGAGCAGATCCGGCCAAGATGAAAGTCGGGGCGGAGCCCTATCGGACAATTAGTACGACACTCACAACAGTCGCCAAATCTCTTGAAGCATCAGCTACCACTGAGGCAAAAAAACTAGAGGATGCTCAACCAAAGATCAAACTGGCGATTGGGGCATGGGAAGCCAATGAGAAGGCTGCAATCGGAAAGATCGAGTTAAAACGCGCAGAACTCGCAAAGGCTGGCGTGAAGTTAGACCTGTCGTACATCCGGAAGCTCGCAGAGGACGAGGCCGGGTACACGAAAGAGCTTGATTCCCTGGCCAAGTGGAAGACGCACAATGACAAATTATTGATTTCTCGAGCAGAGCTTCTTACCGATCTTGCAAAGGAGCGAACCGTAGTATTCAAGTCTCGCCATGGCTTTGGGATGCGTGCAACAAACCACTTGGCGAATGCGCTTAGCGATTTGGCCGTAAAGGTCCAGTTCATCCAGGGAGCTGATTCGCAAGAGGCCGAGGATATCATCTCAAGGGCGATGGGCTGGCGCACTAATCAGGTGCCCCGAGCCCGCGCGATAGTGCGGCAGCTCACCGTTGCCGGCTTGCTCAAGGCTGCAAGCGACAAGAATGTAAAGGCTATCACGAAATTGACGAATGAAAAAGATGCCGCGATCTTCGACAAAGGCGCTGCTTCTGAGCTACTTGAGAGAATCTCCAAGTACGATATTCGATGGCGCCTAGAACGAGCGGACGTTGACGATTTGGCTCGAATCACCGTCACAAAGAAAATCGACGATGGCGATGGTAACACAAAACATGTATCACGACATTTTTCAAAGCTCTCTCTTGGGCAACAGCAGTCCGTTTTGCTGGCGTTGATGCTCTCTTCAGATAGCAACGACCCGCTTCTGATTGATCAGCCGGAAGACAATCTCGACGGCGAGTTTATCTACAGCTCACTTATTCCTGTTCTACGTCGCGCCAAGGAGCGACGTCAAGTAATTGTTGTGACACACAATCCGAATATCGCCGTACTCGGTGATGCGGAACTTATTGTTGCCATTAAGAGTATGAGCGATCGGGGGATGGTCGTACAGCGTGGGTCTATTGATGATCCCGAGACATGCAAAGTTGTTTGCCAGGTGCTCGAAGGGGCACAAGACGCGTTTACACGACGGGCTCGAGTTTATGGAGTGCTTTAACCACCGTCTGCAGATGAGGCGTACATAATCTCGCTTTTGCACCAAAGCGATACTAAATAGTGTACTGCAGTGCAAATGCCGTCTATCGCGATATATACGAGATCATATTAATCTTTATACACCGCCCCGTTTACTTGTATTAAACAAAAATCTTTGGGGAATCTTCGTGGCTGTTTTCTCTTCTGTCATCATTGGGATGATCAGGTGAGTTCTCTATCATCGTGCTGAACGGAGGTTAGATCATGACCACAAAAAAGAAAATGACATCAAAGAAACCTGAACCCAAAATTCTAACGCCCAAAGAATCGGAAGCAAAGATCGCTTACCTCCTCAAGCAGCTTGAGGCCGCCACGCTTGTAGGGAAGAAAAAAGCAATCCGCCGTCAGCTACGCTTGCTGAGCCACAAAGGGGGGCTGAATAACTGCCCTAATTCACAGGAAATAAGAGAAATCTCTTCAACTGGAATTTGAAGACACAAATATTCCCACGCAGAGATTCAACGATTAGTTGCAGCTATTATCCAATCCATTGAATCATCATCTTGTGCCATGCACAGAACCACCACACAAGATATAGCGGTCGCAAATACGTTAGCAATCTGATAGGATACATGGATGACTGCAACCATTGAACAAAAAAGGAAGCTGCGCGGTGGCTACTACACACCAGACCGCGTCGCCATTTGGTTGTCAGAATGGGCAATTAGATCTTCCACGGACCGTGTGCTAGAACCCAGTTGTGGTGATGGGGCTTTTCTTCGAGCAGCTAGGCGGGCACTTTCTAATGAACATCCGTTGTTCGAACTCAACGAATCCCAGCTCATTGGGGTTGAACAGTCGCCAGAAGAAGCGGATAAAGCTGCAGAAGTGGTCGGGGACGCTGGCGAGGTATTTCAATCTGATTTTTTTGAATGGCTGGATGATTCAGAGCCTCAATCCTTTGACGTAGTACTTGGCAATCCGCCTTTCATACGGTTTCAAAATTTTCCAGAACCATCACGCACAGCAGCCATGGACTTCATGAAATCTGTTGGTCTACGCCCAAATCGACTCACCAACATTTGGGTTCCATTTGTAGTGGCCAGCATCCACCTACTCAAACCAGGTGGTCGACTTGCGATGGTGTTGCCAGCGGAACTTCTGCAGGTGACTTATGCTGGGCAACTCAGAGAACTACTCGCCGACTCGTTTAAGCGAGCTACGATTTTTGCATGCAATGAGATGTTCTTCGATGGTGCACAGCAAGAAGTTGTGCTACTCGCCGCCGAAGATCGACTAGACTACCGAACCCCCTCAAACAACTGTGATGTAAAACTAATTGAAGCAAAGTCAGTTGAAGATTTATTGAGTACACCAGCCAAAACAAATCGAAAGCGCAACGCATCAATCGCTGTCCGGCATGATTCAGAGAAGTGGCTCAAATATTTCCTCAGTTCAAATGAGATAGGGTTTATGCGGTCTTTGCGATCACATGAATTAGTGTCCACTCTTGCTGAGCATGCAAGCGTTGATGTGGGCGTAGTAACAGGAAAAAATCAATTTTTTGTGGTATCTCAAGATGAAATCCAACATTTTGATCTTCATGACTATGTAATCCCAATTGTGGGGCGATCTTCTCAAATACCAGGCGCAATCCATCGTTTGTCTGAACACCGCGCCCTTAAAGATGACGGCAAGCGAGTTTTCCTATTGCATCTCGCAGATCATGAAGAAGCCAGTTTTAATTCCGGTCTCAATAATTTCATCCGTTCAGGTGAACAAGCCGGGCACCATCTCGGGTACAAATGCAGTATTAGAAAATTTTGGTACCGAGTGCCGTCCGTTTGGGAACCAAATTGCTTCTTCTTCCGCCAGATTTACGATTTTCCTCGAGTTGTTGTAAACAAGGCCGGAGCTACTTCTACCGATACCGTTCATCGTATGAGGTGTTCAGCTTCACCTCAAAAATTGGCAGCAAACCTCTACACACATCTTACAGCGGCCAGCGCAGAGATTGAAGGCCGAAGTTATGGCGGAGGGGTACTTGAGCTGGAGCCAACTGAGGCCGAGCGTCTGCTGGTTCCACGTCAACTGAATGGCGCGATGCCTATTGTAGAAGCAGACAAGCTTATCAGAAATGGACGACTCGTTGAAGTGCTTGAATTCAACGATAGGATCATTTTGCAAGACTTCCTTGGCCTTTCAAAAACCGATTGCAAGATGCTCAAGCAAGTGTGGTCAAAAATGAAATTAAGAAGACTCTCGCGCAGAAAGCGACGACCCTAGTCCTCTACTTGAGTGTCTTCTTTTGCGGCTGCCTTTTGCTTTGCTGAAGGCTTATCGTGAGGAGGAAGATCATGATAACGTGCGAAATAGTGCTCTTGTACCGAAGTTGAAAACTTCTCTATTCGCAGTGGTGAATCTTGGGGTGGCCAGTCAGGATCTACTGTGGCCGTGCCTGGATGCCACAGCACTAATGACATCGCCTCTGCTTTATGTGGAAAATCTTCTGGACTCTTACGACCCATCAATGCTGCAAGTTGTCGCGTGAATCGGGTACGAGTATTACCTGTGAAGCATTGCTCTGGAATCACAACCATAAAGCCTACTACAGCATATGGAAATCTTGTGTGTGCCGTTGTAGCTTCGCTTCCAAGATCGTTGACCATGTTCTGGAAGTTCTTCCTGACACTATCAGTTGTATTTAACGTCTTGCTGTCGAATGCAATTCGAACGCCATCTGGTCTATATCCGGCATCATAGTTTTGTGGACGGATTCCCCCAACTATTCGAACTGGACCAACTTCCACTGCATCATTTTCAGTCGGCATAAGTGCGCTTGTGCTTGGAGTGATGACATTGACACCTCCAAGCATAGTGGCCAATGCTGCCCCAACTTGTTTATCAAACACATTTCCAAAGTCCATTCCTTCTTTCTTATCAAAGGAATTTGTTGCAAGCCATTTGTCCCCCCACTCTCTGAGGTCGTTAGAGTCTGGTGCAACTGGCGGCATGTCTTGAAGTAAAGCCATATCCAAGAGTATGCATCTCAGGACCAAATTGCATTAATGATGTCAATTGCCTTATTTGTATAGATCGGCTCTGAAGGGCAATGTAGTTGTCTCTATGAATCTCGCACTACGAAAACAGCGTCCCTAGATGCGGAAAGGAGCGAGGCATGAGCCCGTTCAACCGTGGCGAGACTTTCCCAGTTGAAATCCTGACTGACAACGAGGCCCAGTCTCTAATACGGGCTTGCTCTTCTCGCGCACCGACAGGTTTGCGAAATAGAGCCCTGATTGTCCTCCTGTATCGAGGCGGACTGCGAATAGGGGAAACACTCGCAATTGAACCCAAAGACGTTGACACAGCATCTGGGGCGATCAGGATTCTGCGTGGTAAGGGTGGCAAGTCACGAACTGTCGGTATCGATGCCGGAGCGATGAGCGTAGTTGAACGGTGGATTGATACCCGTCGCAAACGAGGTATCCGCTCCAACACTTTACTCTGCACACTCAAGGGCGGCCAGGTATCCCCGGCCTACGTCCGTAAACTGCTTCCCCGCCTCGCGGATCGAGCAGGTATCGAGAAGCGAGTCCACCCTCACGGCTTAAGGCATACCCACGCAGCCCAACTCGCCTCAGAAGGCGTCCCCTTAAACATTATCGCCCGACAACTTGGCCACTCGAATATCGCAACTACAAGCCGATACATCGATCACATTGCCCCACATGACGTATTGGACGCCATGCAATCGAGACAATGGACTCCAAACTAGACGTTATCGCTATCAATCTCTGATTCCAATCGATTGAGATCTTCGTTCGAGAGCTCGCCGTGATAACCGTAAGGCATGTCAATGGTTCGAAGCCAATCGTGGTATAGATCGGTTGCTACTTGCAGATTATTTGCATTCGTGTTCCAGTGTTGTGCTGCTTCTCGGTTCATGAAATAGCCATGGCCATCTTGATACCCACTGTACTTACTCGGGTTGGGCTCCTTCCGATTGAATGAACCTCTACAAAGCCAGCCAAGATATTTTGCAACCCGCGGCGAGTTCGCATTTTGCTCAATGCCAAGTAAGCGAGCAATCCCATAATTTCTGAAATCTCGTGGCGGGAAACGAGGATTCATTGTGTTCTTGAAAGTAATTCCCGGATAGTCCCGTATTAGCACCCTGACGATTCTTCCATCCCTATTTGTCCAACGCGGGCTCTGACTAAAGCAGGCATCCTCTGTAGAGCATCTGGATGAAGCACCGAGGAATGGTTCAATAGCTGCGCTTGCAGCATGCAGTGGGCCTAGCCAAGCCGACACCAGCTCTGCATAGGACAATGATTGAGGGATAGCTGGCGGAATGACATAACGGGCGACCTCCGGAGTGTAATCACGCACGTCGGCACAAATCACACCAACTAGTCGCAGCTTATCATCAACCCACAATCTCAGTTCTTCATCAGGATCAGATCGCCCATCAAACACCTCTGGATATTCGATTACCCTTGACTCGACCTCTCGGACTACATAGATAGCATCCTGAATCTGATCAAACGCATCAACGATTTTTAGTTCTTCTGTGTTCATTTTCAGCCAGCTTTCCATGGCAACTCATGACTTTTGACTGCTTCGATTGCACGATGATCATTCCGATGAATATATCGCTCTGTGATTCGCTCACTCGAATGCCCGCACACCGCAGCAGCAGCTTCTACACCTAGTTTAGCTTCGATCCTCGTCGCTGCATCATGGCGTAGTAAGTGAGGACTCCACACTCGTGTTTTTACCCGTTTACACGCTCTCCGGATCGCATATCCATATGATGCTGTTGTGTACTGTTCGCCAGGAACACGCTTTCCAACTTTCACCACTCCGATCACTTCACTGACAGATTCCTGCGGCGAAAACAATGGCGTGCCAATAGCCCGATTAGATATAAACGGTTTCAGCACGCCTTGCGCTTCAATGTTGAGTGGGATTCGTCTTTGCTTTCCTCGGCGCTGACTCTTGTGATGTTTAGGCATGTACATCCAAACCTCACCGTTCATATCAATATCCATAGCCCGCATCTGGACGATCTCGCCAGGTCGCGCCCCTGTCAATAACTGTATCTGAATCATTGCCCACACCTGTTGTGATACCAATTGCTGGATTGCGAGAATCTCCTCGGGTGTTGGCGGGATTCTATCTCTTGGCCGCTCATGAACACTTGGTGTTGCATTTCGTACCTGAGCTAATGCGTGTGACTGTTCCGGCCTGACGTATTCTCGTTCAAGCGCCCACGCGAACATGGCCCGTAGTTGGGCAAGCCGCTCATTCACAGTTCGCGTTCGCAATCCATTTTCTACCATCTTCTCACGAATGGTAACGAGGTGTTTCGGCCCAAACTCACCAACCTGCATCACACCATACAGCTGATGCAACATTTTAAGCACTTGACGGTAATTGATTGGTTTTGCAAGCCTGCCCTCAGCGTGCCGTTTGTCGAGTTGGTTTAGGAATAAATTAATCAGCTCATCGACAATCATCCCGCAATTAGATTTGGAATCCTCAGTAGAACCATGATGAGTTGAAGACCGAACACCCGCAGCATGCTCTGCAAGAACACGGTGGTATCGCTCACGGGACTCTGACGAACCGTGTGGCCCCAGATAAATCCGACGCCCATCGATAACGACAAATGCTCGGTCATGCCCGGGGCCACTTCGATTTTGTTTTCTGTACTTTGGTTCTCTCACGGCTGCGACCTCCAAATTCGTATCCAGTGGATACGTTTGGCTGTGTCGCGCCCGGGAACCCGGGGTCAGCACAAATGTGTGCTTCGACTTGATTTATCTTGAAAGCGGGTGAACAGATTTGAACTGTCGACATTCACGTTGGCAACGTGACGCTCTACCACTGAGCTACACCCGCGATTGGTTGTCGCTGACCTGACATTCATCGGGCCTGCAGGGGTAAAAATAGACCATAAAGTGCCGTTGGTCAATCTGTTTTTGAATCAACCTGACATGTGGTGCGATTGGAGCGAAAATTGGGGCGTTTGGGGGTGGATTATTGGCCTAGGGCGTGCTCGATGGCATCGACAACCTGCTTTGATGTATACGCGTTGGAGAGCCAGACGGGATCTGGGTTGCCTGGCTGGTAGACCACGAGGAGTGGAATCCCGGTCTGGCCCAGGTCGCGGAGTTTTTGCCACCCAGGTGCGGAGGTGGAGGTGAGATCTGCAGCTAGGGGGACGACATCGGCGTTTAGGAGGAGTGATTTGACTGGGTCGCGGGAAAGGACTTTTGCCTCAAGAGCTTTGCAGTTGAGGCACCATTCGGCGGTGAAGTCAAGCACGACGACTTGGCCATTGTCTAGTGCTTCATCAAGAGCAGTTTGGGTGTAAGGCTCCCAAAAGTAGTGGTACTGGTGGCTGGTTTGGTTGGCTGCGATCGCGATGCCTGAGGTGGCGACGAGGATGCCGATGATGCTGAAGGTGAGCCGTGGGCCGATCTTCTTTGAGATCATGATGGTGCGGACCAAGAGAAGCCCGCCGGCGCTGAGCCCGAGGAATGCAATGACCCACCAGTGAATAGCTTTGAACCACCATGGGGTCCCCCACCCTTGTCCGGAGGCGACGGAGATCATTGTTGTGCCTAGGAAGTAGGCGGCGGCGGCGAGCATGAGCAGACCCATGACCTGCTTGACGAGTTCGCTCGCTGGACCGGTCTTGGGGATCTTGTTCATCCACTTTGGATTCATGGTGAGGATGAGGTAGGGGAAGGCCATCCCGAATCCAAGGGAGAAGAAGATGATCATGACCTGCCAAGGCTGCATGGTGGCGGCTCCTGCGAGGAGGGCGCCGGCGACGAACCCGAAACAGGGGAGCCCGAGGATCGCGGTCATCATCCCGAACATGAATGAGCCCGAAGACGAGTCCGCTTTGGGGTTGATCATGTAGGTTGCTTGGGGAAGCTTGATTGTGAAGAGGCCCATGATTCCAAGGCCCATGACTCCGATGAGGAGTCCGATGAGGCCGGTGACCCACCAGACGCCGAAGATTATGGAAGGATCTACGAAGTCGGCGACGAAGGCAACTGGGATTCCGATCCCAACCCAGAATGCGATGACTCCGAGAGCCATCATGGTGCCGAGCCGGATGGCTTTGGACTTGCTTTCGCCGGCGTGGTTGGTGATGGTCATCACTTTCAACGGGATGACTGGCAATACGCAGGGGGTGAGGTTGAGGATGAAGCCACCAAATGCTGCGGCGAGGGCGATGACTGCGATACCTGCGATACCTGCGGCTGAGTCTATTGGTGGGAGGACGAAGAGCCCAAGAAACTGGCGTTGATTGTTGAGGGGTTCGGTGGTCGTAGTTTGTGAGCCGTTGAAAGTATCCGGGTCTGAGAATGTGGAGGGGTCGAAGTTGTCGAAGAGTGGATTGACAGCGATGGCTTCGGGGGTGTCGGTTATGGTGAGGGTGATGGAGTTGTTGTCTAGGGTCGGTTGGAAGCAGGTTACATCGTCGCAAGCTTGATAGAAAGTTGCGATGTCGATAGTGAGGTCGCCAAGGGGGGCGTCAGGGCTGATCTGGATGGGGATATAGGCGACGGCTTTGCCGGAGTAGGTAAGGAGATCGACTGGGGGGCCTAGGAATCGGACGACGGCGGTGTGTTCTTCCGGCCATTGGATTTGACCAGCAATCACAGAATCCGGTAGGACAAGGTCAATTGTGGTGGCGATGGCTGGGAAGTCGCCCATTTCCTCTGGGATGACGGGGACATTTGGGTATATGTGGAAACCGTCTTGATGGTCGAAGGTGACAGCGATGACCAAGTTTCCGCCGGGCTGGACAGAAGTGGTCGATGCTTCGGCTGAGACGGCTACTGGATTCTCATCTAAACCGAAGCCGGGCTGGGCGTGAGACTGGGCCATCAGTGCAAAGATGGTGAAGAGGGCGAGGATTGATTGCATGCGTTTGAGCATTGACTTAGAACTCCGGGGATATGGATCTGGAATGCGTTGATCGTATCGGCATTGATCGGTCGTGATGGCCAACGGCGGGTTTAGAGGATTTGTTCCCCCGGATCGCCCTCGGTTATGAAATCTAAGGCCAAATCATGGAGAATCCGGGCCAGAGTGCCCGATAGAATACCCAATTGGCTGTCCCCGCGATCCGCGGGTACGGTGTATCTGCTTGATGGAGTCTTTGGCCGATGGGCATGCTAGACCAAAATGAAATCGACTCACTGATGGCTGCAGTGGACGACGGTGGCTCTGAAGAGCCGTTGCCGCAGATCAGTATTTTTTCACGGACCCGCAAAGATCTCGATAATGTCGAGGTGCGGCAGTACGACTTCAAGCGTCCCGAACGCGTATCCAAAGACCAGATGATGGCTCTTGAGACGCTCCACGAGGCGTTCGCACGGAACTTTGGTGCTTCGCTCTCTGGGTTCTTGCGGACAATTGTTGAGGTTCGTGTCGCAGCGTGTGAGCAGATGACCTACGGGGAGTTCGTTTCTGGGCTCCCAAATCCAACGAGCTACAACCTGATCCAGACGGACAAGCTCGAGGGCCAGATGTGCCTTGAGATTTCGCCGCTGATTATCTATCCGATTATCGACCGGTTGCTCGGCGGGACGAACCAGGACTTGTTTATCCCGCAGCGTCCGATGACCCCGATCGAGCAACGGCTGATTTCCAATGTACTCGGGCGAGGGCTCGAGGCGCTCAGCGAAGCGTGGAGCAGCGTCAAAGAGCTTGAGTTCAAGATTGTGGCCCACGAATCGAACCCACAGCTGGTGCAGATCGTTCCTCCCAATGAAGTGGTGATGGTGATCGGCCTTGAGATGCGGATGTCATCGCGTGCGGGGACGATGAATCTCTGTATTCCGTACAATGTCATCGAGCCTGTGATGGATGACCTGAGCAGCCAGAGCTGGTTCGCGGTTTCAAGAAACGATGACGACACCAGCTTTGAAGACCGGATCACCGAGAATCTGGATCAATCCGGTGTCCAGGCATCGGTTGCGATTGCCAACACGACCATTTCATTGCGGGAACTCTCTGAACTCTCGGTTGGCGATATGATTGTGACTACACATGACGCTAAAAACCCAGCGGTGATCTATATCGAGGGCGAACCCAAATTCTTGGCTCAAGCCGGACAGCACCGGAAAAATCGGGCTGTTCGGGTCCTCAAGAGCCTCTCAAGGGGCGAGCGGATCGACGAATAGTGGATCTGCTGACACGTTGATCCGCCTTCTGGCTCCCTCGTTGCCCGCCTTGGCTACCTATATATAGAGTCTAAAGTTTGATCCTGTCTGGATGGTGTTCTAGACTTGTGTACAGCAGGCTTGTAAGGCCTGTTGATTGGAGACCTTTGTATGAACGATGGTTGTGCACAATGTCGGTGATTGGCTATCCCTGCCAGATCACCCGCCAAACGGGAAGGACGCGGATCATGCGATGATCTGATCGTCCATTTCGGATGGATTGCGGACTCTTAGATGAGCCGTAGTCGGCGTGCATGACCGGAACTCTTATGGGAGTCTCCGGTCGTTTGCGTTTTTAGAAATCTGATGCCCGCACTTTTTGTCGGCGTCTTTAAATCAACCGGCGTCAGTGACGCCAGACATCCCACCAACTTGATAACTCAACTGAAAGCCAGGAGCCCCCAAATGAACACCCAAGAAATGATGCGAATCCTCGATGGTATTGCCCGTGAACGGAATGTCGAGAAATCCCTTTTGATCTCTGATCTCGAGGCCGCGATGGTTTCGGCTTGCCGGAAGTACTTTGGGACACTTGATGCTGAGGAGTTCTCTTGCACTGTTGATCCGTTGACTGGGGAGATCAGCCTGTTTCGTTATGACGAGCCGCTGGAAATCAGTCCCGAAGACTTCGGCCGCATCGCTGCCCAGACCTTCAAGCAGGTGATGATCCAGCGATTCCGTGATGACGAGCGCCAATCGCTGATGGAAGAGTTTGCGGGCCGCCAGGGCGAGCTTGTGACCGGGACGGCCCAGCGGTATGACCGCGGGGCACTCGTTGTCCAGGTTGATCGTGCTGAGTGTGTGATGCTCCGGAGTGAGCAGATCCCGGGCGAGCAGTTCATGCCTGGTGACCGGGTGCGGGCGTTTGTGCTTGATGTCAAGGACATGGGGGCGCAGGTCAAGATTTACCTGAGCCGGGCGCACCCTGACTTTATCAAATACCTGTTTGAAGTTGAAGTCCCTGAGGTTCTCGACCGGACGATTGAGATCAAGGCGATCGCACGTGAAGCCGGCTACCGCACGAAGATGGCGGTTTCTTCGATCGACTCGAAGGTTGATGCTGTCGGTGCTTGTGTCGGTATCCGCGGCTCGCGGATCAAGACCATCGTCGAAGAACTGAATGGCGAGAAGATCGATATTGTCCGCTGGAACGAGTCTTCACAGATCCTGATCGCCAATGCACTCAAGCCTGCAGAGGTCAACGAGATCTCGCTGTGCTTTGAGCTTGGGCGTGCGACCGTTGTTGTTCGTGATGACCAGCTCTCGCTGGCAATCGGCAAACGCGGGCAGAATGTTCGGCTTGGTGCCCGACTCACTGGGTGGGATGTTGACATTCTCACTCCTGAAGAGTTCACCAAGGGTCTGACGATCTTGTCGGAGACCCTGACACAGATCGAAGGCGTGACCGAGGACAAGGTTGACCGTTTGGCGGCTCTGGGCATGATCACGGTCTTTGACATCGAAGAAATCGGTGCTGAAGTCCTTGAGGCTGAGCTTGAGTTGACCCCCGAGGTCGCGGTTCAAGCTGTGGAACTCTGTGCGGCCAAGGCATTGGTTGTTGCTGAGATCCAAGCACGCGAGAAGGAAGAAGCGGCGGCCAAGCGTGCCGACGAAGAAGCGGCGGCCACGTCGATTCTTTCTGGTGATGTGAACCCGGCCGACAATCCTGAAGCAGCAGCAGCAGCGATTCTGGGCGGAGCGATCACTGCTCCGGTCACCGAAGAAGCGGTTGTTGACGAAGCTGCTTCGAGGGAAGCAGAGAACCGCGCTTCGGACATTCTGGGCGGGTAAGAGATTGGAATATCCACGGCTGGCAGATTGCTGGCTGTGATTGAATACGCAGACTGAGACTCATTTGACACTTTGACCGTTCGCTGAACGGAGGACCACTTGGCTAATACACGAATTTTCGAGCTCGCTAAAGAACTCGGCATTAAATCTAAATCAATCGTTGAGAAGTGCCACGCTGAAGGCATCCCAAAGGATGTCATCAAGAATCACATGTCAACGATCTCGATCGGTCTTGAGCAGACTGTTCGCGAGTGGTTCAGTAGTGAGAACACCGAAGAGTCCCCACACACCGCTGTTGAGAAAACCGAAAAGGTTGATCTCGAGAAAGTGCGGACTCCAGCGAAGGCTAAGAAGGCCAAGAAGGCTGTTGAGGGTGATTCGGATGAGAACACTGACTCGGCTGTTGCTGTCGTCGCTGCTCCGCCTCCTCCACCGCCTGCAACCAAGCTTGCTCCTGTTGCGGCCCCAGCTGCACCTGTTGCACCCCCTGCAACCAAGGTGTCCAAGGCATCTGCACCAGCACCTGCCCCAGCACCGAAACCTGCGGCACCGATTGCCCCAGCTGCTCCGGCTGCAAAGGCCCCAGAGGCTGAGGTACCCGCGGCACCTGTTGCCAGTGCTCCTGTTGCACCAGCGGCTGGTGTACCAGTTGATGATGTGAGTGACGATGCAGAAACCGCTAAGCCGGCGGCTGCTCCGAAGAAGACTCCACCCCCTCCGCCTTTGATGAATGTACCAACGCGTCCATCGGTGATCACACCGGCGGGGCCGAAGATTGAAGATCTGCAGAAGAAAACTATTAAACTGGCCGGCCCGAAGGTGATTCGTGTCGAAGCTCCGGAGCGGATTGATCCACCTCGTCGTCGTCCACCACCTCGCGAGGGTGGCGGATATCAAGGCGGCGGAGGAGGCGGCGGATATGGTGCCGGCACGGGGCCTGCCGAGGGGCGTGCTCCTCGTGGTGGCTCGACACGCCGTCGTCCTCAGGGCGGCTCGGGTGTTCGTCCATCGGGCGGAGCGGGATCTGGATGGAGCGAAGCGGATCTTGCTGAGCGCGAAGCACGCCTCAAGCAATCCGGTGGGTATCTTCAGCGTCGTCAGAACCAGATGCGTTCGACCGCTGCGGCCTCACAGAGTGCTGCAAAGGTCGGCGGGAAGGTATCCATCGCTGAGCCATTCACCATTAAGGATTTGTCAGCAGCAACCGGCGTCAAGGGCGCGGACATTATCAAGAAACTCTTTATGCAGGGTGTGATTTCGAATATCAACTCTGGTATTGATTCGGAAAAAGCTCAGGAGATCATGATCGACTGGGATATCGAGCTCGAGGTCGTTGAGGCGAAGGGCGCGGAAGAACAGGTCGCTGAGCAGTTCGCTGAACGCGACCGAACCAACGAGAAAGCACGCGGGCCAATCGTGACCATCCTTGGTCATGTTGACCACGGCAAGACCTCGCTGCTCGACAAAATCCGGAAGGCGAATGTCGCTGATGGTGAAGCGGGCGGTATTACACAGGCGACCAGCGCGTTCCGTGTACCGGTCAAAACCGGAAGCGACGAGAAGCATGTGACCTTCATTGACACCCCCGGTCACGAGGCGTTTACCGCGATGCGCAGCCGTGGTGCCAATGTGACTGACATTGTCGTGCTGGTAGTTGCTGCCGATGACGGGGTGATGCCTCAGACGATCGAGTCGATCTCGCACTCCAAAGCAGCGGGCGTTCCGATTATTGTGGCGCTCAACAAGATCGACAAGGAACAGGCGACCGATGGGAATATCCAGCGGATCATGGGTCAGCTTGCTGAACATGGCTTGAACCCGGTCGAATGGGGCGGCGAAACCGAAGTTATCAAGACTTCGGCGATCAAGGATATCGGGATCCAGGAACTGCTTGAGATCCTTGATCTGCAAGCGGAGATCCTGGAACTCAAGGCGGATTACTCTGGGCAGGCACAGGGGACGGTCATTGAGGCCAACCCTGAGGGCGGTCGCGGTAATGTGGCCAATATCCTTGTCCAAGAGGGCGAGTTGAAGGTTGGCGACTTTATTGTCATGGGCCGAGCGTTTGGTCGTGTGCGTGATATCACTGATGATCATGGCAAGCGGATCAAGAAGGCGCTGCCTCCGATCCCGGTCCAGATCTCTGGTATCAATGATCTGCCTGACGCTGGTGACAAGTTCTACTGTGTCAGTTCGCTCAAGGAAGCTGAGAAGGCGGCGGAACAGCGTCGCGAACGCGAACGGCTTGAGCAGCTTGCTCAGCCCAAGGTCACGCTTGACTCGATGTTCTCGCAGATGGCTGACAGCGAACTCAAGGAAATCTTGGTTGTGCTCAAGGCGGATGTGCAGGGTTCGGTGGATGTGCTCAAGTCTGAGATCGAGAAGGTTTCGGGCGACGAGGTCAAGGTCCGCGTGATCCACTCTGCGGTGGGCGGGATTACTGAGTCGGACATCTTGCTTGCCAACGCATCTGAAGCGGTCATCATCGGGTTCAATGTTATTGCCAACTCCAAGGGCCGAACGCTTGCTGAAGCCAAGCGGGTTGAGATCCGCAACTACCAGGTGATTTACCACATTGTCGAGGACATGCGGAAAGCGGCTGAGGGGATGCTTGCTCCTGAGATCCGCGAAGAGGTTCTTGGTCACGCTGAGGTCCGCGAGGTCTTCAAGGTGTCCAAGGTCGGCGCGATCGCGGGTTGCTATGTCACCAATGGTGTTGTTCAGCGTGACGCGTTTATCCGTGTTACACGCGACGGCGTTGTTGTTGAGAACAACCGGAAGCTCGAACAGCTCAAGCGTTTCAAGGACGATGCGAAGGAAGTTCGCTCGAACATGGAGTGCGGCATGAAGGTTGCCGGGTATGACGATATCAAGCAGGGCGATGTGATCGAATGCTACAAGAGTGTTGAGATCGCTCGGACGCTGGATTAATCTGAGACTCGTTTGGCATCAATGCCGGAGAATGTTCTATGAGACGACGGGCACAACAGATTGCTTCGACCCTGCAGCGTGAGTTGCAGAAGGTGATGGCTAAGGGGTTTAATGACCCACGCATCCGCGGGATGATCACGGTCACCAAGGTTGAACTGACCGATGATCTGAAGAACGCAAAGGCGTACATCAGTGTGATGCCTGAGGAACGCGCGGAGCTGTCGATGCACGGGATCAAGGCGGCGTCCAAGCGGATCCGCCGGGATGTGATGGACCGGATCCATATGAAGGAGATGCCATCGCTGCGGTTTGTCTATGACCACGGGATGCGGGAGCAGCAGGTTATTTCTGATTTGCTTGCGGCTGATCCGTTCCGTGACAAGGTGCCTGTTCTCCCGGATGAGCAGATTGAAGATGACCAGATTGAAACGACCGAGGAGTGAGTGTGCCGCCGAGTGATGCGTACAACCCGGAAGCGTTGCTTGCTCTGATTGGCCAGAGCACTGATTGGTCGGCCCCGGTGGACGCTGAGTCTGTGTGTCCGAGCCCTGAGTGGTGCACCGACCCGCTCGTTCATGAGCTGGTGTTCTCGATGTTGCTGTGGGAATCGTCGATCGAGAATGCTGTGAAGGCGATGGGGAGGATCCATGCGGAGTTTGTGGATTACAACGAGCTGCGGGTGTGCTTCCCCAGCGAGATCGAGGCCCTGCTTGGGTCGCGTTATCAGCGGGCTGAGGATCGGTCGGTCCGGCTCATCGAATCGCTTCGGCAGATCTACTTCACCTACCAGCGACTGACTCTTGAGCCGTTGCGAGAAATGAGTAAACGAGAAGCACGGGATTTTTTGGTGTCGATCGAATCGCTCCCGCGCTTTGTTGTCTCGCGTATTCTGCTGCTCGGGCTCGATGCTCATGCGTTGCCGTTGGATGCGAAGATCGCCAGAGCATTGCACAAAGCCGATCTGATCAAGAGCTCCAAGAACCCCGACACAATCGCGGTCGCCCTTGAGCGATCTATCCGCGCGAACCAGACCCTTGACACCTATACACGCTTGGAGCGGTGGCTCATTTCATTTGAGAGCAGACCATGATTCATCCGCGGCATACTGGCTTGACAGGGCTCGCACTCACCCTTGTTGCACTGGCGGGGTGTTCAACCGGGCAATCGGTTTCGCCAACGACGAAGACCGATACACGATACATTGCTGGGTTTGAGGACCTGGATACAGAGTCTCGGCTTGAGATGCTCGCAGAACGCGAAGCGGTTAATCCCTCTGAAAGCGATCGCGGCTTTGCGAACCGGATTATGAAGGGGCGGCTTCTCGAACTCCCGGCTGGGACAGCCGAGTTTGAAAGAGCCCACCGTTCGGTTGATGATGTGCTTGAGGATGTCCTCGATCATACCAAGGCTGCTCAGAACGACGAGATCCCGCTGCTTGCTTCGATTGCTAAGGGGTATGTGCGTGCGCGAGCCGCGATGCTCAATGATGAGATCGAGCAGGCTGTTGAACTCTTTGAACAGCTCAACTCCGCATCGCCTGAGTCTGCTGAAATATTGATCGGTCTCGGGGATGCCCACAACCTGGCGGGCAACCGGTTGCAGGCGTCGCAGGCGTATCTTCGTGCGGTTGAACTCGGTGACCGGACGGTTCGTGCGCTTGTGTATGGCGCGATGGGATCGACTGATGATCCCGATCGGGTCATCGAACTCGGGGCGACAATCTGGGCACTTGAGGATTCTCATGATCGCGCTGGGCGGTTGCTTGGTGGGGTGATGCTTGGGCAGGCGTTGATCGAGAGCGGACACTTTGCGGCTGGCGCAGAGATTATGTCTGAAGCGATGAAACTGCTCGATGCCCAGACTGTTCGTGATCCACGCTATCGGCGAGAGCTGGTGCAGCTGTACACCAAACGGGCGGAGCAGCACGCTTCACTCGGGGATGCGTGGATGCTCTTGAACCGGTCTGATCGGGCGATGGAGCAATACGATCTTGCGGGGTCCATGGTGAGCAGTACCCCATTGGAACTGGTGAGCCGGCGGGTGGCGGCTTATCTCATGAGCGGGCACAGCGCTCAAGGGGCTCTGACGCTGCTGGGCTGGGTTGATGCGAACCCCGGGAATGATTCCGGTGATTTTGCGGAACTCCTAGAAACTCTGCGCGATCATCCGCTGATCGGAGAGTTGGTCTTTGATTCACTTGTCGATCGGACACAGGACCAAAAGAATCTGATCTCCCAGCGACGGGCGCTCCTTGGGATGACGCTCGGGCTCGCGGAGAGTCCTGAGCGGAGCGTGTCGCTTCTATCGGAGGCCGATCCTGAAATTATTTCACCGGTTGGTTGCGCTCGTGTGCTGAGCCGGTTTGATAGCCGGGGGGCAAAGATTAACGCGGTGATGCGTGTTCTTGAGAGTTCACCAACGATCGGTGCGGTTGCTGTTCCAGCACTCATCCGGCTTGATGGGCATCCGATCGAGATGCTGGCGGCGATCGAGGGGGACTCGGAATCGGCTCAGATGATGCGGTGCTTGATTGTGCTGAACCTGCAGCGGCCTGACCTGCTCGAATCTTTGGGCGCGATGGATGCGGATTCGTTGCCACTCGATACGCTTTCGACAAGTTGGTTGATCGCTCACGGCAGAGCGGCCGCGATGGGGGGACGGTGGGCGTTTGCGGATCGGCTGCTTGAGCAGTGCGCTCTGCGTGAGTCTTCGATGGATGCTGCGGAGCGGTTTTTCTATGTGAACTCGCTTGTGACGGCCAACCAGTTTGCGTCGGCTCTTGAGATTATCGAGCAGCGGGTGGCGGAACCGAGTGCTTCGGCGAGCGATTGGCTTGAGTATGCACGGATCATTCAGGTCGCGGGGGATCAGGAGAAGGTGCTCGAAGCCCTTGAGCGTGCGATTGATCTGGATCCGTATGACGAAACGATCTATGAGCAGTTGATTTCAATGCGGGGTCCATCGGGAGCCTTTGAGGATGTGGAAGAACTGCGGACCATAACCCGGTCGCTCACACAGCGGCTGCCTGGCTCGGCTTTGGTTAAGCTGATCCGCACGCATGAGATGATCGCGGGCGGCGAGGCGATGATCACACCGGGCGAGCGGATGCTGGTGAATATCCATTCGCAGCATCCGTGGCGTGAGATCGGGACGGATCTGCTGCTGAGCATCTGGGCGACCCAGTCCTCTGCGGGGGACGCCAACGCGATGCGTCGGGGGCTCGGTTGGATTGATAGCCAGCTTGAGATTATGCCTGGATCGGTGGCGCTCATCGGAGCGAAGGCTCGGCTCATGGTGCTCGGGGGCGATTCACTTGGTGCTGAGTTCTATCTTGATGAGATGAATGAGCGGATCCCAACGCGGTCACTTGGTCGGCTCCATGAGGGGCTGATCCGATCTGATGAGCAGCGTCGTGATGAGGCGGACCAGCTTGCGTTGTCGAGGCTTGAGGGTTTGGTTTCGGTTTCGGATTGTTTGGAGCGGCTCGAACGGGCCGCGGGCTCGGGGCGGATCAATGAATACGAACCTGATTTGCTGGTGCCTATTGATGGTTCATGGAAGCTTGGGATGGGGCAGACATTGCGGGTCGTGCGGGTGCTTGGTGCGCTGGCGCAGGTGGGCGATGAGGTTGCGGGCACTGAGCTGATGCTCGAGCTTGTTGAGCGGACAAGACAGCAGAGCACCGGCGAGTTCGCTGAGGGCGGGATTGATCCGCTGGCGTCGCTGAATCTGATCGAGATCGTGGTCCGACCAAACGGGTCCGGGTTCTCGATGGATCGGTACGAACAACTCCTGCGGGATCAGAGTGTTGATCCTGATGCGGGCGATCTGATCACCGCTGCACTCCAGGCGCTGCTCAAGTGGCGGACTCCCAGTGATGCGCTGGATCTGATTGCCCGGCTGAGTATCACCAATGATGGGCTGATCGACAACGAGCTGGTCTCGACGCTCTCGTCGCTGCTTGGGCAGATCGGATCGGCTGGGGATATTGAACGCTCAGTCGAACGGCTTGAATCTGCGGGGCTGCTTGTTGATGCTCGCGATTCGACGGTTGCTTCGCTTGGGACTCTCCGCGAGGGGACGATGGCGGACGCTGGGGATCGTGACGGGGTCTTGGCGGATCTTGTGTATTCGATCGCGGTGGTGGCTTCGTTCTATGAGCGGGATACAGAATCTACAGCGATGTATCGGCTTGCTCTTTCGCATGATCCGGACCATGCGTGGGCCAACAATGATCTGGGGTACCACATCGTCGAAGACGGCGGGGATCTCGATGAAGCGGAGCGGCTGCTGACTATTGCCCATCAGGCGGAACCCGATGCGGCGAGTATTACCGACTCGCTCGCGTGGGCGCGGTATGCGATGGGGATCATGGAGAACGAGCTCGATGAGGCTGGCGGGGTTGTCCGCAAGGGCGCTCGGGAGCTGCTGCAAGAAGCGTTGCTGCTCGATGACGGTCCAGAGAATGCGACGATCCATGACCACCTGGGTGATGCGCTCTGGATGCTTGGTGAGTTTGACAGAGCGCTCTCGGCGTGGCTCGATGCGGAGACGCAGCTCCGGAGCAGGCTCACGGAGCTGTCGAACCAGACCATCGCCAACCCGACGGCTCTTGAATCAATACGGACAGAACTGAGCACGATCCGGTTTAAGATCTCCGATGGGGAGTCTGGGAGGGTGCCTAAGGTTGCCCCGACATCTGTTGGGCTTTCGGTGCCTGATCCGTCTGAAGATCCGGGTGATATAGTCAATGAGATCGACCCGATTAAGTAGGGTCGAGAGGTTTGTTTTACAGAAGAGGTAGCAGCGATGGCTGGACATAGTAAATGGTCGAATATCAAGCACCGCAAGGCACGCCAGGACAAGGTGAAGGCGCGGGTGTGGTCCAAGTGTTCTAAAGCGATCATGGTCGCGGCTCGCGCTGGTGGTCCTGATCCGGACTCGAACCTCTCGCTGCGGTACGCGATCGATGAAGCGAAGTACGCCAATATGCCCAAGGACACGATCAAGCGTGCGATCGACAAGGGTGCGGGCGAGGTCGGCGGGGCGGACTTCCAAGAACTTGTTTATGAGGGCTACGGCCCGGGCGGGACGGCGCTGCTGATCCTGTCACTGACCGACAACAACACACGCACGGTTGGCGATGTCCGCACCTCGTTTAAAAAGGGTGGCGGGTCGATGGGGAACGCGGGGACGGTCGCGTTTATGTTTGCGACCAAGGGGCAGATTATTCTTGATGCCAACAAGTACGACGAGGACACCATCATGGATGTCGCTCTGGAGGCTGGTGCTGACGATGTGATCTCTCCTGAGGGTGACGATGACGACAAGGGCGCATGGACCATCATGACCGAGGTCAGTGACTTCCAGGCGGTGAAGGTTGCTCTTGAGGCGGCTGAGATCGAGATCGTCGAAGCGGAGATCGCTCGGATCCCGGACAACACGGTCGAGGTGAAGGGCGATGATGTCCGCAAGATGATGAACCTGATCGAGGTGCTCGAAGAACTCGAGGACATCCAGAAGGTGTATTCCAACGCGGACTTTGATCCCGAAGAACTCGCGAAGCTCTGATTTAATCGAGCCCGAGAACTGAATAGATGAACTTTGAGACGACCTGGGTATCCGGGTCGTTTTTCTTGCCGAGGTCTTTGTTGATGGCGGCGTGGTCTTTGTCTGGGGCGTGGTGGATGAGGGCTTTGGCTGATGTTGCTTGCCATGCTTCGACGAGTTTGGTGGATTCGGTTCTTGATCGCTGGCGGTCGCCGACATGGATTGCGAGGAGGGGCGGGAGAGTGTCGCCTTGGTTGGCTTGGAGGGTTGGGGAGGCGGCGGCCCAGAGTTTGGGATCGTCCCCGAAGGCTGCTTCGTACATTTTGCGTACTGTCCCGATCAGCAGGGGCGAGTTCATTTGGGCTGGGATGTCGTAGCCTGCGCCGTCGAGGAGGACGACGCCTGAGAGGTTGGAGGGCGCGAGGTTGTGCTCTGCGAGGAGGGATTCATCGGTCGCGACGATGGCGGCGAGGTGGGCTCCTGCGGAGTGGCCCATGATGACGAGTTTGGAGGGATCGGCGTTGTATTCGTTTGCGTGCTCGATGACATAGGCGATGGCTGCGGCGGTGTCGATGGCGTGGTCTGGGTGCTGAACTCTTGGAGAGAGGCGGTAGTTGATGGAGACGAAGACCCAGCCTTGGTCTGTGGCCCATTTGGGTTTGTGCTGGATGCGGGATTTGTCACCGATGGCCCAACCGCCGCCATGGATGAAGAGGAGGATTGGACGGGGGGAGTTTGAGACGGTGCCCGGCTCGTAGATGTCCAGACTGGTGAGGGCGTTGCGGGTGAGGCGGCGGTGGGCGTATTTGATGTCTTTGGTGAGACGCATCTCGGGCGAGGGCTGGGCTTGGAGGAGCGAGTAGGGTTCTTGGGCTGGGGGGGTTGATTCGGCGGGTGGGTTCTGGCCGAGGATCAGGATTGAGAGTGCCGCGAGCAGGGTTGTGACGGACATGGATTGGCTCCTTTTGAGATCAACGCGGGCGGCGGGGGTGTATTGCTTCTATGGTACAGGAATGCGAGGTATGCGAGGATGGTTATGAAAGGCTGGGCGACATTTTCGGAGTGCGAGGCGTACCGGTACACGCTTGGGCGTCGGTGGGAAGCCGGGGGGGAGCGGGTGTGTTTTTGTTTGCTCAATCCATCCACTGCGGATGCGACCAAGCTCGATCCGACCTTGACGCGGTGCCATCGGTATGCGGTCCGGTGGGGGTTTTCGGCGATGGATGTTGTGAATATCTTTGGGCTGCGGTCTACGGATCCCAAGGGGTTGAAGCTCGTTGATGATCCGATCGGGGTTGATAACGATCGACATATCGCGCGGCTTGCAAAGCAGGCGGATCTGGTGATCGTTGGATGGGGGACGCACGGGGTCTTGAACGATCGACATACCGAGGTTCTTGATGTGCTCAATAAAGTGTGCGTGCCCCACTGCTTGGCGGTGACGATGCACGGGTTTCCCAAGCACCCGCTGTATCTCAAGGCGGATCTGGAGCCAAAGGTATTTGCCGAGGCGAGTACCTAGGATCGCAGATGAGTACACACATTGCACAGCGGGTCTTTCAGGTGGTTCATGTGGTTGCGCTGAGCGCTTGGTTCGGGACTGTTGGGATGTCCGGGATTGTGGCGGCGACGGTGTTCCCGATTGTTGGACGGATGAAACCCACACTGGCGGCCTACCCGGACTACACGGGTGATCATGCGCTGCTTGCGGGGGGACTGATCGCGGGGAAGGTGTTTTTGATTGTGGATTCGGTGCAGTTTGTTTGTGCCGCCATTGCGCTGGCGTCGTTTGTGACGATGATTGTTGCGGGGTATTCGATGAATACTTTGGTGCGAGTGCTTCGGTCGGTGGTGCTGCTGATGACGATGGGGCTGCTGAGTTACCACTTGTTTGTTTTGATGCCTGGGATGACGGAGGACCTGCGGAACTACTGGGACTTCGCGGCTGCGGGGAACACCGAGCAGGCGGAGATCCATAAGAACGCGTTCTTTGCGTATCACACAACCGCGTCCAACTCGCTCAAGGCGTTGATGGGCGCGACGCTGCTGTGCTTGGTGCTTGCGGTGTGGACCGGGGTTGGGTCGGGCGGTGTCGTAAAAACAAACAAGCCATCGACCTCGTCATGAGATTGATGGCTTGGTGATGTTGATTTAAGATTTCGATCAGCGGCGTCGGCGGGTGATCATGATGCCGCCCATTCCGATGAGTGCTAGGGCACCTGGTGCTGGGACGAAGTCGACATTGTCGAGTGCGGTGGCGTCGCCTCCGTTGGTGTATTCGCCACGGATGTAGAGGCCATCGAGGTCTCCGAGTACGGATTGGATGTTCGCGGAAGTTGCGTCGGTGCCTGAGAGGGTGGCATTGGCGAAGGAGTTGACGATTTTCCAGTCGGCGGCTTCTGAGACGAGGACGGATGCGGAGACCCATTGGCCGAGGACTGGTTGAACCCCGAAGTTGATCCCGATGGAGATCCCTGCTCCGGTGAGGATGACATCGGCGAGGCCTCCACCGATGCCTTGGTTGCCTGTGATTCCCAGGATGTCGTAGGAGATGGAGCTGTTGTAGAGCCCGCTCATGTTCCCGAGGTCGGCTTGTGGTGCGCTGTAGAGCCAGATGTCTCCGTTGACGACATCGCGGGCACGGATAGCGCCGAGTCCGTTGTTGCCGATGGTGCCGTCCCACATGAATCCGGTGCCGTCTGAGACGATGCTCCAGCCCATGATGTCGGTTTCGAATGGATAGGCGACGCCTGCGAGTGCGGGGGCGGCCAATGTTGCGAGTGCGAGAACTGTCAATTGTGTACGCATGTCAAACTCCTATGCATGGTGTTGTGTGTAAATGAAATATGCCCGATATTCAGACGGTTACCAGTAAACGGGGGCGGTTTTGTGGGAACTTGGTGGTCTTTTTCCCCCTAACATCAGCCATGAATACAGTGCATCCCAAGGGCAAGGACAATCCGCGTGGTTTGAAGGACATTCCGTTTGCGCTCCCTGAGGTGAGCAAGGAGCAGCGGAGCGATGCGCTCAAGCTCGCCAACGCGCTCAAGAAGCACTATCCGGATTCCAAATGCGAACTCGACTTTACCAATCCGCACGAACTGCTCAATGCGACGATCCTGTCTGCGCAGTCCACCGATGCGGGCGTGAACAAGGCGACCCCGGGGTTGTTCAAGGCGTTCCCGACCCCTGCGGATTACGCGGCTTCGACTCCCGAGGGGATCCAGCCTTACATCAAAACGATCGGGTTGTTTCGGAACAAGTCCAAGTCCATACACGCGGCGATGACGATGGTTGTCGAAGACTTCGGTGGTGAGGTGCCTGGGAATATGACGGACCTGCTCAAACTCCGGGGCGTTGCACGCAAGACGGCCAATGTTGTATTGGGCAACGCGTTCGGGGTCAATGATGGGGTGACGGTTGATACGCATGTCCAGCGGTTGGTGTGGAGGCTGGGGATTGTGGATGAGCCGAAGATGGATACGGCGAAGATCGAGAAGCTGCTGATGGCGCTGTTCCCGCGTCCGCGATGGTCGGAGATCGGGCACATGATGGTGCTGCATGGTCGGTACAACTGCACAGCGAGGCCCAACTGCAAACACGATCATCCGATCTGCGTGAGGTTTGGGGTCAACTGTGATCAGCCTTACAACAAGTCGAAGCTGTAAATCAAAGCAATAGTAGAAGAAGACCACCAACCCCTTAGGGACAGGGGTTGGTGGTCTTCTTCTGTTGGGACGGTGATCGAGGCTTGGAAGACCCGGTTAATCGGTCAAAGCAGATTCAAGAGTCTTGTGGAAGAGGGCGGTCTGATCAACCATGATGAAGTGCAGGCTCTCTTCAATGACCACAACTTGAGCGCCCTGTGCGGCGGCGTACTGACCCGCAAAGAGATCCCTCACTTGTGTTTCTGGAACGCCCATCATTTTGTCATGCGCGACCAGTACTGTGATCTCTGCTTCGATCTGCGCGATGTCCTCTCGCAAATCTGCGGCCAACAACTCGCCGACTGCTGTTGCAACCGTTGCTTGATCCGAAGCTTTCGACCAATCGGCCAAGACCGATTGGTAGGGTTTGTCTTTGACGAGCCGGGCAAGGCCAGCGAGCTGTTGTTGGTCGAATGATTTTCGCGGCATATCCGCCATTTGCTGCTCAAATGCTGGTGCCCTCTGGGCGGCCTGCTCGGGCGTGACGCCCGGCATGAACAACCCGGCAAGGAACGGGAGGCTATCGACGATGACCAACTCGGTGATCGGTGTCTCATCTGCAAGGGCTGCTTTGAGGGCGACAAATCCACCCAATGAATGCCCCACCACGACCGGGTCCGCTCCCGGAAAATCTATCAGATGTTTGTTGACTGCATTGGCGATCGCGTCGGTGTAGGTTTCATCGGTTTCAAACGGAGCCGCGCCCGCGAACCCGGCGACCTGCACTATGCGGAGATCATATTCTTGGAACGCGCCAGCGGTGCTTGTCCAGACATCTGATCCCGATGCCAATCCTGGGATCAAGACCACAGTCCGACCCTCGGCATCACCGCTCCGCGTGACCGAAATGATCCCTGTCGCGGCATGGACGGCCTTCTCGTGATTGTGCGTAGGCTGGGCGATCCCTGCCGAGAAGAGCCCCCCAACGACCAAGATTCCTACGCTCGCCATCGTTCGATAATCGTTCATATATCTTTCCTCTCTCTATGTGATTCAAACAACCAAATCATACCCGAAAGGCACACACGCCCACAGATTGTCAGTATAAAGCGGGCTTTGTCCAAGAATATTCCAGCGTATACACCCCCCACCCCCCCCAAAAGAAAAAGGTGATTGCAGGACCCTCGGCTTTGACGAGTTGTAAATGACCGAGGTGTGTGGTCTCAGCGGTGGCGGGCGGGGTGGTTGATGGCGCCGTAGCGGGGATTGTGGCCTGTCTGATTGTCGGCTTGGGCATCGGAGATGTCGTACAGGCGGTAGTAGGACCCACGGTAGTTGGTGCGGACATAGATGTCCCATGAGGTGAACCCGGTGTCGCCGTAGGGCTGGGCTGGGTCGTCGTTGTGGAACCCTTCGGGCGGGGCGAACACACCGACATGCCCGTCGAGGTAGTAGGTGGACCCGCCTTCGCTGTGACGGGTGGTCCATTGGTCGACATTGCCCCATTCGCCGTCGGTTGAGCCGCCCGAGCTGTTGTTGTTGAACCACCATGAGCTTTCTTCGATAATCAGAGGCAGCCCGGGCATCCGGACAACCAATCCATCGGCGATCATCGACGAGAACTCATCGGCACTCAGCACCGAGACGTTGGGTGCTGGTTCTTTGAACATCCAGACATCGAACTCTACCGAGTCCTTAGCGCCTTGTGCGGGGGCGTTGAATGTGTAATCGAAGTTGAGTTCCCCGTCGCCGTAGTATCCTGGGTAGCGGGTGATGTTGGGGTCTTCTTCGATCCCGAAGGGGTCGCGTCTTTGGTTTGTTGGGCATTCGACAATTTCGCTGGCGTTGTCAACATAATCCATGAGCAGCCCCGCGCCCCGGCGTGCCGACCCGGTCCTGTTAAAGAGGTACGCCCAGTTGATGGTGTTGAGGTGCCCCGCGTTGTTCCGAGGCCCACGCGTAGTCTCGAAGCGACCGGTCGGCATGGACTGGCCCTTGAAGTCCATCGCGTAGAACTGATTGGCGAGCCCGAGCTGGCGCATGTTGGAGAGGCAGATTGTTTTCTGAGCGGTCGCTCTGGCCTGACCGAGCGACGGGAGCAAGATCCCGATCAGCAGCGCGATGATCGCGATCACAACAAGCAGTTCGATGAGCGTAAACCCATCGCCCGCACGCCGCGCTTTGGGCAGATGCCCCGACCGAGATCGAGTTGACGAGCATTGAAACAAGACGAGACCCCTTGTGCTGGACTACCACGAAGCCCCAATATACCAGAACACAGCCCAACGGGAGCACGAATTCTCGCATAACCACCGAAACCAGTCCCTTCCACCCACCACATGGGGAAGAGAAGAAGACCACCAACCCCTCCCTCAGGGGTTGGTGGTCTTCTTCTATTGGATCGTTGGGGATCGGTTGCTGGTGAGGGGTTATGGGCAGCCTGCACCGAAGAGGGTGAGGAAGGTGGAGATGTCGAAGAAGTCGAGGGTGCCGTCGTTGTTGAGGTCTACGAGGCACTCGGGTTCGGGTGGGCCGTCAACGACTTGGATGGTCGCGAGGATGGTGCCATCGCTGAAATTTTGCGTCCAGAACGCGGATCCACTATCCGTGAAGAACTGCAGGAATCCAGAGCTTAGTTTGGATTGCTCGTAGTCACCTGGCGCATCGGGGAGCGAGGCCATCGCGAGACTGAACGCGCCGTGTGGATCGGGGACCGTTAATACAATGAGCTCATCGTTGAGGGTGGTAAACATCTGATAGGCGTTGGTGCTCTGGACATATTGCAACTCCACTTCCGCGGGGATGTACTCCAGCGGCTCTGACAACACGACGAAGGGCTGCAATGACGCAGAGTCCGTTAGATCCTGTGTCTGAATGGCCTCGCCCCAGACGGCGTTGAAGTGGATTGAGTTGGAGTCGATCAAGTCCGGGGCGGCACCCGCATCGAAGATGGCGCGGATTCCGAACGGCAAGAACTCACCCCCCGAACCAAACTCTGAAATCGTGCCGGTGACATCGATCTGGATGAATGGCTGCGCGGTTGCGCGTGTTGTTGAGAGGGTGATGGCCGCGATGGTTGCGATGGCGAGCGTGGTAAATCGTGCGTGATTGGTCATGTGGTGTCCCTTTGTAAACTTCGAACAGAGCGTCCAACGTACCGGAATCTGTTTCTTGAATCAAGGGTTTTATCGGCAATCACCGGATTTGTACGCATGGTTTAAATCAAGAAGAACAAAACATCCCATGACAGGGGATGTTTTGTTCTTCTTCTTTGGGGTTGTTGAGATTCGGGTGTTGGCGATCGGTTATGGGCAGCCTGCGCCGAAGAGGGTGAGGAAGGTGGAGATGTCGAAGAAGTCGAGTACGCCGTCGTTGTTGAGGTCGACGAGGCACTCGGGTTCCGTGCTGGGATTTGGGTCGGGGACTTCGCGGACGGAGAGGTTGAAGATGCCCGAGCTGGTGAAGCCGTTGTCGTAGTTGAGTTGATAGAGGAAGCCACCAACACTTGAGTTGGCAACTGCAGAGGGCCATCCGGTGTACACGGCTGGATCGTCGGGGAGCGACTCGTCGGGATCTTGGCTTGGGCCGCCTTCGTGGAAGATCATGCTGAGCCCGTTGAGTGAGCCGTCGGTGCTGGTGTAGGTGAGAAATACACTCCCATCTTCGACTCGAAAGTGTTGCATCTGGATCGGGACAGATCCAGCGGTGAGGCTTTCGTTTGCCGGGCTTGAGGATGTGGCGTGGATGGTGCTCGGGATGACGGTCTGGTCTGGATCACTCGCATCGACGACAAAGTGGATCATCGAGCTGAAGTTCCCGTTCCCGCTCCCGGTCGGCCCGCTCGTGGTGACCGTGAACTCAAGGTATGGCTGAGCGGATGCGTGGGTGGACGAGAGGGTGATGGCCGCGATGGTTGCGATCGCGAGTGTGATGATTCGGGTGCGGATGGTCATGTGGGTTCCCTGTGTTGAGCTTCGATCCGAGAGTCCAGAATACCGGAATCCGTCTCTTGGAACAAGAGAATACTCGGCAACAACCACATTTGTGCGCACAGTTTGGTAGGCATTTTTTCTTCCAAAACCAAGAATCCAAAACTATTTTCCCTCTATCTAATACCGGACGCGTTTATTAGCGCGGAGTGACCATGTTTGTGCGCACGCTCAGGTCCGAACGCCCCATCTCTTAGACGCGGGTAACTTCTACACGCGCGAAAGATTCCAGAGGGGGAGAACTCAATGAAGTTCCATCAAGACGAACAGAGCGGGCCGTTCCAGAGAACAAACGACAGCAAACTCAGCGATGATCGGCAGGTCGTGATCAAAAAAGTAAGCAAGTACAAAAGCGAACCCGTCCGCTGGCTCGAAGAAGGACGCATCGCGCTCGGGAAGCTCACCATGATCGCAGGGGATCCAGGGCTCGGCAAGAGTTTCATTACCCTTGATATGGCGGCGCGTGTCACGCGTGGAGAGCTTCCCAAGTCCACCGGGCCGCTGACTGATCCGGGACAAGTCGTCTTGCTCAACGCCGAAGACGACGCGGGCGACACCATCCGTCCAAGGCTCGAAGCGATGGGCGCGGACCTGACGCGCGTGCATATGTTCGAGGGGGTGATGGCACCGATGAGCCGCGTGTGCGGCTTGACGCAACTCGATACCGATGTCCAGCTCCTTGCCCTTGCGATGAAGAAGATCGACAACCTCAGGCTCGTCGTCATCGACCCTATCAGCGCGTACATGGGCAAGACCGACTCGCACAACAACGCGGATGTCCGCTCGGTGCTCGCGGAACTCTCCAGACTCGCCGCGTGGACCGGAGCAGCGGTCGTGTGCGTGACGCACCTCAACAAGGACGCGGGGGGCAAGCGTGCGATCTACCGCGCAATGGGTTCGCTCGCGTTTACCGCGGCAGCGCGGGCCGTGCATCTGGTGACCAAGCATCCGGACGATCCAGCCAAGCGGATCGTCGCGCCTGTGAAGAACAACCTGGGGATCGACATGCCCCCGAAGGTCTACCGGCTCGAAGACGGCAAGGTCGATTGGCTCGACGAAGAAGTCGAATGGGATGCGGATGGACTGGAGAACGCGCCGTCCACCTGCACGAGCATGATCGATGAGGCGCATGCGTTCCTCCTCGAAGCGCTCGGGCAAGGCGAACGCCCGTCAACGGAGATCATCCAAGAAGCAAACACCCAAGGCATCAAAGAACACAACCTCCAGCGCGCACGCAAGGTCTTGTCGATCCGCTCAGTGCGTCGCGCCAAGGGCTGGCACTGGATACTCGACGACACGACCTCCACCCCAGACGAAACGTCTGAACGCCTCTACGAGCAACCTAGCGGGGAGTTTGCGAGCGATGGGTATGTGTGATGGATAGGTGAGCAACTACTCAGATGAAGAAGAACAAAACATCCCCTGTCCTGGGATGTTTTGTTCTTCTTCTTTTGGGGTGGCGTTCGAGGTCTGGATTGAAAATGCTTCGGTGCCCTCCTTTGACCGTCTTCGGCAAAGGAGGTCTTGGTGGACGGAAGGCTCTCGTTCCTCCTTTACGCGCCAAGAGGCGAGCTAAAGGAGGGCAACCGGCGCTCAGTTAAAATTGTTTGACAATAAAACCTGCCACGATGACAAATATGACAATTGCAATCAAAACAACTATCAAACTCATCGAATAGCGAGCGAGATTCTCCAATATACAGGCAAGTCCTCTACGCATCAAAGTACCCATTTCAGTGACTCTTTGATTCGATCACTGTGAATGAAGAGTTCATCCACCGATGCGATGGGAATCTTCTCTACTTCTCGCTTGTCATTGAATACACCCAGGTATTTCTGTTTGCGGTTGAAATGCAACCGACAGATTGGCTTACGGTTGTTGTCGTCGAGCAGCACGCCAAAGTAGGATTGGACATCACGGGCGCAGATTCGCTTAGGATTTACTTCTGTACTTAGGATTGCTTTAACCGCATAAAAACCATTGAGTTCTTCTTCGGTCGTGACGACCTCATCGGATTCCTTCGTTATTTCAGCTGGTGCTTGCTCATCTACTTCCTGACTGGATTGAATCGCTGATCTGAGCCGTGTCTCGATGCTGCTGGTGATGTGATCAAGGATTGCGGCACGGACAATGGGTCTGTATTTATCAAGAACATTCTGACGCATCGGGCCATTGTGGACCGGGTCGGCGAAAAACCGGACCAGATCATCAGACGGATTCAAGAGTTCTTTAGCGAAGCGTTCACGGATCTGTGATTTGGCGTAGAGAAGGGCGGCGTCTGCCAAGACCGAATCTATGCTGAAGTTTTCCTTTGTAAACGGTGCAATCCGATCGGATACATCCTTTGTGAGTCGATCGAGGTTCATGACAAGGAACGGTTTGGAATCTAAAATATTCGTTTCAAGCAGATCCGAATAAAAACGATATATCACTCCATCCGTGAGGATCGCGATACGCGCCTTCGTTGTGCTGAAATACCGGTAGAGTTGCGAGCTGTAGGATTCGAGCTTCGCCCCCATCGGCTTGCACTCGAACAAGATGATGGGCATCCCCTCTTGGCAGATCGCGTAGTCAACTTTCTCGCCCTTCTTGATCCCAACATCAGCAGTAAACTCAGGGATCACTTCTTTCGGATTGAATACATCGTATCCAAGTTCGCGAATCATCGGAAGGACCAGAGCGGTCTTGGTGGCTTCCTCCGTCATTGAGGTGCCACGGACTTGATCAAGTCGGTCAGCGAGAGAAGAAAGTCGTTCGTACATAAAATGCCCCTTTCAATATGTTACATACTAGAACTAAAACTCTACTTAAACACTCCCCATCGGCCAGGCCCTTCTTACGCACCGCGTAAGCCCCCCCCTACTATCACCACCCAAAAAAGAAGAAGAACAAAACATCCCCAGACAGGGAATGTTTTGTTCTTCTTCTCGATCTTCTTCAATCGAAAGCGATCCCGCTGTGATTCGAACACAGAACCTTTGGCTTCGGAGGCCAACGCTCTATCCAGTTGAGCTACGGGACCCTTTCCCCCCAAAGTAAAGATCACGCCCAAAGGGCATCATCCCGTCGTCTGGGGGGAGCGAAGGGAGTCTACGATCCTCCCACTCCAATGGCAAACCTCCCACCCCAATCCGTCTCCCAATCCGCCTCCCAATCCGCCACTGGGCTTGCACCCCTCAAGCTCGTCCTCCTCATCACCTTTCTCGGGTCCATGGGCACCGCCGTCATCACCAGCGGCATCGCCTTCCTCACCGACCAAGGACTCGGATACTCAGCCACCCAGAACCTCCTCCTCGCCCTTGTTTTGGGAGGGGTTTACATCCCCGCCGCCCTCATCAGCGGGCCGCTGCTCAGATGGACCGCGACCCGCGCCCGCTGGCTCAGCACCCGCCGCTCGCTCATCGGGATCATGCTCCTGACCGCGGTCGTCGCCCAGGCCCCACTGCTCGTGAGCCGGGTGAATCCGGAGTTGACAGAGATCGCTGTGTGGGTCATGGGGATCGCGTACATGGTCGCGTCGGGGATGCAGTGGCCCATCGTCGAAGCGTACCTCTCGGGAGGCAGGCGCTCCGCACCGCTCAGAGGCGCGATCGGGAAGTTCAACATCGTCTGGTCCTCAGCGATGGTCCTCTCCTACTGGCTCATGGCGCCGATGATCGAGCATCAGCCCTTCATGATCATCTCGCTCTTGGGCGCGATCCACCTGCTCATCGCGGGATTGGTCTTCATGCTCCCAAACGAACCCGCTAAGCATCTCGATGAACTCCCCGAGGGGCACGAGCCGCACCCGCCGATCTATGTCCCGCTGCTGACCGTGTTCCGGATGATGCTCATCGCGAGCTACATCATCCTGTCGGTCTTGATCCCGCTCATGCCCACCATCGAGGCACAGCTCGGGCTCGACGAACTCTGGTGGACTCCCATCGCCAGCACCTGGCTCATCGTCCGCGTCCTCTTCTTCATCCTCTTCGAACGCTGGCACGGCTGGCACGGACACTGGTGGACCCCATGGCTCGGGATGACCGCGATGCTCACCGGATTCGCACTCGCCATCATCGCCCCAGCAATCGGATCCTTCATCGGACTCCACCTCTACGGCGTCGACTACGGCGCACTCGGAGCCAACACCGTCGGAACCATTGTCCTCATCACCGGACTCTCACTGACAGGCGTCGGCATCGCCGCCATTTACTACGGCGCGCTCTACTACGCAATGGCCGTCGGAGGCTCGGATGTCGACTCCGGAGGCAAGCACGAAGCCTTCATCGGCATGGGCTATACCGCCGGCCCCCTCTGTGGCCTAGTCGGCGGCTTCATCTACCAAGGCGGCCTAGGAGTCATCGCAGTCACCAGCGCCGTGGTTTTAGCAATGGTCGGCGTAGCAATCGTCAAAGCCCTCAAGCACTCCAAATCATAACACGATCACCATTCACCCTCTTAAGTCTTAAGGGTGCCACTACTCGCCGTCCTCGGCGCAGTAGTGTCTTGGTGGCAGTAGTGTCTTGGCAGCAGATGACCTGCCCGTATCCCTAAGACACTGCTGCGCATAAGAATGCGAGCAGTGGCACCCAATCCCTCAACCCCCCAACCCCCCAAAGCGGAAAGAGAAGAAGATCATCATCCCCTCCCTCAGGGGATGATGATCTTCTTCTCTTGGGGATTGTGTGGTGTGGGGTTTGGGGGTGGCTTTGTATATATGATCTTGGTATGAAGAAATTCCTGATTATTCTTGGCGTGCTGGTATTGCTGTTGTGCAGTGCGGGTGTTTATGCGTATTTCAAGTATCTCTATACCGAGCCGTTGAGCAAGGCAGAGCTTGCCGAGCTGACGCCCGATTGGGATTTAGCGACCGGGGGGGACTGGTCGCCTTGGTATGACTTAGGCAATGGGACCAAGGATTGGAATCCGACGAGGAGCTTCAACGCGTGGCTCGAGACGATCCCAGAAGACGACAAGGCCTGGCCGATTCTCATCGATGCGAATCTTGCGTTCAGCGATGTGCTTGATGACAAGCGATACAAGACCTTTGCAGACACACTTCCGAACGATCCGGAGCGTTGGGCGATCATCGAGCCGATCCTCAAATCGGAAAGAGCGCAACAACTGACCGCAGCGTTCCAGGAGGCGTTGAGCAATCCGGTGTTGGGGTGTGTGATGATGAATACAACTGATCCACACTCACAAGCCGCGATGGAGCGGTATGGTGTCGAAGATGAGTATTGGAGTGAGAACCCAGAAGTTAATCCGTCGTTGATTTCATCGTGGCTCCCAGCATTGGGCGTTTGTAGGGGGTCGGCTGCCTTTCTTTGTGCACAAGCTGCGCTCTCGCTCAACGAAGACGATCCTGACGCCTCTGTGGAGTTGTTGCTCTCAGCAAGTCAGGCCGCACAGTTGAGCGACGAATATCCGACACTCATCGGGGAACTGGTCCGAGCAGCGATCAATACCAAAGTCAATTCAACGATCAGCTGGGCACTGCAGACGCACCCAGATCGGCTCGAAGAACGCCATCTCCAAAAGTTGAAGAGCATCACTTCAACAAGCACCGAGTCCACGAGAGGGTTTTATGGTGAGTGCCTTATGTTGCATGACACCATGCGACGACTGGTTACACCACGCGGCACACTGACACATGAGTCTGTTCTCAAACTCACTAATTTCGTTGGGGACGATAATATTCCTCTCGCTGATCCCGTGCACATGCATGATCAGAAACTCGGTGCATCTGCACAGCGAGCTCTTCTGCTCTACAAGGAGTATCTCGCCCAAGGCGGGCAGAAGTCTATGCTACGATGGCAGAGTATCGTGACCAGTGACGAGTTCTTGCAGCAAGTGGAGGATGAACTCGGGTTCATCCCGAATCTGGTCATCGGTATCTTGATGCCAGCGGTTGAGAAAGCTTCGACCCGCTTTATTGAAGATGAGCAGATGATGATCGGAATTGATGTTGCGATAGGCGCCCATTTACACAAGCTCCGTCATGGCGAGTTCCCCATGACGCTCGATGAATTTGATTCCGATTTGCTCACGCTCCAGCCGATCGACGCGTTCACCGGTAAATCGCTGAGCTACAAACTTAATGAGACTGGCCCGCTCGTGTACAGTGTGGGTACTGATCGCGATGATGACGGCGGACAGGTCCGCTGGAATATCAACATCGCGGGGCCAGACGACAACCTGGTTGATATCAGAACCCCCAAACCCCCTGAATGGCTCCGTATCGAAAAGCTCCAGCAACGCCAAGCGGATGACCCCGATTCAATCAACGGCGACTGGGTCCTCTACCCCATCCCAATCGAAGATCCCGCACCGCTCGATGAGACCGAGCAAGAAATCATCAACGAGCCCTGATAAGTTCCTCAATTGTCGAGCACTCTCGATTTTCAATAACCACCCCAAGAGAAGAAGACCACCAACCCCTCCCTCAGGGGTTGGTGGTCTTCTTCTTCATCTATACCACGAGACCCCCATTCGCCGTGATCTTAAACTTTGGGGGGAGGAAACTTTATTCGGACTTGGGCGTACACCTGATATGGATCAATGGGATCGGTGGGCCCGATACTTGATGGATTGGCTGATTTGATCGGTGGATTCGTCTGAATCGAGCCCGATGGTCGATCCATGTCTTATGTGGGGCCTGCGATCAGGTCTTGTCGTTCTTGTGTTTGGGTCTTTGTGGAGTTGAAATGAAACCATCTCGGAAACCATCGAAACGAATCCTTCTAGCCGTTCTTGGAAGCACTCTTGGGCTCTCCGCGTTGCCCGCTTATGCCAATACCTCAAGTCCAACCGATCAGGCCAATGCCGATCTCGTCTGGGGGCTCGCCTCCCAAGGCGACGACTCCGGGATCGCCGACCTCCTCATGCCCCAAGCCTGGGACTCCACCGGAGAAGCCGAGTTCGTAGACGCCCTCGCACTCCTCCAAGAGAACCTCGACAAACGCGAGACCACCCGCACCGAATCAATCGAAGAAGCCAACACAACCCTCGACGAGCACCTCACAGCCTTCGACGAGAACCACTCATTCATCGAGCTCTCCAAAGCGCTCAGCGCCGCGGTCGCTCTGCAGCTGCTCCACGAAAACAAAGACCGCTTCTTCGCCGATGCAAAAGTCTCGCGTCTGATCGATGAATCCATCGCCGCCGCCAAGGACGCCGAAGGACAAGGCGACTGGCTGATCGCATCAGAACTGTTCTACCGCCTCAACGCGCTCCACGACCAAGCCGGCACCTTCAAGACCGATGTTGACCGCCTCACCACCCGCCTCACCATGATCCGCATGTATGTCCCAGAACGCCTCTGGGAACTCCGCAACGAACGCCGACTCGCAGAAGAACTCGACGGGCTCCCCCCCTACAACCCCTACGGCGATCTCTACACCGACAAACTCACCGGGATCGATTCGGTCACCGTCCGCACCGCGCTCCAGCGCAGCGCCGCTCAGCACATCGGTCGCCAATCAAAGCAGCACCCCAACGGCGTGTCGATGAACCACCTCATCCTCGGCGGGCTCGATGCCGTCCGGACCATGGCCACCACCACAGACCTCGACGCCGCCTTTGACGGATTCGCCAACGAAAAGACCCGCAAGAAGTTCATCAAAGAGCTCGACTCCCTGAGCACAAAGTTCGCAGTCGATGCCAAACCCGCCAGCGCCTACGACCTCCGCCGCTCGATCGACGCGATGATCAGCGCCTCGCGTGACAGCGTCAAAGTCATGCCCGAAGCCCTGCTCCACGAGTTCGGCAACGGCGCCATCGCACAGCTCGACCCATACACCGCCATCATCTGGCCCGACGAGGTCGCCCGCTTCCGCCGCTCAACCCAAGGCGAGTTCATCGGTGTCGGTATCCGCATCCAGCTCGACGAGCTCCAGAACATCACCATCGTCACCCCCCTGACCGGGACCCCCGCACAGCGTGCAGGTCTGCAGGCCGACGACATCATCAAGAAGGTTGACGGGATCTCCGCGATCGGTCTTGGTCTCGACCAAGCCGTCGAAGTCATCACAGGCCCACCAAACACCGATGTCACCCTGACCATCGAACGCACCATCGAAGACGCCGCAGGTGAAGATGTACTCAAAGAGTTTGAATACACCATCGTCCGCGCCAAGATCGATCTCCCATCAGTTACAGGCTGGTCCAGAACCGGACCCGCCAACAACGACTGGAACTACTTCATCGACCAGGACAAGGGCATCGGGTATGTCAAGCTCACCGGCTTCACCCAAGACACCACCAAAGACTTTGACCGAGCAATCGGTGAGATGAAAGAACTCGGGCTCACCGGGCTCGTCCTCGATCTCCGCTACAACCCCGGAGGCCTGCTCGACCAAGCCGTGCAACTCTCCTCACGCTTTGTCCCAGAAGGCATGGTCGTCAAAACAGTTGACGCCTCAGGCATCACCCAAGACCGCCAGGATGTCCGTGCAGTGAATCCAAAGTATTCAGTACGCGACCTCCCTGTGATCGTCCTCGTCAACGAGGGCTCCGCTTCCGCATCAGAGATCGTCTCAGGTGCCATCCAAGCCGGGGCGCACAACGGCCTCAACAAAGCACTCGTCGTCGGAGCCCGCTCCTTCGGCAAAGGCTCAGTCCAGAATGTCTACATGCTCCCAGGCGGGCTCGCCGCCATGAAGCTCACCACCCAGCACTACCAGATCGACGCACCACGCTCGATCCACAAAGTCCCAGGAGCGACCGAATGGGGCATCGAACCTGACCTGCATGTTGAAATGCTCCCGAGCCAGCAAGCCGCCGCATTAATGCTGCGTCGCGACGCGGACATCTTCCCAATCGACCAAGACGGCAAAGTCATCGAAAACGCCGAGCGTCCAGATCCAAGCACCCTGATTTCCGACGGCATCGACCTCCAAGTCCAGACCGCATTGGTCCTGCTCCAGTCTCAGGTAGACGATTCAATCGCCAAAACAACCATGAAAGACTGATTCCAGCACAATCCTGTTCACAGAACCCCGGAGCAATCCGGGGTTTTTCATGGTCCATACAGGGTAGATATCCCTGTATAACGCGATAGAGCCCCCTTTTTAGAGGATCGGGTTCGGTTTGTGGTTCATCTGACACCTACAATGTGCGGAATCGGCCTTAGGGATCAGCGCGATCCCCTCGGACGGACTCAAACAGGGCCCCAAAACGACCGATATTCACTCGGTCGCCATGCGGGTACCCTGAAGCGTAAGTCGGGACACATTCAGCACATCGGCCACACCTGTCTTTGAGAGGTCGACCAATTATGAGCAAACGCATGCCAGCAACAGCCAACTCCCAAAGTAACGATTCAAAGGCGGTGCCATCCGTGAGCAGCCAGACCAATGAGATCACTCCCGCCATGAAGCTCGAATGGCTCCGCCAGATGCAGCTCATCCGCGAGTTCGAGAACCGAACCATGCAGGCGTACCAGCAAGCCAAGATCGGCGGGTTCTGCCACATCTACTCAGGACAAGAAGCCTGCTGCGTAGGCACCATCGCCGCGACCAACAACGATGATCCCATCGTCACCGCCTACCGCGACCACGGCCACGCACTCGCACGAGGCATGACCCCAGAAGCATGCATGGCAGAAATGTTCGGCAAAGTCGACGGCTGCGCCAAAGGCAAGGGCGGATCCATGCACATGTTCGACAAACCAAACTGGCTCTTCGGCGGTCACGGCATCGTCTCCGCCCAAACCCCCCTCGGAACAGGACTCGCCTTCGCAGAAAAATACAAACTCGAAGTCATGGGCGAAGGCAAAAAGAAAGTCTCCCTCGCATACCTAGGAGACGGCGCAATCGACCAGGGCGCCTTCCACGAAGCAATGAACTTCGCAGCAGTCCACGATGTCCCCGTCATCTTCATCATCGAAAACAACGGCTATTCGATGGGCACCGCAATCAACCGCCACACCGCCAACGCAGACAACCTGATCTCGCGTGGCCAGTCCTACGGCATCAACTCCATCGAAATCGACGGCCTCGACATCTGCCACCTCTACAACGAGTTCAAACCCTTCGTAGACCAGTGCCGCGAGAACTCCCGTCCCGGATTCGTGGACCTCAAAACCTACCGCTACCAAGGCCACTCGATGTCCGACCCCCAAAAGTACCGGACAAAGGACGAGGTCGATGCCTTCAAAGACAAGGACTCGATCGCTAAGCTCCTGAGCCAGCTCATCGAATCCGGCGACATCACCGAAGCCGCATGGAAAGACTTGCAGTCCGACATCAAAGACCAGGTCCGCGCAGCAATGGACTTCGCAGAGAACTCACCAATCCCAGAACCGGGCGAGCTCTACACCGATGTCTACGCGAACCCTGAAAAGAACCTGTCCCCCACCGCAACCTACACCCACGGCACCAAGAACCCATTGATGTGAATCGAAGCCATGAGCACCTACGGCCCACTCATCCTGCTCTGCATCGTCTTCGCCGTAATCCTTGGCCTGCAAGTGTTCTTCACACTCTTCCTCGGTTACAACCGGACAAAGCGTGACACATCATCCAGCGACACCCAACCAACCGTCATCCCCAACGAGCCAACACCATGACAACCCTCCCAATGATTGACACCGACATCCATCCCGCAATCGAGGACAACCTCGACATGCCCGCGATGCTCCCCAACGACCAGCTCCCCTCCTTCGAAGGCGACCGCGTCATCCAGTACCGCGAAGCACTCCGCGAAGCGATGTCCGAAGAAATGCGACGCGACGAGCGGGTCTTCCTGCTCGGAGAAGAAGTCGCCCAGTACAACGGTGCATACAAAATCTCCCAAGGCATGCTCGATGAGTTCGGTGCCAAACGCGTCATCGACACCCCGATCTCCGAGAACGGGTTCGCAGGCATGGCCATCGCCGCAGCGATGGCCGGACTCCGCCCGATCGTCGAGTTCATGTCGTGGTCGTTCAGCTTCGTCGCCGCCGACCCGATCCTCAACAACGCCCCCAAAATGCTCTACATGTCCGGCGGCCAGTTCGGTTGCCCCATCGTCTTCCGAGGAAACGACGGCGCAGGCGGACAGCTCGCCTCAACCCACTCATGGTGTGTCGAAGCCTTGTATGCCAATGTCCCAGGACTCAAGATGGCAATCCCATCGAACCCATACGACGCCAAGGGCCTGCTCAAAACAGCAATCCGCGACCCGGACCCCGTGTTCTTCATGGAATCCGAACGCATGCTCGGCGACAAAGCCCACGTCCCCGAAGAAGAATACTACATCCCATTCGGACAAGCCCGCCTCGCAAGAGAAGGCGACGCCGTGACCCTGGTCAGCTTCGGTCGCCCGGTCAACTTCTGTCTCGAAGCCGCCGAAACGCTCGCTGCAGAAGGCATCGAGGTCGATGTCCTCGACATGCGAACCATCCGTCCTTTGGACATCGAATCCATCATCGAGCGTGTGAAGATCACCAACAAGGTCCTGGTCGTCGATCAGTCATGGCCATTCGCATCCATCGCAAGCGAGGTCATCACCCAGATCTGCGAACGCTGCTTCGACTGGCTCGACATGGCACCCGCACGATTGAACACCGCCGATGTCCCAACGCCATACGCCAAGGGCCTCGAATATGACTACCTCCCAAACCCTGACCGGATTTACGAAGCTGTAAAGGGAATGCTTGGATGAAGTTCCTTGCTCGATCCAAACCTGAGATTGATCCAAGACCGCCACGCATTGTAATGGCGGAGGCAATGCGTCAATACGCATCTGGAACCATCACTAACGATCAGTTCGTGGATCGCCTCATGACTATGAGTTCAGAGGACGACACAACAAGAGCTCTCTTCAGCTTTGCATGGATATTTTTCGACGATATTTACAAGCACCGCCGCCGCGGGAAAAACCGACTTACGAAAGAGGGACGCCAGGTATTTGGTCGCTGCGTCCTGTTTCTGCGCAGCGACAATAACTATTCACATGAAGACCCAGTTAGCATTCCGGTCGCATCAACATTCTTCACGGTCTTGTGGCGTTCAATAAAGACTCATACATCCCCTTGGACAAACTGGATGAAAGTCCGGGCAGACATTAAAAATACAAAGAACGCGTTCTACGAAGGGTACTGGCCCTTTGCCAATCGCGATGATTACAACGAAGCACTCAAGCACCCGGTATACCTTGCCGGGACTGCATAAGAACGATTGACGGAGATTATCAATGGCCATCAACATCACCATGCCCCGCCTGTCTGACACCATGGAACAAGGGACCGTCGTCAAATGGCACGTCAATGCCGGAGACACCGTCAGCTCCGGCGATGTCATCGCAGACATCGAAACCGACAAAGCAACCATGGAACTCGAATCCTTCGACGACGGCATCGTCGCCTCCCTCGCCATCGGCGAAGGCAAGACGATCAATGTGGGCGAGACCATCATCATCCTCGCTGAAGACGGCGAATCAACCGAGGACGCAATCGCCTCTGCAGGAGCTTCTGCACCAGCCGCCAAGCAGGCGGGTGGAGCTGATGGTCCTTCTGCAACCGCAGTCGCCGAGCCACCCGCGATCAATGTCACCACCGAGAGCGAACGCGTCTTCGCATCGCCGCTCGCACGCAAGATCGCCCGCGAGCACAACCTCCCGATGAACTCGATCACCGGGTCAGGCCCTTCAGGACGGATCATCAAGAAAGATGTCGAGCAACTCATCGCAGGCGGTGCCCTCACAGTCGCCCCTGTCCCAGCACCCGCCGCAGCACCAGCAGCCCAAATGGCTCCGCTCCCCGCACCGGGCGCAGCACTTGAGGCACGCAATGTCCCGCTCAACACCATGCGCGGGATCATCGCCACCAAGCTCGTCGAATCCAAAACAACCATCCCCCACTACCAGGTCACCATGTCCGCACGCATGGACTCGCTCAGCAACCTCCGCAGCGAACTCAACGAACAACTCGCAACCCAAGGCGTCAAACTCTCCGTCAACGACTTCATCGTCCGAGCCTGCGCCATCGCGATGCACCAGCACCCGTTCATCAACTCCTCCTGGAACAAGCAAGGCCCATCCATCGATCTGCACGGACACGTCAATATTGGCGTAGCCGTCTCCCTCCCAGAAGAAAAAGGCGGAGGCCTCGTCGTCGCAACAGTCAACAACGCCGACCAAATCGGCTTGCGTCAGATCTCCGCAGAAACCAAACGCCTCGCCGCCAAAGCACGCGACAAAGGCCTCGCGCCTGCTGAGCTCTCAGGGTCAACCTTCACCATCTCCAACCTCGGGATGTTCGGGGTCGACCACTTCACCGCGATCATCAACCCGCCGAATGCCGCGATCCTCGCGGTCGGTCGCGCCATCGACAAACCATTCATCGAATACGACGAGAACGGCGAAGCCGAACTCGTGGTCGGAAGCGAGATGTCGATGACAATCTCAAGCGATCACCGCATCATCGACGGCGCCATGGCCGCCGCATACCTCAAAACCGTCAAAGAACTCCTCGAATCACCCGCCTCACTCTTGGTCTAACCAATGGACTCCGACGATCGCAAATCCCAAATGTACATCGGTCCAGAATCGCAAGGCGATTCACTCATGGACGAAGCACGCGAGCGGATCCGGGCTGAAGATGAGAACAACAGAGAAGGCGTCAAACTCGCACGCCGGCTCGTTATCGCGTTCATACTCATCGTACTGTTGGGTGTGGTCTTCTACGCGGTCCTGCCCCAGTACGGCCTCAGACTCGACCCAATGGTCCCCCTGCTCAGTTTCCTAGCAATCCTCATCGGCGCAGTCCTCACCGCCGTCGAAGAAGCCAAAGACTCAGACGACCAAAGCGATTCTGACGACGAAAACAACGGCTCCAGCGGCTGCTGCAACAACGACAAAAACGAAGGCTGCGCAGTCGGCATGTGCCCCGGCCCAAGACCACTCCGCATGTTCAGCAAGCCGAAGAAGAAATAAACTCAATCAACAAAGAAGAAGACCACCAACCCCACCCTTGGGGTTGGTGGTCTTCTTCTTTGTCAACCCAACTTACACCCGCTCAGCACGCCGGCGCTTCAGCTCCGCATCAATGAACGGCTGCACATCACCACGATCCAGCACGGTCGATGGATTCGCTTCAAGATTCGTCCGGTGATCTTTGACACGGTTGTCATAGAGCACATAACTCCGGATCTGCGCACCCCAGCCGCGGTGTTCGAGCTTGCCTCCAGACGCCTCGGCGATCTCCGCCTGCCGCTTATCCTCAGCAATCTGCTCGAGCTTCGCCGTCAGGATCGTCATCGCCTGCCTGCGGTTCTGCTGCTGTTCGCGGTGCGTCGAAGCAAGAATCATAATCCCGGTTGGCTTATGAATCAGACGGATCGCAGACGCGACCTTGTTCACATTCTGACCACCAGGACCCGACGATCGCGCAAAGGCCATGATCTCAAGATCGGCATCAGGAATGTTAACCTCCGCCTCAGCAAACTCGGGAACAACATCAACCGTAGCAAAGCTCGTCTGACGCTTGCCCTGCGCATTGAACGGCGAGACCCGCGCGAGCCGGTGCGTGCCTTTCTCGCAGCAGAGATACCCAAACGCAAACGGACCCTTGACATGCAAAGTCACCGAATCGAGCCCGACTTCTGAGCCATGAGATTTTTCAACCTCTTCGATCTCGAATCCGTGGTTCTCAAAGTAGTACAGATACATCCGGAAGAGCATCTCGCACCAATCATTGGCCTCGGTCCCGCCGTCACCAGCAGAGATGGTAAAGAAGCAATCACGCGTGTCATGCTTGCCCGAGAGCAAGGACTGGATCTCGATCTTGTCCATCCGTCCGATGAGCTTGAACAATTGCTCGTCGGCTTCCTTGAGCAGATCCTCATCATTGTCCTCGCGCGACATCTCGTACGCAAGCGTCGCGTTCTCGAAATCCTCGGTGACATCCTTGATCGGATCGGTCTGGGCCTTGATCAGCTTGAGCTCAGAAACGACCTCGTTGGCTTTGTCCTGGTTATCCCAGAAATCCATCGCCCCCATGCGTTCTTCGAGTTCGCCCAGCTTGGCGCGTTTGTTTTCATAGTCAAAGAGAGTCACGGATCGTTACAATCCGCGCCTCTAAGTCGTTAATCACATTCTGATGTGCTTCTAGGTGCATACTCAGGGATCCTTTCAAAGAGCTCGTCTTTGTTTTGTGAGCAACTGTAGCATCCGGGGGGGTGGTTTGTCCGTAGTATGGTCTGTGAACCTTGCCCTATTCCAACTTGCTCAGGCCGATCCTACCCGTACCAATCTTCAAGAAGAGGCGATGCGGGAGGGGATGTCTCTGCTGATGATGCTCTCGCTGCTTGGGGTGCTGATTGTGACACTGCTGGCACTTTTAGTGGTGATGCGGGGGGTGCGGCGGAAACGATCAAAGAGAGCCGCAGATCCAACGGATGTGAGTCTCGATGTGTGGATGGAGGCCGGCAAGCGGATGGACGACGGGATCACCGAGTTTGATGAGGATGTGTAGCGGGTCAATCCGGGAGTGAGTCGAGCCAGCCTTGGGCGCGTTTGTGGCCCAGATCACGCGCACGCCTGCCCCAGAGGACCGCGTCGTCGCGCTGCTTGGCACGCTCGAGCCAGATCGCGGCATCGAAGGCGGCTTGGGGATCTGTATTATTCAGGGTAGCGAAATCGACCATGCGGGAAGCCGCGTCTTCTGGATGCCCGATCATGCCGAAGCTCTCAGCGAGCAGACGCATGGACTCCGGATCGTTGAGGGCTTCTTGGGGGAGTGCCGAGAGGAGCTCGATGGCTCGCTCGGGGTTGCCCAATCGTTTTTGGATGTTGGCTTCGAGGATTGTCCACGCGGAGACATGGGGCTCGAGCTTTCGGGCCTTCTCGATCTGCTGCTGAGCGATGGAGAGTTTGTTCTGGCGGAGGGCGATCTTGGACCATGTAGCCCAGACCATCGCACGGTCCGGAGCGAGGCGGCCCGCGACAGCGAGGGAGGCCTTGGCATCGTCGAGTTTATTGAGTTTGAACTGGATATTGGCAAGGTAGAGCGGGTAGTCGGCGTTCTGTTGATCGGCCTGCATCGCGGCTTGGTAGTGGACAAGGGCCAGCTCGGGCTGATTGATGGTGTTGGCGAGCGTGCCTGCGGTGAACTGGGCCTTGGCGTCGATTTCTCTCCCGCCGCCGCTTGAATGTTCGATGGCGGCGACGATCTGCTCGTAGGCGAGGGGGAAGTCTTGGGTGAGCATGTAGAGATCGACCAACGCGAAGCGGAGGTCGGCGTCGAGCGGGAACTTGGCGATCGCGGCTTTGAGGATCGTGATGGCGGGCGGGTAGTCCTCGACGGAGACATACGCCTGTACACTTGCCAGGACCTGCTCGATGGTCTTGAGGGGGGCGGTTTGTTGCTCTGAGCTTGGTGTGGAATCTGGATGTGTCGGTGCTTGGTCTTGTGGTACGGGCCCGCCTATCAGGGATCGGGCGGCGAGAACGATAAGCCCTACGGAGACCACGGCGGCGACCATGAGCCCAAGCGTCCCCGCTTCGATAGAGCCCATTGATTTGGGGCGGTATTTGATGGCGTACTTTGGGGGGTTCATCGCTTGTATTATCGTCGTCGCGTACACTCTTAGCACAGACAATTCCGATGAACTTGCCCGAAAGCAGATCAGATATGACCACCCAGCCAAACACCACACTCGAACCGATGTCAAAGGCCTACGACCCGGCGGCGACTGAGCCCGTTATGTGGTCCAAATGGATGGATTCGGGAGCATTCCACGCCGATCCGAGCCGGGTCCTCGATGGTGACGCTCGGCCTTACACGATCCTGATCCCGCCGCCCAATGTCACCGCTGCTCTGCACCTTGGGCACGCGCTCAACAACTCGATCCAGGATATCTTGATCCGTGCCCACCGCATGAAGGGGTATGAGACTCTTTGGATGCCTGGGACGGACCACGCGGGGATCGCCACCCAGACGATGGTGGACAAGAAACTCAAGGAAGCGGGGAAGCCGGGCATCGCGGACTACAAAAAGCGGGAGCATGATGGGGAGCCTGGCCGCGAGGAGTTCTTGAAGCTTGTTTACGACTTCAAAGATGAGTATGAAAAACGCATCACCGGGCAGCTTAAAGCGATGGGGTGCTCGTGCGATTGGGATCGTCAGCGGTTCACGATGGACGAGATATGTGCCCGAGCAGTACGCGAAGCATTCTTCCAACTCTTCCGCGACGGACTGATCTACCGCGGCAAGCGGCTTGTGAACTGGGACCCCGTTACGCAGACCGCACTCGCAGACGACGAGGTGGAGAACGAAGAAGTCGAAGGCCATTTCTACTACCTGCGGTACCCGCTCGTCAAGACGGTCGATGACGACGCCACCATCCCCGTCACCTGGGGCGAACTTGTGCCGCGTGGGTATCCCGATGCAGAAAGGCATCCGGAAGATGAACAAGCGTGGATCACCGTTGCGACGACACGGCCCGAGACCTACATGGGCGATACTGGCGTTGCTGTGAATCCAAAGGACCCGCGTGCAGGGTGCGTTCGTGGGTTCAATGTGATGCTCCCGATCGTTGGGCGGATCGTTCCGATTATTGAAGACGATTATGTCGTCCTCCCCGTCAAGTACGGCGGCCAAGAAGGCGACGCGAAGGCCGAGATGTCTACTGGGTTCCTCAAAGTGACTCCGGCGCACGATCAGAATGACTGGATGATCGGTCAGCGGCACAATCTTGAAGCCATCAACATCATGGCCCCGGATGCGAGCATTTCTGATCAGCACGGCTGGGACCGCGAAGCGAACAAAGAAGGCGGGCATGTGTTTGTCGGCAAGAGCCGAGAGGATGCTCGGAAGCTTGTCATTGAGGAGTTCAAGGCGCGAACGGTTGCCGAGGGGACCGAGGGGTCGCTGCTTGAGCGGATGGTGCCTTATAGCCATTCGGTCGGGCATTCGTACCGGAGTCATGCGGCGATTGAGCCGTATTTGAGCGACCAGTGGTATTGCATGGTGAGCGACGACAAGCTGCGAGGCAACGCCCAACGCGCCATCAATCCCGAACAACGCACCGAAGGCTCCATCAAGGATTGGCCTGAGTCACGCCCGAAGATGGTCGCCAACGACTCAACCGATGGCACCATGAACTTCTTCCCCGCCCGCTACGCCAAAACCTACGAAACCTGGCATGACAACCTCAGAGACTGGTGCATCAGCCGCCAACTCTGGTGGGGACACCGGATTCCGGTATGGCACAAACGGGTTGATCTTGCATCAGAAGAAGCAGAAAAATTCTGCATTGATTCGATTGATGAGGTACTAGCTGGAAATCACATTGGCGATGGTTGCTTTGGCTGCGCTTTCGAAGCTGAAACTGGTCGACCTGTATCTTTCGATGAATTGTTCCCTAAAATCGATGAGAATACAAGAACATTCCTGAGAGAAGGAATCGTAGACATTTATCTTTGTGACAAAACACCTGAAGCTGCATCACGCTGGGAATCAAGTGGCTTCGTACAAGACCCCGATGTCCTCGACACCTGGTTCTCCTCCGCCCTCTGGCCGCTCTCAACTATGGGCTGGCCGGACGCATCCGCGGCGAAAGACGCTTCAGGAATCGAAGACTTCGAATCCATGCTCAGTGCCTTCAATCCATCCTCCGTGCTGACCACCGCCCGCGAGATCATCACCCTCTGGGTATCGCGGATGACGATGTTCAATCGCTACTTCCTCGGCGATGACCAAGCCGGCAAAGCACCCTTCAAAGATGTATTCATCCACGCGATGATCCAAGACGGCGAAGGACGCAAAATGTCCAAGTCGCTCGGAAATGGCGTAGACCCCCTCGACATCATCCACTCCCACGGCGCCGACGCGATGCGCTTCACCCTCTGCCAGATGACCACGCAGACGCAGGATGTGCGGATGCCCGTCGAGATGGACGAATCCACTGGCAAAAACACCTCACCCAAGTTCGACATCGGTCGCAACCTGTGCAACAAACTCTGGAACGCATCCAAGTTCGCGATGATGATGCTCGAGAAGAACCCGGTATCGGCAGGCATGCCGATCGACCCGCAAGAACTGTCGCTGGTTGACCGCTGGATGCTCTCGCGAGTCGCCCACGCAACCGGCGCGATCAACACCGCGCTGCGGAACTACATGTTCAAGGACTACGCCGACGCGATCTACGACCTCCTCTGGCGAGACTTCTGCGACTGGTATCTCGAATCAATCAAACCAACAGTTGCGGACGACGCGAATCAAGCGGCCGTGCTTCGGTTGGTTCTGGATTCGATCCTGCGATTGATGCATCCCGTGACCCCATTCATCACAGAGTCCATCCACGAACGCCTCTCCACCATCCCGATGAGGGAAATCACCGGGTTCACCTTCGACCAAACCCAATCAACCGGCACCCTCTGCCAGTCCGGATGGCCAACCCCTGACCAAGCTCTGCGTGACGAGGTCGCCGAGGAAGCCTACGACCGGATCCGAACGCTCGTCACCCTCATCCGCGAGATCCGTGCATCCAACAAGGTCCACGCCAAGCGTGCGATCGTGCTGCATGTGTCGGGTTCACTCGCTGACGATATTGCAAGATGGTCCCCGCTGGTGGAGACACTCGGGAACATCAAAGAAGTGACCTCAGCCGAAGCCCCCGAAGCGAGTGCGGCGTTTGTATTCGAAGGCAGCGAGTACCGTTTGAGCGATCTCGCGGACGCCGTCGATGCATCCGTCGAGAAAGAACGCCTCACCAAAGAACTCGCCGATCTCGAAAAAGCAATCGGCGGACTCAAAGGCCGACTCTCAAACCCGGGCTACACCGACAAAGCACCGGAGCATCTCGTCAACCAAACCCGAGGCGAGCTCGAACAAAAAATCCAAGACCGCGACTCAATGAAGGCTTCGCTGGACAAACTCGGATGATGCGCGCTTTGCTAGTCGCGGCAGCAGTTGGATCAGCGATCGTGCCGATCGGTTGCTCGTCATCGAGTACCAATACCCCCACCACTCGTGCTGCGCCCGTACAACGATTCGTTGCGGGCCGTGAGCAATGGTCGTACCAAGGCAACCCCGGCTGGACCTACTACACCCCCGGCGCGACGATCCGCACAACCATCACCGATCGCCAAATGCTCATCCGAATCCCGGCCTTCGTCGAGCTCTCCCAGATCCACGCGCGCACAGCACTAACGACCCTACCCGCATCGACTGAACCCGTAGACACCTACTTTCTTGGCTCACGCCGTCAATGGGAAGCCATGACCAAGAAACTGCTCAAAGACAGAGCGGGCGTCTACCTCTCCATCGAACGCGGCGGGTTCAGCGTCGGAACCACAGGGGTCTACTACGACCTGGGACCCCGCGACTCCTTCACCATCGCCGCCCACGAGGGCTGGCACCAGTACGCCCACTCCTTGATGATCGATCGCCTCCCGGTCTGGCTCGACGAAGGGATCGCGTGCTATCTGGAGGGATTCCGCTGGGATGAGATTTCGCCCGACACCCCACGCTTCTTGCCATGGGCGAACCTTGAACGCTACGATCAACTCCGCAAAGCGCATGCTGCAAGCTCGCTGATGTCATTGCACACGCTGGTGAGCAACCGCCCGCAGGACCTGATGGCTACAGACAAAGGCGGGAACCGGGTACTGACCTATTACGCACAGCACTGGGCACTCGTGCATTTCTTCCGTGAATACCAGGGCGGGCGATACGCCTCCGGCCTCGCACGAGTCTTGCAGTTGACCTTGCGAGGCGAACTCCTAGAAAACCTGAACGAAGCCGATGCCCGCTCGATGCGGATCCGAAGATCGGGCCCCGGCGTGCTCTCGATCATCGCGCCCGGTGTGCCCTTGCGGGAGCTCGATGCGCAGTATCAACAATTCATCAAAGACATCGTCCGTCCCGGCGGACGCAACGCAGCACTCAGCGGCAAGTCGCCCGTTTAATCTTCACTCGGCAGATCAGGCTCGATGCCAAGATAAGGCAGCACGCGTTCGGTGATCCTTCGAACAACCGGCCCAGCAACACGCGAGCCGTAGTGGCTCTGGCTCCGAACACGCTCGGGACCCGGATCATCAATCACAACCAGCACCACAATCTCGGGTGCTCCAGCAGGTGCGGCAACAATAAAGCTCGTGTAGTACTGATTGACAAAGTATGCCGAAGCATTGTTTGGCCTCCGGCTCCCCGCTGGCGGGTTACACGGGATCTTGGCGGTGCCAGACTTACCAAACATCGAATACTTGGGAGCGGGCGCGTTGTTGAAGCTACGGTCTTTATCATCCATATTCTGAGCAACAATCGCCATCGGACCCCGAACACGGATGGCCACCTCCGAGTCAAAGACTCGCTCGATAACAATCTCGTCTTTGGTGAACCCAGGACGATCGTCACGACCCGCCGCCGTCAAGCGGAGTTGCGGAAGCGTCCCCGCCTTATCACCGCTGCGGGCGAAGACCGAAAAAGCACGCACCATCTGCACCGGTGTCACAGCAACTTCGTACCCCATCGCCACCGAGGTCTGGGTCCAGTGCGTCCAGTTCTTAACGCTGGTGACCAACCCAGACTGCTCGCCCATGATGCCCAGCCCGGAGCTACTCCCAAAGCCCAATGCCCGGACTGTATTCCGGAGATCGGTCTGATCGAGCCGCTCTGACGCAATGGCCATCCCGATGTTGGAAGAAAACTCAATCACCCCGTCCCAGCTCAGCGAGGACTTGGGCGTGACATCGATCAGAACACGCCGCCCGTAAGGGTTGTAGCGGTTGCCTTCGATCTGAATAATCTCGTCGTCAGGAAGCAGCCCCTGAGTCTTTGCCAGTGACCACACGAAAGGCTTGAATGTCGAACCCGGCTCATACAAATCACGCACACAACGGTTCCGAGTCAGCGCCTCGTCAACGCCGCGCTGAGGATCAGATTCAAGCACACGCCATCTAGGACGATCGGATTCATCGGGAAGTGTCGCGGCAGGCTGATCACCCTCAGGATCGTACCACGGAAAATCAACGAGCCCATCAATCTCTCGGATGACATCAGCCATCGCCAGGACCTCACCTGTGTGCGGGTTGATAACCACAGCACGCGCTCCAGCAGAACCCGCAAACTCCGCACCGCGCCAGAGCTCTTCGAGCACAATACGCTGAATTTCAAGGTCGATAGAGAGACGAACATCGTCCCCGCGTTGCTCTTCGGTCCATGCCCCACGCTGAACCCAGAGCGGACCGCCGCTGGCATCACGGACATAGGTAAGCGACCCATCCGTGCCTTCGAGTTGCGATTCATACAGTTGCTCAGCCCCGAGGATGCCTGTACGCTCGGTTGCCTGATCGCCATTAAACCCGAGCTTGCCGATGATTGACCCGACAAGCTCATCGGCGCTGCCCTGCCGGACCTGCTGATCTTCGAGGAAAATCCCCGAGAGCTTGTTGTCGTCTTTGAAAGCTTTGACGGCTTCAGCAGTCTGCATGTCAATCAAGCCGCTGATTGGAAGGTAGCGGCTGAGCTGGGGGCGATTGATCGCGATGCCCTCGCTATCGAGCTCAGCCTCAAGACCATCGCGTTCGCGCTGATCTATGCGTGCGATGACCGCTTCTCGCCGGTTATTCTCGATGACCGCACCAACTATCTGCTGACCGAGCCGACCCGGATCAACCGACAACACACCAGAAAGACCCATGACCGCCTGGTCAAGATTACCCCCGATGGTTGTAGGATCAATGATCACACGCTTTGCAATACGGGTCGTCGCGAGCACTCGCCCTCGGCGGTCTAGGAGATCCCCACGCGTCGCCCCGAGCGTGTGCGTAGTCGCTCTTGGCTGAACATACGCAGCCAGTTCAGGGGTCGGAGAAATCTGGAGCTGGGCAACCCGCCCGAGCACAAGCACAAGCGCCGAGATGACAAGCACCCGGAGCGCGAGAATAACGCGATTGAACTGCTGCTCTTGGGCGGTATTGATCACGGTGCTCATGGGTTCAGTCCTCAGTGTCGAGTACATAGACCCGGGTACCATCATCGAGAGTCCAGTAGCCAGGATCGATTGCCCCCAGTTCTACCGGAGCATCATCAACGAGCACATCTTGAACGGTCTCGGGTTCGTATGGATCGAGCAGATCGATCCGACGCTGAGTCTGATCGATCATCGCCGAGTCGATCTCATCACCGATCATCGCTCTGATCTGATCGGGCGTGATGCTCGCGGCAATCTGCGTACGAAGCTCCATCGAACGGCGATCAAGATCACGCGACCGCATCCGAGCCTGAGTCATCTCATTAGACGCGACCAATCTGGACTGGCGTACCGAGAGCACCCCAACCCCGGTCGAACCAAGCGCAAGGATCAGCACGATCAACTTTACAAACATCTTCGGCTCCGGCTGGTCTTCTTACAGATGGCTTTAATTTGTAGGTACTTTGAGCTTCATGCCCACACGGATATCGTTGGCGTCATCGAGCCCGTTGAGCTTGACAAACTCATCTACCCGCCTCGAGGTACCCAAGACTTTCATCGAGATCTCCCCGAGTGTATCACCAGAAGCAACGGTGTAGGTTTCCGAGTTCTTAGCTGCAGCCTTGGGTTTCGGGGTGGTCTTTGGTGTTGACACACGAGCATTTGCAGGGAGCCTGAGCTTCATCCCGGGATTGATGATCCCGCTTGATCCGATCAGCCCAGCGTTAAGCGATTGGATCTCGGTCCAGCGGTCGCCGTCACCGAGTGATCTAAGAGCAATCTGATAAAGCGAATCGCCTTCCCGAACCGTATACGACTGATGAACAATCGGTCCAAGGCCGCGGATTGTATTGGATTGACCCGGGCTCGCAAGCGCAGGGGCCTCCTGAAAATCTTCGATCCCTCTGTTAAACCCATTGCTCAACCCATTGAGCAGCGAGCCTGCATGGCCAGCGCTATTGAATGCCAGATCATCACGGCTCGAACCATTGTCGATCACGACCGGGCCCGGCTGCTGAGCTGATCGCTGCGCCAGTTGCGTTGATTCCTCAGGCATCACACGATCGATCGCGTCATCAATCCGGTTGCGGTCAGCCCCCGGAAGTTGTGCGATAGGCTGGCGGCTCTGCGCTTCGAGACGGTCTGGGTCCATCGCGCTCGCTTGTGAAAAATAATCACTGACAAGCACGCCGACCACCAGGATCAGGACGAAGCTCAAAATAAGTGCAAGTTTGCTTTCTCTGGTCACGGCCGAATCCTTGGCTGGGTGCCTGCAGTTGAAACAAATCACTGATACAAGTTACCGAATACAAATTGAAACGCAATCCTTCACGCTTCAAAGTGGACTACTGGGCCGCTGAGCCGAGCACCCGACACACACGCAACTTGGCTGAGCGTGATCTCGGGTTCATCCCGATCTCCTGCTCACCAGCCCCCGCGGGCTTGCGTGTGATCGACTCGACGAGCCCGTCTTCGCTCATCCGGGCAAACGATTGTTTGACCGGACGATCTTCCAGCGAGTGGAACGCGATAATCGCGATCCGAGCGCCTTCATTCAACCATCCCGATTCACCGGCTTGCACTTTCTTTGCACCGAACTTCACGGAGCGAAGAAGAGATTCGAGTGATCCGAGCTCATCATTGACCGCGATTCTCAGCGCCTGGAAGGTGCGGGTTGCGGGGTGGATGGGGCCTCGGGGTCCTCGTTTGGGTGGAATGGCCGAACGGATAAGATCGGCGAGTTGATCAGTCGTTTCTATCGGCGCAAGTCCCCGTGCTTCAACAATCTTTGAAGCTATGCGCCGCGCGTGCCTTTCCTCGCCAAAATGCTTGATCATGTCCCCCAGCTCACGCTCCGGGAGCGTGTTGACCAGCTCAGCCGCATCAATCGGAGTGGACTGGTCCATCCGCATATCCAAAGGCCCTGAATGCCTGAAACTCAGCCCACGCTCAGGATCATCGACCTGCGTGCTGGCAAACCCCAGATCCGCAAGCACCATATCAGCCGCGATGCCCCGCTTAGCCAGCGCACTAGGCAACTGCACAAAGTTCCCCTGAATCACGACAACATTGGCCGACCCAGGATCATCCGGGGCCATCGCCTCACGCACAGCCTGCTCAGCCCGCGCCAGATTCCCCGAATCCATGTCATTGAGCACAATCGTCCCCGTAGGACCCACAACCTTGGCTATCAAGCACGCATGACCACCCAAACCAGCCGTGCAATCGACAAAGACTTGCCCCTGCTGGGGTTGCAACAATCCGACAACTTGGTCAGCAAGAACAGCGATATGGGAGTAGGGCTCAGTCACACCCCACAATATCCCCTATCCTCTCCCGATGCCTCGCAATCCGTCAAACCATGCCCCGATCGTGCTCACCACCACCAGCACCAACTCACAAGCAGCCCAAATTATCTACGGGCTCGATCTCAGAGGGATCATCGCAACAGTCGTCGCCAACCCGCTCAGATCCAAAGATCCAATCGCCGTTGTCCTCACCAAAGGCGACGAAACAATGGCACGAGCCGCGATCGAATCAATCTGGGACGCGCTGCTCGAATCCACACCCCGCGCGTGGGATCTCAACGGGAACTGTTTCTTCTGTGGCTATGACATCACCGGATTGATGCCCCCCACCATCTGCCCCGAATGCGGCAACGAACTGGATTCCATCGCAGCAAGACGAGCCGCCTCCGAAGGCCGGCCAGACTAACTAGCTCGGCCAACCCCAAAATCGGAGCCAGTTCTGATGCGTGAACCCCGCGATATCGCTGTCGCTCCACCCATGATCCCGCAAAGCCTCACCGATCAAATTCAAATCACTCGGCGTATTGATCCCCTGCGGCAACTCGTCGGCCCCGAACCCGCCATCCATATCAGAACCCAGCCCAACAGACGCTGTCCCACCAGCGACCTCGCAGATGTGTTCGATATGACGAACAACCCAATCCATCTTGGCACGCCCCTTATCCGCAAGCCCAGGCTCAAGAAACGCGGACAACAAATTAATCCCAATCACCCCGCCGCGATTGGCGATCTCAGCAATCGTTTCATCCGTCTGGTGACGCTGGTTAGACAGCGAGTTCGGATCACCCATCAAAGCCCGGCAGTTCGAATGTGATGCCATCACTGGACGATCGGTCATCGACAGCAGCTCGTCAACACTCCGCTGAGACAAGTGCGAAAGATCATGGACAACACCAAGGCTATCCATCCGTTCAACCAGTGCCCGACCAAGATCAGTCAATCCATTTCCAGACTTGGTATGGTCCGTCCCGTTGCCCCCCGCATACCGCGACTGATGCCACCACGCCATCCCAATCGCAACGACTCCACGCTCAACCCACATCTCCAACTCATCCGGATCAGTGATCGGATCAGCACACTCGACGAGGATCCCCATATTGATCGGCCCGCCTTCGAGCGGGCATTCATCGGTCGCTGGTCCAATCGGATCATGTTCTTTCCGAGGCATCTGCCGGATCACACCCGCATCACGCCAAGCGTTGTACAGCAACAACTGCCGCATCCCCGCCTGGTAAGCGGCATTCACATCCCCGAAAGGGTAGGTAAACGCTCCGGTTTCCTGATCGTCCTTGCGTGGATCGACGCCCTCGGTAAAGATCGTCGCCAAGCAGTTCCGGACCCCGCCCTCGACCATCGTTGGGAGCGTCACACTCGCCGGCTGGTACCGTCCTCGGCAGGATTTAAGATCCGTGTGCAAATCCCGCCCGTTTTCAGCCAAATACGCGAGATCGAGGTGGGCGTCGAACCATTGATTCTTAGATGTGCTGCCGCTCATAATGACCTTCTTTCGTGAAAGATGAATGCTACGCTTCCCAATAAGCGAATACCCGGCAACAGTCAAAGCTGACAACCGCAACGGGGCTCCACACCTCCAAAGGGAAAACCATGATTATTTCAAACACCCAATCCAAACACCAAACCCGACGAGGAAACCTCCTCATTGGCTGCGGCGTCGTCATCCTAATCTTCATTCTGCTCGCAGGGATTGGGACCTACTTTGTCATGAGCAACTGGCGTGGATGGACCGCAACTGGGATCACCCATACATTCGACACCGCACTCACAGAAGCCCAGCTTGATCCAGTAGAACACGCCGAAATAATGGTGCACGTCGAAGAACTGATGACACGCTTCGAAGACAAAGAAGTCTCGTTCGAAGACCTCGGCAGAGTGGTCGAAGAACTACTCGAATCACCGGTCATCCCATCGGCGTTGGTCATGGGGATCGACAAGCTCTATCTCAATGACTCGGACCTTGAAGATATCGAGAAGGTCCAGGGACGCATCGAGCTCGCCCGGTTTACCCAAGGGCTCTTCGATGAATCCATCGACGCCGAAACACTCAACCTTGTTCTCGCACCTGTGGTCACCAACACGCCAGACGAGAACGACATTGTGCTGAATCTCAATGTTTCACCGAACAGCAGCGCTATCACTGCATTGCGGTCAGCCGACGAGGTGACCACCGAAGATATCCAGACACTTATCGCCAATGCCAAGGCACAAGCCGACGAGTCGGGCATCACCGAGACACCCGCCGATGTCGACCTCTCCGACGAGATCGCCAAAGCAATCGGCATCGCGCTGGGCGATATCCCAGACGATGCCACTGAAGCAGAAATCATCGAGGATGTCATCGAGGACATCCAAGATATCGATACCGACACACCCGCAACCGACGACGGGCCGTAATCGAAGTATTCAGATTCATAGAAAATCACACAGCCGCGTCTCGCGAGACGCGGCTGTTTTTTTTAGAACAAGACCGTGAGCAATCGTGTGACGATGAGTTCAAGTATCCTGAACCCACCAAGCCCCAGAAGCACCCCGGCACCAATCGTCAGGACCGGATGCTCCAAGAGCATCGAAGCCGGGAAGTTTGCATTGACCGGGATCGCATGGGCACGCTTGGTCGCCAGAGGGTCGGCATACAAGAAACACGCAAGGTCCTTGTGCAAAAGATCACGATCCGTAAGCACATCGACCTTAACCTCAATTAATCCATGATCGACGGCTGTGAACGCGGCATCATCAGCACTGTTGGCGCTGATATCAAGCGTGCGTTGCGAACGGGTGCGGTGGTCTTGGCCGGTGACTTGGTAAAACGCCATGTGGAGTAATCCCCTTATGCTGGTCCTTCAGCAGGATGCTTTAGCGTACCACACCATCCCATTTCATGTGATAGATCAAAAAAACCACCCTATTTAGGCGGCGTTTGATCTCACAAATCTTGATCAGAGTAGGTATTTCACCTGTGTTTAGACGCTCACAACCGCAGGCTCGCCGCTGACAATCAGCTCGGCCTCGGTTTTATCCACAACTTCCGCAGCACTCACGCCCGGAGCAAGCTCGGTGAGCTCAAACAATCCACGCTCATGATTCATCGTCAGCACACACAAATCAGTAATGATCATGTCGATACACGAACGCCCAGTCAGCGGCAGATTGCATTCCTTCAGAATCTTGGCCTCGCCCTTCTTGTTGCAGTGCTCCATGGTCACCACAACCTTCTTGACACCCGCAACAAGATCCATCGCCCCGCCCATGCCTTTGATCATCTTGCCTGGGATCATCCAGTTGGCGATGTCGCCCTTCTCGGAGATCTGCATCGCGCCCAGGATGCACATGTCGATGTGCCCGCCCCGGATCATGCCGAAGGATTGGGAACTTGAGAAGTAGGAAGATCCATCCACAGCGGTAATGGTCTGCTTACCCGCGTTGATCAGGTCGGGATCGATCTTGTCTTCTGTTGGGAACGGGCCGATGCCCATCAGACCGTTTTCAGACTGCAGCCAGACTTCCATGCCATCGGGGATGTGGTTGGCGACCAGCGTCGGCATCCCGATCCCGAGGTTGACGACGAATCCGTCTTGGAGTTCTTTGGCGGCCCGTTTGGTGATCTGTTCGCGTGATAGTGGCATGGGTCAGTATAGGAAGATCGAATCACCCGCAGCCAGAGTCATTCTTGGGTTTGCTCGATTGTTTCCCAACGGGTTTGCCCCCCACCGTCAGCGAGGCTTTGGTCCCACGGCTCTTCTTAGGCAGGACCAGCCGAATCAGCCACAGCGCTGCGATCAAGCCCGCAAGAGTCACCACCCAGAACTGCCAATCGTGTACAGGCATGAAGAACCTTAGGGGCTAAGAGAGCAACGAAACGGCTTGATACGCAATCAAAGCTCCGCTGTACGCCAGCAGCGTCATCCATCCGAGCTGGAGCCACGCCCATCGCCAGCCCCCCGCTTCCTTAGCGGTCACCACCAGTGTCGGAAGGCACAGCATCGCCAGGATGTAGTACACCAGTAGCGACCAGCTCGTCGCGCGCGTAAAGACCTGTGTGCCGTCATCACGCGTCGCATTGGCGATCGACGCGAGCACCGAATCGTCCTCGGCATCATCACTCCCAACGACCTGCACCGCCATGGTCGAAACAAAGACTTCACGAGCCGCGAAAGATGCGAGCACGCCGATGGTCAGCTGGCGGTCGTATCCCAACGGCTCAAACACCGGCTGGACCGTGTCGCCGATACGCCCAAGGAATGTATACCGAGTATCGAACTCTCGATAAATTCGTTGCTGTTGCTCGATGGTTGTGTCTTCGGAAAACAAGATATGCTGTTGAGGGCGTTGTGGATACGCCCCAAGCCACCACAGCACGATCGAGATCGCCACAATCAGCGTCCCCGCCTTACGCAAGAACATCATCGCCCGATCATAAGTCAACATCCCCGCGGCTTTGAGATCCGGGAAACGGTAACTCGGAAGCTCCATCGCCATCGGTCGCGAAGGCCCACGCAGAATCGTCCGCCGAACGATCAGCGAACTGAACAACCCCGCCAAGACACCGATCACATAGCACGAAGTAAACGCCACCGCCTGCATCCCAGGTGAGTCCGGAAACAAAATCACCGTCAGCAGCACATACACAGGGATACGAGCCGAGCAGCTCATAAACGGAGCAACCAATATCGTCGCCAACCGATCCTTCGGATCAGGCACCGACCGCGCCGCCATAATCCCAGGGATCGCACACGCATGACTGGACAACAAAGGCACAAACGCGTGCCCGCTCATCCCAAACGGACGCAGCACACGATCAATCACAAACGAAGCACGCGCCAAGTAGCCCGTCCCCTCAAGCAACGCGAGCAGGAAGAACAACAGCACGATCTGAGGCAAGAAGATCACCGTCCCACCGATCCCCGCGATGATACCATCGACCAGCAGCCCGCTAATCGGGCCCTCTGGCAGCAGCCCAGCGACCCACCCACCAAGTGTCCCAAACCACGCATCAATCAGATCCATCGGGATCGCAGCAAGCTTAAAGATCACCCAGAACAATCCGGTCATCACCACCGCAAAGGTCACTACCCCCAGCAGCGGATGGGTAAATGTACGGTCGAGCCGGTCGGTCAATCGGTCATTGACCGGTGTCTCCCGAGCCGCGGCAACTAGCGAATAAATATCATCCCCCCACGCCTCGATCGCATCGAGCTCAGTCGGCGCACTCCGATCAGGAATCGTCGCAGAATCCAAGGCCTGCATCAACTCATCAACACCCTCACCCGTCTTCCCAGAACACCCAACAACCGTGCAGCCAATGCACTCGCCAAACCGCTCAAGATCAATATGGATCCCCTGCCGCTTGGCGAGGTCCATCATGTTGACCGCGACCACCATCGGCAATCGCTTTGCGATTGCCTCGGCGACGATGGTCATATTCCGCATCAGGTTGGTCGCATCAATCACCACCAAGATCGCGTTGGGCACATGGGCATCGACCCCGGCCGGCGCGAGATCTCCATCGAGCACCTGCCGGCACACCACCGATTCGGACACCTCAAGATCAAGCGAATAGATCCCAGGCAGATCAATCAGCATCGCCCCGCAACACTGCGCGTGCCGAGCGTCCTGCGTAGTCCCCGGAAAGTTCGAGGTCTTGGCGCGGATCCCTGCGATGCGATTAAACAGCGTGGTCTTGCCAACATTGGGATTTCCAAGCAAGGCGATAATTCGGCTACTGATCTCTGGAACTGAATCGACACTGCTCATTGAAGGCTCACCCGTTGGATTGGCCATCCGGCTGAGTTTCTGACTGCCGCTCGATATTGATCATCACGCGGCCAGCGATTTCTTTTGCAAGCCCGATCCGGCAACCGCCGCCACACGCACCACTCAGCGAGATAATGCAAGGCTCACCGAGTCGGCACATCGTAATCGATGCGTTTGGACGCAGGCCCATCGCACGGAGCATCTTGATTTCATCGGTCGCGGCACCGTCGATTTGTACCCGCCCGCTCTGACCGCGCGTGAGCTGGGTCAACGGGATCGAACCGCTTGTATGGGCATTGGATTGGGCGTGATCGATCACGGTCAACTCCTCGAATAAATCGTACCACAGTATATCCTATTGAGCCCGCCTATTGAGACTCAATCGCAGAATCGAATGCAAATTCGTCCTTTTTGACCGGATATCGGGCAATACGAAGAGCCGTGCCCACTATTGCTCTGGCGTATTGAACACCGGTGCAAACTTCATGCAGTAGCCGCCGCGCCAGATCGGGAAATCAACCTCGCAGCGAATCCCAAAGAACTCGGCGGGATTCCAACCGATGCGATCAAAGAACGATTCGGTCAGCTCAGATTGACGGGCATACCCATCCGTCGACGAGTTCCCCAGCCCCCTACCAAGAAGCTCGAGTGTCGGGACCTGCGGGTACCGGAGCACCCACTTATCCCCGCCTGGCGCCGACAAGTTTGGATTCCATTGCTGCGAATCAATCGAAGGCCGATACAACCGCTCCATATCTTCATGAAGATAGATATCAAAGATCAGCTTCTTCGAAGGACAGTTGGCCAGCGACCAGATCTCGTTGAAGATCGGCTCGCCGCTAGGATCAAGGAACGGATGATTCGACCGCGCCGCACTCACCACATCAAAGGTCTGCGGGTGCTCAAGCGTCTGCGGGTCAATCACACGGATTAAACTCTCCGGCGAACCCCGCGAGGTCACCGTCGGCAGCGGGTGCGAACAAAACTCTTTAAGCAACGCATCAGGCGTCGCCCCCTGAGCGTCGGAGTCGTCAAGATTCTTGAGAGTCTGCTCAAGATCGTCGTCCCATCGCAGCGTGTTGCCATTTGAAATGACGACAGGCATCCCGCCTGGAATAACAGTGGTTTGTATGAGACCTGTGACGATCGCACGCTGGAGTACATCGGGATCATCAGGCGAATGACGGAAGGCATACAGAGAAATAGTCGTTTCGGCGGCCCGCCCCGTGATCCCAACCGCCGCCTGATAGAGCGATTGCCGAGATTGGAGTGATGCGAGCTCCAAGGGTTTCTGATCCTCAGCCTTGGCTGAAATCCTGGCACAAAGTTTGGAATGCGATCCGCCGTAATCGCGTATCAACCCATCGAACTGCTCAATCCCCGCTTGAGCGATCTCGACCATGGTCTGATCCACATCTTCTTTTTTCATCGCCTCAATCAACAGCCCCAGTCCCTTGGTCCCCGGCAACTTGACAAGCGTATCAATGCTCGGCTCATGATCAGCAAGCGCCTGGATCACCCGCTGGCAGGTATTCCGGACCACATCAAGATGCCTCGACATCCCAGACCCGCCCTGAGCATGTTCAGGGAGCAATGCAACAATCGCCCTCAAATCACCATGAAGTCGAGCGGCCACCCTCTCGCACCTGGCGTGCTGAGAAGCGGTCAATGGGGCCGCCTTGGATTTGAGATTCATGAGGGAATCAGAGGACATGACATGCACAATACCGCCTTCAAGGGCAGTTGTGGTGCGAAACGCCTCATGAGGATTGTTAAATATGTGAGGCCTCATGAAACTCCTCCCCCGCTTTTCCGTATGACTGAGTCTTGATTTTTCATCTTTTTAAGAGAATATCTGATTTGAGGGTTGATTTCAAGTCAGATTTAGATATATTTCAATCTATGGCCAGAAACCTGCGTACAGGTCTCCGGTTTAAACACACAACTCGGGGTCTCAGGAAAAGGAATCCAACATGCCAGCTTTGACAAAGACACTTCTCTGTATTTCAGCCCTCGGCCTGTTTTTCGCCAGCGGATCAGCTCACGCACAAAATGTAACCAACCTCCCATCCTTGGGCGGCTCAGGATCAATCGCCAACGACATCAACGACATGGGCGAGGTCGTCGGACAATCAACACTCGCCGGTGGGCTCGGCACAGTCGCAGTCCGCTGGGACGCGGCACACGTCGCGACCAACCTTGACTCACTTCCGGGCAGCGTGATCTCTGAAGCACTCGCCATTAACAACAACGGCGTCATCGTCGGCTTCTCTGAAATTGGATCCGGGGCCCGGCTGGCAACCATCTGGGACGGACGCGGAGGCATCGTCGATATGCACGCAGCAATCGGCGCTACGGGATCATCGATCCCCTGGGACATCAACGACAACGGCGTGATCGTTGGGCAAGCAACCATCACCGCGGGGATTTTCTCCCGAGGATTTATTTGGGACCAGGTCAACCCAGCCCTCCAAGCTGGCACAGACCTCTACCCGGGCGGCGCAAACTACAGTGTCAACAACGCCGGCGAAATCGTCGGTTCAGGCTTCTTCTTCGGCGACCCCGACGACGCACTCCTCGCGGTCCCAGACGGACGCGGCGGCTACGAGTACCCACTCATCAACCCGTTTGGCTTCTTCTTCTCGCAAGCGCGCGCGATCAACAATACAGGCATGATCATCGGGCACTCCGCGTTCAACTCTACCACCAACAGCTGGAACGCCGTTATCTACACAGGCGACAGCCACAACCCGGTTACCACACTCGGCACACTCCCTTTACTCAACACCTCCGAAGGGGCCGATGTCAATGACAACGGGATGGTTGTTGGACATTCGTGGGACGGCGAGCATACAGGGCTCGACCCCCGCGCCTGGGTATGGACCGAAGGCACCATGTACGATCTCAACGATCTGCTCGGTGACCACGAAGAGTTCGAGATCCTCTCCCGCGCCACAGCCGTGAACAACAACGGCGACATCGTCGGGTTCGGGCGATTGCTCGACGGCTCAACAGGCGCGTTCCTTATCGAAGGTTTCACCCCGCCAGCGGGCTGCCCTGCTGACATGAACGGCGATGGCGTGCTGGATTTCTTTGATATCTCTGCCTTCCTCACTGCGTTTGGAAATGGCGACGCCTCAGCTGATTTCACCGGCGATGGCACCTGGGACTTCTTTGACATCTCAGCATTCCTGACCGCATTTACAGCCGGATGCCCATAACAACCAATCTGAATCAAACAAATTAACAATCGGAACACCTGTCGTTCCCAGTTCACAACCCAAACCCCCACCACCCTTAACCCAAGGACACCGTTATGAAATACGCAACGCTTATCGTGCAGACACTCGGGCTCGCAGCCCTCTCCGGAACCACCCTCGCCAGCATCGCTGACTTTGAAACACCACGCGAAGGATTCGTTGGCGAATCATTCGTCGATGGAGGAATCACCTTCTCAGAACTCAATAATGTTTCAGGCGTCAACCCCGACGGCTCAAACTTCGGCCCAGGCGAGTACGGCACACAGTTCATCGTTGAGAACGCAACCCTCGCCATCAACGACTTCCCAGGAGTCCTCACTGGCTCCCACGCACTCTCGTGGGGCAACTCCTTCATCGCTGGTGACAACCTCTCCATTAACATCATGTCATCCTTCCACATGAGCACCGGCAATGTCGAAAACTTCGCATCACTCAGCCTGCTGCTCTTCGAGAACGGCCCATGGGGCGGGATCAACATCCAGCTCGATGCGACACTGAACGGCGCACTGGTTGCCCGCGATACAATCGCAATCTCCGACCGCGGTGGACGCGACAACCTCGTTGGCGAATCGCTCACCATCGACGGCGTCAACTTCGACTCGCTCCAACTCTCCGCACGCTACGACGACGGCACCTACACCGCATTTGCAGGGCTCGCCGACAATGTCACCATCACCCCAACCCCCGGCTCGCTCGCACTGCTCGGCGCCGGATCACTCTTCGGGACGCGTCGCCGCCGCAACTGCTAAAGCTCTCTCTTTAGATCGCCAACCCACGAATCACTTGCTCTTGGACCCGCCCTCTTTGGGCTTGGTCCGGAGCGTGATCCGTGCGGCGACAAAGCCGGCAACAGCAAAGAACAAGTACATTAAGGAAGCGGGAACGGGCTGTATCCAAAAGAAGATATGAACCGAAACCGATTCCCAGTTCTGAAAGATCAGAATAAGCATAATCACCGCGGCGATCGCGGTGATTATTGCCTTTGGCTTGAGGTACCACGCCTTGATCTTTGGTTTAGTTTCTACTTGTTCACTCATCGTTGTCTCCAGTTTTGATTGCATCGGCAATCAACCGGCCTACAGCCCACATTGGGAGCAACCCGCCCACAACCCCAAAGACAAAGCCCAGAATACTGAGCCCAAGACCAATGATTTGAGTAACAGCAGCTCTCTGGTCTTCAATATAGGTTGGGGTGGTCACACTCCCGTTTTCCATCAGCCTTTGCATATCACCGAAACTTAAATCGTTCTGAAATCTGAGCCCAAAGTATGCGCACACACCGGCAAGGATCAGAATGATGGCTCCCCAAACAAATAGTCTCGCGGGAGGAACTTCCACTAAAATCGTCGACGCCCGCTCAACAAATCCGCCATTGTCATTCTCAACAGAATCTTGATCTACAGGTGAATCACTCATGACGCACTCACAGTACGCTGCTCGATCCGCTTCTCAGAAACCGTCTGAACAACACGATCCACATACACGCCTGAGAGATGAACATCATCGGGATCGAATGTCCCGGTCTCGACGATCTCGTCGACTTCTGCGATGGTGAAGCGGGCGCCCGCAGCCATCTCGGGATTAAAGTTCCGAGCCGTGGCATGAAAGATCAGGTTCCCGAACCGATCCGCCTTAGCCGCTTTCACAAGTGCTAAATCACCAAAGAGCCCAGTCTCCATGATGAACTCCCGTTCCTCGCCGCCATTAGGCGTAACAAAAGTTCGGGTTTCCTTTCCATCAGCAACCTGGGTTCCCACACCGGTCGCGGTGAAGAACGCAGGGATCCCAGCACCGCCTGCACGGACACGCTCAGCGAGTGTGCCCTGCGGATTAAACTCGACTTCAAGCTCGCCGCTGAGGAACTGACGAGCAAACTCATCATTCTCTCCGACATACGAAGAAATCATCTTTTTGATCTGCTTAGTTTCGAGCAGAAGCCCAAGCCCCCAGCCATCAACCCCCGCATTGTTGGACACACAGGTGATCCCGTTGACACCGGTATCTCTGAGAGCCATGATGAGCTGTTCCGGAATACCACAAAGACCAAAGCCACCAACCATGCACATCATGCCGTCATGGACTATGCCCATTTCTTGCAAGTCTGAAAAACAATGCATTGGAGTCGAAAACTCTTTAGAACCCATCTGTGTCCTCCGATTGGTGGTTTTTACCAATACCTTAATCCGATACGGTAGGTATAGTCTAGTTCAAATCAGCGATGTGTATGCTGATTATACATTGGGACAGAGGGCGGGCAGGATCTGAAGGTCCTGAAATTTTTAAGGGACTCACTCGTGAATGACGGGGCTTTATCGTCGAAATCATGTAAATCTGTTATTTCTGATCTACCATCACATATGCAAGTGCCAAATGCTCTTGAGGGGCAGTACGCCGAGCTGATCCTCAAAAGTATGATCTATGGCTTTCACTCGACTGCTATTCTGGTCACCAATCCAGATGGAGTGGTTTTAGTTGCAAATAAAATCGCCGCACTCGGCTTCCCCGACATGACCGTCGAGTCAGTCAAAGGGATGAACTTCTTAGATATGGCACCAAAGGAATGGGCACTCGAACGCATCGAGTTCATGAAACTCGCAATCGAACGAAAACACCCGCTACTGGTCATCGAGGTACTCGATGGCACCCGCCTGTGCTCGACAATCAGCCCAATCGAAATCCCCTGGGAAGATGACTCTCAGTGGATCTTACTATTCACTGTAGAACAGATCACACCCATGAAACTCCAATGGTTGCGCAAAACCAAGTTACCTGAAGAACTCATCGACGCCAAGTTCATTGATCTTGGCCCACTCTCGGCCCTCACCCCACGTGAACTCGAAGTCCTCGCCCTCATGGGTCATGGCTTACGCCAGAAACAAATTGCCGAAAAACTACACCGCTCAGTATCCACCATTGACCGCCATCGCGAGCGGATTGGCGAAAAACTAGGCATTACCGACCGCATCGATCTCGTCGCCATGGCACGCGAAGCCGCCCTAGAAGTCGTAGACGCCACACGCACCAACACCCCTTTCGGGCATTCCTACGACTAGTGCTCAAACATCTAAATCAATCCATTCACAGAGCTGTGATCACCGAAAACAACTCCGAGCAACGCGTGTTGTGCCCGATCTTCGCATTGAATCGATGCTGACTTAAAAGCTGATGACTATCGACTACGCCCAGAAGCAAAGAGCGACGCCTGGTCCGGGCTTGGAGACGGCCGCGCCGAAAGATCATCAAGCTCCCTCTGGATATCTTCAAGCGTCGAGAGCTGCAGATGCTCGGTCGCAAAGCGGATGTACGCGATCTTGTCTACATCCCGCAGCTTGCTCATCACCCGTTCACCAATCAAAACAGTCGGCACCTCACGCTCAAACTCGCTGTGGAGTTCTTCTTCAACAAGGGTGGCGAGTCTCTGTTTAATATCCTCAGAGATCGGACGCTTCCCGCACGCGTTGGCGATCCCCCGCATGATGTTCTCAGAACTAAAAGCCACCCGCGCCCCGTCTTTCTTAACCACCATCAGGCGCCCCGCCGGCTCAACCCGCTCGTAGGTCGTAAACCGCCGATCACATTTGACACAATGCCGACGCCGCCGAATCACCGCCCCACCCTCGCTGGATCGCGAATCGATCACCTTGTCCTGGTTATGGCTGCAAAATGGACAGATCATACAAAAACGCCTCCGATGCCCGAATTATACCAATAAAGGTATGGCTGCGCCTCGGAATCGCGAATTCTGTACCAGATATGGTATTAATCGAGCTCGTCGAATAGGTGTAGATACTCCGATTCAAGTATCTTGTCTTTGAGATACTGCGCACGAACCTCATCTTCGGCGATCTGATTCCGCCACAACTCGCTGAATCCCCTCCGGGAAACTAAGAACTCGGTGTACTGTTCAATCCCGGGTGATTCGGGGTGAGGCGATACCTTTTCTTGCTCGATCTGGGAAAGCAGAATCTTGATTGAGTTTTCATTGATCTCAAATTTTTCTCTGGTCTCGGCAAGACGCTCTGTAATATCCGCGTGCTGCTCCATAAGTTGCTCATACGCCTTTCCTCGACGCTTATCCCGAGCTTGCTTCTCTGCTTCTTGCTGAATCCGGCGTTCTTCATTCCGCTGCTCGATCACCACATCAAGCTCATGGACCAACTTGAGAATCTCCTCATGGATTTCGGGAACCGATGCGACCACGACTACCTCACCCATCACCTCGATCGAAGTCATCGATAAATCATGCTTCACTTCCAGCAGGTTTCTGAGTGAAGCCGCGTAATCAAAGAGTTCGTGGCGCTCAATCCAGACCGGTGTTGGAATGACCTTTGTCTCAATCCGCTTCCGCTGATACTCATCGTTCGTTTGAAACAGCACAGAATCCGCAGTGATCTCCAGGTTGTATCCGTAGCTCACCTCATCAAACTGCTTCTTAAACTGCTCGATCGCCTGATCAAAGGTAAACTTCCCAGCAAACTGGGAATGCACTTCCATATAGATCCTGTTTTTAGGACCCACAGCACCCCGGCTAAAGCTCACCGACCGACCAAAGGTCTTGCCGATCTCCTTCAAAACTGCACTCAATGATACCGTTCCAACATCAAAGGCACGCACCTTCTCATCATCTGTACTGCTGGGATCCGCATACACCAACACCGAGCCGCTCCCCCCCGCCGATGTTCCGGCCGTGTTCTGCAACGAAATCCCGCCAATCGAAAGTCCCGCAACCGCCGCTGTAATCAGTGCAATATTCATGATTCGTCTCCTTGGATTTATCCGTGTATGAGCATGTGAAATCAGTTTGGCTAGCTCGGCCGTCTCGCCAAGCTCAGCGACAGCGATCCGGATCGCTTCAGACTCTGGTGTTCCAGTGATCAATAAATCATCAACCCGAGACCGCAAATGGTCTTCGAGTTCATCCCGAACCTGCGCCCGTTGCGACTCGGGCAATGAAAGCATCGATGTCAACACATCAAGCCACCCCGAAATTGAGTCCCGGCTCGAAGGCGTTACATTCGCCCCATGGTCTTTCCGTGTTGGGGTATTGAAGAGTGGCATCAGCCGGCGAGCCCGCTTTCTGTATGTGCGTTGCCCGATGCGGGCAATACGAAACCGTCGAGAATCGATTGCATCTGACGGTGCATCTCGATCCGGCGCTCAAGTTGTTTCTGTCCCTTTGGGCTCAGCGTGTACCACTTCCTACGACGCCCGGTCGAGTCCGGGTCGGCTCCTGCCGCTTTGACCTCTTCCCAGTCGGTCGTCACCAAGCCGTTCTTCTCGAGCTTGGTCAGCAGCGGGTACATCCCAGACGCCGAGAGCTTGAAATGTCCCTCGGACCTGGCCGCGATGTCCTTGGAGATCGCGTACCCATACGAAGGCCCAGCCGCGAGCACCGAGAGGACGACGAGTTCCGAGTTGTCTTGTTTCAATGTCAACATGATTGATTCCTCGGCTGGTTATACGCCTCGCGATATATCCAGTTTCGATATATCCTAATTAAATACCTTTCTTTTTCATTTTCCGCCGGAAGAAAATGACTCTGTACCGTATTCTTATTTAACGAAATGAGAAATCAAATGAATCAAATCACCACCATCACACACGCCCTCTCCGACCCCAACCGAATTCGGCTCCTCGCCGCGTGCTTGGACCAAGAACGCTGCGTGTGCCAGCTCGTCGAGCTCATCGATCTCTCCAACGCCTCAATCTCCAAACACCTCGCCACCCTCAAAGGGGCAGGATTCTTGGAATCGCGGCGTGCAGGACGCTGGGTGCATTACCGCGTGCCAGATTCCCCCACCCCCATCATCACAGACGCTCTGGCGTTTGTCCAAGCCCACGCGATCAACGACGAAGCTATCCAACTCGACAACGCCCGTCTCAAACAAATCGACGCCATCGAACCCACCGAACTCGCCAAAATGCAACGCAATGGACGCTGCATCCCACGCAACTGCTGCTAACTGAACGAAAGGAATTACCCTATGAAAACCAATGAAGAAATCCGTAAACAAATCCGTTCCGACTATGCCGGGATAGCCGACAACAGCGGCAACTGCTGCGCCGGCGCCTGCGGGGTCACCGAGACCATCGACGCCAACGAACTCGCAGAAAAAATCGGCTACTCGCCCGAAGAACTCCAAGCCCTCCCCGCAGACGCCAACATGGGTCTTTCCTGCGGCAATCCAACAGTCATCGCAGCTTTGAAAGAAGGCGAAACCATCCTCGATCTGGGTTCAGGCGGTGGATTTGATATCTTTCTCGCCGGCCCCAAAGTCGGTAAGACCGGCCAAGCCATCGGCATCGACATGACCCCACAAATGATCGACAAAGCCCGCGCCAACATCGACCAATACCACACCAATACCGGCCTCAGCAATGTCGAGTTCCGCCTCGGAGAGATAGAACACATCCCCGTCGCTGACAGTTCCGTCGATGTCATAATTTCCAACTGCGTCCTCAACCTCTCGATGGACAAACAACAAGTCTGGAACGAAATCAGCCGCGTCCTCAAACCCGGAGGCCGCGTCGCAATCTCTGATATCGCTCTGCTCTGCGAGGTCCCCGAAGATGTCAAATCCATCCTCGAAGCATGGGCCGGCTGCGTCGCCGGAGCGATCCCCGTCGAGCAGATGCGCCAACAAATGGTCAATGCCGGGATGGACAACATCTCCCTGACCCCCAAGGCCCACTATGTCAACGCCCTGACATCCGCCAATGACCCGCTCTACGCCAAGGTCACGGCCCTGCTCCCAGATGATAAAACCGCCGAGGAGGTCATCACCAGCCTGGACATCCTCGCTACCAAACCCTGCGGCTGTGGGCCCAGTTGCTGTTAACAAGTTTAATGATTATTCGATCGTGTGACGATCACATCGCCATCAACAAGTTGCCAATTAGCGAACCCAGCAGCAACGCCACAAGAATCAAAAACGGCGGCCAGAGCAACCGGTCAGCGATGCCGCTGGTCGATTTGTTGACCGTGTTTTCTTGCATCGGGGTTGTCACAGCCGCCTCTGCCTGAGCCAGTGCGGTCAGATCCGCCTCACCCATCACATCATGATGCGCAATCGGCGGGACTTCCCCGTCCTTGAGTGCACGCAGATCAACCAATAGATCCGAGCAATCCTTGTAACGATGCCGAACCTTCTTCGCCATCATCATCTCGATGACCTCGCTTATCCCTGCCGAGAGTTTCGGGTTGACATGATCGGGCGGGATCAACTCGCTTTTGAGATGCTTATGCATCACCGCGCTCGGGCTCTTACCCTCAAACGGCACAGCACCCGTGACCATGTGATACAACGTGGTTCCAAGCGAATAGATATCCGCGGGAGGACCGATGTTCTTCTCGCCCCGGATCTGTTCAGGCGAGATGTAGTAAGGCGTACCAAACGCACGCCCCGCCTCAGCCTCTGCAGCTTCAACATCACTGATCGCCCGTGCCAGCCCCATATCAGCAAGCTTAACCACACCCTCTTTGGTGATCATGATGTTCTTAGGCTTTACATCCCGGTGGATCAGCCCCATCGCATGCGCATGCTCAAGAGCCTCGGCCACCTGGATAATAATCTCAATCGCAAGCGTCTCTGTAAACCGTTTATGTTCGACAATGTCCTCGTGCACGGTCCGCCCATCAACATACTCCATCACGAAGTAGTAGATGTCCCCCTCGTTGCCCACATCAAACGCCTGCACAATGTTGGGGTGGTTGAGCGACGCAGCAGCCCGACCCTCTGCAAAGAACCGCTCAATAAACTGAGGGTTCTGCGAGAATTTTTCGGGGAGCTTCTTGAGCGCGACCATCCGGTCGAGCGAGACCTGCTTCGCTTTATAAACAGTCGCCATCGCGCCTGCGCCGAGCTTGCCAAGAATTTTGTATCCAGATATCTTGTTACCCGAACGCTCCGCCTCAATCGACTCACGGAGCCGAGAGAGCTGGCGTTTGGTAATGAACTCACGATCAACAAGCACATGAGCGAGCGATTTCTCAGAAGGCTCTTCCCCCCCCTCACGCGTCATCGTCTTGCAATGCTTGACCTCATCGCTCGTCGCCAACCCCTGATCAATAACCAGACGGCCGATCAGCGTATCGAGATTCGTGCCCGACTTGGTCGCCGCCAAAATTGACTTTTCTGAATCCTCGATCGTCGCAGCATCGGTAGACCCCGCATCCAGCGGTGCCGTATCCTCCGGAGAGATCGGGCTCACGCCTTCTTGCGTATCCTCGAGGAGACGCGGGACCGAGTTGTCGTCATGATTCTGAGACACGAATCGTCACCATCCAACAGTTCAGCCGCTGCCCAATCTGATCCCACACCGGACAGATTGGCCAAACAGCACAACACCGAGGGTAGGCAACCGATTAGGATACGGAAAGAGCCACGGACCAGCACTCGGCTAGGCCCGCCCCTCGACACAAGATCCCCGGCCAGAGTGACCGGACATAGACTGTACCAAGATACGGCTGAATTGTGGGAGCGGATCATGTAGATCCAGACAAATCCTACATTACTGTGGCCAACCAAAGCCGCCAAACGCCCGATAGCCGGAGCGGGTCCATTTATGGACACCCACCGGTAAAGTCCGTCAGGAACGCCGAGATGTCGAAAAAATCGAAACTTGTGTCATTGTTGTAATCGATCAAATCAGTCAGAAACTTCGAAATATCAAAGAAATCGAGCTGCCCGTCCCCGGTAAGATCAGGTGCACAAGGGATGTACTGATCTATCGTCGGAGAGTATTCGAGCACAAACTCGTCAATGTACCTGAAGGTCTCTCCATTTTCGATGTAGGTCGCATCCGGGTCGATCAGGAAGGTGGGGTCAGCCGTTGCTGAAATCTCGCCGTCAGATGTAAACCCACCAAAGGCCCTCAGTTCCACAATACCATTGGCACCGACCTGGACAACAGTTGAGATGGTTACATTGAACTGGTCCGAAGGGTTGTTGCTCCCCGTACTCGCCCATGCAAAAGCACTATCGTGAATAATATTGTTGTTCGTATTTCCGGTGAAGGAAACACGGACAGTTGCGAGTGCTGATGCACCAGGAGAATCACTGTTCGATGTTGCTTGCGCATCGGCGGCTGCATGGATAATCAACGGCACCGCCGTGCGCGTTGACCCAGCGATCCGATTGACTCGGTATGTGTAAATAATTCTTGATTCCACATTCGTCCCTGAAAGCCCGTGAGGAGCATTGAGCGAGCTTGCTTGGATGTCTGCAAGCGGCACCTGTCCGCCAGAGCCCATCGAATCGGCTGTATAGCTCTGAGGATCCCCCCAAGGATCAATGCCGCTAAAGCTTCCATGAATAATTACAGGTGTGTCCATCCAACCGGAACTGATCGTTGCCCCTTCAGGCACATCTGTCCAGACACGGTATTGCTGCCCGTGGGCTGAGGACGCTACAGAAACGAGCCCGGTAAGGGCAAACAACATGAACTTTTTCATTGGGGACTCCACAAAACTATGTATAACCCGCCCGCACTGCGTGGGCTCGTTATAAACAAAAGCGTTCCCCAAGCCGGCAACCCGCCATGATTCTGTGAATTCTTGGATTTTCAATATTCTCGGACTTATAGCGGCTCATACCGGTTTATGGGCACCCACCACCAAAGTCCGTCAGGAACGCCGAGATATCAAAAAAATCAAACACTGTGTCGCTGTTGTAATCGATCTGATCAACAAGAAACTTCGAGATATCAAAGAAATCAAGCTGCCCATCGCCATTGAGATCTGGATGACACGCCGACTGAATGCAAGAGTTGAGACGAACCGTGATCCGCGGATCGAGACCAGTTGCTCCAGTGGCAAGATCAAGTCGGGCATCGTTATTGAAATCCGCCACCACAAAGCCCCCATCCCGAGTCGTCCCATACGCCCCATAGTCGCCAGCCCCCATACTAATTCCACCCGCACCATTGTTTCGATAGACATTGACTGAAACATTGAGAGTCGATACCAGAATGTCTAGAAATCCATCTTCGTCAATATCATGGACTTTGACCGCACGAGGAGATTCCGGTGTGGCGAAAACATCGCCAGGCGTAAAAGTCGAATCCCCATTACCGAAATATACAGAAGCACCCTCAAAGCTGAAGCTGGTAGCCACCAAGTCCTGGACACCATCATTATTGAGATCCCCAAGAACTACACCATATGCCCCAGTCCCGATGCCAATACGAGTCTCAAGCCCCAGTGTACCGTCACCAACCCCCTCGAATATAATCAAATCGCCGCTGGAAACAATGACTTCAGGCCCCCCGACCCCATCGAGGTCCCCGACCACGACCCCCAATGGATTCGACCCAATATCATAATGGACAGCGGGTTCAAAATTCCAGAACCCAATGTTGATCAGCACACTGATCGAGTTGTCACCACTGTTGGACACTATCAAATCAAGATCACCATCCAGATCGAGATCCCCCGCAGTGACCGCCATCGGATCTACCCCCACATCGAACTGTCCAATCAGCAAGAAACTCCCCGACCCATCCCCAACAAGGACTTTAACCGCATCGCTGCTATTGCACGCAACAAGAATATCCGGATTCCCGAACCCATCGACATCTGCAACTGCGACACCATTGGGCCTACCGGCGACGGACATCATGCTGACCGAGCCAAATGTCCCGTCTCCGTTGTTGAGCACCAACCCGACCTCATTGGTCAACGGGCTCGCCCAGATCAGATCGGGCCCTAGTAGCCCGTCAAGATCGTGCGTCGTCAGGTCCGATCCACTCGCGGGAACCAGATATTCCGAGTTGGCCGCGGGAACCCCCGCAGATGTGTTCATGATGACACGAACGACATCACTCGTTGCCTTGATCGCAACGAAATCCTGAAACCCATCCTGATCCAGGTCCCCGGTCGTGATCGAATGAGAAATACCGTGTGCATCGAAACGAACAGGATCAGCGAAGGTCCCGTCCCCATGATTCTTCATGAGAACCATCGCGTAAATAGCCCCGGAATCTTCATGCAAGTTGACGACCACAAGATCAATATCACCATCGTTATCGACATCGGTGCTGTCAACCGAGCCCGACCACATCCCGATGTCATGCGATTCTAAAAGCGTAAAAAGCCCAATTCCTGAGTTGATAAAAATCTGCACTTCGCCTGTTACGGAATGAACCACGGCGATATCTTCAAATCCATCCCCATTCAAATCATCGACGCTCATCTCACCAGTAGACATCCCCGTTGCATAGTCCCTCGGGGCTAGGAAGCCACCGAATGTATTGTTGCGCAGGACAGTGATGCTCGATGAATGCGCAAGAACTAGATCGGGGAACCCGTTATTGTTCACATCCCCAACCTGAATGTGACCGACCCCTCCCGAGGTCGCGAACGCAATCGGCGAACCAAACGTTCCATCGCCGTTGCCGTGCATCACACGGATCCCATTGGAATCAGCACTGATCGTCGCGATCAGGTCTAGATCCCCATCGTTATTCAGATCTGCGATCGCGACCCAGTTGGCGTCGTTGCTGGTCCCCAGATGAACCGTGCTCGGAAGAGCGAAGCTCCCGTCCCCGTTATTGAACAGAACTGAGATTGTCGGGCTGTTGAGATCATTGATGATCGCTAGATCAGGATGCGTGTCGTTGTTCAGATCACCAACAGCCACCGATATCGCGTTCTCCCCGGCATCATAACTCACCTGTTCAGCCATCGTACCGTCACCGGCATTCATGTAAATACTCACATCATCAGAGAACCGGTTGACCACTATCACATCAAGATCGGAATCATGATCCAGATCCGACACAATAACCTGCTCAGGCTGACGACCCGCGGCATAAGTCACAGGAGTGTCAAAGAGTTGGTCCACATCGCCATTGGCCGGAAACGAAGCAAAAATAACACTCCAGAGAGCGATCCGTATCATTGAATTTACTGGCATCAAATCTGTCCTCATTAAGTATGGATGCAGACTACCATACCGGAGCGAGCATTCCAAGACCCATACCCTGGAATGGGACAATTACTCACCAGTTCCGATAGTACTACACTTACCGACGCATGCTGACCACAGACTCACGACCCCGGAATCTACGCTGGATCCACGCAGGACCGCTCCTCTACGGGGACTGGGGCACCTCACGCCTCTATGTCCTCGGCCTTGCATTCCTCTTCACCGGTCACGCCTCAATCCTCTACCTCGCCGCCATCGGCCTGCTTATGCTCGCCGTCTCGTGGGCATACACACATATCTGCCGATGCTTCCCCGATGGTGGAGGCGTCTACACCGCCGCCCGCCAGCTCTCACCCACGCTTTCGGTCGTCGGCTCAACCCTCCTCCTCTCAGGCTACATCATGACCGCCGCGATCTCCGCGATCGAAGCATTCCACTACTTCCATGTCCCCCACCACCTCGTCCTACCGCTCGCCGTCGGGGCCATCATCCTCGTCGGTGGCGTCAACTGGCTGGGCGCCAAATCCGCAGGCAAGTTCGCCCTCATCATCGCCCTCGTCGCCCTCGTCGTTTCCGCAATCATGGCCGTCGTCGCCATCCCCGCCTTCGCCCGAGGCATCGAAACCATCTCCTTCGACTACTTCAGACACAGCCCACCCGCCGACATGTGGGTCAACTTCACCAAAATCTGTCTCGCCCTCGCGGGTGTCGAAGCCGTCGCCAACATGACGGGGATGATGAAAAAGCCCGTCGAGAAAGAAGCCAAGAAAACCATCTGGCCCGTCGCCATCGAGGTCGTCGCCCTCAACCTAGTCTTCGGCCTCGCCCTGGCAGGACTCACCTTCGCCGTCGCAGGTACAGAGATGCAGCATCTCGATTCCCCCGACACCGAGCGACTCGTCGAATCACGCCAAGCATTCATCGACTCCATGCCCCCCGCCTCCCGCACAGACTACAACGCTGCAATGCCCATCACACTGACCGATGAGCAGGTCGCCTCACTCCCAGATCCCAGCGCTCAAGCATACGAACAGCTCGAAACCCACCGCTATCAAGTAGGCCAGTACACCAACGCCGCGATGCGCATTGTCGCCCAGAACACCGCCACCGATGTCATGGGCCCCACCATGGGCACCATCTTCGGGAACATCGCGGGCATCACCTTCGGGCTGCTCCTGCTCAGCGCCACCAATACCGCGATCATGGCAATGGTCAGCGTCTTCTACGCGATGGCCCAAGACGACGAACTCCCCCGACCGCTCACCAAACTCAACTACTCGGGGGTCCCCTACATCGGGCTCATCGTCTCGATCATCATCCCGATCCTTGTCATCCTTGTCGAGCAGGATGTTACGATGCTCGCCTCGCTCTATGTGCTAGGAGTCACCGGCGCAATCACCGTCACAGTTCTATCAAGCGCAATCAATACCAAACTCGAACTCACCCCCCTGACCCGCATCCTCTTCTGGGCGCTCGGGCTCTTCCTGCTCTCAATCACCGTCACCATCGGCATCACCCAACCAATCTCTACCGCATTCAGCGGCACGCTCGTCGCACTCGCATTGGGCATCAGAACAATCCGCACCCTGCGTCCCGCATCGACCGGAAAAGCCGTCGAAGCCCCAGGCGGCGGCTGGATGCAGATCCTCTCGGCCAAGCCCGAAATCGATACCGACAAACCCAAAATCATGCTCGCTGCTCGCGGCCGGTACCAATCCGAATATGCCATCGATCTCGCAAAACGACGCGATGCAACCCTCATGGCAATCTTCGTTCGCCAGGTCCGTGTCATGGACATGGCACCCGGAAAGGCGCCACACATTGAAACAGACCAAGCCGCACAAGAAACCCTAGGCACCACCGCAATGCTCGCCAAAGAGGCCGGCGTCCCCTTCATCCCGATCTTCGTCACTGCATCGAGCATCGCCGAAGAGATCCTCGACTACACTGTAACCTATGGCTGCGACACTCTTATCATGGGTAAATCCCGCCGCTCCAATGTCGCGCGAAGACTCGAAGGCGATGTCATTACACAAGTCGCCAAGGATCTCCCCGAAGGAATCATCCTGATGACCCGAGCCGCAGACATCCCACACGCAATGATGCCGCCTGGTATGGGATCAACAAAATAGATTGAGAACTATGCGAGTAGCCGCTCGTCGCAGTTCAAGAAGCCTTCCGGCTCTTGAGCTGATCACGCTGGATCTGCATCGCAAACTGCTCGAGCGTACGCCTAGTCAAGGTCGTCCCATCCCGTCTATCAGGATACACAATCAACACGCCCACCCGGCATGTCGAACCTCGCAAATCAGTACCCTGACGGACTTCTACAACAAAGTCCAGCTGCTGACCTTCAAGCATAAATGACAACCCGATCCGCTCAAACCGATCGAGCTGCATGTTCGAGATGCCATACATCAGAATCCCAAGTCCATTTGAAGTCACATCAATCAGACGCCCCTCAGCATGCGGGATATCAAGCATCGCCATCTTGAGTACCGGGCTCCAATCAATAGAAATCAACTCAATCCCATCCTCGTCGACCGGGATTTGGGCATCAAAATTCTTGGCGGCCATCAGATCAGTGTAATACGAAGTGGTACGCTCAGAAAGCAAAGACTCATCAATCTCATCATCCGGCTTGAAACGATCCAAGAACCACATCTTGACAGGAATCTCCTCGGCCAACCCCGACAGCGAAGCCCGGAATGCCGACCTTCGATCTCCCTCACGGAGATTTATTGGGTTGGAAATATGCAACGCACGAACTACACGCTGTTTGTTGAGCTTCCGAGGCATCTCCACCTTGAGGACCTTTGCATCAAACGTCAGCATCGTCCCGTTGTATGACAAATACGCCTCGACACTGTCATTGCTCTTTAAGACCACATCACGCCCGATGATCTGCAACTCCTCGATCACCAAAACATTGTCTTTCCACTCAAGCAATCGCCCCTGCGCCAGAGGATCGTTCCCAGCCTTGCCCTGATGAACAATACCAATAGATGTATTCCGATCGATCGCATCCGTCAGCAGCTGTACAAAATCCGCCCGTGGTGGAGGCGGTGCTTTGGGCGTCGTAGATTTCTTCTGCTTTTTCGCAAACATACAGGTCTTAGATCGGTTGTCCCAATCATATAGACCAGCATTCTTGAGCATTACTCATCAATTAAAGCCAGGAGTATCCCCGATACCTCCAGCAAGAAAGACGCAAACCCGTTCATTCGCTCTCAATGCGGTCTTTCGTTATCGGTCCGGCTCACTGCCCAACCAGTTCACCAACGCAATAACCCAACCCAACCTCGCTCCCCCACTTACCGACGGCGCACTCCCGCAGCCAGACCCGAAACCATCAACACCCCCACCCACCCCGGCGCGGGTACCGAATCCCGAACCAACCAGTGCCCGATCGATCCGCTCACATCAAAGTGTGATGCCGAAATCGCCGCGGTTATAAAGTCATTGGAACTCAGATTGATATAGTCCTCAAGCGCAACCATATAGCTCCGCCCAGCCACCGGCTCATCAAACACAGTCCCACGCGAGATCCGGATCCCGCCGAAGTTCCCCACAACACTCGTCATCGTTACAAACTGCGCAAACGCCGGATCGGGAGCAATCGCGACCGTCATCCCTAAGTTTGGAGCTTGAAACCCGGCGTTGCCAATCATCGTCAATACCTGATCAGCACTCGCCCGCCGGAAACCCTCAAAGTCACCACCAGCACCAAACTCAGTCATGATCCGATCAACCGATCGCCCGGTCGTCCGATCCAAATCCAGAAACTCAAGCCCCTGATCCGTATCAACAGTCAACGCCCCAGCACCAAACACCGCATCGTCCCCGGCTACAACATCACCCATTACAGAATGCACCTGAGTAAAACCCAAAGCAATCAGTACGATGCACCACCGATATCGAAACATAACTCGCTCCTCGAACCAACAAATCAACCAGCAAATCCCACAGCCATGGGAACTCTCAAATATACAACAATCCGTCATGTATGCAATCCAATTCACAAGACATCATCCATGATCGCAAAGCAGGCGGCCATCATGAAACGGCCCACTCCCAATCCACCCACCGAACGGATATCAGGATGCCCAATGCAGGAATAAAAAATCAAATACAAGAGAGTGTGCGAATCATGATTACCTACCCTTATCCGATGCCAATCCCGACACCAGATTCCGATACCCCAGCCTACCTCCAAGGCCTCACGCCCCCCCAGAAGCAGGCTGTCCTGTGCACCGAGGGCCCGCTTCTCATCCTCGCCGCCGCCGGATCTGGAAAGACCCGCGTCATCACCCGCCGCATCGCCCATCTCGTCGCCAACAACACCCCCCCGTGGTCCATCCTCGCCCTCACCTTCACCAACAAAGCCGCCGGCGAAATGCGAGAACGCGTCGCCCTCACCATCGCAGGCCCAAACGCCCTCGACCCAGACGCCCCCCGCGACCCCCGCCTCCGTGGCCTCACCATCACCACCTTCCACTCCCTCTGCGCCCGCCTCCTCCGCCGCTTTGCCGAACGCGTAGAAATGCCCGGGCTCAAAGCCGACTACACCATCTACGACAGCTCCGATCAAATGACCGCAATGAAGCGTGTCCTCAAAGCCATGAACCTCCAAGCGTCCAACTGGCCGCCCCGATCCGTCCTCTCAACAATCTCCACCGCAAAGAACGAGATGATGGACGCCAAAAAATACGAAGCCAACGCCTTCGACTACTACTCAAAGCAAGTCGCCAAAATCTACATCGCCTACGAAGAGTCCCTCCGCAAAGCCGGCGCGATCGACTTCGACGACCTCCTCCTCTACACCGCCAAGATCCTCGACACCCACCCAGATATCAAAGACGAACTCAATGCCCGCTGGAAGTATCTACTGATCGACGAATACCAAGACACCAACTCCGTCCAGTTCAAGATCGCCTCACTCCTCGCCTCGTCTCCCCCGCCACTCCCAGGCATGGAGGACGACAACGAGCCACCAAACATCTGCGTCGTCGGAGACCCCGACCAAGCCATCTACGGCTGGCGCGGCGCCGACATCAGCAACATCCTCGACTTCGAAGAACACTACCCCGGTGCCAAAGTCATCATGCTCGGAGAGAACTTCCGATCGACCGAACCGATCCTCCAAGCCGCCGACACCCTCATCAAGCACAACACCAAACGCAAAGACAAACCCCTCTTCACCTCAACACCCGGCGGCGATGCCATCACCGTCCTGACCACCAACGACGAACGACACGAGTCCGAACTCATCGCCGACTGGTTCCGCAATCTCAACGAAGACCACAACATCGCCTGGAAAGATATGGCCGTGTTTTACAGGACAAACGCCCTCTCCCGCGTCGTCGAAGACGCGATGCGTCAGTCCGCAATCCCCTATCGGATCGCCCGAGGCACCGCCTTCTTCGACCGCGAAGAAATCAAAACCGCCATCGCTTACCTGAGAGTCATCGCTAACCCGAGCGACCCCGTCTCCCTCCTCCGCGTCATCAACACCCCCACCCGAGGCATCGGCAAAACAACCCTCGACACCATCCAAGGCGCCTGCGCCCGCGCCGGGCTCACCTTCTGGGATGGCCTCAACAGATGCGGCGAACTCGGCCTCACCGACCGCGCCACAAACTCGATCAAAAAATTCACCACCATGGTCAACGAATGGACTGGCGGCGGCTCATTCATGGGCACCTCCATCTCCTCAAACCTCCACGAACTCGTCGAACGCGTCATCACCGAATCCACTTTAGAAGCCCACTACACCAAACAAGCCAAGGCCTCCGGCGCAGAATCCGACGAAGAACGCCTCGACAACCTCAACGAGCTCATCACCTCCGCCCGAGACTTCGAACGCGAGTTCGACCCCGCAGACGACCCCGCATCATTTACCGACACCGACCAAGCCGAATCCGGCAATCTGGGCACCGTCCCCCCGCTCCTCGCCCTCGTCCGCGCGTACCTCGAATCAATCGCCCTCATCGCCGATGCCGATGCGGTCGATAGCGAATCCGGAGCCGTCACCCTCATGACCCTCCACGCGAGTAAGGGCCTTGAGTTCCCCGCCGTCGCGATGATCGCCCTCGAAGAAGGCACCCTCCCCCACTCCCGCGCCGCCGATTCCCTCGCCGAGCTCGAAGAAGAACGCCGCCTCGCCTTCGTCGGGATCACCCGTTCCATGAAGCACCTCCAGATCTCAAACGCCGCCCGCCGCACCGTCCGAGGCATCACCGAACGCACCATAAAGTCCCGCTTCCTCGAAGAAATCGGCTCCGAAAACATCATCTTCTCCGACCAATCCGACGGCGGATATGGCGGAAGCATGGGCGAATACGACGACGCCTTCAGCAACAAATCTTCGTCATCCAGCTTCCGTGCAGGCTCCTTCGCCTCCTTCAAACCAGACCACAAAGCCATCAACGATGCCCGCGAACAACGCCTCGCCAATGTCGAACCAAGAAAATCTATCCCCGCCCGACCAAGCATCAACCCCGTGGCAACCAGTGGCACAGGCGTCCCGCCTGTGTCTTCAGACACCAACCAATACCCCATCGGATGCATCGTCTCCCACCCCCAGTTCGGCGAAGGCACCGTCATGAAAACCACCCCAGGCCAGAACGCCCGCGTAATCATCGAGTTCAAAGCCGTAGGCCGCAAGACCCTCGTCCTCGAATACGCAAGACTCAAACGCATCCGATGATGCAACAGTCTTTAAGATTCAGTTGACTCTTCATCGGGCTGCGCTTCAACCACAGCCACACTCTTCTTCGTAGACCGCGCCCGCTTGTTGTGCCGCCTCGCCCAATCGCAATACCGAGTCCACCGTTCAACCCCGCCCTCACGATCAAACGCCGCCCCGCATTCCCCGCACTCAGCCCCGTCCACAGCCCCCCTCATATCACCGCAGCACGACTCGCACGCCTGATATTCATACTCCCGCCCCTGCGATTGGATCGTCGCCAGGTTCCACACGCTCCGGATCACCAGAAACACCGTGTACGAAACCCACACGAACACAAGAATCCCGATATGCAGATGGTCCTTGGTCGAGATCGTGTCATAGCTGGTCGTGAAAATGTGAAGCACCGCATACGCGCACACCACCAGATACCAGATCGGAAGCCGGAAGCATTCCCGCGACACATACCGCGGCCACGCCTTATTCTGATACACAGGAACCTCGAAGTTGATCGTATGAAGTACACTCATGCCGGCCGAATTCCTCTCTGCAACTGCATCACCCGCTCCGCCTCATCCCGCCGAACCTGATCAAGCACATGCTTGGGAATCCGCCAGCTCCCGTCATCAGCCGTCACGCTGGCGCAGTGCTCATTGAGACACCTATACATAAACTTAAACGCATCCCGAGGCTGCTGCATCGCCCCGAGCGCCTCAACAATATCCTGCCTCGTCACATCCTCGGTAAACAGATCCACCATCGCAAGCGCCGGAGCACTCGCAGGCCTACAAACCGCCAGCCGAGCATTACACAGGTCATAGAGCATCGCCCCCGTCCACGCCAGCCGCTCGACCATGTTCTGCTTATCGAGCCGCGCCTCCTGAAAGAACGCGCTCGATTCTTTAAACAACGCATGCCGAAGCTCGATCGGCAGCAGCATCTTCAAGCCCACACCCTCAAGCTGCAAAAACTTGTTATTGAGCATCGGCCAGATCAAAGAACGCATCCGATCAGAATCCCCATTGATAAGCGTCGGCTCATCCACCCGATCAATCACCACCATAATCCCCGTAAACCCGAACTCCGCGATCACCCTCCGCAGCCGAGCAAACATCGCGTACCGCTGCTCATCAGAATCAGTCGTCGGAAGCTCGCCCGAACTCAGCACACTATTGGGCATCCGCCGCAGCGAACCCAAATACCCGCCCGGAGCCCGAGGCACCATCCGCAACTGCCTATGCACCTTGCTCGAAATCCGATGAATCACCATCCGATCAAGCACAAGCGCCTTGCCCATCAACAGCATCCAAAGAACAAGCAACACCCCAGACCCAATCTGCACCGCATTAAACAAGAACCCATCGAGCCCAGAATACACCTGCAGCCATGCAAACAAAGCCACCGCAGGGATCCACCCCAGCCACATCCCAATCACAGTCAACCCACCAAACCCACCGCCAGGCATCTTGAGCAACTGCCGCAAACGAGCCGTCCGCGCCCCGCTCGGATCATTCGTGTCATACACCGACTGAAGCAAAAGCAAATCCCGCCGAATCAACGCCGGCATCTTCCGAGCACGCTTGGCCGCATGCTCCCCAAGATTCGCCGGCGGCGGCTCAGTTGGTCCCGGAAGAATCGCATTGAGCACCCGCCCCACACCAACGGACACCATCGCGTCCATGTGATCAACCAACCGAACATTGACAAACGGATTGTCGCCCTTCCCCGCCCGGCTCGCGTAATGATCAAGCATCCCGTTCAAATCGTCGTACGGGATCATGAACACTTTGCTGTCCGGAAAGTCTTCGTTATGCGTCCCGATCCGCCCCGCGATCTGCAACCGGATCGCCGTCTTCCCCGCCCCCTTCTCGCCAAAGACAATCGAAGTCGAAGGCCGATGCAACTCCCCAAGAATCTTCTCAAAGTCCGAGTGCTCACTCGATATCACAGGCCGCGCAAGCTGCACCTCCCCAGGCACAGGGATCTCCGACTGCCCAGTAACCAACTTTGGGGGGCCCATCCGCGCAAAGATCGAATCATGCCGAGCTTCCTCGCCCCGGAAAGGGTTCTCAACGATCGACCAATGCTCGAAAAACTGTGAGAGATTCATACCGCATTATATCGGCTTAATCGGTCCTTTTTCGGCAGACTGGATCTGATACAATCCCCATTATGAAGCAGCACATCATCAAACACCGCAAAGGACTGGGCATCTTGGCCGCAATCCTGTTTCTACCAGCACTCTATATAATCTCAATCTCATGGATTCATCTACAGAACGCCCGGCACAAGAACTTGTACGACGAGCTCAAAGCTGCCGCTCAGACAAATGGATTACTCGTGCATCACCCCAACCGTCCACAAGACCCACCAGGATTCAATCGGTTTTATGACGAATCCAAACCTTATAGATCTTCAAACGGTTTAACCAGCCACTTTGTTGGGTACAAAAATGATACTGGTGAAATTGTATTGCCTGCAATATACCGCGGAGGCGATTGGCATTTTTATGAGGGCTTCAACTATGCATCTGATGGCAATGGTAGATTTGGATATATTCTTCCAGACGGGAGTTGGGCTTTCAAACTCGAAAGCGGCTCAGGTCGCTCATTCTTCAATGGGCGAGCTCGCATAATGCGTGAGCTTCATTCTCCTCTCATCACACCTCAGTGGAGAGAGGGATTTATTGACAAAGAGGGCAATGTCACAGTCCCAATGATCTATACACAAGTACGCGACTATATTGGAGAACTCGACAGCGAATACACGCTCGTTGGAAGTCGATCATGGCTTGCCTCAATAGACGACAAACTCATGAACGGTATAGATATCAACATCCCGCCCATCCACATTTTATTCCCTGCAACAATGCTAATCATCATTGACAAGGACGGCAACCCCGTCCCCCTCAGCGAAGTCCGTTCCTCAATCAAGCGACTTGAAGAATCCGCAAACGCTCACCTGCCTTAGTGAGCAACCCGATGCCCAAGCATCGGAGCAACCTCTTCAAGAATCCGGTCCAGAGTCTCCTGGTCCCGTGCCTCAGCATTCAGCCTCAGCAATGGCTCCGTATTGGACTTGCGGATATTCATCCACCAGCCCTCATCCTCAAAGCAATCAACCGTGATCCCATCAAGCTCATCGATCTCGCATTTCTCAGCGTAGTACTCCATGACCGACTCGATCGCCACATCCTTCTCTTCATTCTCAAAATTGATCTCGCCCGACTGCATGTACCGCGCCATCGGCGCGATCAGCGCGCTCATCGCCTTCTCGCTCTTGGCAAGCACCGACAAGAAGGTACACATCGCGATCGCACCAGAATCCGCATTAAAGTTCTTCCGGAAGTAGAAGTGCCCCGAGAGCTCCCCGCCGAAGATCGCCTTGTTCTCAGCAAGCAACGCCTTCATAAACACATGCCCGACGCGACCCCGCAATGGCGTCCCGCCGTGCTTAACGATCTCTTCCTCGACCGCCTTGGTCGAACGCAGGTCATACACGATAGATGCCCCGGGCTCCATTTCAAGGAAGTACGAAGCCAAGAGCGCGGTCATCTGGTCACAGGGAACAATCTTCCCCTTCTCATCGACCGCAACACACCGGTCCGCATCGCCATCAAAGCACAGCCCAAGATCCGCCCCATGCTCAACAACCGCAGCGCACAACTGCTCCAGATTCGCTTCAACAAGCGGGTTCGGATCGTGCGCCATCTCGCCGGACTCAATATCAAAGTTCATCTCGATGATCTCAAGGCCATCAACACTCGCCCCATCCTTCCCGAACACCTTCGGGCACATCATCCCGGCCATGCCGTTGGACGCATCCACCACAATCTTCAAAGGCTTGCTCGCGTCCCGATCACCCAGATCCAAAAATTTCAGCACATGCTTGGCATAAGGCCCCCACAAATCCCGCTCCTCAACAATCGTCGAAGGATCGGGCACAGCGTTCTTATCAACCATCGCCGCATACTTGCGGACCAGCTCAAGACCCGTCAGCTCGCCCACAGGCTTGGCCTTCCGCTTGGAAATCTTAAACCCGTTGTACTGAGGCGGATTGTGCGACGCGGTGATCACCACCCCACCCGAAGCATCAAGGTAGTTAATCGCAAAGTACATCATCGGCGTATCAATCAACCCAAGATCGATCACACTCGCGTGATAACAAGTCAACCCGCGAACAAGCTCCTCGCGGAGCGTCGGCGAAGACTTCCGCATGTCCCGCCCAATCACCACATTCCGCATCATCGGCGTGGATTCACCATCGTTCGACGCCTCCTCAAGAAGGAATCGAGCAGAACCACACCCAATCTGCCACCCCATCCGGTCGGTCAAAAGATCTGGGTAAGTCCCACGGATGTCATATGCCTTAAAAACGCGTCCGAGCATGGTCTGCACTCCTGAAAATCACGCCCATTCGACAAGCCCAAACCCATGCAGGGCCCAAATCGCGTGAACCCAGACGATAGGACACCAGCCCACGATTTCCAACCCGGTTCAGCCGCCACCAGAGCCCCAATCCACCAAATATCATGCACATCACCTATACCAGAAGCCGCCCAGTAGGGCCATGCCCAACACCGGATACGCAGGGCATGAATACAAACCCCTAACCATTTGATACAAAGGCAATGAATATTCATTTGTGACCCCCCCGTTTTACTGGGCAATTTCCACCATAGCTACCTCATTGGATCGTTCTCTCGGCTTGATTCGAATTCCGACTGGTTATTGCCCGATGTTTCCACCTGCATAACGGAGCTTCGAACAGATGACAGATAGACCTGAATCAATGGCCTCAGAGGTCCGGCTCAATGCCGGATACTTTCCGGTACCCATCGATTCACTCGAATCAGACACCCTTGAACTCGATATCTACATAATCCACGGCGGCGGAAAGGCACTGCTCTACCGAGCCAAAGGTGCTCAATACTCAAACTCAGATTACAAAAATCTTTACGATCAAGGTATCACACATTTCTACATCCCACTCTCAGACCACCAACAGTTCCAATCCATGATCAGCGACCGCCTTGTCAATGCCTATGACAACAAAGATCTGGGCATAGCCGAACGAACACGCATAGTCCGCGAATCCTGCGGCAGAATGATCGAAGACTTTATGCGCGATCCCAGCACCGATGGACTCAGCGACACCATCGGGAAAATGGCCTCGCAGTTCACCAAGTGGTGTAATGAAGACGAATCCAAGTTCTCTCATCTCCTCGACATGTCCGAACACGACTACTACACAACCACCCACATGGTCAATGTCGGCGTCGGATGCGGTCTCCTAGGCACTGAACTCCTCGGTGCCGATCACCCAATGGTCCGCGACCTCATGCTCGGTGGCCTCGTCCACGATGTCGGAAAACGAGATGTCCCAGCCGAGGTGCTCAACAAAAACGGAAAGCCAACCGACAAAGAGTGGGCCATGATCCGCAAGCACCCAGAAGTAGGCGCACAAATCCTGCGCAAGCAAGACGGCCAGAGCCTAATCACCATCGACATGACCCTCAACCATCACGAACGACTCGACGGCAAGGGCTACCCAAACGGGATTAATCTAGACAACATCAGCCTCCCCGCAAAAATCTGTTCTGTTGTTGATATCTATGACGCGATGACTTCTACCAGAGCGTACAGAGACCCCATCCCCCCGCGGACCGTTCTAAATAGCATGCGCAACGAGGTCGGATCAGCGATCGACCGCGAAGCTTTCAGCGCTTGGGAACGCGTTATTGAAAGGATGCTGACCGAAGATCCAATGCGTGCGGTTCCAGACGACCCAAGCATCGCGACCCCAGCCCTCAGCGATATGTCGCAAGTCCCCGAATCAGTCTCAAAGAGCTACGCCCAGGCCCTCATGATCAGGAGACAGAGCGGCGAACTCCTGAATGCCAATCTGATCAAGATCATAAACGACGAAGCCATCGTGCAAACAAATGCCCGCCACACACGCTCTGAACAGGTTCAACTCTGTTTCAATGATTCCCGTGATCTCCCCGCAACATACCTCAGCACACGCATCAACGACAAGGGCGAGCAGTACTGCGTATTCAAAATTGCGGATCATAAAAAAGCCGGATAACCTACACGATCCGCGCCTCCGAAGACTACTCAAAGTTATTCGCACTCGACGCCCCGACCCGAATCAACTCCACCCCGCTCGGGATCGCATTCCGGAACGCCTTCCCATACCCAGTCGTCACGATCCGTGGATCCAAAACAACCACCCGACCCGAATCAGAACTCGAACGGATCAGCCGCCCGAACCCCTGCTTAAACCGGAGCACCGCTCTCGGAAGCGAGTCATCCCGGAACGGATCACCACCCCGCTCCTTGATCAACTCATTCCGCGCCTCCACAATCGGACGATCCGGCGGATCAAATGGCAGCCGCGTAATTATCACATTCCGCAACCGATCCCCCCGCACATCAACCCCCTGCCAAAAACTCGACGCCCCAAACAACACCCCCCGATCATGCTCCCGGAACTCATCCAAAATCTGCGTCCGAGGCCCATCCTTTCCTTGCACCCAAACCCGATACCCCATCGCCTCCAGCGGCCGCCGCAGCGCATCAGCAGTCTGATACAACAACCGGAAGCTCGTAAACAACACAAACGCCCCACCATCGGTCGCCACAACATGATCCTTCACCCGCGATGAAATCGCCTGTTCAAAGCTCTCCCCCGTCGGACTCACCGATCCCCGCCTCGGCGTAGGCACCGACGCATCCACAAACACCTCCACCTGCGAAGCATACTCAAATGGGCTCCCCAACTGCAACACACTCGCCCCCTCACCCCCAAGCCGCGACAAGCAATGCATAAACGCCGTCTCCGCGTGCTCTGAAGTCTCATCGGGCTCAACATCCCGCGTCGTCAAGGTCGCCGAGGTCAGCACAACAGAAGCATCCCCACCAAACAAATGCTCCTTTAACAACGGAGCGACTTCAGTAGGGCTGCACGCAATCGTCACCCGAACGCCCCCACGCCCAGGCTGCCCCGATGTTTCAATCCAGTACACACATTTCTCAGCCGTCTGCTCGATCAAGGTCTCCGCCTGATCCGAAATTTCTTTCGCCCGGATCGCAAACGCATTGAGTTCAAACCGATCCGCCTCATTGGTCACTTCATCACGCAACCGCTTGAGCCGCAAACACACATCATTCATCGCAGGCGAAAGCACATTCTCCACAATCCCCGGAGCCCGAACTCGCCCATTTATCAACTCCCCACTCACCATCTTCCGGTTCAAAGAATCAAAGAACGCATCACTCGCCCGCTGAGCCTCCCGCACAAGCAAAATCGCCTTGTCCACCGGCTCAATGTCACCAGTCACAAGCGCAAGTTGCGCCAGATACCCCCGCTGCGTCTGCTCCTGATACAACTGCCGGAGCAAAAATCCGACACGCCCTTCTGTAAGCGACACCCCAAAGTGATCCGCCGCCGCATCCTCAACCGCGTGCGCCTCATCAAGCACCACATGGTCGTACTCCGGAAGGAACCCGGTCCCCTTCATCCGCAGCGCCATATCCGAGAAGAACAACGCATGATTGCAGATCAACAGATCCGCATCCTCCATGTCCTTCCGCGCCGCCTGATAAAAACAATCCGAATGATGCGGACACTTCCGCCCCATGCAGTTCGTCGAATCCGACTGAACGCTATTCCAAACCCCGCCCCGCTCAATCGAAGGCAGCGTCGATAGCGTCCCGTCATCCGTCTCGTACGCCCATTCCTCGATCACATCGAGCGACCGTCGCGAGGGTCCATCGGGAAATAACTTGTTCCGCCGTTCGCTCGCAAGCCGAAGCCTGCGAATCGACATGTAGTTCCCCCGCCCCTTCACCAGCACCGCCTTGCACTCCCGAGGCTCCCCACTAATCTCCTCGCTCGTCGGATAATCCCCATCCCGCTCCTCGCCTAGCCCCGCTAAAGCGTCAAGCAAAATCGGAATGTCTTTCTTCACAAGCTGTTCCTGCAACGCAATCGTATTGGTCGCCACAACAACCTTCTGCCCGCTCCGCATCGCCCTCACAATCGCAGGCACCAAATACGCAAAGCTCTTCCCAACCCCCGTCCCCGCCTCAACAAACAGATGCGCCCCCGATTCCATCGCCCGATCCACCGCCCCCGCCATCACCACCTGCTCATCGCGCGGCTCATACCCCTCAAGCCGATCCGCGATCGGCCCGCCCGCACCAAGCAACATCTCAACATCATGACTCACTTGCTCGCAATCCCCAAAGGCATCCGTTTAGGCTCCCCATCCTTCCGCGGATACATCTTCGGCGTCGCCCGCTGCTTCTCAAGCACCACCACCCGACCCGTAGGCGTCTCGATCGTCCCCACATGATGCGTGTGCAACATATGCAACGCCTTTTTGGCATCAGTAACTTCCTCCTCCGCCTTCTCTCCCTTGGTCAATACAACCAATCCACCAACCTTCACCAAAGGTACCGTCAACTCCGCGATCATCGCCACCTTACCAACCGCCCTCGCCATCGCCCCGTCGTACTGCTCGCGGTGCCCGCCCGTGTACCCCTGCAGCAGTTTCCGCCCCTTGTCCTGCCCCACGCCCTCGGCGCGACCATTGATCACCGTCACATTGGTGAGCCCCAACCACTTGGCACAGTTCTCAATAAAGTCCGTCTTCTTCTTGGTCGCATCAAGCAACACAAAGTCAATCTCAGGCATCGCAATCGCCAGTGGAATCCCAGGAAGCCCCCCACCAGAACCCACATCAATCACCCGCTTGCGATCCCCAGTCTCGGGCATCTCCCCAAGCACAGGCACAAGCGTCAGCGCATCAAAGATATGCCGATCCCACGCCTCATCCGCATCCCGCACCGCCGTCAGGTTCGTCCGTGAGTTAACATCCATCAACGCCGCCAGATACTTCCCAAGCATCTCGACTTCAGCATCCTCAAGCCCGATCCCAAACTCAGCGATCTTCCCCGCCCACGCCGCAGGCGGCTTGACCGCCTCCAGATCATGCGAAAACGCCACCGGATCAGGCCGATCATCCCCCTTGACAAACTTACCGGGTGACCGCCCGCCCTGAGAAACCGGCTGATCGCCCGTAGGGCCTGGTTGGTTGCATGCTGCTTTGGGATCCATCGTCATCGGCGTACTCAAAAGAAGCCCGATAGGGCGGCCTAGGGCGGTGGAGCGCGACATTGACAATCAATCCCGTCATCACCCAGCAAGTCAGAAGACTCGATCCGCCATAACTCACAAAGGGTAGGGTGATCCCGATGATCGGGAGCATCCCAAGATTCATCCCCACATTAATAATCACCTGAGCAGCAATAAAAGCCGGAATCCCCACCGCGATCATCCGCCCAAGCGGGTCCCGGCAGCTCGCCGCCACCAAAAGAGCCCCCCCGATCCACATCCCATACAACACCAGCATCACAATCCCCCCCAAAAGCCCAAACCGATCCACCACCACCGCAAACACCATGTCATTGTGATCCTCAGGCAGCGAGTTGTACCGCACAAGCGCCCTCGCCTCAGGCTCAGAGATCCCCGTCACCTGCCCCGCCCCAATCAGCGTCTGGGCCCGTGTGCTCTGATAGTTGATCCCATGCGACCCCGACTCATCCCCCTGGAACTGCTTGACGATCCCCACAATCCGAGCCTTCTGGTGAGGCCGGAGCAACGGATACGCCGCCGGCGCCGCCATCGCAGCACACAGCACAATCAAAGTCAGATGCCGAAGCCGAGCCCCAGCCGCAATCAGCATCGCAAACAATGCAGGCACAAACAAACTCGCCGTCCCAAGATCAGGCTGCAGCGTGATTAGCCCAACAGGAATCGCCGCGATAATCCCAGGCACAATCAACCCCTTGAGCTGACGATGCGCCGACCGGTACCGCATATACCGCGCCACCAAAAGCACAAACGCGATCTTCATCACCTCAGAAGGCTGAAAGTCCGCAACCCCAAGATTGATCCAAGCCTTCGCACCATTCCTCGGAGTCACAAGCCAGCTCGGAACCCCAGGCAGCATCAAGAAAATCAAAAGCCCCAACCCAACCAAATACATCAATACCGAGAACAACCCAACAACCTTGTAGTGAGGCAACGCAATCACAACACACGCCATCAACCCAATTATCAAAAACACAACCTGCTTGAGCGCCTCCGCCGCCATCGGACTCCCCGCAGTTTCACGCACGCTCCCCTCCGCAAGATCAATCGAATAGATCCCGATCAAGGTCAACGCCAGCGATGCAAACAGCGTCAGCCACGCCGCGTTCATCACCTTGACCGCATTGAAAATAGATTGATCCCCCCAGCCCGCGCCGCGGATCGCCCGCACCCAGATCGGATCCCGCGTAAAGGTACTCATGGCATCTCCCCTCTACTCCGGGTGCCACTACTCGCTGTCCTCAGCGCAGTAGTGTCTTCTCTGGGTGCCATGTAGGTGCCGTCCCCGGCTCCTGCACGATCTCCGCCCGCCCCCGGAAGATACCCCTCGCTCACCAGCGCATGAACCACCTGATTATTAATCGCCCCAGAAACCCGCGCACCCGATCCACCATAATCCACCACCACCGCGATCGCATACTCCGGAGTCCCACCAACCCCAACCAGCGACACATACCAGCTGTGATCCCCCTCCCGAACCACCCTCGCCTCCAAAGGCCCCTCCCCATCCGGATCAACTACCAATGGCGAAGATGTCGCCGTCCCCGTCTTCCCCCACACATCAATCCCCTCAGCGTTGAACACCGGATCTTGAATCGTGTCATAGGTCACATGATTCCCTGTACCAAACTCCGTATTGTTCACTACCTCATACAAACCATCAAGCGTCATCCGCACCGCCCAACTTGGCAACCCGATATTGCTCACCTCAGGCATCCCGCCCCTCTGAATCAGCCGAGGCGCGATCTCGAACCCACCACGCGCAATCGTCGAGTACGCATCCACCGCATGCAAAGGCGTCCAAGTCACCGGCCCCTGACCAATCCCCATCTGAATCGCATCCTCAGGCGAAATCGGAAGCGTCCCCCCCTCGCCATCAAACACCCCAGTCGATCCCTTCCATGACATCCCGATCCCAAGATCAATCGGCCTCCCGATCCCAAACATCGAGTACACCTCTTCGATCCCAGATGCCTCAAGCCGTTGACCAAGTGAAAAGAAAAACACATTGGACGACACCATAAGTGCATCAGTCCCGTCCGGGTGCCTCTTCAACTGGTCAAAGTGGGTGAGACCAAGATGCTGGTATTTTTTAAATATCCACGACCGAAGCATATTGGGCCTGTCAGGATACAGGTGCCCCGTCGCCTCAATCCGCTCCCCCTGCTCATACATCCCAAGCTTGCTCGCCCCTGTCAAAACCAACGCCTTCGCCACAGACCCAGGCTGGTAAGGCTTCGCAATCGCACGATTCACATACGGGAACCGCTCATTCTTAAACCGCTCCACCGCCTCATCAGTCTTCAGCCCCAGCCGCGCCCAGTCCCCATCACGCGGCGCCACAGGCGTAGACACCATCGCCAAAATCTCCCCCGTCGCCACCTCAAGCACCACCACCGCCGCATCAAGCTCAGTCCCAAGAGGCATGTCCGTGTTGTCATGCCAAGGCTGCACCCGCGTCATCCCCACCATCGGATCCAGCACCGCTCGCACCCGCGCCTGCAATGCCATATCAAGCGTCAGCCGCACATCCTTCCCACTACTCGGCGCAACCTCGCTCACCCCCCGCGTCTGCAAATGCTCAGTCCGCACCCCCCGCAACCCCCGCAACGAATGCTCCATCGCCGCTTCGATCCCCGTATGCCCAACCCGATCATGATCGGAATACCGCCCCCGATCCACCCCGTCTTCGGTCATCGAAGCAGCTCGCAACGACTCATCCTCCGCCAGCGCAACCCGCCGCCGGTCCGCATCCTCTCTGAACACCCGGTCTCGAACCCGCCCAAGCACCAGTGAACCCAGATCCTCAACGTGAACCCGAACAGTCGAATCGCTCCGCAAAGGCAGCGGGAAGCTCGACCGATCCAAGATCACCGACTCAGACTCAAACGGATACACCCGCCGCGTGTTGTCCGTAATCTCCATCCCCGGAAACAGCGGGATCATCTCCTCAAGCGCCTTCTCCCCCCCCTCCACATAACTCATCGCAGGCACCTCCCGCGTCACCATCCGCATCAACTCAAACCCAACCTCATCGCTCACCCCCTCAACAACCGCGTGAGTCACCGTCTGCTCTTTGATCTTCGACGACGAGTTCTTGACATACTTCGCAAGATCCTCATCGGTCACCGAAAACCCGAGCCGTTCGCGTTCGTCTACTTTATTGCGAACCCGCGCCCCAATAATCGACCGGTGCTGCCGCTCGGTCTTATCAACGATCGCATCCCGCCGCCCCAGCAGCTCATCGAGCCCAACCCCCGTATACGCCGCGATGGTCCGCATTGAAGCATCCACATGCTTCTGATAAATCCTTCGATAGTTCTCAACAATCGCATCGCGTTCCTGAGTTGAATACAGATCCCACTGATCCTTGTGCGCCCGCCCCGCATACCGCCTCGCCCGCCTCGACGCCCAGTCCCCGCTGAGCACCGAATACCCGATCGCCACATCATAACTCGCCTGGTCATACGCCAAAACCCGCCCAGTCCGATCCAGCACCCGCCCCCGCGTCGTCGGCAGCCAAGTCCTCTTGATCAACCGAGACTCCGCAACCTCCCGCGACGCAGCCCCATCCACGATCGTCATCCAAGACATCCGAACAAGCAACCCCAAAAACCCAGCGCACACCACCAGCATCAGCAGCACCAGCCGCCGATGAAACATACTCGGGATCAATCTAGACAAAGAAACCATCAGCACCGCCAACCAGACCCGCAATTACAAACCGATCGCACAACCACAATCCACACCCATCATACCCAATCGGCCCATCACCCCCCTCCCCACCAATCCCCACCATTCCCCATCTGTCCTCTCCTCCCCCGGGCTTCCGGGGGAGGTGCCCAAAGGGCGGAGGGGGTCTTTCTTCCCTCACCATTTCCCAAATTTCCCCCTTGTACCCACACCCGATCCCCAGTAAACTAACAACTTACATATCTATATCCAACCCCCATCATCCCAAAGCCCCAAACCATGCCCCCAAACCTCACTCCCATCCTCATCAAAGCCACCACCCTCCTCCTCCTCGCCCTCCTCACACTCCTCACCCCCCAATCCAAAGCCGACGGCGTTCTCTGCCAAAATCGCGACTTTCTGAGCTCAACAGAAATCCCGGGAAGCCCCCAAAAATTGACTGTGGTTGAAACAACCGCCTACGTGCTCACTTACGGATACGGGCTCCATATATACGATGTTGAGAATCAAACAGAGCCACAACTTCTGAGCTCATACGAGACTCCAAACTCAGCAAGAAACTTCGTTGTCCAAGGCAATTATGCATACATCGCCGATGGTCGAGACGGAGGCCTCCATATCGTAGATGTAAGCGATCCAAGCTCGCCAACCCCTGCAGGATCCTACCTCACTGATGGAGTAACAGGCAGTATCGCAATCTCCGGCAACACCGTATTCATTGGTAAAAATGGCTACGGCACCTTCGCTATCCGCGGATACGTCTTCATCGATGTAACCGACCCCCACAGCCCAACCCACATCAGAAGCGGAGGATCCCCCGGAGCAATCGATGACCTCCATGTCCAAGACGACACCCTCTTCTTCCTAGTCGACCACCCAAGCCTTGATCCAGCAAGACTCCACTTCTTTGACATCAGCGATCTTACTTCGCCAAGAGATCTCGGCTCCTACCCACTAACCCGACATGAGCGGGAGATGACAATCAACGGAAACATTGCTTACATGACATCGTTCTTTGATGGAACAAGTATTCTTGACGTCTCTGACCTCAGTCAGCTGAAGCAAATCGGATTGATCGATACTGATACCAGAGGCACTCAAATCATTGACAACCACGCCTTTACCTACGGCTTTAGTGGCATCAAAATCTATGACACCAGTGACCCATCTACCCCATCATTTATACGAAATTATGACACGCCAGAAATAGCGCAAGATATATTTGTATCAGAGAACATCACCTACCTGATCGATTACTCCAGTCTCCATATCATCAATACAAGCGAGCTTTCCCCGCAACCCTCCCCGATCCTCGGCTCTACCACCCTCCCTGAAATCCCAAACTCAATCTCCCTCCAAGGCACAACCGCATACCTCGCAAGCGGACTCTCAGGATTACACATCATCGACGGCAGCACCCCCTCCGAACCGACAGTCACAGGCCAATACGACTCCCCAGGATTTGCCTACAAAGCAATCACCGCTGCTGACAACATCACATATCTCGCCGACGGCAATGCCGGGCTCCACATCCTCGACACAACAGATAAATCAAACCCAACACTGCTCTCAACAATCAACATCGGTGGATCCATCGAAGATATCGCAATTGACAACAACAGGCTTTATCTCGCAGATCGATCGTCAGCACTCCATATTTTCAATATTCAAAGCCCTAGTAACCCAATCCTACTGAACACCTACACCACCCCCTCCGGCATATACAGACTCGCAGCCTCTAACAACACCGTCATCATCGCGACCTCTAGCGACCGAGCTTTCGTACTCAACGCCACAGACCCCGATAATATAACGATTGAACTAAATATCAATGAATACTATGTTTCAGATATTGTTATCAATCAATTTTCCGCGATCGTTATGGCAGACAATGACGGATCCGGATCCGCGACCATTGTCAATATTCAAGACCCAAACAACATCCATGTCGCCGAGTCCCATTCCACTGACATCTCATATCTCGCAAACTTCGCCTCTACCAAATCCGCAGGGCTCTACGGCAGGACTCTTCATGTACTCGATCCAAGCGATCAGTTCTCACCCATCCCACTCGGATGGGCGTTCCTCCATGATGATGATTCACCTCGTGTAAGGGGTATCGCTATAACAAGTAACCAAGCATTCGTCATAGATAACTCAGGCCTACTAATTATCGACATCTCCGACTGCCCCCCCTGCCCCGCAGACCTCAACAACGACAAAATCCTAGATATAGCAGACATCATCGAGTTCATTGATGCGCTAACAACCAACAACCCAATCGCAGACTTCACAAACGACGGCCAATACGATTTCTTCGACATCTCCGCCTTCCTCACCGCCTTCTCCACCGGCTGCCCATAAATTCTCGCCTTTAAAACAACAAAAGACCCGCCCAATCGGACGGGTCTTTACATATCTATTCTTCCCCAACTTACTTGCGTTTATCCCGCTCAATCTCCGCATACGCATTATGCGAATGGATCGACTCAAAGTTCTCAGACGAAATCGCGTACTGCACAACCCGGTCATCCTTATTCAGCGTAATCGCAAGATCCCGAATAATGTCCTCGACAAACTTCGGATTCTCAAACGCCTTCTCGGTCACATACTTTTCGTCAGGCCGCTTGAGCACCGCGTACACCGGATGGCTCGCCGCCGATTCAAGCTGCTCAACCAGATCCTCGATCCACATAAACCCCTCGGTCCGCACCGCCGCCTCAATACGGCAGCGCTGATTATGAGCCCCATACTCCGAAATCTCTTTCGAGCAAGGACACAAACTCGTCGCCGGAGCCGCAACAGTCATCACAAAGTCTTCTTGCTTGTCGTCAGCCGTGCACGCAAAGGTCACCTCATAGTTCATCAGCCCCTTCTGACCGGTTACCGGCGCGGGCTTCTCGATGAAGTAAGTAAACGACGCCTCAAAGTGTGCCTCCGATGCATGCAGCCGTTCCTTGATCGCCTTGGTGATCCCCGGAATGTCCTCAGGACAAAAAGGCTTGCAAGAATGCTCATTGAGCACCTCAAGGAACCGAGACATATGCGTCCCCTTCTTCTCCTGAGGCAGCCCCACATACATACTGATCGTCGCAACAGCCGTCTGCTCGCCGCCATCACGCGTTGCAAGACGCATCGGGTACACAACCTCTTTCACACCCACCCGGTCAATCGCGACCATCCGGTCATCGGACGCCCCCTGCACATCAGCCATCCCCGCAGGCTTAGAGCTAGTCATATCAGAAGTCTCTTGATTGCAATCAGTTGAACAAGTCAATGGCAGCTCCATAGTCCATGTTTAATAGTGTAAAGTCTCCGTCTATCTTAGACGGACGCTCAATAAAAAACCGTCCTTGGAATCATTCTATTCCCGCTAAACGGGTTTCAATATCCGATTCGCGTTTACGCCGATGCAGACTGCACATGCTGCCGCGCCACCGAAGACTCAACCCACGAATACCCAATCGGCGTCCCCATCAGCGCACCGCCAGCCCACGCGAGTGACGACATCATCATCCACCCAGGTGCATCGCCCGACGCGATCGCCTCAAGAATCTTCCCGCCCCCAGGCATCGCCATCGCCACCATCGGCCCAGCAACAGCACCCAGCAGCACCCCCACCATCACAGGCACCAACGACAACTCAGCCTCCCCGCTCCGCTCATGCTTGATGCTGTGATTCTTAAGCAACATCCCCCCCAAAATCCCAGCAACCACAGCCCCAACAAACCCGCCCCAAACCGCCTGCCCAGACAAATCACTCTGCACCTGCAACCACACCACCGCCATCGACACCGCAAGCCCAACCCCAAGCAGCATGGCGCTGGTCGGAATATCAGAACAAACTACTTTGATTGCCGACCCGTTAACCCGAACACAATCATCACCACCCCCCTTGTCACCGCTCGTCTTCGTAAGAATCACCATCCCCACCAAAGACAGCACCAGCACAACCACCCCTTCAATCGACAACATCACAAGCGACCCAGACTCCGGAGCCCCGCGCAAAGCCTCCCCAACCCGTCCAGATCCCCATGCTCCCCAAGCCACCACAAGCCCCATATTGAACACACCCTCGCGCAGGCTCACCATCTTCGACGCCACCCCCCCACCAACCATCGCCAAGACAAACACACCAACCAACGCAATCAAACCACCAATAGCCGAGCCCGAAACCAAGGCCGTCGAATGGATCGATCCATCAGCCCCCCGCAACGAGCTCATCAGCCCCCCCGCGATCGGCCCAAGCACACAAAGCGAGATCACCCGCACAATCCAGATCCAGACAGCATTCTTCATACCACCATCATCGGCCCCCCGACGCGCCAAAGCAACCGCCATCGGGTAGCATCATGACATGAGCCCCACGATCCACAAATCGAATCCCAACTCCTCCTCCGATCTCGCCACCACCGAGTCCAAGATCCTACTCGAAGACCTCACCGCAGGGCTCCTCTGGCCAACCCTCCTCAAAGCCCCCGCGATGGCCTTCTCCCCCCCCCGCTGGCTCCTAGGGATCATGACCGCCTTCGTCATCGTCCTCGTCAGCGCAACCCACAACGCCGCCTTCAACGCCACCCCAGCCCAAGACACCCCCGTCCAAACCGAGGTCCTCATCGGATTCCAGCCCATTCTTGACGCCCTGATGTCCCTCAACCCCTCGCGCATCATCAACACGCTCACCACAGCCGTCCAATACCACATCGATCACATCAGCCAGAGCCCATGGAACTCCTTCGCACTCTTCATCCCCATCCTCCTCGTCATGGGGATCTTCGGCCACGCCATCTCACGCTCAGCAAGCATTGAATACGCCCACGGCCGGCAAACCGACGCCGTCGGTGCACTCTCCTCAGCACTCATCGCCATCCGCCAGATCGCACTCACAACCGTCGGCCCACTCATCGCTTGCGCTCTGCTGGCAACCCTTGTCATGCTCATCGGACTCACCCTAGGACTCCCCGTCGTCAACATCATCGGATCAGTCCTCTACCTCATAGGCCTGGTCCTCTCCGTCCTGATCGTCTGCATCCTCACACTCCACCTCCTCACACTCCCCCTCAGCATCTCCGCACTCGCAATCGAAGGCACCGACGGCTTCGACGCACTCCAACGCGCCTACGCCTACCTCATCGCACGACCAATCAGAATCGCACTCTACACACTCATCCTCATCATCCTCGGCACCACCATCACCACCATCGTCGGCACACTCGCCGGATGGTCCATTAACATCGCAGACTCCCTCGTCTCCACCCTCACAAACGACGCCGGACGAAGAGTCATCTCAGGCTCAACAGATATGGCCGCCACAGAACCCATCGCACACCGCATCATCAGCCTCGCTAAATCAGCACTCGAACTCATCGTCGCAGGCTATGTCATGAGCCTCATCTTCTGCTCCTCAACCATGGCCTACCTCTGCACAAGAAGAATCTGCGACGGACAAGACATCACCGAAGTCTGGGACCCCCCAAAGTAAAGATCACGCCAAACACACAACCGTCCGGATACCAGTACTCGCCTTGGGGGGTATTCAGCGCAGGAGTGTCTTCAATCTTCCAACCCCGTCGTCGGCAAATCCCAAGGATCAAGCGGATCACCAAGATCATCAAGCTCGACCGCATCATCAAGCGAGAACTGACCAACCTCGGTCCGCACCAACGACGCCAACATCCCCCCCACTTCAAGCTCCGCGCCAATATCCCGCGCCAGTGAACGGATATATGTCCCCTTGGCGCACCGGATATCAATCTCAAGCATCGGCCAGCTGTAATCCACAACCTCGATCGAATCGATCCGGATCGGACGCGCCTTCATCTCCACATCGACCCCCTTGCGAGCAAGCGCATACGCCCGGTGCCCGTTCACCTTGATCGCCGAGTACATCGGAGGCGCCTGCTCAATATCCCCAACAAACAGATCGCACACCGCCCGCACCTCATCAAGCGTCGGCTCCCGCTCAACGACAGCCGGGATCTGCGGAAACTCCATATCACACGATTCAGATGTATTCGCAAGATCAACCACCGCCCGGTACGCCTTATCCGTACCCATAATCCGGTCCTGCTGCTTGGTCGCCCGCCCGATCAACACCACAAGCACCCCCGTTGCCAGCGGATCAAGCGTCCCCCCATGCCCAACCTTTACTTTTTTCGGTGCCCCACCAGATTTAAGCTTCCCCTTCACCACCCGGCAAACCATCATAGATGTCAGGCCAATCGGCTTGTTGATGTTCAAAATGCCGCAAATTGGCGGCGGGTCATTCGATGGCGGGCTTTCAATATGCACGGCCAACAGTACCACCCCAAGCCCACGATAGCAAAATTAGGTAATTACGCTCTATAGAAACTAGACCGATTGGTGCTATTTATTGTATATACACACCGTATGGGTAAAAACAGAGCCGCCCGGACCATCCGGGCGACTCTGAGCAGGAAATGGTTTTTTCAAGAATCAGCTGAAACAAGTAGACTTTCTTTCTGAAATCACTTGTTTATCACTGACTACCATGTAGAATAGACCGGTCTTTCTAAATATTCCAGTCAAACACAAAATTTCTCAAAGGATTCTCAAATGGCAAACTCAAAACGCGATCAAGTCCTGACCTGTGCACGCGAACTCTTTGAACGCGAAGGATTTCATGCCACCGGCGTAGATCGCATCCTAGAAAAAGCAGGGGTCGCTAAAATGACCCTTTACAACAACTTTGGATCCAAAGATCAACTCATCGTAGAGGTTCTCAACCAGAGCTCACAAATCATGATGGAAAGAATCAGAGGCTACGCATTGACCGCAAGCTCTGACTCGTATGAACAGATACTATCTATATTTAAAGCTCTAGGTGAATGGTACCAAGACCCCGAGTTCTGTGGCTGCATGTTCCAAGCCGCGGTCGCAGAGTTCCCAGATCATGACTCAGAGCCCGCAAAGGCGGCCCTAGCCCACCACAAACGCCTGACCGTGATCTTTGAAGAAATGTGCATCAAAGCCGAACTCAAAGAACCTGTCGAACTCTCCCGTAGACTGGCCCTTCTAGCATCCGGCGCTTCATGCGTCGCTCGCCAGGCAAAAGCACGGACTCCAGCCGATGACGCCTTTCAAATCGCCGAAATACTGCTTGAAAGAGCCAGCAAATAAATATTTGCCACAGATGAAATAGAATGATCGGTATCGCCGTTAGTCCTAGGGAACCGCCTCCCGAACGAAAGGACACACAATGAGCGAAAACTCCACCCAAACCAACACCATCGAGATCAACGAAGCCAACTTCACAGACCTCATCAATGCCGATTCCCCAACCCTAGTCGATTTCTGGGCCCCTTGGTGTGGCCCATGTAAAGCCTTAGGACCAACCATCGATCAGCTCGCCAACGATTTTGAGGGCAAATCAAGCATCGCCAAACTCAATGTCGACGATCACCCATCCCTCGCAGCCAAGTACGGGGTCTCTTCGATCCCATCTGTACTGATCTTCAAAAACGGCGAAGTCATCGAAACACTCGTAGGACTCCGTCCCAAAGAAGCCTACGCCAGCGTACTAAACGCAAACTAATCGCACCACCAGTCACTCTCCAGATGGTGTCGTAGTGCGACGCACTTTCTGAATTCTGCGGCCCCTCTCTTGCCGCAGCAACGCCCGGCGCAACGCGCCGGGCGTTTGTTATTTACCTCCGACCCCATCCATCCAAAACCCCAATTGATCGCCCAGAACAACGATTTACCCTTGGATCTTTGAGCAGTTGTGCTATCCTGTACCCGCAATGGCAAAGGACCCCTGGGACACTCCGGCAATGCGGCAATGGACCGCGATCAAGAAAGAACACCCAGAGTGTGTCCTATTCTTCCGCATGGGCGATTTCTATGAACTCTTCGGCGATGACGCCGTCAACCTCGCCCGCGATCTCGGACTCTCCCTCACCCAACGATCCTCCAAAATCCCCTTCGCCGGAGTCCCCCACCACCAAAAATCAAACTACCTCCAAAAAGCCATCGACGCCGGCTACCGCGTCGCCGTCGTCGACCAACTCGAAGACCCAAAGGAAGCCAAAGGCGTCGTCAAGCGCGGCGTCACCCAGGTCGTCACCCCAGGCACCCTCGTCGACGAAGCACTCATGCTCGACGAACAAACCGCATACCTCGGCGCGATCGTCTTCGACGACGACACCCACGCCGGCATCGCAATCGTCGAACTTTCCACAGGCTCATTCCGCGTCTTCGACGGCTCAACCCAATCCTGCATCGACGAACTCGCCCGCGTAGGAATCCGCGAACTCATCTACGCCGAATCCTCAATGGGACAGATCCCCCCCAGAACCCAATCAGTCCTCGACGCCCTCCAAATCTCCGGCACCGGACAACCCTCCTGGCACTTCCGCCGCGAAGAAGCCCTCGAAGCAATCCACGAACAGTTCGGCTCAGCCACCACCGCAGGCTACGGCCTCGACGACTCCTCGATCTCCATCAGAGCCGCCGGCGTCATCCTCCGCTATCTCCGCCAAACCCAAGCCGTTGACCAAGAAGAAACCAACGCCACCTCCGGCTCAGAGTTCCAACGCCAACGCTCCACCCTTGCCCACCTCCACGCCCCCACCCTCATCGACCGCTCATCCACCTGCAACATCGACGCAACAAGTCTCCGCGCCCTCGAAATAGAACACACCATCCGCGACAACAGCGTCGAAGGCTCACTCGCAGGCGTCTTCCTCGCCTCCCAAACCGGCACCCGCTGCGTCCTCCGCACCCCCATGGGCAAACGCATGGTCCGCCACTGGCTCAGCGCACCACTCACTGAAATCAACGCCATAAACGCCCGCCTCAACGCCGTCGGAGCACTCAAAGACGACCGCACCCTCGCCGGGGCACTCGGAGACAAACTCGCCCCCATCTGCGACATCGCCCGCATCGCAGGCCGCGTCGCGCTCGGCCGCGCAACCCCACGCGACCTCGTCGCCCTCGGAAACGGCGGCTCGGCAATCCAAGCCCTCATCGACACCCTCGACCAAAGCGATGCTCTCGCCTCCCACCGCTCCGCCCTCATCGAAATCGAAAGCGCACTGTCCCCGATCGCCCAAGCAATCGTCGCCAAATGCGTAGACGACCCACCCGCACACATGCGCGAAGGCGGACTCATCCGCGACGGCATCGACCCAGACCTCGACGAATCCCGAGGACTCGAACGCGACGCCGGCGCATGGCTCGTCGAATACCAAAACAAACTCATGGAAGAGCACGACCTCCCCTCCATGAAAGTCGGCTACAACAAAGTCTTCGGCTACTACATCGAACTCCCCGCAGGACAAGCCGCACGCGCCCCTGACATCTTCACCCGAAAACAAACACTCAAAAACGCCGAACGCTACATCACGCCAGAGTTGAAGGAGTTCGAAGACAAGGTCCTCGGCGCCTCAGGCAAAGCCATCGACCGAGAGCGACTCCTCTTCGACCAGCTCTGCGAACTCGCCCGAGGCATCCTCGACGAACTCGGCTCCTACGCCCACACCGTCGGCCAGCTCGATGTCCTCACAGGATTCGGCGACAAAGCCCATCACCGTGGTTGGGTCCGGCCATCTATCAACACTGAACTCGGTTTAGAAATCTCTCAAGGCCGACACCCCGTCCTCGATGAGATGCTCGAACAACGCTTCATCCCCAACGACTGCACGCTCGGTACCAAAGATTCCCAACCCCACCTCGCACTCCTCACCGGACCAAACATGGCCGGTAAATCAACCTACATCAGGCAGTGTGCGTTGTTGGTCGTCCTCGCCCAAGCCGGCAGCTTCGTCCCCGCAGACTCCATGACCCTCGCCATCACCGACCGCATCTTCACCAGAGTCGGCGCAGACGACGCCCTCCACCGCGGGCTCTCCACGTTCATGGTCGAGATGACCGAGACCGCCAACATCCTCAACAACGCAACCGACCGCTCGCTCGTCATCCTCGACGAAATCGGCCGAGGCACCTCCACCCTCGACGGCCTCTCACTTGCATGGGCCATCACCGAACACCTCGCCCAGTCCTACGAATCAGGCCCACGCACACTCTTCGCCACCCACTACCACGAGATCACCGAACTCCAGCAACGCCTAGAAGGCCGCGTCAAAAACCTCAATGTCGCCGTCAAAGAATGGACCAGCGAAGACGGCGTCCAAGAAATCGCCTTCCTCCACTCCATCCGCCACGGATGCGCCGACCAGTCCTACGGCGTCCATGTCGCCCGCCTCGCCGGTGTCCCTACAAGCGTCACGACCAGAGCCGCCGAAGTCCTCGAATCACTCTCTGTACAACAAGGCGACCGCATCGACGCCAAAGCAATCACCGCATCAAGCAAAAAATCAGTCGCCAAAGCAAACACCGATTCAGCCGGCCAAATGGGACTCTTCACCGAGTTTGTAAACCACCCGGTCGTCGAAGAACTCCGCGAAGTCAAACTCGACGACATGACCCCGATGCAAGCCTTCGACGCACTCCGCACTCTTCAAGAGCGTGTATCGTCCAAAGACTAACAATCAACCGGCTCAACCCGCCAGGCATGCCCGCATTCAGAACATGGAGTGCAGCCGTCGGACTCCGATGGTGTGTCGCGGATGATGTAACCGCAGTTGGGACAAAATCCATTCTGAGCCATGACGCGGATGGCGATCGCGTCGGATCTCCAAGTCCATCTTCGGAAGAAAATCACAGCAAACCCTCCCCAGAACAAACCAAACAACAATGTTCCAAGTATAAAATCAATAAATCCATTGAAGCCAGCGCGCTCGTTATGCAAAAATATTCGAAACACATGAACGAACAAAAAAAGCAGAACAACGACCACTGCAATCCAGATACTCCACCAAAACCACATGACGAACCATTTCGGCCGTGCATGCTTGGGGAGCACATCAGTAAGTTTGAGACGGTTCTCTTTCATGATCACTTTGGGATCAATCAGCTTCTTGAATTGTTTTCCTCGACCATCATAGAGTTTCACAGAATCCCCTTCATGTATGAACTCTACATGATAGGGACAGATCAGATACCCATATCTTCAAGCTCAAACGCCTCGCCCTTCTTCACATAGATCAGATCGTACTTGACCACCCAGCTCGCCCCGTCATCGGTTGATTCTGAGCCGGTCTGGCGAACACGCTTGCCGTCGATCGGACGGACATGCATCCGGTGGAGGGTGTAGCCATCGTCCTTGCTTGGATCGAACGCCTTCCCAACGAACATCACACCCTTCGCATCAGAACCCGTGTCAGCCGTAAACACGGTCACATCGCCGCCGGAACCGACCCATGTCTGCTTCCACGCCTTGGCGACCGTGTCATAGTGATTCCAGCTCTCGCCGGTATACGAATCGCCATTCGATGCCCAGCTCTCATGGATGACATGCTTGTTGACACGAAACTCCAATATATTGTGTCCCGCGAGCTTTCCGTTTTTAGCCGAGTACACATCCCACTCCCCGACCCAAAAATGCAACCCGCTGGCCAACGGATCGCCGGCCGCCTTCGGAGCTTTCTTGGCCGCGGGCTGAGACGAAAGCTGCGGCTGCATGCTCTTGATGAGCCCGCCCCATCGCGCATCCTCTCGGAGTGAAACCAGATCCGTATCCCCCTGATACTGCTGAGGATTCCCAATCCCAAGCTCAACCGCCTTGCCCAAAGCCATGAACGCCTGGTCCGGATTCCCCTTGAGCGCCTGAGCGCACCCAAGGTTGTAGAACGCCAGCGCCGCGGTCTGCGGGAATGAGGTCGCCGTAATATGTGCAAGGATCGCCTCGTCGAGCTCGCCCTGTGCGTGGAGCGAGTAGCCGAGCAAGAACCAGCCCTGAGCGTTCGACGAATCCTCCTGAACGATCTGCCTGCAGATATCCTCGACCTCCGCATAATCCTGCGACTGCAACGCGTTGTTCGCCTCTTGGATTGTCGGGGCTTCTTGGAGCACAGCCCCAACCCCCAATGGACTCAGTGACAGGCACATACAAACTGGAAGCAGGGTCAGATAGCTTTGAAGCGGTTTCATTGTTCGATCTCCTCTGGATGGTTATCTATTTCGGTACACAGCTATACCAACACTCCAACCCAAAGGTTTCATATCGGTCCCAAAGCTATCGGACCCCGACTGCGCGAAACCCACACCCAATGGTAAAAATGGGTGGAAGGATTGGAACGGTTATGCCGATTATGACGGTTAGTGAACACAGACAAGAGATATTGATCTCGATTCAAGATACCACTCCGACTGATCCGATTCGATAATTGCTTTATGATCACCAAACCATCTCTCAAATGTGTACTCTCAGCAGCAGCGGGTTGCGGATCCCTCCTCACCATCGGAGGGCTCGGCGCATGCTCTCAACAGATCAAGGTCCAAAGGATTGAGTACGAACCACCGACCCAGACCGCAGTCATCCAACACGAGGACATGGACACCAATCCAGACTTCGAAGCAAGCACCGAACTCACACAAGCCACCCCCCTCAATAAACCACTCCTAGCCCCACTAAGCACCATCGAGCAGGTACGCGAAGCCCTCGAAGCGATCTACGACCTCGATGCAGAACTCGTCTCCTCCTCGATGCAAGACGACCCAAACCGCATCCATTCCCTGCTCATGATCGCCGAGTTCGATCGCCAGCACACCCAAACCCTCATGACCATCATCGAACGCTTCGGCTGGCCGACCCGTGAAATGGTCGGACTCAAAGCGGTCCAAGGCGCCTACATCGCGATCCAGCACGCCGGACATGACCAAGTGTTCCAATCAAACTGCCTGGCGCTGATCCAGCAGCAAGTCGACCAAGGCGAGCTCCCAGGCGCATTCCTCGCCCTCATGACCGACCGCGTATCCGTCTCAAGAGGCGAATCCCAGGTGTACGGCACCCAGATGACCATGGCACCCGACGAGTTCGGAGTCATGCGAGCCGTCCCCTCAGCAGCCATCTGGAAAGAGGATCTACTCAACCAACGCAGAGCCGCCCTCGGCATGCCCACACACCAGCGATTCATCAAAGCAATCGAGGTGGCGTACTTTGATTCTATTAAGCAGTCTGATTCCGTGATCTCATCGGTCCCCACCGAATAAAGACACCCCACTCCCCCCATCCCACCAATGGTCGGATCCTGTTCTCGGACGGGCATTTTTTGAACATACAAGAGGAACATACGCCCCTACGATGCGTATTGATTGATGCGTCTATTCAGGCGTCGTGTTCTTATCAATAATGCTTGCCCATTGCCCCATTCTGTGGTGTATTTGTGTAAATGGTCTCGCTCACTTCATCCAAAGAGAAGAGGATTCTTATGCTGACTGCGTTCTTTGCTGTTGCCCTTGCAGGCACAGGTATTGCACTTGCTGCACCCAAAGCCCAAACCACCCCCGCCCCATCGACCACGGTGAGTCAATCCGAGCAGTTCGGCTCTCCGAACTCCAGTGTCAATATCATCTCTGACACCGAGATCATCATCGATGGCGTCACCCACAACTCATGGGAAGAAGTCGCACAATCAGGCTACTACCAGCAATTAGACACACGCTGTGGCACAGACGCATTGGTCCTCCAAGCCGTTAACGACATCCAAGAAAGCGCAGGAACCCCATCGGACTGCTCATTCAGCCGAACACGGATCATGCCCGAGTACGAACCATCAGTCGAAAAATACCGCATCCCCGTCGTCGTCCATATCATCCAAAGAACTTCCGGCACCGGGGCTATTTCAGACTCCCGTGTACACTCACAAATTGAAATCCTTAACGAAGATTTCCAAGCAATGGCAGGCACCAACGGCGCGCCAGGAACCGACGCACAGATCGAGTTCTACCTTGCAGAGTTTGATCCAGCTGGAAATCCAACCACCGGAATCACCCGCTCCTCAAACAACACATGGTACAACGACGGCGGCTCCTACTGGAATACCCTCGCATGGGACACCAACCGCTACCTCAACATCTACACCAACAGCGCATCAGGCGCGTTGGGTTATGTCCCCAACCTCCCCCAAGGAGGCATCGCAGGATCAAACGCCGACCGCGTCGTCATCCTCCACTCAACATTCGGACGCAACGCACCGTTCAACCCCTTCCACCTCGGACGCACCGTCACCCACGAAGTCGGCCACTACCTCGGACTCGAGCACACCTTCACCGGCGGTTGCAGCAACAGCTACACCAGCGGCGATCTCATCATGGATACGAACCCAGAAAGCAGCCCAACCTCGGGTTGCCCAGGCAACAGGACTTCCTGCGGCTCCCAAGCACCATTCCACAACTACATGGACTATTCTGACGACATCTGCATGAACCAGTTCACTCCAGAACAGAACAACCGGATGCGTTGCTCCCTTCTCAACTACCGCCCAAACCTGTACGAACTCACCGACGGCCCATGCTCAGGTGCCGACTTCGCCGCACCATTCGGCGAACTCGACTTCTTTGATATCTCAGCATTCATCACCCAGTTCTCAAACGGAGATCCATCCGGTGATGTCAACGGCGATGGCTCGCACGACTTCTTCGATATTTCAGCCTTCCTGACAGTCTTCTCAGCAGGATGTCCATAATCGGATCACCGAAACCCAGAGCACTCATTTCAGAAGCATTCCACCACACCCCTTGCATCGAGCAAGGGGTGTTTTTTTGCCTTCCCCAAGCATGCAATCCACTCCGAGCTAGAATGGAGTGGATCCGTCAAGATACCGTTGCCGCCTTAGCTCAGTTGGTAGAGCGAAGCTTTCGTAAAGCTTAGGTCGTGAGTTCAAGTCTCACAGGTGGCTTTCTTACCGCAAACCCATCTACACAAAGCGTTTATACGAAAAATCTAAGCCAGATCTCCCCAGCTTCTACAAAATAACTGGCATGTTCGCCCTTTATTCGTGACAATTGACAAATGATCCGATGGATCCATGCAATAGTTGACTGCGTATGAATGCTTGTCTGGTATGATCCAACCGGTTTACATACGAATCGAAATGGACGATATATCAGCAATAAGCAGCCAGGGGTCGACTCAATGGATCGAAAGACGCCCCCACTCTCAAGCCCTTCAACACACAAAGGGCCAGGACACACTGCACAATCGATCCCCCATTGATGGAGTTCTCGCATGACTCGGATTACACGCAACTTGTCCCGTCGCCCCGCTAACCAGGGACGCCTGACCGCCTGCTCGATGCTCGCCGCTGCTCTCGGCTCGCTCAGCACTCCAGCAATTATCAGCTCCACCGGGATCCTCGGATTCATGGCAAACGAAACCATCGCACAAACCGCAAGCCCCGAAACCCGGGCAAAGGCCGCGACCCTCCGCCAGATGTCCAAGCCTGTGACCCTCGATGTGCAGGACCAGCCGCTCGAAGACATCCTCAACTACATCGTCGATGTCACCGGTGCTGAACTCGAACCGATCTACCTGGACTCCCTCGCCTCAACCGGCATGGACCCAACAACACTCCTCACACTCCGCGTTACTAATGTCGCCGCGATCTCCGTACTCGAACGCGTGCTCAAGAAAACAGAACGCATTGAAAGCGTCGGCGAAGAATACACCTGGCAGTTCACCGACATCGGCAGCATCGAATGCGGCCCAAAGAGCGTGCTCAATGAAAACGCACGCATCGAACTCTACGACATCGCCGACCTCATCATGGCCGTCCCAGACTTCGACAACGCTCCAGACTTCAACATCAGCTCAGGTGGCGGCGGTGGCGGCGGCGGAAGCAGCCCCTTCAGCGGCTCCTCCGGAGATGTCGACATCGAATCCTCCGGAGAACGCTCCGTACGCATCATCACACTCATCGAAAGCAGCGTAGAACCAGACCAATGGGCAACCGCCGGAGGCACCGGTGCCTCACTCAATGTCTACGGCACCTCACTGGTCATCAATGCACCAGACTACATCCATCGCCAGATTGTCGGATACGACTTCTGGCCAGCACGCCTCCACACCGTGCGGAACAACGCCAACGGCCAATCCGTCCACATCAAACCAGACCCCTCGATGCGTTCAAAGCCCTGATCCAACAAACAACTCAAAGCATTCAAGCGGGCATCTCACACCATGAGATGCCCGCTTTCGTATCAAATCCAAGACACGGATTTTCAAACTTGTTTCAACACCAGCAACCATCCCCGCAAAAACTCGGGTACAGTGTGTGCATATTGCCATGAGCTTTGAACACGGTGCCATCTCGGGTCAGGTATGCGATTCCTGCAACTATCCGCTCGACGGGCTACCCGTCGGATCAAAGTGCCCAGAATGCGGGCACTCCTCAACACGCCGAAGCTCCAACATACGACAATCAACCATGAGCTTCCAGGCTCCATCGCACTATGTCATCTGGCTCCGCCACGGATTCCGAATCTGCATGCTCTCAATCTTGGGAGGCCTCGCCACACCGATGATCGGAACCATCGCGGGAAACAAGAGCATGCTCCTGCCCATCTCGCTGGTCCTCTTTGTTCTAGCAAGCTGGTGCTGGCCCATCGGGGTCTGGATGATCACCCGCTCAAGAAAGAACATCGGCGAAGTCACCCACGACAACACACTCGACAACACAACCCTCGTCATCTTCATCCGCGCCCTATCCCTCGCCTGGCCATGCTGGATCATGCTGGTGGTCTATGGGATCATGTCGGGAACCATCGGTACCGCGGGAGGGCCGGGAACCGGTGGCGGAGTCACCCTCGCCTACAGCATCCTCGTCGCCGCCGTCGGACTCATCGCATGGATTGGCCTGATCCCCGCATGCATCTATTTCGCAGAGCTCTCCCACTGGGCCGCTGATCAATGGCTCGCCAACCGTCTGCGTGGAACCGCATGGGTCATGACCGTCTTCGGCACCCTCATGATCGTCACCAAACTCCTCACCATGACATCGCTCCCCATCGCCCAACCCTCCAAGGTCATCAACTTCTGGACCTCCGTATTCAGCTTCCTCGCAACCGTTGTCCTCTTCTACTCAATCTTCAGGATGAGCCTCCTCCTCAACTGGGTCCTCGGACATCAAGACATCAGCGCCGACAAACACAAACGCCTCGCAGCACGCATCGAAAGCCAGATGGACCAAAGCTCAAAGATCGCAACCCCAACACCCTGCGAAGAATGCGCCTACGACCTCAAAGGGCTCCCCCACAAAGGCAACTGCCCAGAATGCGGAACAGCCTACGGCGACCCACTCCTCTTCCCCATCAGAGACCCAGCAGACGATAAACCCAAACACGACGGCACCGCCCTCGGAGTCGAAGAATCAACCCACGGCAAGTTCACACACTCCCGCCCCCTCGGAACCCCCCTCGAAGACATCGGCGACCACGAAATCGAAGACGGCGGAGCAATCCCCCTCGCCCATGATCCAGATGATGAGCCAGATGAAGATCCTGAAGACAATCCCAACGATCACTAATTCACCCCGCTTACAGCCGCTCATTTGAGACACACTCCCCCTCGACCCGATATCATGGTCCATGACCACGCAAGCCAGCCAAAAAGAAGATCCAAGCTCCATCTGGACAAACACCACCGACGCCAAAGCCGTCGCTGAGTGGATCGACTCTAAAGAAACCCTCGTCCTCCTCACCCACACCAAGCCCGACGGCGACGCCCTGGGATCAACCCTCGCCCTCGCCAGAGCAATCAATCTCAAGCGAGGCACCACCGGAGCCGTCTCCGCCGCTGAGTGCTGGTACGCCGCACCGATGCCCGAATGGGGATCAAAGATGGCCGTCCCCACCAAGTTCAAACTCATCAACCCTCCCCAGCCCGCACCCGCAGTCCTCGATCCCGATGGCATCATCATCTGCGACACCGGATCATGGTCACAGCTCGATCCATTCAAAGAATTCCTCGAGCCCCGCCTAGACAAAACAGTCATCATCGACCACCACCTCCAAGGCAACGCCGTCATCAGCGAGCGCCGCCTCCTCGACACCAACGCCGCCGCCGCAGTCCAGCCAGTCGCCGAGGTCTGCTGCCACCTCCTAGGTCTCGACACCCCAAGCCAACTCCCAGTCGAAATCGCCACCCCCCTCTATGTCGGTCTCGCAACCGACACCGGATGGTTCAAACACTCCAATGTCAACGGCCGAGTCATGCGACTCGCCGGACAACTCCTCGACGCCGGAGTTAATCACTCCACCCTCTTCGCAATGCTCTACCAGCGCGACCGCACCTCAAGACTCAAGCTCATGGGCAAAGCACTCGATTCCATCGAGATCATCAAAGACAAAAACGCCGCCATCATGACCCTCACCATCGAAGACTTCAAAGCCTGCAAAGCATGCCCCGGAGACTCCGGCGGATTCGTAGACATCCCGCAATCCGTCGAAGCCATCCGCGTCGTCGCCATCCTCAACGAACACCACGACGCCGACGGCGTATTCACCAAAATCTCACTCCGCTCCAAACCCACAGAATGGGACGGAGAGCCCCCAGTCGATGTCAACGCAGTCTGCCAAAAACTCGGCGGCGGCGGACACGCAAGAGCATCAGGCGCAAGAGTCCGCCACGGCCTAGAAGAAACCAAAAAACTCCTGATCGAAGCACTCCCATGAACTCCCCCATGCCCGACGACTTCCGCAAAAAAATAGATCAAGAACTCGCGAGCGGCAACAAAGCCGACCGCCGCCCCCAACGCTCAAAGAGCAAACAGCGCCCAGACTCCAAAACCTACATCAAAAAAACCGGCCACAAATACACCGACAACCCAGCCGGCCCCCGTCCAGGCAGCCGCCCAGACATGGGCATCATGACCACCACACTCTGGGAATACCCCTCACAGCACTACGACTCACAACTCGGAAACATGCAAGGCAGCAAAGACTACATCGGCGCCACACCCTCCTGGGTCATCTACCAACTCCTCAAACGCTACACCAAACAAGGCGACACCGTCCTAGACCCCATGTGCGGCTCAGGAACAACATTAGATGTCTGCAAAGACCTCAACCGCAAAGGCATCGGCTACGACCTCAACCCACAACGCCCAGACATCACCCAAAACGACTCCCGCAAACTCCCCCTCCGAAACGAATCAACAGACTTCGCCTTCATCGACCCCCCCTACTCCACCCATGTTGACTACTCCGACGACGACCGCTGCATCGGCAAACTCGACGCCGGGAAAGCGGCCGATCGCAATCAACAAGTCATGGGCCAAGACTACTACCAAGCAATGGACGCCGTCCTCGGAGAACTCTACCGCGTCCTCAAGCCGGGAGGATTCCTCGGCCTCTATGTCTCCGACTCATGGAAAAAAAAGAAGGGCAAATCAGGCGACCAATCCGGCACCTTCATGCCCATCGGCTTCGAACTCTTCTCCATGATGAGCCAAGCCTTCACCCCCGTAGACATCATCTGCGTTGTTAGACACAACAACAAACTTTCCAGAGGCAACTGGCACAAATCCGCCGAAGAAGAAAACTTCTTCCTGCGAGGGTTCAACTACCTCTTCATTATGAAAAAGCCATTTTCCTAACAAACCTTCCACAACTCAGTCAAAGAATCGGTGGAATATTCACGCTCGACGAACATCTCTTTTACTCGTTCGATCTCATTTGTTCTAAACTCAACATCAAACTGGGCGAGCAAATCATGAACTAGCTCATTTCCAAGCCCGTCAGCATGCTCACCATTGCAACATTTTGAATACCATCGAACTAAGTCAGAATGCACAACAAATCCCCGGACTCGATCCGAAACACCAGTCTGATGCATTACTGCATCGATTACTTTCTCTTCTGTGTCACGACACACAATTACGATATGCTCAGCGTCAAGGCCACCAACGATTTCTCCTACTTGATCCAAATCCAAGCTCATATGTTTCACCTGAACCGCAGGTCCGAAGTTCGCCCACATATCTAGACCCGCATCAGCAGCATTTGTAGCCCCGACGCGGTAAAGCCTAGCTGGCTGTGAAATCGACATGTTTCCTGTATCGAGCCCGAGTACAAGAACCGCAAAATCTTCAAACTCTTTTAGGAGCCCAGTATTTTTATCTGGAATCGAAAGAGAAACTTGAGCTTCTAGTCTTCTCACAAGAACATCGAATAATGCATAGACAGCGATTTCATATGCTTTATCTGTATTCCTTTTAAGACCTTTGTGTTCAAAGAACATCAAAAATTCATCAAATGAAAATTGCGAGCTTTCAATGTTTGAAAGCCAATCTCGTACATTTATGACGAGTTTACGGCGGCGCAAAAGTTGGTGATAAATATACAACTCAACTATACCTGCGCCACGGCGATTTTCTTGAGCGAGTATCCTAAGCATCGCAGGAGGAAGAACCTCCGAATCGAATAACTGGTCTTCATACCTCGAGTTCAACACAGCAGGTCGTCTCCCCAAACCAACAAGCATGTCATTTCGCCATCGGGTTGATTGCCGTCGAAAAGTGTTGACATCGTTCCAATCGATACTGGATCCAACTCGATCTTGGTACAAAATCTCTGCAATCTGAATTGGCTTGTAGAACTGATCCCGCGACTTAGAAACTAATTTATCAAGTCGTTTTTTTGCCTCGCCAACATCCTTTTTGCTCATGGAACCACCGTTTCAAATAATGAACCCATTTGCAAATTACATTTGCCCTCTTTGGCTAGTGCTATCGATTGCATCATCTGCTCTGCAATAGCTTTGATTACAGGAACAGCAACACTGTTTCCCGTCTGGGCTCGTATCAATGAATGCTTCAGCACAATCTTGAATGAATCAGGGAATCCTTGTAAACGGAGGCACTCCCTAGACGAAAGGCGTCGGCGGCCATTTACCAACAGATAGTTGTAAGAAGCATTATGCCTCAATGCGCAAGAGAACGGATGTATTCCAATATTCCCACCTTTATTTTCATGCCACACGGAGGGATAAAACGGAACCTTACCTTGCTCCTTTAGTCTAGCTTGGCGCTTGATCTGGATTCGATCTGAAGCAATCAACTTAGGATCAATTTGATCCTCTGGCTCTAGAACTGAATCAAGTGAGGGAGGAGTTGTCATCGGATCTGGAAACCGAAATGGAACATCGGCACAAAACCCAACGATAAATGTTCGCTCTCGTTTCTGAGGCACACCATAATGAATCGCATTCAAAATTGCAGTGTGTGTAAAATAGCCCAACTCATGCAGCCTTGCCATTACAGTTCTGTAAGTCCTACCTTTATCGTGCGTTTTGAATTGCTTCACATTCTCAAGCAGTATCACTGGGGGACGCTTTATCCGCAATATCTCCTCAACATTAAAAAATAGAGTACCCCGTGTATCCCCAAACCCCTTCTGCCCACCAATGATGCTAAATGGTTGACAGGGGAATCCTGCCAGAAGCACATCATGATCAGGAATTGTTTCAGGCTCAATCTGAGTTATATCGCCTTGAGGAGAATGCCCAAAATTCGCTTCATATGTCTTAGCGGCATCTTGATCCCACTCGGAAGAAAACACGCATTCTCCACCATGATGCTCGAACCCTAATCGAATTCCCCCAATGCCTGCAAACAAATCTATGAACTTAAAGCCCTCTTGGTAAATCCCAGCGATTCGATCTAGCCCATCGATCTGGGGCGAACCAGGAAAGCCACACTCACTCGTGGGGGCCTTCTTTGGCCATTTCACCAGCAGTTTGGAAATCTGTTTTTTTGGCAACGGCTCGTCTTTGTCATGCTTCGATCTCATCTCCGAAGACTTGACATACAAAGATGCTTCAAAATCGGATGCGGTTTCCACTCTGATCTTATTTCTGCCCGTTTTTTCAATCGCAACTATTGAGCCATCGGATATTTCGTTCGCGCTATAGAATTGATTTACCCATGAGTTATCTCGAAAATAAACGGAAGGGCTCTCTGTTTCAGAATTGAATGGAATATCAGTATGAACAACTTCACTAACTCCTGAAATATCCAGCTCAAGACGTTTACCAATCTCTTCACCAGTACCTCGCCCGCCGAACGAGCCTGAGGGAAAAAACCCCAAATGTCCGCGCAAGCACAACCGGCCCGCCTTCAGATCCTGCCCCGAAACCTGTATTAGTCTCCGCTGTTGCCCAATCTTTGCTGCCATATCTACTCCGCGTATTGATGATTACCAATAACGACAATAGCAGATTTTCACCCCAAATGCTCGAAAATGTCACCCCCAACAACCACATCCGTGCGCAAATCACCCCCCCCCGCCACACATCCCCCCTTACAATCCCCACGCCGACCAACTACAATTCCCATAGCCCCCACCCCCAACCTTCACACACTCAATCAGGGGGCAACATGCAAAAAAATACACCACAACTCACCGCCAAACTCACAGAATCTCTCCTCGAAGACCTCCTCGATCCCGCGATGACCCCCATCCTCATCTGCCAGATCCACAACCTCACCCTCCCCCAGCCCACCACAATCATCCAGTCCGAAGACTACCGCGCCGCAACCCAAGCCATCCAAACAATCAACGCCGCCCGAACCCCAACCATCGAATCCACCCTCCACCTCCAATCCCTCTCAACCCTAAGAGAAGCCGCCGACCTCGCCCACCAAGCCGCCAACTCCGCGATCGACACAGGCAAAAACCCCCTCCCCGCCACCGAATCCCTCCGCAAGTCAGCAACCACCCTCCACCGAGCCACCCGCCCATCTCCTCCCCGACGACCCCTTACAGCCGGGTGCCACGGCTTGTCGTCTTCGCAAGCCGTGTCCTCCCCCCCAACAGAAACGGGTGCCCTGCTTACGCGCAGCTTAAGCAGGACTCCAAAGCAACCCCCCACTCCCCCACGCGCAACCCCCAGCCCAAAGAAGTCTGGCACGCCGTTTGTGAGAAGCCCCCCGCGGGTATCTGGTGTTCATGGAGGAACACGGATGCACCGACAGAGGCCTAAACATGAACTACGGGATTCAGATCTCAGCATCGGGAGCACTCTCCTCGATCCACCAGCAAGACGCACTGACCGGAAACCTCGCAAACCTTGGTACCGCAGGCTTTAAGCCCATCATAGCCGGGACCCAGTTCCGCCCATCAGTCCGCCAAGAAGACGGCCTGAACAACATGGACTCCAACGCCATGCTCGAACGCCTGGGCGCAGGTGTATTAAGTGCGCACAATAAGATCAACTTTGCGCAGGGAGCACTCGAAATCTCCTCCTCCGACATGGATGTCGCCATCCAAGGCTCCGGATTCTTCATCATCGAACACGACGGCGGCCAAGCCCTCAGCCGCGACGGCCGCTTCGGCCTCAACGCCGCAGGCACCCTGGTCCAATCCACCACAGGCCGCCCCGTCCTCGACCCAAGCAACAACCAGATCAACATCGACTCCTCCAATGGCCTAGTCACCATCCACGGCGACGGACTCATCACCCAAGGCGATTTCGCCGTAGGACAACTCGGCCTCGGCGATGTCGCCGACCGCAGCATCCTCACCAAGCACGGCGAAGGCCTCTTCGTCTCCAAGTTCGGCACCCCACTCAACATCCAAGACGGGCACGGCGCCTTCAAGCAGTTCGCGACCGAAGCCTCGGGAGTCAACGAGATCGACGCACTGATGCAGATCCAGACCGCCTCAAGATCCGCACAGGGCAACATCGGGATGATCGACATGCAGAACCGCATGATGGACAAAACAATCAACACATTCGGACGCATCGCCTAAGCGAGCGGATCAGATAGATTCAGGAGATCACAGTCATGGCAATCCTCGCGATGCAATCCGGCGCTTCAGGACTTCGAGCACTCAACACAAGGCTCGATGTCACCGCAAATAACCTGGCCAATGTTAATACCGAAGGGTTCAAGTCCTCGCGTGTTAACTTCGAGGACCTGCTCTACATCGAGCGGGGCCAGCCGGGTGTTGAGAACGCCAACGGGGATCAGCGCCCGACTGGCCTGTATGTCGGGCTCGGGGTACGCACCTCGGGCACGCAGCAGGACTTCACGCAGGGCGCACCAATCCCGGGAAATGGGCCGCTGGACATGCTTATTGAAGGACGTGGGTTCTTCCAGGTGCAGGTCGAATCCGATCTTGGCGATGGCGGGGTCGCCTATACACGGGCGGGGAACTTTGTGCTCAACGCGGACAACGAGATCGTGCTGGCCAACTCTGACGGACGCCGGCTTCAGCCGACGATCACGATCTCGGCGGATGCTGAGGACTTTGCGGTGGGTCCTGATGGGCAGATCTGGGAGAACATCCCTGGACAGGCCGACCCTCAGTCTGCTGGCCAGATTGAGCTTGCGATCTTTGCAAACCCTGCGGGGCTCTCTCAGGTTGGGAGTAACCTCTGGGTTGAGTCGGCTGCGTCTGGCTCTCCAATCACCGGGAACCCGGGGTCCGAAAACTTTGGGCCCATCCAAGGCAACATGCTTGAAGGGTCGAATGTTGATCCAGCGATTGAGCTGATTGAACTGATCCGAACACAGCGTGCGTTTGAGATGAACTCCCAGTCGATCCAGGCGGCGGACGAGACTCTTCGCTCGATCGCGCAGCTCCGTCGGTAAACCGGTAAACCCATGATGATCCAACGATTCCAATCCGCTCGGTTCATGCTCACCTTCGCGATGTTGATGGTGACTGCTGTTGCAGCTTCTGGCGGTGTCACCAAGATCTCACTGCGGTCAACTGTGCGGGTGACTACCGATGCCCCGATCACGCTGGCAATGGTTGGGCAGATCGAGGGCGATCAATCCGAGTTGCTGGCTGATTTGGTTATTGGAGAACTGTTTAAGGGCGAAGCCGGGCATTGGCAGAGTTTTTCTGCGAGCGATCTTCGTGATCTTCTTGAGAATGAATCTGCTGTTCATTCGGGGTCAGTCGTGATCGAGGGTGCGGGCGTGTCGGTGCGGAAGATGGATTCAACGCGTACGGTTGCAGATGAGCTTTCCGCCGAACCGGCCAATGACATTGAGGTTCAGTTGGCGGGTCGGGTTGTACGTTCGCATGTGGAGCGTTGGGTTCGGGATCGGTATCAGATCGGGGATGATTTGCTCAGGATGTCATTCCGGAGCAATGACAACGAGTTTCTTTCGACGCCAACAGAATCTCGGCTTGTTGAGATCAGAGAGATCTCCAAGCGGGGGCGGACGGCGATCCGAGTGATTGTGCTGGAGAATCTTGAGGTTGCTGCTGAGCAGGCGTTGGTGTTTGATGTGGAGATATTCCGATCAGTGCTTATTGCCCGGCAGCGGGTTAACCGTGGGAAGGTGCTTGATGCTTCCCACATCATGACCGAGCGCCGGTGGGTTTCTCCGGAAGACCAGAGCGTCAGCAGTGAGGACGCTTTGGGTATGGCGTTGTCGAGAACGATTAATGCCGGGCAGTTGATCCAGGAGCAGCATATCGAGCTGCCGCTGGTTATTCGGCGTGGGGACATAGTCACTGCAAAATCGATTTCTGGGTCGGTGATTGTCACTGTCCGTGGGCGGGCTAAGGCGAATGCTCGGCTTCGTGAGATCGTTGAAATTGAATCTATGAACGGCGAGAATGTGTTCCGTGCTCAGGCAACGGGTAAAGGGAAAGCCGTGATCATTCGAGATGGAGGTTTGTCATGATGGGTTTGCAAAGAATGGCTTTGTTTGTGGTGTGTGGCTTGATGGCTGCGACTGCCGGGGCGCAGAGTTTGTATTTGACTCAGGGCGAGGAGTACGCTGCGGGTCCGAACCAATCATCGGCTCCGGTGATCTTGCTTGAGGATGTGTCGTTGACCTACATCCCTGAACCAGAGATTCGGACTTACCAGAAGCACGATATCATCACGATTATCATTGATGAGGTTTCCTCACAGACCAGCTCTCAGTCGCTGGAGACCGAGAAAGAGAGCAAGAGCAGTGTTGAACTCAATGCGATGATTGATTTGCTCAAGCTGTTTGAGCTGCAGCTCAATACAAATCCTAGATTCAGCAATCGGACACTCTTCGACGCGAGCGCCAAGCGTGAGTTTACCGGCGAGGGCGATTACGAACGCAAAGACAAGTTCAGTGCGCGGATCACTGCCACTGTTCTGGAGGTCAAGCCCAACGGGACGCTTGTGCTTGAGGCCTACAAGCGGATCGCTAAGGACGACGAGATTCAGACATTGATTATTGCTGGGCTCGCTCGGACTGAGGATATCACGACACAGAACACGATCTTGTCGAGCCAACTGGCGAACCTTACGCTGGCGTCGGTGAATGAGGGTGATCTGAAAGACGCGGCTGAAAAAGGTATTATTACTGAGTTCTTTGATATGCTGTTTGCTTTCTAGATCAGCATTTACATACAAGAGTTTTGCAGATCCGCTGGCAATCCCGGCGGATTTGTTCTTTTAGAGTGTTGATCGAATCGAACTTGACCTGATCGCGGACCCAGCCGACGAGTTCGAGTTTGCAATCCCAGCCATAGGCGGGCATGTCTGGGTCTGGGGTCCAGGGTGAGCCATCGGTGTTGATGAGATGGGCTTCTGCTCTTCGGGTTGTGCCTTGGACTGTTGGGCGGGAGCCGACATTGATTGCGGCGAGGATTCTTTGATCACCAAACTGGGCGTAGCCCGAATAGACGCCGTCGGCGGGGAGGAGGGAATCTGTTTTGAGATTGACGGTTGGGATGTTGATGGTGCGGCCGAGTTGTTCGCCTTGTACCACGGTGCCTGTGAGTTCGTGTGATCTTCCCAGGACGAAAGCGGCGTCGCGGATGCGGCTGTTGTCGAGCAGCCAGCGGACGAGCGATGAGGAGGCGGTGACGACTGATTGGTCTGTGAGGGTGACTTTGACGGGGCCGATGATTTCGGTTTTGATGCCTCGGTCCTCGCAGAGTTTGGCGAGGAGGTCTGGGGTGCCTTCTCGTCGTTTGCCGAAGTGGAAGTCGTGGCCTTCGATGATGAGGTTTGGGGCGTGTGTTTCGATGACCTCGTCGATGAAGGTTTCGGGGTCTTGGGCGAGGAGATCTGGAGCGGGGGCGAGTTCGACGACCTCGTCGGCTCCGGCGGCGATCAGGAGAGCTTTGCGGATGTGGAAGGGGTCGATCTGGGAGGGGGCTTTTTCTGGGTTGAGGTTGGTCATGGGATGGGGGTGGAAGCTCAGTACAACCACCTTTCCAGCCTGTCCTACGCGCTCCCGGGCCCGCTCGATGAGCATCTGGTGGCCTAGGTGGACGCTGTCGTAGTTGCCGATGGTAAGGGCCGTGATGGGAGCGGACGATTCTGGCATGGGCAAGTGTATCTACCCCGGGTCGGATGATCTAGAATCTGGACCCTGGCCGCGGTTGTGCGGCTCTGGAAACTGTACGAAGGAGTACCCGTATGGCATGGTTCGGAAGCGCATTTGGAAGCAAAGCAAAGGCATCGACTCAATCGTCCCCTCACACCGCGGTTCAATCCGCGCCTGCGCCAAGTGTCCGCCCTCCTGTAGCTTCTTCGTCGAACCCTGAACGCGAACTTAGGATCTTGGAGCTGGGCTCTGAGATGCTGGACATCGCGCGGACGCATAAATCGGGGATGCTCTCGAAACAGTTTTACCAGGACAAGATCATGGACTGGTCGATGAAGGATCATAACTTTAAAGTCCAGATGTTCCGGTTTGTTGATGCGTTCCCTGCGCTGACAACGCCTGACATGGTGCATGATCATTTGGTGGACTACATGACACAGCCTGGGGTGAAGGCGCCTCCGGGGATGGATCTTGCGCTCAAGGCGGGCGGGGTTGCCAAGAGCTTGGCGGCGAAGACTATTTCTGGTCAGATTACCGGGATGGCGAAGAACTTTATTGCGGGGACCAATGCTGCGGATGCGTTGCCGATGCTTTCGAAGCTCTGGAAGCAGGGAATCTCGTTTAGTGTTGATCTGCTTGGTGAGGCTTGTGTTTCGAGTGCCGAGGCGGATGCGTATCAGGCGAAATATCTTGATCTGGTTGAGAATCTTGTTGGGACGGCTTCGGGGTGGCCTGCGAGTGATCGTTTGGAGAAGGATCATGTGGGGATTGTGCCTCGGGTGAATGTTTCGATTAAGGTGACTTCGCTGTGTGCGTTGTTTAATCCGATTGCGCCGGAGAGTTCGACGGCGGACTTTATGAAGCGGGCGACGCCGATCTTTGAGGCGGCCAAGCGGAATGGTGTGCTGATTAACTTTGATATGGAACAGTTTGAGCTCAAGGATTTGACGCTTGATACCTTTATGCATGCGTGTGATACGCATGAGTTTGAGGCGGGGCTTGCGATGCAGGCGTATCTGAAGTCTGGGGTTGCCGATGCGAAGCGGATTAGTGAGTGGGCCGTGCGGACTGGGCGGGTTGTTACTGTTCGTTTGGTGAAGGGTGCGTACTGGGACTTTGAGACTATCCATGCGGAGCAGGAGGGGTGGCCTTGTCCGGTGTGGCATGAGAAGTGGCAGACGGATCAGTGCTTTGAGGACATGGTTGAGGTGTTCCTTGACCATTGCCCGACTGAGCCTGGGCAGGGTGGGATTAAGCTTGCGCTTGGGTCGCATAATGTGCGGTCGATTGGGGCGGCGCTGGCTGGGCTCGACAAACGGGGCTTGCCTCGTGAATCGATTGAGTTGCAGATGTTGCATGGGATGGCTGATCAGCTCAAGCATGCGGCTGAGCAGATGGGGCTTCGGGTGCGGGAGTATGTGCCTGTTGGGGAGATGATTCCTGGGATGGCGTATCTTGTGCGTCGGCTGCTTGAGAATACGAGTAATGAATCTTGGCTCAAGGCGGGGTTCCTTGATAATGCGAATACGGCGACGCTGCTGGCTGATCCGGCTTCGCTGGCACCGGCAGAGTTGAAGCAGGATTTGGTGGATATTGCTGCCCAGCGGCATGGGCTTTCGCTTGCTGATCCGAAGGTTGGGAATGGGCTGCCGTTTTATAGTGAGCCGTTGCGTGACTTTGCTGAGGATGATCAGCGGGAGGCGTTTGGGCGGGCTGTTGCGGGTGCGGCGGTACCGAGTGTTGCCAATGACCGGACGGTTGAGCAGGGCGTGGCGATGCTTGATGAAGCACAGGCGGCGTTCCCGGCGTGGCGGGACTTTGATCCGTATCTGCGGTCGAAGGTACTTACTTTGACTGCTCAGATGATGCGTGATCGGCGCGATGAGCTTTCGGGGATCATGTGCAAAGAGGCACGCAAGGCTTGGCGTGAGGCTGATGCGGATGTGTGTGAGGCGATTGATTTTTGTGAGTATTACGCTCGGATGGCGCCGTCGCTTACTGAGCCTTCGCGGCTTGGGAAGTTTATTGGGGAGCTTGATGAGCTTTGGTACCAGCCCAAGGGGGTTGCTGTGGTGATCTCGCCTTGGAATTTTCCGCTGGCGATTTGTTGCGGGATGACTGTGGCGGCGCTTGTGACTGGGAACACGGTTGTGGTCAAGCCAGCCGAGCAGACGCCTGGGATTGGGAAGGCGATGTTTGACATGATCAGTGATGCGCTCAGGCAGGTTGGTGCGCCCAGCGGCGTGCTGCACTTCTGTCCGGCTCCGGGGGAGACGACTGGTGCTGCGCTTGTGCGTGATCCTCGGGTGAATGTGATTGCGTTTACGGGGTCGAAGGCTGTGGGCTTGAACATTATTGAGGCCGCGGGTGTGACTCCTGAGGAGCAGTCGCATGTGAAGCGGGTGGTGTGCGAGATGGGCGGGAAGAACGCGGTGATCGTTGATGCATCGGCTGATCTTGATGAGGCGGTGCTGGGGATACGGTACTCGGCGTTTGGGTTCCAGGGGCAGAAATGCTCGGCGTGCTCGCGGTGTATTGTGATTGATCCTGAGGGGCCTGGCGGGCAGCGGATGAAGCTGTTCTTGGAGCGGCTCGGTGAATCGACCAAGACGCTTGTGCTTGGGGAGGCGACTGATCCGAACGCGGATGTTTCTCCTGTGATTGATGGCGAGGCGTCGGGGAATATTTATAGGTTTATTGAGTCGGCACGGAGCGAAGGGCTGACCGAGTTGGTCGGCGCGAAGGACTTCCCTGAGACTGATATTGCTGATCTGATCGCGCCGCACATCTTTACGGGTGTGACGGAAACCAGTACGATCTATACGCAGGAGATCTTTGGGCCTGTGCTTGCGGTGATTCATGCGAAGGACTTTGATGAGGCGATGCGGATGGCCAATGGGCATGCGTACAAGCTGACGGGCGGGATCTTTACGCGGAAGCCGACGCATATTGATCGGGCTAAGCGGGAGTTCCGCGTGGGCAATCTGTATGTCAACCGTGGTTGTACCGGGGCCCTTGTTGGGCGGCAACCCTTTGGTGGGTTCGGGATGTCGGGTGTTGGGTCGAAGGCTGGGGGGCCTGAGTATCTGATGCAGTTTGTTGATCCGCGGGCGTGTTGTGAGAACACGATGCGGCGTGGGTTTGCGCCGGAGTTATAAGCGGATTCTGTTGGCCTGATAACCCGTGATGTTTTGAAGACCGGTTGCTTTGGGCATGTTGTTTTGCACACTTTTAGGATGCAAGCCCGCACTCTCTCCAATGCTGACCGAGCGTTTACGCTGGTTGAAATCCTGATCGTGGTTGTGATTCTCGGGATTCTTGCGGCCATTGTGGTGCCGCGGCTTACCGGTGCGACACAAGACGCGCAGATCGGGGCGTTTATTGCCAGCATCAAGACCTATGCGGATACCTCTGAGTATTACAACGCTCGGGAGGGGCGGTATCCGGTTGATGGGAGTTCGGGTGTTGTGCCGGCGGGGATGGAGACTTATGTTGATCCCGATGAGTGGATCGCGGGGACGCCGATGGGCGGGGTTTGGGATACCGAGTTTATGGATTCGGGCATCACGGCTGGGGTTGGGGTGCACTTTAATGGGGCGGTCAACCCGGGCGATGCGGTGATGATTCTTGTTGATGAGCGGTTTGATAATGGGGATCTGGCGAGCGGACATTTCCAGAAGCTTGGTGCTGATCGGTATTACTATGTTCTGCAACAGTAGGCTTAGAGAGCCGCGAGTCGTTCGGCGGTTTGTTGTTCGATCAGGGCGTCGAAGATTGGGTCGAGCTCGGCGTTGTCCATGATGAGGCCTTTGTTGAACTTTTCGCTGAGGCGTTGGTCGGCGACGATGTTGTCTTGGTAGCGGTAGACGCGGATTTTTTCGGAGCGCTGTCCGGTGCCGATCTGGGATCTTCTGGACTCGTCGCGTTCGGCGTTGATTTTGGCTTGCTCGATTTCATACACCCTAGCGGTTAAGAGCCGCTTGGCTTTGTCGCGGTTTTGGGCTTGGGATTTGGATTCTTGCATCCGGACTTCGACGCCGGTGGGTTTGTGTCGCATCTGGACGGCGGTGGCGACCTTGTTGACATTCTGGCCGCCTGGGCCTTGGGCGGTGGTGATGTGCTCGTCGACATCGTTTGCCCAGTCGATGTTGACCTCGACGGCCTCGGGCTCTGGGAGGACGGCGACGGTGCAGGTGCTTGTATGGACGCGGCCTTGGGTTTCGGTGGCGGGGACTCGCTTGACGGAGTGGACGCCGGACTCGAAGGAGAGGCATTGCCAGACGCCTTCGCCTTTGAAGTTGAGGACGGCGTGGCGGACCCCACCGACGGAGGCGTCGGCGTCGATGGACATTTCGTCGACGGTCCAGTTGCGGGTGGTTGCGTAGCGGGTGTAGACCTCTAGGAGGTCGCGTGCCCAGAGGCCGGCTTCGTCGCCTCCGGTACCGGCGCGAATTTCGAGGATGACTGAGCCGACGGCGAGGTCGTCGGTGGTCACTAAGGTGGATTTGATGTCTTCGAGTTGCTTGGTTGCGGCGGATTCGATTGAGGGGAGTTCTTCTTTGGCCATCTCGGCGAGTTCGGGATCGTCACCAGCGAGTGCTTCTTTGAGTTCGGCGGCTTCGTTGAGTAGGGATTGGTAGTGCTGGTAGCCCTCGACGACTGGGGAGAGGGCGGCTTTTTTGATTGATAGGGAGCGGACCTGGGTGTGGTCTGCGAGGACTTCGGGGGATTCGAGCTGGAGGGATAGCGCGTCGTACTGGGCCGCGATTTCGTTGAGTTTGGATAGGAGGGCTTCGTCTTTGCTCATTGAACTACATTATGCTCGTTATGAACAGCAACCCGATGATCCGCAGCATGATTTGCCGGCGTGGCGGGGTTGCCAGTCGGCGTAGCCGCCTTTGATCATGTCGAGCATGGGCCAGACTGGGCAGAAGTCGTCGCCTGGGCCGAAGGGGGCGTGTCCGGTTCGGACGATTGAGCCATCGTCGTTTTTGTGGAATGCGGAGACGCCTGGGAGGGCTCCGTCATCTGATTTGTAGCCCATTGCGGCGGCGAATCCGGAGTCGCTTCCTGAGACGCAGGGGTAGGTCCAGCCTCGTTCTTTGGCGAAGGCGGCGGTGGTTGCGGGATCGTCGTTGGAGCAGAGGACGAAGGCGCAGCGTTCTTGGAGGTGGTTGGCGTGACCGATGAAGCCGTCGGCCCAGAGGGAGCAGTAGTTGCAGTGCTTGCCCATGTTGTGGACGACGAGGAGTTCTGATTTGTCTCCGAAGAGCTGGGAGAGTTTGGTTGCTGAGCCGTCAGTGTTATTGAGTTCCCAGTCTTCGACGGGTTCGGGGGGAAGATCTTTGATTGCCTCTCTGAGTTTGTTTTTAGCTTCCATGACGGCGTTGGAAAGGTCTTGGATGTCTTTGGTTGTTGTCGTCATGAGATGCTCCTTTGCAGGTTCTTTACTTTGGGGGGTTAGGCCATTCGGATCCATTTGATGAGAGTGCGGAGGTTTGGGGGTTTGCCGTACATGAGGAGGCCTACTCGGAAGACTTTGGCTGCGAACCAGAGGAATGCGACTACGGCGACCATGTTGACGAGGATGACGGCGGCGATCTGCCATGTTGGAGGCGGATCTGTTGAGGAGACACGCATGATCATGATGAATGGGGAGATTGGGGGGATGAAACTGCTGACGGTCGAGAGCATGGAGTTTGGTGCTCGGACGACTGGCATGAAGAAGAAATATGGGATCATCATCATGAGCATGACTGGGGTCATGAGGGACTGGGCTTCTCGCATGTCGTTGACTGCGGAGCCGATGGCGGCCATCATGGAGGCGAGCATGAAGTAGGCAAGGAGAAAGAAGACGAAGAAGAGGATGATTGTTTGCCCGGAGATCATGTCGAGGCGGTTGAAGGCGATGAGAGCTGCGATCCCGACGGAGTTGTAGACGACGAGCAGGGATAATCCTACGCCCATCTGACCGACGATCTTTCCGGTCATGAGTTCCATTGGGGATGTTGCGCTGAGGAGGACCTCAACGACGCGATTGGATTTTTCTTCGATGGTTGTGGTCAATAGATATTGACCGCCGGTCATGGTGGCGATGATGAGCAGGACGAGCGAGGCGACCGGGATTAAGAATGTTGCGATCTCGGACGATTCCTTGCGTTCGCCTTCTTCTGTGATTTCTTTGCTTTCGCGTTCTTCGATTGATGCGAGTTCGGCGATCTGTGAGCGGTCGAGGCCGGCGTTTTCATAGCGGCGCTCTCTGATGGACCAGCGGATGCCGGATTCGATCTCGCCGACGGTTTCTTCGTTGAGTTTGGGGCGGAAGAATGCTTGGTATGAGCCGTAGCCTTCGGTGTCGTTGACCTTTGCTGCGGCATCTGCATCGACTTCGATTACGGCCAGCACCTTGTGCATTGGGTCATCGAGCTCTGCGCCTGATGACATCTGGTCCCGGATCTCTTCTTTGAGTTCTTCGAGATCGACATCTGGGGCGGTTGGGATTATGCGGAACTCCGGGGTTTTGATGAAGCTCATCGCGTTTTCGATCTGGTCCCCACCGCTATTGCCCATCATCCCCTTGGCAAAGTCGGAGGCTCTCCTGGCACGATCTTCCCATCGTTCCCGTACGGAGTCTTGCGAGAGGCGTTCGCTGAGATCTTCGAAGACCTCGCTGGACCGGTCGAGTACATAGATTGTGCCCTTGTCTGCTGGCGGCTGGGCCGAGGCTGACAAGATTGCGATGAGCGGGATCAATGCGGCCATCACGGCGGGAACGACCAACGCGCCGATGATGAAGCCCTTGGTCATTGCGGTGGATGCGAACTCGCGGCCGGCGACTCGGGTGATCTTTGAGAAGTTCATGAGGCCACCTCCTGGGTTTCTTTGGACCCGGCGAGCAGCTGCGCACGGACTTGTTCATGATCACCGGTGGCATTGCCGCCGGTGACGATTTCGATGAAGACATCTTCGAGTGTCGGGCGTTTGATCTCAATCTTGGAGACTGGGACGGACCCGAGGATGCCTTGCATGGCTTGTTGTTTGTCCATGCCATCATCGAGCGTGACCACATGGATGCCTTCGTGGATGCGGACATTGGCGATGCCTTGGACGGCGGAGATTGCTCCGGATTGGTCTGCCCCCCCCATCGTGTCGACATGGATTGCACGTGGGTCGAAGCGGTTGCGGATGTCGCCGAGGGTGTCGTCGAGGACTTTTTTGCCTTCGTGGATCATGACGATGTGATCGCAGATGGACTCGGCCTGCTGCATGACATGGGTCGAGAAGATGACCGTTCGACCCGCGGTGTGCTGGTCGTTGATGAGATCGCGGAGGAGGCGCATGTTGACGGGGTCGAGTCCTGAGAAGGGTTCGTCGAGGATGATGAGGTCTGGTTCGTGGAGGACCGACGCGATGAACTGGACTTTTTGCTGCATGCCCTTGGAGAGCTCTTCGCATTTCTTTTTGGCGACCTCGGCGAGCTCTACTCGTTCGAGCCATTCCATGACTTTGGGTTTGAGCCCGGCGGAGTCGAGGCCTTTGAGGCGCGCCATGTAGATGAGGAAGTTGGCGACTTTCATTTTTTTGTAGACGCCGCGTTCTTCGGGGAGGTATCCGATGCGGTCTTTGGATTCGACGGCGGATTTTTTGCCCAGCACGCTGAGCTCTCCGGAGTCCGGGAAGAGGATCGACATGATCATGCGGATGGTTGTGGTTTTACCGGCTCCGTTGGGGCCGATGAATCCGTAGATGGAGCCTTGGGGGACTGACAGATCGATGCCTTCGACGGCGACCTTGCGACCGAAGGTTTTGCGGACGCTGTTCATTTCAATTGCATTGCTCAACTCGATACCTCACGACAAAGTAGATGCCACAGTCTGGATCAACCATGGTACACATGCATACCGGCGGCTGCTGAATATGTTTCAGGAGTTTCCGCTCGGTATTGTTCGATTATTGGGGATAAAGGCGTGCTGATTTCAGCCGAGTTGCTGGTCGATGTAGCTGCCGAGCTTGCGGGATCTGACCGGGTGCTGGAGCTTTCTGATGGCTTTGGCTTCGACCTGGCGGACACGCTCGCGGGTGACTTTGAAGATGCGGCCTACTTCTTCGAGTGTGTAGGTGTAGCCGTCGCCGATGCCGTAGCGGAGTTTGATGATTTCCCGCTCGCGGTAGGAGAGGGTTTTGAGCACGAGCTCGATGCGGCTTTTGAGGGCGTCTTGGCCTGCGATTTGATCCGGTGTGCGCTGATCGGTATCTTCGAGGAAATCACCGAAGTTTGAGTCTTCGGATTCGCCTACCGGGCGATCGAGCGAGACGGGATGCATGGAGATACTCAGCACGCGGCTGACTTCCGCTGGGGACATCTTGGCTTGCTCTGCCATCTCTTGCGGGGAGGGGTTCACGCCTGTCCGCTGCTTCATTTCCTTTTGGATATTTCGCAGGCGGGTCATGGTCTCGATCATGTGGACCGGGATGCGGATCGTCCGGGCGTGGTCCGCGATTGAGCGTGTGATTGCCTGACGGATCCACCATGTGGCGTAGGTGCTGAACTTGTAGCCTCGCTTGTATTCGAACTTGTCTACGGCTCGCATGAGTCCGGTGTTGCCTTCTTGGATGACGTCGAGGAACCCGAGGCCGCGGTTGCGGTATTTTTTGGCGATCGACACGACCAGGCGGAGGTTACCGCCTGAGAGGTCACGCTTGGCTTGTTCGTATTCCCAGAAGACTGTAGAGATGCATTCGATGCGTGCTTGGAGGTCTTCGGGGTCTTCGAGCACTAATGCTCGCAGGCCGTCGAGTTCCATGCGCATGACTTCGAGGTCTTCGGAGTCGTACTTCTTTGGGTACATTGCTGCTTCGAGCATCTCGCCCCGCAGCGCTTTCATTTTATCGGAGATCGAACGGATTTTCCGCATGAGCGGGACGATCCGGCCTGTCCTCAGGCACAGTTCTTCGACGAGGGCGGCCATGCGGCGGCGTCTTGCTGAGATTCGTGCCTGGATTTCTTTGGCTTTTTTTGTTTCGTGGACTCTGCCGTCATCGTGGCGGAGGCCGTCGAGCTCTAGCCAGTCTTGGCGGTTGAGTGCGAGGAGCATCTCGATGGTTGGGAGATTTGCCGGGATTCGGATGAGTAGTTTTTCTTTGGCGTTCTCGTCGAGCGTGCTGGTGCGCATCGTGCGGTCGAAGGGGAGCTTCCCGTCGCTGACGAGTTTGAGCGTTTCCACGGCTTGGGTGATGATGTAATCGCACTCGAGGCACCGGCGACGGAAGATCATCCGGGTGGTTTCGATTTTCTTGGCGAGACGGACCTCTTCTTCGCGGGTGAGCAGCGGGATCGTGCCCATTTGGGAGAGGTACATCCGGACGGGGTCGTCCATACGGCGGTCTGTTTCGGCGTTGATTGCTTCGTCAAGATCGCGTTGAACGACGCGGTCGTTCATGCCTTGGGCTTCTTCGACATCTTTTTTGGCTTGTTTGAGGTCTTCGGTATCGAGGACAACGGTGCCTGAGAAATGCGGGGAGTTGATGCGGACGCGGAGGGATTCGTTGCTGCCGAGGTGTTCTCCGCCGGGGACTGACATGGCGCGGAACTCGGAGTCGAGGTACTGGATGCTTTCGAGCGTTCGGGCATCTCCTGAGCGGCGGGCGCGGAAGGCGCGGCCTCTGAACTCCATTTCGTCAACGAGTTCGACGCCTGCGTCGTCGATCA
>Ga0209345_10000054_pt1 | contig 184552 bp, 181 predicted proteins | sample Cruoilmetagenom7_FD_187294 | JGI IMG/M metagenome (GOLD analysis project Ga0209345, IMG submission 187294) | Oil polluted marine microbial communities from Coal Oil Point, Santa Barbara, California, USA - Sample 7 (SPAdes) (version 2) | ecosystem: Environmental > Aquatic > Marine > Oil seeps ... | reverse complement strand
AAAAACGTACATCTAAATGAATTCACAGTTAGGTTGCTTGTCTTTGATTAAGCTTTAATGCCTAACCTGAACAAGCGCCCACACGCATTACCTGATTAATTTGTTAAAGAGCGGCTTGAGCTACCCGATGTGTTGGGCTGTTGTCTCAAGCGAGGTGCGTATAGTATAGATCAAAATCAGATGGGTCAACGGTTTTTTGTAGTTATTTTACCGAATGACTAGTACAGAGCAATTAGCTTGCTCAACCACCTTTGACGTCACTGATCCTATAAGAATATTTTCTAGTTTAGAGTGGCTATGGCTAGGTAGCATTATCAGTTGCGGCTGCAGTTTGCGGGAATACTTCAATATCTCTTTATGCACTACACCTTCCGCAGTCTGGACTGTAAAGCCCGTCAATTGCGGCAATGCCTGTTTGACAAGCAAAGTTAAGTCATCCTTGAGAACGGACAAAGCACTTTGCACCTCTTCTTTTGAGGCATAGGAAGACAATAGCGGCACCGGCTTTCCTGGCAATATTGACATAAAGTGCATACATACCTCTTGCTCTCCAAGGTATTTCATCACTTTTATTAAGCCGGCAACCGCAGCATCTCGATCCTGTATATCAACGGGAAGCAGAATTTTCAGACCCATTGGCTTATCCGAATTTTATATGCACAAAACAGCGGCTGGGTCTTCGACTCAGCGCACCACCATCACTGATATATTACTGTGTTTTACCACATGGGCTGAATTGGGTCCCAGCACATAATCAGCGAATTTACGTTTGTTGTGAGCAGCCATAACAATCAAATCTGCATCGATCTCTTTTGCAATGTTTACAATCGTCTCCCAAGGAGACCCGTCCGCCACAATACGCTGAACCTGAATCTCCTCAGGAATATTTTCCTTCACGAACTTTTTCAACTCATCCTTGAGCAGCGTATGTGCTTTGCTGGAAAAGTCCTTAGGAAAGAAAGAACCCACCATTGGCATGGAAAAATCTGGCATCACCGTGAGGACATGCAAAGAAGCATCATAGGTCTTGCATAAATTTAGTGCTACAGGCAAGGCACGCTTCCATGAGTTAGGCTCACTTAACACCACAGGCATTAATATTTTGTTGTACATAGTCAAAGCTCCTATGCCTCGGTAACAGTTTGAACAGCATGCCCCTTACGGGCATGCCGGCGTCTTTGCAGCCAATAAACAAGGCCAAATAACATAAACCCAGGCACCCATACCCACTCTTTAGCCCAACGATCCACAGGAGCACTTACTTCCACTATTTCTTGATCAAAGTCGAAGCCTATGTCCGCAGCCAAACTACCAAATTCAACCATATCAACAAATGCACGATCAGCATCCATATACAATTCAAGGCCTAAGTTTTGCATACGCTCAACAGCCGTTTGACCGCCGGGGACCGGAACCAGTCTATAGGTAACCAGTGGATCACCTACAGCATCCTCACCGGAAATTTGAACACGTAGATGGCTACCTTGATCGGCTCGCATCAAAGCCTCTGCGAATTCTGCAGGTGCCACCGTCTGATAGGGATCATGTATCTTATCCATCCAATAACCCGGACGGAACAGTGTAAATGCCACCAACAATAACAGCAGGGTTTCATACCAACGACTGCGGGTTAACATATAGCCCTGTGTAGCTGCAGCAAAAATTAACATCGCGATCGTCGACACGATAAATATTAATATCCCCTGAATTACAGTGACATCAATAAGCAACAGATCGGTATTAAAAATGAACAAGAAGGGCAGCGCCGCCGTTCGCATACTGTAGTAGAAGGCTTGAAATCCGGTTCGAATCGGATCGCCCCCTGACACGGCGGCGGCGGCAAAAGACGCCAACCCCACCGGTGGGGTAACATCCGCCATAATACCAAAGTAAAATACGAACAGATGCACAGCAATCAAAGGTACCAAAAGGCCATTCTGTTGTCCTAGCGTAACCACCACCGGAGCCATCAGCGCCGCAACAACAATATAGTTAGCTGTTGTTGGCAACCCCATCCCCAATATCAAACTCAGCACAGCCGTCAGCAGCAAAATCAACATCAGATTGCCCATGGCCAGAGTTTCAACCACATCAGCTAATAGATTTCCCACCCCTGTCTGCGAGACAGCGCCTACAACGATACCAGCCGCGGCTGTGGCAATACCTATGCCGATCATGTTACGGGCACCAGCCACCAAGCCATTCCACAGATCCTGAGCGCCTTCTTTTACATCATCCAGCGGCTGGCTACGCTGTCTAAACAACGCAATCAGAGGGCGCTGTGTCAGCATGATAAATATCATAAACACTGTTGCCCAGAAAGCAGATAAACCCGGTGATAAACGCTCAACCATCAAACACCAGACCAACACAACAACCGGCAGAATATAATGCAATCCAACCATAACCGTTGGGCGAGTTTGCGGCAGATGAATGACTTCGGAATTTGGATCATCAAGCTCAAGCTCTGGATATCTCGCGCCTAATTTCAGCAAACCCACGTAGGCAATAGCCAAGGCTACGGAAACCACCCAAGGAGTAGCATCACCCAGGAGTGGCTTAAGCCAACCCAATCCATAGTAAACGCCAAAAGACAGCGCCATAACCAGAATAAGGCCAGTCATAAAGCTGATCACCTTATTGAGTAAGGGCCTGACCGGGTTAGCCGATGGCAATCCCTGCATATTTGCCTTAAGGGCTTCAAGGTGAACGATATACAACAGTGCAATGTACGAAATTAAAGCCGGGAGGAATGCATGCTTAATCACTTCCACATAGGATATACCAACATATTCAACCATCAGAAAGGCCGCAGCCCCCATAACCGGCGGCATAATCTGACCGTTAACCGATGACGAAACCTCAACAGCACCAGCCTTTTCTGAGCTGAAACCTACGCGTTTCATCATCGGAATGGTAAAAGTACCTGTGGTTACTGTGTTGGCGATCGACGAGCCTGAAATCAAGCCCGTCATTCCTGAGGCCACTACAGCGGCTTTCGCCGGACCACCACGATAATGTCCAAGTAAGGAGAAGGCGACCTTTATAAAATAATTACCTGCTCCTGCCTTATCTAGCAGGGCACCAAAAAGTACAAAGAGAAACACAAAGCTGGTTGATACGCCTAGTGCGATACCAAACACCCCCTGAGCTGACACCCACTGATGGTTAACCAAACCATCTACACTGACACCGCCATGGGCCACAATACTTGGCATATAGGGCCCCAGCAGGCTATAGACAAGAAATACCATAGCAACAATCACCAGCGGCGGCCCAAGCGCACGGCGTGTCGCTTCCAACAATAACACCAAACCTATTACACCGATAATAACATCCTGAGTAATCGGTGCTCCTGGGCGCTCAGCTAACTGTGCATAGAAAATGTATATATACAGTGCACAAAAAGCTGCGACTAGCCCGATAGCCCAGTCAAACAGAGGAATGCGATCACGAGGAGAACGCTTGAGGGCCGGATATGCCATAAAAGCCAGCGTTAAAGCGAAAGTCAGATGAATTGATCGTGCTTCAGTTGAGTTAAAAACACCAAAGCCAAAAACAAATGGCAATGGTGATGCAATCCACAACTGAAACAACGACCAAGCCGCAGCAATACTAACCAGCAATTTCCCCTGAAACCCGACCGGCGCTCGCGCCCCTGTATCAGAAGCGGCTACCATTTCATCAAGATCAACTGCTGGCTTTGCTGGCTGATGCGTATCGTTAGTCATCTGTTTACCCTGTAATCATGTTCAGAGAGCATCGGAAGTCGAGACTTGTGATCTCTACACTCCTACCTTTATAGCTTATTAGAACTAAAAATGATAAATACCGGCATCACTGCCGCCTTTTCCATGCGCCCGCGGTATATCACGCCACGGATGGCGCTTATGCAGAAAATGCAGGAGCAGTTTTCTGCCCGTACTTCCTGTACATGCACCGCTCCTGCGCATCCATGCGCCCGCGGTATACCGTATTTCCTGTACATGCACCGCTCCTGCGCATCCATGCGCCCGCGGTATACCGTACTTCCTGTACATAAAAAATGCGCGACGGGTTAGGACGCGCATTTATTTAATATATCGGCTAGTTATTCCTGCATCCAGCCACGCTCAACATAATAACGCATCGCGCCATCATGAATAGGAGCAGTTAAACCATCGGCGATCATATCGGCTTCTTTAAGGTTTGCGAAGGCCGGATGGAGACGCTTGAAGCGATCAAAGTTATCAAACACCGCTTTAACTGTCTGATAAATTGTCTCGTCATCAACACTCGCATGGCTAACGAAGGTGGCTGCTACACCGAAGGTCGGCACGTCCTCATCATTGCCACGGTATAGTCCACCAGGAATAACAGAACGAGTATAATAAGGATAAGCATCGACTAGCTCATCTATTTCTGCACCTGACACGGATACCAGTTTTGCATCAACGGTAGTCGTAGCTTCCTGAATTGATCCATTTGGATGGCCAACTACATACACCATGGCATCAATGTTGTTATCTGCCAGAGCAGATGCCTGCTCAGCAGCATCCAGCTGTGATGCCAGAGCAAAATCTTCAACAGTCCAGCCCATGGTGTTCATCACAACATCCATAGTGTTACGCTGACCTGAACCAGGATTACCAATATTGACCCGCTTACCTTTTAAATCGGTAAAATCGGTAATCCCCGAGTCAGCACGTGCGACAACGGTCAGAGGCTCACCGTGCATGGTGAATACTGAACGCATTTCTTCCCAGGCACCTTCTTCTTCAAAGTTACCTTCGCCATTATAGGCACGGTAGTGAACATCTGACTGTACAACGCCCATATCCAGCTCAGCATTTTTCATACCGTTTACGTTAGCCACGGAGCCACCGGTTGACGGCGCATTACAACGAACACCATGCTCATCACTATTACGGTTTACCATGCGGCAAACCGATTGGCCTACAACATAATAAACACCAGTTTGTCCGCCGGTACCGATAGTAATATATTTCTGTTCTGCGACAGCTTGGGTCGAAAACGCAGTTGCACCAAGTACAATGCCCGTCACGGCTGCTGCTAAAGAAAGACGCTTCATATAAATTACCTCATCAGGTTTATATTTTATTTTACTGCCCGGACCCATTTGACCGGATTAACACATTAACTGTAAGTGCTCGCTGTCAGTCAGCGGAGCTTTTCCTGCATCACTGGATGCATATAACTAAAGTCTAAAAATAGCCCATTAAGCATGAATTATCAAAGTATTATCCATCTTCCGGCAGTATAAGACCCTTTTCTTCATAAAAACGCCTCGCTCCTGAATGCAAGGGTGCCGTCAATGCTTCCTGGACCATGGCTTCAGGAGTTAATTCTGCAAATGCAGGATGCAATCCTTTGAAAGTATCAAAATTATCGAATACCGCTTTAACCAACGCATAAATGATTTCATCTGGAACACTGGAGCGCGTAACCAATGTTGCCACTACGGCAAAAGAATCAACTTCACCAGCATTTCCCTTATAGATTCCTGCAGGAATTCTTGACGTGCGATAATAGCTGTGTTTTTCGATCAACGAGCGAACCTGCTCATCATCAACGGCAATTATATTCACATCACAAGTGGTGGTCGCTTCCTGAACTACACCACTGGGATGTCCCACCGTATATACGGTTGCATCTATGCGGTTATCACATAACGCACTGGCCTGCTCAACCGGCCCGATAGTTTTTACTTCCTGAAAATCATCTAACGTCCAACCCTTGGCCTCCATCAGTACCTGCATGGTAGCGAACTGCCCCGAGCCGGGATTTCCAATATTTACCCGTTTACCCTTAAGATCATCCAGTGTGGTGATGTCTGCATCAGCCCGTGCCAGTACAGTAAAAGATTCTGAATGCAACGAAAATACTGAACGCAACTCAAGGTCAGGGCCCTCAGTCTCAAAAGCGTCAGAGGTGCCCAAATAAGCGTGATGCTGCCAGTCAGATTGTGCCAGCCCCAGCTCCATGTCGCCAGCTTGCACCACCTTAAGATTAATCAGCGTCCCCCCTGTAGCACGAACAGCGCACCGCACCCCATGCTCAGCACGAGTGCGATTAACCAAGCGACATACCGCACCACCTGCCGGATAATAGACACCAGTAACACCACCAGTGCCAATGGTTATCGCAGTACTCATTCCCGGATCCGATTGCGCAAGCACAGCTGAGTTATTCATCAAGCCAGCTACCAGCAACAAAGCTCCCACGGTCGATTTATGCTTGCTAAGCATTTTTATTTATCCTACAGCTCCCAGATTAATTGATTATTGGATGTTTCCAGTATTAGCCACATTAACAAACATCTCCAGCTATGACGCTAAACTTTTTCGCACTCGTTAAACAATCGTAATTAAATGCGGCTGACTGCAAGCGTTGAACAGGCGCAAGTTACGCAAAAAAAGTATAGTCTATAAGGACACCTTTATTTGGTTCAGGACCCGTGCCATGTACAATCTTCCAAGCCTAGAAGCGATCCGGGAAATCACCTCTGTTGCCGTATTAACCAGCGGCGGTGACTCGCCCGGCATGAATGCAGCCATCCGCGGTGTTGTGCGCACAGCCCTGAGCTATGGCATCACCGTCTTCGGTATCCATCGAGGCTTCACCGGGCTATTGCAAAATGACATGGAATTACTGTCCTCCGCCTCAGTATCCAACATCGTCCAACGCGGAGGCACTTTCTTGAAAAGTGCTCGTTGCCCTGAGTTCCATGACCCGGCATGTCGCAAACAGGCCGCTAAGATACTGCACACTAGGAATATAGAGGCGCTGCTTGTTATCGGCGGTGACGGCTCTCTGACCGGAGCCCACCTGCTTGAAGAAGAGACTGGCATTCCGGTTATAGGCCTACCGGGGACCATCGACAATGATATTTTTGGTACTGAAGATACCATTGGTTTCGATACAGCCATGAATACGGCACTGGATGCTATCGATCGCATTCGCGACACTGCCGACTCTCATGAGCGCCACTTTCTGGTTGAGGTAATGGGACGAAATTCAGGTTTCCTCGCCACTCACGTTGGGATTGCTGCTGGTGCAGAAATGATTCTGGTACCTGAATATTCCGTCAATATTGCAGAAATCGCGCTGCAATTGGCCACGTCCCGCAAAGCAGGCACTGGCTCCAGTGGTATTATTGTTGTAGCCGAAGGCAATGAACCCGATTTGACCAGTAAGATTGCCCATGAATTACAACAACATGGCCTTGCGCCTCACATTTCCATTCTCGGGCATATTCAGCGTGGTGGACGCCCCAGTGGCCATGACCGGGTACTCGCATCCTGTCTTGGAGCAGTGGCAATCGAATACCTTCTGGCGGGCTACAGCGATATCATGGTGGGTGTTAGCAATGGTGAGGTTGTCGATATACCGCTGGACGACTTGATCCGCTATCGTAAAGGACTGGATCCTGAATTACTCAAAATCGCTCTGCAACTACATAAATAATCATAGAGCTAAAGAGCCAAATTAATTTCAGTCACTCTCTCGCTCAACCGAGACTTCGAGGGTGTTACCGATCACCACGCGGATTGCAACCGGCGCACAGCAAACCGGACAGTCTTCTGTATATTCCTGATCACCACCGCTACAGTCTACCATCAATGAAAAAGGCTCACTGCAATAAGGGCACACCAAATCAACAGCTTCTAATGGATTCATCTTTTCCTCCTCACTTCAGCAAGACGGCTGGTGATACCGCAACAGATACAAGGCTGGCGTTTACACAACACACAGACAGCACTAAGCTTAGCCTAATTATGACTGCACGGCATGAACTCAACCATAAATACGGGTGCAGTTGCGTCCTGCCGACTTAGCTTCGTAGAGCGCCTGATCAGCATGTTTAAGCAAGCGGTCAGCTGAATCAGTTACCCCAATTCGAAAACAGGCAATACCGATACTTACAGAAAGACTAACGGACTTATCAGGCAAGAGAGCAATTTTCCGGCATTCGACATGTAAGGTTTCTGCGATCTGCAGCGCTTCCTCAACAGTGGTTTCCGGAAAGATCAGGGTAAACTCTTCACCGCCAAAACGAGCTGCTAACTCACCAGGTCGCTGAGTGTACTGCTGAAATATCCTTGCCATCTCTTTCAGACACTCATCACCTAACTGATGCCCATAGGTATCGTTAAGTCGTTTGAAGTGATCAATATCGATCATCAACACGGCAATCGGATGGTGGTAGCGCAGTGAACGACCCACTTCAGTGTCTAACGCCTGATCCAGGCAACGTCGATTAGCTAACCCGGTTAAGCCATCCATCTGCGACAGGCGCTCAAGTTCCAGGTTTGCTTTTTGCAAGCTATGAGCCAGCCTGGAATAATCCTCTATCGACTGACGAATCGTATCCAGCTCTTTGAAGCAGAGAGGCTGTAATTTGATCGGTTGCTCACCCTGCCCCTCGATGGCGCGCAGACCATTTACCAGATCTTGAACAGGGCGCAGAATAAGTCTTTGGAAAGAGAAAAGTATGATGGCTGAAAAAAAGATCAATAAACCAATCAGAATGAGAAAGTAATTGCTGATTTTCAGTGCATCATCACCAATATCACGGGTAATCAAACGCGCCTTCAAGGCTGCATCAGAACTGAGGTAAGACGACAGATTTTCAATCCGCTGATGGGTGTCATCTACCAGCCAATCCAACTGAATATTCAAGTCAGATATAAAACGAATATTGTAAAGCAAGCTATCGTAATCGTCCGGCGTCAGACGGGTTTTCAGGCGATCCAGTGTATTCTGCAAACTTTGCAGCTGAATGGCCTGTACCGAGATAGCTGAAAAAAAGCCGACGAAAAAACTCAAGTCAGTATAGTCAGCTTCACTCAGTTGCTGATGTACTTTCTGCTGCAGATCACGCTGCAACTGCCGGACATTAAGCATCTCGCGAATATCAAACATGATATTGTTAGCTTCCGACATCAAGTAGGCATCCTGATCCAACATAAAGCTATGAACAAGCACCTGCGATAGTAACCGGTAATGCCGCTCTTCTGACGCGTTTTGTACTCGATACGCGGCATCCAGATAGGTACCGATTTTTTCTACTTTCAATGCATCCTGCTGTGTACGAACCAACTCTGGCAAATAGTCTTCTGCAGTAGCCCGCGTTTTAGCAGATATATCCTTTAGCAGCCCAAGTGATAGGATAAGAGCCAGGGTAAACATTAACAGCAGACCCAGCACCACGACCAGCAGGGTAACTGACATTTTAAACTGTGGAATACACTTTGGATGTACCATATCAATAGATACTAAAGGGAATGTACTTACGGTTTATCCGCTCATAGGTACCGTTTAACCGTATGGTTATCAGCGCCTGATTGATAGCGACGCGCAATGACTCATTCCCCTTCTGAATAGCTATATGTGCATCAGTTTTCAGCAAGTCATCGATCAGCGGCTCTGCAATAAAGTCAAATTTGCTACCTTCGGCTGACTGAAGAAAACTTAAAAGATTAATACTATCAGACAACACCAGTTCCACATCACCAGACACCAACTGTGCAAGCGCCTGTTCCTGATCTTCAGTAACAATAACCTCAGCCGCCGGATAGCGTGTTCTCAGAAAGTTTTCCTGTACAGTACCGACACCCGTAGCGATACGTACACCCGCTAAAGCGTCAGGACTACTGCTGGAGTATTTATGTGGGTTACCAACGAAAATGGAGTGACTACGATAATAGTAATCACTGAAATCAACACGCTCTTCCCGTTCAGCGGTCCTAGCCATACTGGCAACTATCAGTTGATAATCGCCTTCTTCCATACCCTCTAATATTTCGATCCAAGGTACGGCGACCAGCTCACAGTCCCGCTGCATAGCCTGACAAAGTGCTTGAGCGATATCTACGTCAAAGCCTGACAATTCGCCAGCTTCATCTATATAGCTGAACGGAGGATAAGCACCTTCAGTTGCGATGATCAGCGGGCCTGCCTGTGCAAACCCCAACCATCCTGTAAGCAGGATACCTAACCAGATGTTTGTTTTTGTTGTTATCATCACAAACGTCCCTGATTATAAAAAACGATGGGTTATAATCTTACTTCGATTCCCCGCGACTGCATATACAGCTTCGCTTCAGGAATGGAGTACTCATTAAAATGGAAAATAGAGGCGGCCAGTACCGCATCGGCTTTACCTTCCAGAATACCATCAACCAGATGATCAAGATTACCCACGCCACCTGAAGCAATTACAGGCACATGCACAGCTTCACTGATAGCACGAGTGACGCCCAGATCAAAGCCTGATTTCATACCATCCTGATCCATTGAGGTCAGCAGGATTTCACCCGCCCCCAGATCGACCATTTTCACGGCCCACTCGATGGCATCTAATCCGGTTGGTTTGCGACCGCCGTGGGTAAAAATTTCCCAACGATCAACTTCGCCGGGCAGAGAGACCTTTTTAGCATCAATTGCCACAACAATACATTGTGAACCAAAACGAGATGCAGCTTCTTGAACGAAATCAGGGTTGAAGACTGCGGCCGTATTAATAGACACTTTATCAGCACCGGCATTCAACATACGACGGATATCTTCACACGCACGGATACCCCCACCCACAGTCAAGGGGATAAACACTTCTGCTGCCATACGCTCAACCGTATGCACAGTAGTTTCCCGCCCTTCGTGACTTGCAGTGATATCCAGAAAAGTAATTTCATCGGCGCCTTGTTGCTCATAACGACGCGCTATTTCAACCGGATCACCGGCATCGCGAATGTCCAAAAACTTAACGCCTTTCACAACGCGGCCATTTTCAACATCCAGACAGGGGATAATACGCTTGGCCAGTCCCATAACCGCTCCTTATGCTTTACACAGCTGGTCGCTGAGTATCTGAGCTTCTGCCACATCCAATGTACCTTCATAGATGGCACGACCAGTAATAGCACCCAGAATCCCCTTGTCGGCAACCGCTGCAAGACGACGAATATCCTCAATATCGGTCACACCACCGGAGGCAATGACCGGTATACCTGCATCCTGTGCCAGCGCAACAGTCGCTTCCACATTAACCCCCTGCATCATGCCATCACGGCTGATATCGGTATAAACAATGGAAGAGACGCCATCATTGCGAAACTGAATCGCCAAATCAGTAGCCTTAACGCTAGACACCTCAGCCCAGCCATCGGTGGCTACATAACCATCCTGTGCATCCAGTCCAACAATAATATGACCGGGAAAACGTTTGCACATCTCGGTTACGAAAGCTGGCTCTTTCACCGCCTTGGTACCGATAATAACGTACTCCACACCGGCATTCAGGTAAGCTTCTATGGTTTCTGCGGTACGAATACCACCACCTATCTGAATCGGCAGGTCAGGGTAGGCCTGTGCAATCGCTTTAACGATTTCACCATTAACCGGCTCTCCGGCAAAAGCACCGTTCAGATCGACCAGGTGCAAACGGCGGCAGCCTGCGTCAACCCATTTGGCAGCCATATCAACCGGGTTATCCGAGAACACCGTAGAGTCATCCATGCGTCCTTGACGCAGGCGCACACATTTACCATCTTTCAAATCTATTGCAGGGATAATCAGCATGTTTCTTTCCAGTTAATCAAAATCGGTTACACCCATGTTTTCACACGGAATGGTCAGGCACGCCCATCCCAGCTAAGGAAATTCTGCAACAGTTTAAGCCCTGCCTGCTGGCTTTTTTCAGGGTGAAATTGTACGGCAAAAACATTTTTATGTGCCAAAGCGACATCAAAGGGTACGCCATATTCACAGCGACCCGCTACCTGCTCAGATTGCGCCAGTTTCACATAATAACTATGTACAAAGTAAAAGCGGCTATTATCTTCGATCCCCTGCCACAGTGGGTGGAACTTCGCCTGTTTAACCTGATTCCAGCCCATATGAGGAACTTTCAGAGTCTGGTTGTCGGCATCACGCAAATCATTACCAAAGAAATTTACTCGTCCGGCAAACTCGCCCAGACAATCTACACCACCATTCTCCTCAGAGAAATCCATCAGCGCCTGAAAGCCGACACAGATCCCCAAAAAGGGCTTACCGGAGCGGATAGCTTCAGCCACTTCAACATCAACCCCCAAGCGGCGTATTTCAGCCATACAGTCACGAATCGCGCCAACGCCCGGCAACAGAACTCGGTCGGCATCACGTACCGCTTGCGGATCGGCCGTTACCAGCACTTCAACATCAGGATTGACATGTTCAAGCGCCTTGGCGACCGAGTGAAGGTTTCCCATGCCATAATCGATAACGGCAATACTGCTCATATTTACAGACACCCCTTGGTTGACGGCATCATACCCTTGGCACGCGGATCTTCTTCCAGCGCCATACGCAGGGCACGGCCAAAGGCCTTAAAGATGGTTTCAGCCTGATGATGGCTATTCTTACCCTTGAGATTATCGATATGTAGCGTGACGCCAGCATGATTAACAAAGCCATGGAAAAATTCGCTGAACAGATCTACATCAAAGCTACCAATACGGCCACGGGTAAACTCAACGTCCATTTCTAACCCGGGACGCCCAGAAAAATCGATAACCACCCGAGACAAGGCTTCATCCAGGGGGACATAGGCATGGCCATAACGGCGTATGCCAGTTTTATCACCTACGGCCTGACGAAATGCCTGCCCCAGAGTGATACCGACATCCTCTACTGTGTGGTGGTCATCAATATGCAGATCGCCCACCGCATTCACTTCCAGGTCAATCAGGCCATGGCGGGAAATCTGGTCCATCATGTGATCCAGAAAGGGAACACCGGTATCTGCCTCGAATTTGCCGCTCCCATCCAGATTAACAGCAACGGTAATCTGGGTTTCCAGAGTGTTCCGGGTAACTCTGGCTGTGCGCTGCGCCATAACATTCTCCGCAAATAATTCAGTAAATACTGCTATTATACGGTATAGATGCTGCCAACGGCAGGGCTGAAGCCCAGTGAGACTGCGTAAATTATTTAGCGGTGTATTTTTCTTTTGTTAACAGACTGTGAGACGTACTTATGAAACGCTTTGTCAAAATCATTGCTGCAGCCTTAGTCGTTCTGGTTCTGGTTGTATCTATCGGTCTTTTTTACATTACTTCTGTAATGGATCCTAATGACTACAAACCAAGAATTGAACAACTTGCGCTCGACAAGGCCGGACTGGAACTCAACATTGAAGGGGATATCGCCTGGTCACTGTATCCTTGGCTGGGCATGCAAACCGGTGCCATCCACATCGCATACCCTGATAAACCACAACTTGCCAGTCTGACGTCAGCACAGGTATCGCTGCAACTGATGCCACTGTTCTCAGGTCGGGTGGAAATGAGCGATTTAATACTGGAAGGTTTTGCTCTGACTTTATCTAAAGATACTGATGGCAATGTAAACTGGATAGAGCCATCAGCAGAAGCAACGGAAGCCTCTGCACCTTCAAGTGCTGAAGCCGCCAACCCAGCCACGACAACAGCGGATATTGATCTGAACATCGAATCCATCTCTGTACAGCAGGCAAGCATTCAGTACACAGATCTGGCCGAAGATACCCGCATGGAGCTCAGCAACCTGACACTGACAACAGCCAACGTACGTCAGGATCAGCCAATCCCTACCGAACTAAGCTTTAATCTGCGCTTATTTGAAGGTGCTGATGCCGTTACTGAAGCCAAAACAAAACTGGACACCCAACTTCTGATCAGCCGGGATTTAAAACGCTTCAATCTGACAGACAGCCAGATAAACCTGCAACTGGGGGGCAGCGGCCTGCCGCCGAACCTTCCAGCAATCAGTTTACATTCAGATATCAATCTCAATCTGCTCGAAGAGCACCTGACTATCGATCAACTAAGCCTAACACTTGGCAGCTTGGCACTGCAGGGCCAGCTCAGTCTGCAGAATTTTAATGAGCCAGATATAAGCGGACGTATCGAAGCCGCGCCCTTTAATTTGAAAGCCCTGTTGGCCAAACTTGGGCAGCCGCCACTCACCACGCAAAATTCCAGCGCACTTGAGCAAGTAGGCTTTTCAACGCAACTCACCGGCGACCTCAAGGCCATCAGCCTCTCGCCGCTAAGCCTCACTCTGGATGACACACAATTAACAGGGTCTGCGGGCGTCAACTTGCAAAGCGGACAACTATCCCTGGCACTTAAGGGCAACACGCTGAATGCCGATCATTACCTGCCACCCCAAACAGCAGCCACCTCTACATCTGGCAGTAACAATACCAACAGTCCAACTACGACTGGCTGGTCACAGGAAGAGATACTGCCGATTGACAGCCTGAAGGCCATTAATCTTTCTCTGGAACTGGATCTGGAAGCGCTGATATTTGAACAACAGCACATCAATAATCCAGGTATCAGTCTGACCGCCGCAGGCGGCCTGATTAACCTCAACCGACTGACTGCTCAGCTCTATTCAGGTCAGCTCAATGCCAATGGCATCCTCGATGCTCGAACAGCACCGGCATCAACGCAGGCTAACCTTCAAATCAGCGACATACAGGTAGGGGAGCTGTTAAAGGAGATGGCTGATTCAGAAGCGGTCAGTGGTCTCTTTTCAACACAAGCCGAGCTGACCACTCGTGGGGGCTCAATACATGCCATGATCAATAATTTGAATGGCTCTGCCAGTCTCAGCATGCAAGAAGGTGTGCTGCAAGGCATAAATATGGCGCAAACCGTGTGCCAGGGCATCCAGACAGTGACCTCTTTAGGCATCAACACCCAGCAAGTTGATAAATCCACCCCCTTTGCCGATCTACTGGGCAACTTCCGTATCCGCAATGGCATTGTGGAAAACAACGACCTTAGCGCTAACCTGGATGCCATGCTGCTCAAAGGGCAGGGCAGTGTAGATCTTCCGGCCCAGGCTATCGACTACCGACTGGGTTTCACCATCCAGGAAAACCTGTTCCAACAAACCTGCTCAGTGAACAACCGTCTTGAAGGGCTGGAACTGCCAATCAATTGCAAAGGCCAGTTTGATACACCGCCGGCACAGATGTGTCGCCCTGATACCAGCGTATTTACACAAATGCTACGCCAGGAAGTACAACGCAAAATCGAAGAGCGTATCGGTGGCAGTATTGAAGAGCAGGTCAAGGAGCGTATTGGTGGTGAAGAGAGCGCCGGTGATTTAATCCGAGGGCTGCTGCGCTAAATGACCTTAAGCATCAAGCCCATTAGTGACGCTCTGTTAAGCTGGTTTGACCAGCACGGGCGTCACGATCTGCCCTGGCAGGCTGAAAAATCACCTTATTACACCTGGATTTCTGAGATCATGCTGCAGCAAACCCAGGTTAAAACGGTGATACCCTATTTTCAGCGCTTTATTGCTGAATTTCCTGACGTTCAGGCTCTAGCTGCAGCTCCTGTTGACAGGGTTCTGCATCACTGGACCGGGCTGGGTTATTACGCTCGTGCCCGTAACCTGCATAAAGCCGCACAGATAATCACCCGGGAGTATAGCGGCCACTTCCCTGATGCTCAGGCTGAACTGGAAAAACTGCCGGGTATAGGCCGATCCACAGCAGGCGCCATTCTATCCATCGCATTAGGGGAAAAAGCGGCAATTTTGGATGGTAATGTTAAACGGGTGCTGGCCCGTTACCATGCCGTGAAAGGCTGGAGTGGCGAAGCGGCAGTGCAGAAACAACTCTGGGCATTGGCAGAGCAACATACACCGGATCAGCGCAATGGCGATTACACCCAGGCCATCATGGATCTGGGCGCCACACTCTGCCGTCGCAGCAAACCCAATTGTTCAGCCTGCCCACTCAACACTGACTGTCGTGCGCTAGCACTGGGAATCACCGATCAACTGCCAACGCCCAAACCGCGTAAAATCCTTCCAGTCAAAACAGTCAGCCTGGCTATAGTGCGCAATTCAGCCGGAGACGTCTGGTTGCAACAGCGTCCTCCCAGCGGCATCTGGGGTGGGCTGTGGAGTCTGCCTGAAATCAACGACCCTGATTTACCCTTTTGCTTGTCAACACAGCATCCAAAGCAGACACTGGCTGTTTTAAAGCATAGCTTCAGCCATTACCATTTGCACATTACCCCTCAGGTATACCAATTAAAAACCCCTGAAAACTGTGTGATGGAAGCCGCCAACGGTCTCTGGTATAACATAGACCAGCCACAGCAGGCGATTGGCCTGGCTGCACCGGTTAAAAAGCTGCTTCAGCAGTTACCTATTCAATCTACTCACCCCAGCGGTGATTCAGGAGCAACAGATGAGTCGTAGTGTTTTCTGTCGCAAGTATCAGCAACAGCTGGAAGGTCTGGACAAACCTCCCTATCCTGGCCCGGTAGGCCAGAAAATTTATGAATCAGTGTCCAAACAGGCCTGGCAGGCCTGGACTGAACATCAAACCATGTTGATCAATGAAAAACACCTGAACATGATGGACCCGGCAAGCCGGAAATTTCTTCAGGAACAGATGGAAAAGTTCTTTGCAGGTGATGAGTTTGAGCAGGCCGAAGGCTATGTGCCACCCGCATGAGTTTTCATAGAGGCCTGGCCTTATCATTCTTCTAAAAACAACAAGCCCGGCTGAATAATCAGTCAGACTTTTCAGTCTCTAGCGTGCTGTTATCAGGTGGCTGGCCACACTGCGCCCGCTTTTGGTTGGTTTTGCCACATCCGCCACTGCATCCGGCGCAGCCAGAGCTGTCCGTGCTGCAACAACTGGCCTTGAGATTGGCGCGGATACGCTGCACTAACCAGACTGTCACCAGCAGTATGAGTCCAGCCAGGACAACACTGTCGAAAATGCTCATAGCAACCATTGTCCTACATGAAAAGTTATCCAGGCAAATACCCAGGCAAGACTCAACCCCAGCACCAACGACAACCCAGCCCAGGCCCAACGTCCGGTTTCGCGCCGAATAACGGCCAGGGTTGCCAGACAAGGCATGTAAAGGAGTGTGTACACCATAAAGGCAAGCCCGGCACTTGGAGGCAGTGACTGCCCAATCGCCTGCTGCAGTTGTCCCGAGTTTTCGGCGCTGGATTGGTAGACCACTGCCAGAGAAGCCACGATCACTTCTTTGGCGATAAAGCCTGACAGCAAGGCCACTGTTTCGTGCCAACTGAATCCCAGTGGTGCAAACAATGGCGTCAGCGCATGCCCCAACTGCTGCAGCAATGGCTCGCCGCCACGCGGGAAGGTTTGCAACAGCCAGACCAGAATCGAGCCGACCAGAATGACTGTTCCGGCCTTGGTCAAAAAGTCGCGACTGCGGTCCCACAAATGCAACAGTAGCGAACGCAGGCCCGGCATGCGCCAAGGGGGCAACTCCATAATAAACGTTTCGTCATAGTGCGCAGGCAACACTCGGGCAAACACGCCGGCACACGCCAAAGCCACCAGCACACCCAGGGTATAGATGCCGAACAACACCGTACCGGCATTGTCGGGATAAAACACGCCCGCCAACAGCAGCAATACCGGCAGGCGGGCGGAACAGCTCATAAAGGGATTGATCAGAATGGTAATCAGACGAGCGCGCGGCTCTTCGATCGAGCGCGTCGCCATAATCGCGGGCACATTACAGCCAAACCCCATTACCAGCGGCACCAGCGCCTTGCCATGCAAACCGACCCGACTCAACATTCTGTCTACCAGAAAGGTGGCCCGCGCCATATAGCCGCTCTGCTCCAGCAACTCCATAAACAGGAACAGCAGCACCACATTGGGCAAAAAAACCAGAACCCCGCCGACACCGGCAAAAATACCGTCCACCAGTACGTCGCGCAGTAACGACGCTGGCATCAGCTGCACCAACTGCACTGAGAACCAATCTACGCCCAGTCCGATCCAGTCAGCAGGAAGCGCACCAGCGGTAAAAGTGGTTTCAAACATCAACCAAAGCAGCGCCATCAGAATCGGTAGTCCCAGCCAGCGATTGAGTACCAGGTTGTCCAGGCGATCATCCGCCAGGTTCCGCTCTGTATGCACCACTCCAACACGGTGCAACAGTCCATGCACCCAACCGTAGCGACCTTCAGAAAGCAGTTCGGCAATACTCAGCACATGCTCACTTTCGATGCTGGCTCTCGTCTTCATTAAGGCCTGTTGTTCAGCCGTCAGGTCGAACCTCACGTCGTCTTCTGATTCGAGCCAGCGAACACTCTGCCAGCGGGGCAGACACTGATCTTCAAGCTGCTGTAACAGCGCATTCACATGAGGTTCGTAGTCAATTCGGAGTGACCGGCTCACGACATGAGCCTGTAATTGCTCGACTACTGCATCAAGCAGGCGCTCACGATAGAGTTTACGTCGCCCGTCACTGGGCAACACCGGGACACCCAGCGCATCAGACAGAGCACTCAAGTCGAGCTTAACGCCGTTGCGCTCAGCCTCATCCAGCATATTCAGCGCCAGCAGCAGCGGCAAGCCTTGCTCCATCAATTGACTGGTCAGCGCCAGGTGGCGACCGAGATTACCGGCATCCAGAACATTTAATACCAGATCAGGTGGTTCATCATCCAGATAGTCACGCGCGACCCGCTCTTCACTGCGATTCTGGCTCAGGGAATAGATACCGGGCAGGTCGACGATGCGCAGGCGTACACCTTTGTGCACACATTCACCAACACGACCGCTGACCGTTACGCCAGAGAAGTTACCGGTACGCTGATTGGCGCCTGTCAGCTGATTAAATAGCGAGGTTTTGCCACAGTTGGGGTTACCGATCAGCGCAACAATGTAACTGCGTTCAATCATTTTGCAGTTGTATCCGAATATACCGGGCTTCGACGTTGCGCAAACATAATTGCTGACCGCCAATTAAATAGGCACGGGGATCACCCCAGAGGGTCTTGGCACGCAATTCGACAACCTGCCCACGCAGGACACCCAACGCCGCCAGCCGTTGACGCAGCGATTGCGGCCCATTCAACACGGTAATGAGGGCCTTTTGATGGTGCTGCAGATCTGTCAAATTCATCAGTGGCTCTTTATATTCACAATATCAGACTAAGCCTAATTCAACTTGAATCTATTTGGGTTGATTTTCGTCAACCTGGATAAGATTTGCTGGCAAAAAAAGCATTAGAACTGCTGAAAAGTTGTTTGCAGGTGATGAGTCTGAGCAGGCCGAAGATCCCGCTGAAAATTAAACTACTCCATCGACTCAGGCAGGGGACGGCGACGTTTTTCTTCGGCTCGCCGCATCAAATACCAGGCAATAAACGCAATCACAGATACCGTCAGAATGATCAAGGTTGCCAGGGCGTTAATCTTGGGCGATACCCCGAGCCTGACAGATGAGAACACCACCATAGGCAGGGTGGTGGCACCCGGACCGGACACGAAACTGGCAATCACCAAGTCATCCAGCGACAGGGTAAATGCCAGTAGCCATCCGGAAATCAGTGCCGGAGTAATAATAGGAATCGTAATCAGAAAAAAGGTTTTAAAAGGGGTCGCCCCAAGATCCAGGGCGGCTTCTTCTATTGAAAGATCCAGCTCGCGCAGGCGCGATGACACCACCACAGCCACATAGGCACTGCAAAAAGTCGTATGGGCTATCCAGATGGTCACCATTCCACGATCCGCAGGCCAGCCGATTATCTGCGCCATATGCACAAACAGCAGCAACAAAGACAAACCTGTAATCACCTCGGGCATTACCAGCGGCGCAGTGATCATACTCGACAGCATGGTTCGTCCACGAAAGCGATTAAAGCGTGTCATTACCAAGGCGGCAAGAGTGCCGATACACACTGCCATGGTGGCAGAATAAAAAGCGATTCTAAGACTCATCCACACAGCCGATAACAACTGCTGATCACGTAAAAGTTCCGCATACCAGTGCGTCGAGAAACCGGCCCAGACGGTAACCAACCGAGATGAGTTAAACGAATAAAACATCAGAATCGCCATGGGGATATACAAAAATAACAATCCCACCACCAGCATGACTTTGGAGAAGCTGAGATTTCTTAACTTAGCCATTCTTTTCCATCTCCTTGGACTGATAACGGTGGAAAAGAATGATGGGTATAATCAGCAATGCCAGCATGATAACAGCCAGCGCAGAAGCCACTGGCCAATCGCGGTTGTTGAAAAATTCCTCCCACAATACCTTACCGATCATCAGTGTATCCGGGCCACCTAACAGCTCGGGAATTACAAACTCGCCCACGGCTGGAATAAACACCAACATGGAGCCCGCGATAATCCCGCCTTTTGACAAGGGCAAAGTGACACGCCAAAAAGTATTGATCTTCCGCGACCCAAGATCTGAAGCGGCCTCAAGCAGACTGGCGTCCATTTTCACCAGATTGGCATAGAGTGGCAAAATCATGAATGGCAGGTAAGCATATACAATACCGATGACGACAGCGAAGTTGGTGTTCATCATCCTGAGGGGCTCGTTAATCACCCCGAGCCACAACAAAAAATTATTCAGCAACCCCTGATTACTCAGAATACCCATCCAGGCATACACACGAATCAGGAATGAAGTCCAGGAAGGCAGCATAATCAGCAACAGCAGAACTAACTGCCACTGCAGTGGTGCACGCGCCATGGCGTAGGCCATCGGATAGCCCAGCAGCAGGCAGAAGAGGGTCGAAATAAGCGCGATTTTCAGTGAACCAATATAGGCGGACACGTAAAGACTGTCTGACGCCAGGAAAATATAGTTACCCAGGTTCAATACAACGGAAAAGATCTCGTCGATATAGCTGAACACCGGTTGGTAGGGCGGAATAGCGATCATTGCCGAAGAAAAACTAATTTTCAACACCAATGCAAAGGGCAACAGAAAAAACAGTAACAGCCAGATAAAAGGTATGCCGAAAACCAGTAACCTGCCACTGGGGAGTATCTGTCTGATCTTGTTCAGCATACCTAAGCCTCCACGCATACTACTTAATCCCAGAGCACAACAGGACTGGAATCATCCCAACTGACAAATACGGAGTCTTCCCAGGTGGGTCGATCACCGCGTCGCTCAGTGTTGGCAATGCTGGCCTGAATGATCCTGCCTGATGGTAACTGGACATAGTAGACTGATATACCGCCTAAATACGCAATATCATGTACTTTACCAGAGCACCAATTATAATCTGAATCAGGCTGCTCGCGGCTGATCAGGGTTTTTTCCGGTCGTAGCGCCACCATGGCGCGTTCACTTTCAGCGCGTGTACTGACACCATGTCCGATATAAACCGGCTGATCCAGATCTGTACAAGATAAAGTGAGGCTATCAGCTTCATCTTCCAGGATACGACACTCAAAGATATTCACAGAACCGATAAACTCGGCAATCATGCGGCTGTTAGGGCTCTCGTAAATGTCGATGGGTGAGCCTATCTGCGCAATCCAGCCTTCCGACATAATGGCAATGCGACTTGCCATCGTCATGGCTTCTTCCTGATCATGGGTTACCAGCACACAGGTCACCCCCACTTTCTCCAGTATATCCACCACTTCTAACTGCATTTCAGTACGCAGCTTTTTATCCAGCGCTCCCATGGGTTCATCCAACAGCAGCAGTTTGGGCCGCTTGGCTAAAGAGCGTGCCAAAGCTACGCGCTGGCGTTGCCCCCCAGATAACTGTGCTGGCCGACGCTTGGCATACTTATCCATTTTCACCAACCGTAGCATCTCGGCCACGCGCTGATTCACTTCGGCTTTAGGAATCTTGTCCTGTTTCAGACCAAAGGCAATGTTCTGCTCCACAGTCATGTGCGGAAACAGCGCATAGGACTGAAACATCATATTGATTGGGCGCTCGTAGGGTGGCAGATCGGTAATGTCCTTACCATCCAGAATGATGCGTCCTTCACCGGGTTTTTCAAAACCGGCCAGGATACGTAACAGCGTGGATTTTCCGGAGCCGGAACCACCCAGCAGCGCAAAAATTTCACCTCGGGTAATGTCTAGACTGACATTATCCACGGCCAGTACATCATCAAAATACTTACTCACACCCTGAATTTGCAACAGCACCTCAGTCGCGGCTTCAGTATCCAGTGGTTTCTTCACAGCACTCGAGCCACTCGGCATGCGTAAGCCCTCCAATCATGTGCAAATAAAAACTGGCTGCCATCCCCTGACGGCAGCCAGTATGCTATTAACGTCCAGATTTAACCCGGTTCCAGGTACGAGTAACGATACGCTGGGCATCCAGAGGGCGCTCTTTAGCTATGAACAGGTGTTCTTTCACCTCAGCGGTCGGATAGATGGAGGAGTCGTTAAGAATATCCTCATCAACGAACTCATCAGCCGCTGCGTTAGGGTTGGCATACCAGACATAGTTGGTGATATCAGCAATAATTTCCGGCTTCAGCAGAAAATTAATCAAGGCATGCGCATTATCAACATTCGGCGCACCGTCCGGTATCGCCAGCATATCAAACCACAGTGCTGCACCTTCCTTGGGGATGGTATAGACGATAACATTGCCATTATCTGCTTCGTCAGCACGATCAGCTGCCTGCAGAATATCACCGGAATAACCGGCACCAACACAGATCTCTCCGTTAGCCAAATCAGAAATATAACGTGAGGAGTGGAAGTAAGTGATGTGCGGCTGAACAGCACTGATTACTTCGGCTGCACGGGCAAAATCGTCAGCATCGTTACTGTTTGGATTTAAGCCGAGATAAGCCAGAGCCGCAGGCAACATTTCGTCACCGGAATCCAGCATACTGATACCGCACCCGGCTTCGGCCAACTTGGCTGTCACCTCTGGATCGAACATCAGCGCCCAGGAATCGGTTGGCGCATCATCACCGAGAATTTCCTGTATACGGCCTTCGTTATAGCCATAGCCATTGGTTCCCCAAAGATAAGGAATAGAGAAGCGGCTACCTGGGTCCACGTCTTCCAGATTACGCATAAGCTCAGAGCTTAGGTTATCCATGTTGGGCAACTTACTGTGGTCCAGCTCAACAAAAGCACCTGCACTGATCTGCTTGGTCAGATAATGATTTGAAGGCACTACCAGGTCATAACCTGAACGACCGGATAACAAGGCCGCTTCCAGAACTTCATTACTGTCAAACACGTCATAGATTACATTGATACCGGTTTCAGCTGTGAATTTTTCCAGCGTATCCTCGGCGATGTAATCTGACCAGTTGTATACCCGAACTTCATTGGCACTGGCTGCTGTCGCACTCAGGGCGAGTGTTATTGCAGTCACCACCAGAGTTTTGTCAAAAGATCTGATCATCTGAGCACCTCATAATTAGGTAAACGTTGTTAAACCATATTTAACATAGTCTGACGTAAAAAAAACCTGAAATTTTATGCTGTGGCTGCCGGTCTAAACAGATAACAGCAGAAACTCACGCTCCCAGGAGCTAATAACCTGCTTGAAATTCTCATGTTCAACCCGCTTCACAGCAATATAGCCCTTCACAAACTCAGGACTCAGGTATTCACGGATCACCTTGGAGTGTTCCATACGCTCCAGAGCAGCCTCTAACGTCAGGGGTAAACGCAGATTACGGCGCTCGTAGGCGCGCCCTTGAACTGGCGCTGATGGATTTATTTTTTTCATCATACCGAGATAACCGCAAAGCAGACTACCAGCAATGGCCAGGTAGACATTGGCATCAGCACCTGGCAAACGGTTTTCCACCCGGCGGTTCTGCGAATCGGAATCCGGTACGCGCAGCCCACAGGTACGGTTCTCCAGACCCCACTCTACGTTAACGGGTGCTGAGGTATCCGGCAGAAAGCGGCGGAAGGAGTTCACATTAGGAGCCAACAACGGCAGGATTTCCGGAATATACTTCTGCAAACCTCCGATATGATGCAAAAATAGCTCGCTCATCTTGCCCTGAGCATCGGAGAAGATCGATTCACCCGTGTTGAGATCCACCACACTCTGATGCAGATGCATCGCACTACCCGGCTCATTGCTGACTGGCTTGGCCATAAAGGTTGCCGCCACATCGTGCTTCAAGGCCGCTTCACGCATGGTACGCTTAAATACAAACACCTGATCAGCCAGTGATAAAGGATCACCATGACGGAAATTGATCTCCATCTGTGCGGTGCCTTCCTCATGAATCAGGGTATCGATATCCAGCCCCTGCGCTTCACACCAGTCATACATATCTTCGAACAAAGGATCAAATTCATTGGCGGCATCGATGGAGAAGGACTGACGACCGGTTTCCTGCCGACCGGAACGTCCGATAGGCGGCTGCAAGGGCAGATCAGGGTCTTCACAGCGTTTAGTGAGGTAGAACTCCATTTCCGGTGACACTATCGGCTTCCAGCCCTGATCCTGGTAAAGCCGCAGTACTTTTTTAAGTAAGTTACGCGGTGACAGGTTAATCGGTAAGCCATTGCGATCGTAACAATCATGAATCACCTGAGCCGTGGGTTCCAGGGCCCAGGGGATCATGAAAATGGCATCCGGATCCGGGTGGCAGATCATGTCAATATCGGCCGGATCAAGCAGGTCGTAGTAAATATCATCTTCAACATAGTCGCCTGTCACCGTTTGCAGCAGAATACTTTCAGGCAGACGCATGCCTTTTTCGGCAATAAACTTGGATACCGGGGTAATTTTACCCCGCGCTATACCATTAATATCACTCACTACACACTCTATTTCGGTGATCTGATTTTCTTTCATCCAGTCTTCAAGTTGTTTCATAAAATCTCTGCCATATTGTGTTTGCCTGTCCTGTTAGTCGTACGTTCAATATGCCTTTGACGACAGGCGTCTCCAAATGCTTTCAGAATGGCGCGGTAAAAAGGGAACTCTCCGACCCCATCATCCGGATGCCACTGCCACTCCGGATGCCACTGTACTGCCAAGGCGAAGCGATGGGCTTGTTTAACCGAAAAAGCCTCAATCAGTCCATCATCAGCCACGGCCTCTACCTGCAGACCAGGTGCCAGCGTCTGGATGCCCTGACCATGCAAGGAGTTCACCTGTACTTCAGTCGCGTGCGGCCAAATACTCGCCAATACGCCACCGGCCTTCAGGGTGATCGGATGTGCCAAGGTATTGTACTGTGCATTGATTGAGGTGGTTTTGTCTTCACGATGATCGTGATAGCCTTCAACTTCATGCACTTTTTGATACAGTGTGCCGCCCAGTGCCACGTTCATCTCCTGAAACCCACGGCATATTCCCAGAATCGGCACACCGGCTTTCACCGCAGCCCGAATCAGGGGCAGGGTAGTTGCATCACGCTGAGGATCATGTTCCGATCCAGGATCACTAGGCTCGCCAGCATAGTGATGCGGCTCAATATTGGAAGGAGAACCAGTGAGCAGCAAACCATCCAGTTGTTCAAGCAACTGCTCTGGCGGGATTTGTGCACCCAGAGCCGGAATGACCAACGGTATACCACCCGCACCGTCAGAGACAGCACGCACATACTTTTCGCCGACAATAAAAAAAGGATGTTTTTCAGGTAAGCGTTGGCTGCAGGCATTAACTCCGATCAATGGCAGAGACGATACGGAAGCAGGTAGATCGGATGACATAAAATTCCTGATTAAGTTAGTAATAGAGAAAAGTCGGGTGACTTCTAAGTTAAACTTGTAGCGCGACTCCGTGCGCTTATCAAGGGGCTCATTGCAGTTTGAGCGATTATTTTTCACACCCTTGGCCCGGGCCGTATACCTGCCGTTAACAACGCATGGAGCAACTCACTCAATTGTTGACAGCATTTGATTATTAGAATTAACTCAGTGTTGATTCTTCTGCTGACAAACTACTGTCATCGCACAACTACCAACGGATATAAAGGTTTCCCTTATGGGTTCGGGTACAGAACAAGCCACTAATTTCCTGCAGGAACATCCGGAGCTGCAGTTTGTTGATCTGCTAATTGCTGACATGAACGGCATTGTCCGCGGCAAACGGGTTGACCCCGGAGCGTTGCTCAAAGTCTTTGACAAGGGTGTCGCACTACCAGCATCGATTTTTGCGTTAAATATTCAGGGAACTACTGTCGAAGAAACCGGCCTGGGGCTGGATATAGGTGAAGCCGACCGCATCTGCCTGCCGGTCCCCGACACGTTGAACATGGAACCCTGGCAAAAGCGTCCAACCGCGCAACTGCTGATGACCATGTATGAATTGGATCGCGAAACGCCCTTCTTTGCCGACCCTCGTGTGGTGCTGCAAAATGTAGTGGAGCGCTTCAAAGAGCTGGAATTGACGCCCGTCACCGCCTTTGAGCTGGAATTTTATCTGATTGACCAGGAAAACATCTCCGGTCGTCCTCAGCCTCCTAAATCACCTATTTCTGGTAAGCGACCTGCCAGTGTTCAAGTTTATTCAATCGATGATCTGGATGAATATGCCGAATTTCTGGCTGATGTACTGGATGCAGCACATGAACAGGACATTCCGGCCGATGCACTGGTAGCTGAATCTGCTCCCGGACAGTTTGAGGTGAATCTGCACCATGTAGATGATCCGATCAAGGCCTGTGATTACGCCACACTGCTCAAGCGCCTGATCAAAAATATGGCCTATGACCATGAAATGGACACCACCTTCATGGCCAAGCCCTACCATGACCAATCCGGCAGCGGTATGCACCTGCATGTCAGCCTGATAGACAAAGATGGCCACAACATTTTTGCCGGCAACCCGGAAGAGCCCAATGATATGCTGCGCTGGGCCGTGGGCGGATTGCTGGCCACCATGAACGATGCCATGGCCTTGCTCTGCCCGAATATCAATTCCTACCGTCGTTTCAGCCCGGAGTACTATGTACCCAGCGCGCCCACCTGGGGTGTCGACAACCGTACCACCGCACTGCGTCTACCCGGTGGTGATCCCGAGGCCTTGCGAATTGAGCACCGTATTGCCGGTGCCGATGCCAACCCTTATTTACTCATGGCAGCGGTGTTAGCGGGTATTCACTTCGGTATTACTCACAAGATTGAGCCCGCCGAAATCACCATCGGCAATGCGCATGAGCAGCATGATTCCTCATTGATCAACAACCTGCGTGATGCTCTGAGGGAGCTGGAAGATTCCCCGGTAATGCAGGAGTATCTTGGCTATAAATTCCTGAAGATTTTTGTAGCCTGTAAAGAGCATGAATTGACTGAGTTTGAGCATACCATCTCGGATCTGGAGTACCTCTGGTACTTGCATACGGTCTGATCAAACCAGAAGGGAATTCTCGTCATGAATACAGCAACGGAACATACCAGTTCCTGGTACGCGGCAACCCGACACAGCCAACGCACCTGGCCAGAGCTGCAAACAGCACTGGATGTGGATGTTTGTGTCGTCGGGGCTGGATTTACCGGCATAAATACGGCGCTAGAGTTAGCACAGCGCGGTTTTAGTGTGGTGCTGCTGGAAGCCCACCGGATCGGCTGGGGTGCCTCAGGCCGCAATGGTGGTGAACTGATACGCGGTATCGGCCATGATCTGGACCAGTTCCGCAATACCCTTGGCAGCGAGGGTGTACTGGCACTCAAACAGATGGGCACCGAAGCACTGGAACTGGTCAAACAGCGTATCCAGATCCACCAGATCGACTGCGACCTGGTACTGGGCTATGCCGACCTGGGCACCAATGCCAAACACCGCAAGCAGCTGGATGAAGAGCTGCAAGCGCTACAAGCGATTAATTACCCACACCCGCTGCGCTTGCTGGAACCCGCTGAACTGAAGCAGCAGGTGGTTGATTCCGATTTCTATACGGGAGCCCTGGTTGACGAAGGTAGCGGCCATTTACACCCCCTCAACCTGTTGCTGGGTGAAGTCGATGTGGCCGAGCAGTTGGGCGTGCAGGTGTTCGAGCAATCGCCCGTCATACGGCTAGAGAAGGGTGACCGGCCGGTGGTGCATACCGCTCAGGGCCAGGTGCGTTGCAACCGCGTGGTGCTTGGCTGTAATGGCTATCTGAATCCTGATCTGGAGCCCTGGCTCGGCGGGAAAATATTGCCTGCAGGTAGCTACGTTGTCGCCACAGAACCTCTGCCAACTGAGCTTTGTGAGCAACTCATGCCCGGCCGCAAAGCCGTTGCCGACATGCGCAGCACCCTGGACTACTACCGCATCAGCCAGGACAATCGTTTAATCTTTGGCGGCCTGTGCACCTACAGCGGCAAAGACCCCAGGGACATTGCCGCCGCACTGCACCCCAATATCGCCAAGGTTTTCCCGCAACTGGGGCCGGTTAAAGTCGACTACCAATGGGGTGGCATGCTGGGGATCGGCGCCAATCGCCTACCCCAGATAGGCCAGTTACCGGATTGTCCGGCGATTTATTTCGCTCAGGCTTATGCAGGCCATGGCGTTAACGCCACACATTTAGCTGCACGCATACTGGCCGAAACCATCAGTGGTGAAACAGACCAGCGCTACCGCTTGTTTTCCCAGGTTAACCACCTGACCTTCCCTGGTGGACGTTACCTGCGCACCCCACTACTGGCGACAGGTATGCTGTGGCACCGCATCAAAGAGCTGTTCTGAAAACAGGAACCCATGTGAGCAATCAGGCACCGCGCTTTTTACAAATTAAACAGTACCTGCTGGACGCCATCCATGCGGGTCAGTTTGCTGTACACCACAAGATACCGCCAGAGGAACAACTGGCTCGCGATTTTGGTGTCAGTCGTATGACAGCCAACAAGGCAATTCGCGACCTGGTTCAGGAAGGCTATCTGGTCCGTCAAGCGGGCCTGGGCACCTTTGTCACCGACCGAAAGTCGGAATCACCGCTGGCGGAAGTCAACAATATCGCTGAAGAGGTCCGCTTGCGTGGCCATGAATACAGTAATTCCGTACTGCTCTGTGAAGAGGTCAGTGCTGACGATGAAATTGCCTTGCGGCTGGGCGTACGTGTCGGTAGCCACGTGTACCACAGCATTATCGTACATAGAGAAAACCGCACGGCGATCCAACTGGAAAGCCGTTACGTCAATCCCCGCTGGGTACCGGATTATCTAACCTCGGATTTTTCCCGGCAAACACCTAATGAAGTGCTGGTAGCCACCTGTCCGATCACCGATCTTGAACATGTTGTTGAAGCCGTCCTGCCAGACACTCAATCAGCGCAATGGCTGGATATTTCCCCACACCAGCCCTGCCTGAGCATGATCCGTCGCACCTGGTCAGGTGACCACCTGATCAGTTATGCCCGGTTACTGCATCCCGGTGACCGCTACAAGTTGCGCTCCTCAACCGGCAGCCACACAACTCGCCAATAAACTTCACTTCACCCTGATAATCTTTAATGTATATACATTAAAGATTTAGCCTTTCAGCAGCACATCGTCATGCAGGAAAACAAAAAAGTCCGGCGTGAATACTTGACAGATCTGCTCAAATGATCAATTGTATATACAAATATAACAATCCTTGGAGTCAGACATGAGCAGTCAAACCGTCAAGCGCTATCTATGGCAAGACATCACTCTGTTTGATGGCCTGAAAACCCATGACGAAAAAATGGCCGTTCTGGTTGAAGGTGCCAAAATCCAGCAGATTTGCCCCATGTCACAGCTGCCAGCCGACCTGCGTGATACGGCCGAAAAAACCTGTCAGGGTGGGGTAATGACACCCGGGCTGATTGACTGCCATACCCATCTGGTTTTTGCAGGCTCACGCGCTAACGAGTTTGAGCAACGTCTGGAGGGGCTCAGCTACGCAGAGATTGCCAGGCGTGGCGGCGGCATTCTAAGCACGGTCAGTGCCACGCGCGCAGCCTCAGAGCAGGCCTTATTTGAAGCGGCTCTGCCGCGCATTCAAGCCCTGATTGCAGATGGTGTCACCACAGTTGAGATCAAGTCAGGTTATGGTCTTAATCTGGTGGATGAACTGAAAATGCTGCGTGTCGCTCGTCGTCTGGGACACCAGTTGCCTATCCATGTCGTCACCACCTTGCTGGCGGCTCATGCTCTGCCGCCAGAATATCAACAGGATGCCGACGCTTACATCGATCTGATCTGCGATGAGATTATTCCCAAGGCCGCCGCTGAAAAGCTGGCGGACGCCGTCGATGTATTTTGTGAAGGGATCGGCTTCAGTCCAGCACAGTGTGAGCGTGTCTTTCAAGCGGCACAAGCACACAAACTTCCCGTTAAGGCCCACGCTGAACAGCTATCGAACCTGGGAGCAGCGGCCTTGTCGGCACGCTACCAGGGCTTGTCAGCCGACCATATTGAATACCTGGATGAAGCGGGTGTCGCGGCCATGGCCAAATCCGGCACAGTGGCCACACTGTTACCTGGCGCTTTTTACACGCTGCGGGATACCCAAGTGCCGCCAATCGATCTGTTGCGCCAGTATCGAGTCCCTATGGCCGTTGCGACCGATGGTAATCCAGGCTCATCGCCTATTTTTCAGCTCAGTCTGATGCTGAATATGGCCTGTACGCTGTTCCGACTGACACCAACCGAAGCCTTACAGGGCGTCACCCATCATGCCGCGCTTGCGCTGGGGCTTTCGCAGACAGCCGGTTTGCTGTCCCCAGGCCGGACGGCTGACTTCTGTGTCTGGGACGTCAACCACCCGGCTGAGCTGGCTTATGCCATCCAACCCGGCCGCCTGAAGCAACGCGTGTTCAATGGCGAGGTTACCGCATGACACTCAGAACAGCAGACACACTCATGGAGTGCTGGACAGGCCGTCATGACCCTGAAGCAAACAGCCTGCGCTGGCACCAGAAAATTCAACCTGTACAGCCAGACAGCCCGCCTGGCATAGCCTTGCTGGGATTTCCATGTGATGCAGGCGTGCAGCGGAACCAGGGGCGCCGCGGTGCCGCACTCGGCCCACAAGCACTTCGCCAGCAGCTAGGTAACCTGCCCTGGCTACAAACGGCTCCCTTGTATGAGTGTGGTGACATCCTCTGTGAACAGGATAACTTAGAACAAGCCCAGGCCGACCTGGCGGATCATCTAGCCCAGTTGCTGAATCAGGGACACCTGCCAATCCTGCTTGGCGGTGGACATGAAATTGCCTTTGGCAGTTGGTCAGGATTAGCTAAGCACCTGGGAGCCAGCCCAGACAAACCTCGGATCGGCATCATCAATTTCGATGCTCACTTTGACCTGCGCGATCCGCACTGCCAGCCGACCTCGTCCGGTACACCTTTCGCCCAAATAGCCGAAGTTTGTACTTACCATCAATGGAAATTCCAATATGCATGCCTGGGTGTCAGTCGCATGAGCAACACCCCGGCCCTGTTTGCACGCGCAAAAACGCTCGGCGCGTACTTCGAAGAAGATTTGCAAATGACGCTGTGGCATCTACCAGAACTGCACCAGCGTCTGCAGGATTTTATCAACCAGTGCGACCACCTCTACCTGACCATCGACCTGGATGTGTTTCCAGCAGCCCAGGCCCCGGGGGTTAGTGCGCCTGCTGCACGAGGTGTCAGTCTGGAGGTGATCGAGCCCCTGCTAATACAGATACGTGACAGTGGCAAATTGCGGCTCATGGACCTGGCTGAACTGAACCCCGGTCTGGATATCGATGCACATACCGCACGCTTGGGCGCGCGTCTGATTCATCAGATGACCCTGAACCCTGCAGCCAATGAATCATCAATAACTGAACAATAACAATGAGGAGAATGGCATGAATGCCCCACAGCCCCACACACAAGATCTGCGCCACGATACGTCGCGTGTCATCCATGCTCCCACCGGCAGCACGCTAAGCTGTAAAAGCTGGTTGACCGAAGCGGCCCTGCGCATGTTGATGAATAACCTGGATCCGGATGTCGCTGAACGACCTGAAGACCTCGTAGTGTATGGCGGGATAGGCCGTGCCGCGCGCGACTGGCCCTGCTTCGACAAGATCGTTGAGGTGCTCAAGCGTCTGGAGATGGATGAAACGTTGCTGGTACAGTCTGGCAAGCCGGTCGGGGTCTTCAAGACTCACCCGGATTCACCTCGCGTATTGATCGCTAACTCAAACCTGGTTCCTCACTGGGCCAATTGGGAGCATTTCAACGAACTGGATCGCAAAGGGTTGATGATGTATGGCCAGATGACTGCGGGCTCCTGGATATATATCGGCTCTCAGGGGATTGTACAAGGCACCTACGAAACCTTTGTGGAAGCAGGACGCCAGCACTACGATGGCAACCTCAAGGGCCGCTGGATTCTAACCGCCGGTTTAGGCGGTATGGGCGGCGCGCAGCCACTGGCGGCAACACTGGCGGGTGCCTGCTCACTCAATATTGAATGCCAGCAAAGCAGTATCGATTTTCGTCTGCGCACCCGCTATCTGGATGAGCAGGCCAAAGACCTTGATGACGCACTGGCCCGCATCAAACACCACACCGAGGCAGGCCAGGCCGTCTCTATCGGCCTGTGTGGCAATGCGGCTGACATACTACCAGAACTGATACGCCGCGGGGTGCGCCCTGATATGGTCACCGATCAGACCAGTGCCCATGATCCCTTACACGGTTACCTGCCTTCGGGCTGGAGCTGGGATGAATACGTAGCACGGGGTAAAACCGAAGCGGATGTTGTGGTCAAGGCGGCCAAACAGTCGATGGCGGTACATGTTCAGGCGATGCTGGCCTTTCAGCAACAAGGCATACCCACCTTCGACTATGGCAATAATATTCGACAGATGGCCAAGGAAGAGGGTGTTAGCAATGCATTCGATTTCCCCGGCTTCGTACCCGCTTATATTCGCCCGTTATTTTGCCAGGGTATAGGCCCCTTCCGTTGGGCGGCGCTTTCTGGCGATCCGGAAGACATCTACAAGACCGATGCCAAGGTTAAAGAATTGATCCCTGACAACCCGCACCTGCACAACTGGCTGGACATGGCGCGCGAGCGGATCAGCTTCCAGGGCCTGCCTGCACGTATCTGCTGGGTCGGCCTGAAAGACCGTGTACGCCTGGGACAGGCCTTCAATGAGATGGTTCGCCAGGGCGAACTTAAGGCACCGGTAGTAATTGGCCGGGACCACCTGGATTCGGGTTCAGTCGCCAGCCCTAACCGTGAAACCGAAAGTATGCTGGATGGTTCCGATGCTGTATCCGATTGGCCGCTACTGAACGCATTATTGAACACCGCCGGAGGAGCCACCTGGGTGTCCCTGCACCATGGCGGTGGAGTGGGCATGGGATTCTCCCAGCACGCAGGCGTAGTGATAGTCGCTGATGGGACCGATGCCGCGCATAGCCGTTTAGGTCGCGTACTTCGCAACGATCCGGGCACAGGAGTGATGCGTCATGCCGATGCGGGCTATGATATTGCCATAAACTGTGCTCAGGAGAACGACCTTGATCTTCCGATGATCACGGCTCAGGGAGATGTTAAATGAATAAGCTATGCATTCAGCCAGGACAGATGACACTGGCACAACTGCGACAGGTCTACAGTCAGCCAATCCAGATTGTGCTACCCGCCAGTGCTGATAGCGCCATTGAAGCGTCTGTTGCCTGTGTTAACCGGGTGGTTGCTGAAGATCGCACCGTTTACGGCATCAATACAGGCTTTGGTCTGCTGGCACAAACGCGCATCAAACATGAAGATCTGGAGAGTCTGCAGCGTTCACTGGTGCTGTCACATGCAACCGGGCTGGGTAATGCCATCTCAGATGAACTGGTGCGGCTGATTATGGTGCTCAAGGTAAACAGCCTGGCACGTGGATTCTCCGGTATTCGCCGTAGCGTACTGGATGCGCTGATCAAGCTGATCGATCTGGAAATTTACCCCTGCATTCCTTTACGCGGCTCTGTCGGGGCCTCGGGCGATCTGGCACCCCTGGCTCACATGAGTGCGGTGCTACTGGGAGAGGGACGTGCACGTTACCGTGGCGAGTGGATCAGCGCAATGCAAGCTCTTGAACTAGCTGGGCTACAGCCGCTGTCCCTGGCTCCCAAAGAAGGGCTGGCGCTGCTCAACGGCACACAGGTTTCAACGGCCTATGCCTTACGTGGCCTGTTTGAAGCTGAAGACCTCTATGCCGCCGCCACTGTCTGTGGCTCACTCACGGTCGAGGCAACCCTGAGTTCACGCAGTCCTTTTGATGCACGAATCCACGCAATACGTGGACAACAGGGCCAGATCGATGCGGCCGCCGCCTATCGACATCTGTTACAGGAACGCAGCGCCATCAGCGACTCTCATAGCCATTGTGACAAGGTGCAAGACCCCTATTCATTGCGGTGTCAGCCTCAGGTGATGGGTGCCTGCCTGACCCAGATACGCCAGGCTGCCGACGTATTACTGGTGGAAGCCAATGCCGTTTCCGACAACCCACTGGTGTTTGCCGAGTCCGGCGACATCATCTCCGGTGGCAATTTCCATGCGGAACCCGTGGCTATGGTCGCCGATAATCTTGCGCTGGCGATTGCCGAAATCGGCTCACTGACAGAGCGGCGTATTTCCTTGATGATGGATAAGCACATGTCTCAGTTGCCCCCTTTTCTGGTTGAAAACGGTGGGGTCAACTCCGGTTTTATGATCGCGCAGGTCACAGCGGCTGCCCTGGCCAGCGATAATAAAGCCCTGGCACATCCGCACAGTGTCGATAGCCTGCCTACGTCGGCCAACCAGGAAGATCATGTTTCCATGGCGCCTAATGCAGGCAAACGCCTATGGGAAATGGCCGAGAATACCCGGGGTATCCTGGCGATTGAGTGGCTGGCAGCCTGCCAGGGTCTGGAATTCCGCAAGGGTCTAAAAACCACGGCATCCCTGGAGCAGGCGCGCGTATGGCTGCGTGAACAAGTCAGCTACTATGATAAGGATCGCTTTTTTGCTCCGGATATCCAGGCCGCTATAGACCTGTTACTCACCCAGCGTTTAAGTGCCCTGGTACCGCCGTCTCTGCTACCCAGCCTGCATTCTTAAACTCAATACCTGGCCCCTTTCCCGACTCAGGGCAGGGGCTGGCATTTCAGCAAGGCTTACAGGAAATAACGTTTGGGTACCCGGTTACCCTGCAGCAGAATCCCGTCCGCCAACAGCCGGGCACGCTGCTCCGCAGCACCGGCATGATCGGCAAGCTGGCCATCACTGCGAATCACCCGGTGCCAGGGCAGAGTGGTGCCTTGGGGTAAGTTGGCCATTGCTCGTGCCACCATACGTGCATTAACACCGTCCAACTGACGCGCCAGCCCGCCATAACTGATTACCCGATCCGACGGCAAGGTATCCAACAGCGTATAGAGCTGTGTTTTCCAGTCGCTCTCTACGTACCTATCCACCTATCTACCTCAAGTTTCAAGTAAGCACTTACACTCAAGAAAGCTCAATCCAGGTAGCTTTCAGCTCGGTATACTTGTCAAAAGCATGCAGGGATTTATCCCGTCCATTGCCTGACTGCTTGAAGCCACCGAAAGGCGCGGTCATATCGCCACCATCATAATGGTTGATCCAGACACTACCGGCACGCAGCGCCTTGGCGGTTTTGTGCGCCTTGTTAATATCCGCAGTCCAGACGGCGGCGGCCAACCCGTAGATAGAGTCATTGGCAATCGCAATAGCTTCTTCCGCGGTGTCAAAAGGAATCACCGACAGCACCGGTCCGAAGATCTCTTCAGCCGCGATCTTCATCTGATTGGTTACATTATCAAACAGCGTAGGCTGCACGAAGTAGCCACCGCTCTCCTGCAACACCTGACTGCCGCCTTCGGCCAGCGTTGCGCCCTCCTGCACACCGGCTTCGATGTAACTGATCACTCGCTCCAGTTGCTGCTGATCAACTATGGCACCACAGGTGGTTTGTGGATCCAGAGGGTGGCCCGGCTGCCAGGCTTTCAATGCCTTGGCCACACGTAAGACAAACTCATCCTTAATGCTGGCTTCCACCAGTAAACGACTGCCTGCAGTACAGACTTCACCCTGATTAAAGGCAATAGCTGAGGCCGCTTCAGTGGCGGCACGATCCAGGTCCGGCGCATCAGCAAAGACAATATTCGGGCTCTTGCCACCGGCTTCCAGCCACACGCGCTTCATATTCGACTCGCCCGCATAGATCAGCAATTGCTTGGCTACACCGGTAGAGCCGGTAAACACCAGACAGTCAACATCCTGATGCAGCGCTAATGCCTTGCCCACGGTATGCCCATAGCCCGGTAACACATTGAATACTCCGTCCGGGATACCGGCTTGCTGTGCCAGCGCCGCCAGACGGATAGCGCTCAAGGGCGACTTTTCCGAAGGCTTAAGAATGACCGAGTTTCCGGTAGCGAGTGCAGGCGCCAGCTTCCAGGCCGCCATAATCAGCGGAAAATTCCAGGGTACGATAGCCGCGACCACACCGATAGGTTCACGGGTCACCATGCCGATCTGATTCGCCGGTGTTGGTGCCAGCTCATCATAGACCTTGTCGATCGCTTCGGCGGTCCAACTGATGGCCCGCGCGGTTGCTGGCACATCACCTTTAAGAGCGTGACTGATAGGTTTGCCCATATCCAGCGTTTCCAGCAATGCCAGCTCTTCACGATTTTCCAGGATCAGTTCGGCAAAGCGCAGTAGTACCTTTTTGCGTTTAGCCGGAGCCAACTGACTCCAGCCACCGGATTCAAAGCTCTGCCTGGCCGCAATCACCGCCAGGTCGGCATCTGCCTGATCACAGCTGGCGACCTCCGTCAGAATCTTGCCATCCAGTGGGCTGATCGATGCAAAGGTTTCGCCGGACACCGCTGGGCAAAACTGACCGTTAATAAATGCCTGCCCATTGAAATCCAGGGTAGATGCTCGTTCTTGCCACTCCTGACGCGTTTTAGGTGTAGACATAAGTACCTCGTAGGCTGAATATATGAAACAATCATAGCAGGTTAATTCAGCCAGGAACCTGCTTTCAAGATAGGTTTTTCTGGCATAGACTGACAGCTAATTTCCGACAGTGAGGTTGTGATGACAGCTTTTGAACCGGTTCCATCCTATTATGCCGCCTCTGCCAATCCCACACCGCCCAGACCCGCCCTGCAAGGCCAGGTCGAAGCTGATGTGTGTGTGATAGGTGCAGGTTATACCGGCCTTTCTACAGCGCTGTTTCTGGCTGAAGCTGGCTATAAAGTGGTTGTGCTTGAAGCGGCCAGCGTTGGCTGGGGCGCTTCTGGTCGCAATGGTGGTCAGATCGTCAATAGTTACAGCCGAGATCTTGATGCGATCGAAAAGCAGGCCAGCCCAGGTAATCTCAAACTGCTGGCGGAAATGGCCTTTGAAGGCGCACAGATCATTCGCCAACGCGTTAAAGACTATGCCATTGACTGCGACCTGAAAGAAGGCGGTGTTATGGCCGCTATCACTAACCAACAACTGAAGCATCTGGAAACCCAGCAAACCCTGTGGCAAAAGTACGGTTACGATCAGCTTGATCTACTTGATGCCAAGGGGATACGGAGCGTTGTAGACAGCGAGCGCTACGTCGGAGGGGTACTGGATCATACCGGCGGACATATTCATCCACTCAATCTGGCATTGGGGGAGGCCGCTGCACTGGAATCACTCGGGGGGCAAATCTACGAACACTCGGCTGTTACCCAGATTAAACCCGGTGAGCCGGTAGAACTGGTTACCGCTCAGGGTTCCGTGAAGGCCCGCTTTGCTGTGGTGGCGGGCAATGCTTATCTTGGCGACCTGCTGCCACAACTGGCATCGAAATCCATGCCTTGCGGCACTCAGGTAATTACCACCGAACCGCTAAGCAATGAACAAGCCGCGCGTTTAATCCCGCAAGACTACTGTATTGAGGACTGTAACTACCTGTTGGACTACTACCGCTTATCCGGCGACAAACGCCTGATCTACGGCGGTGGCGTGGTCTATGGCGCCAGAGATCCGGCCGATATCGAACGGATTATTCGCCCGAAAATGCAGAAGACCTTTCCAGAGCTGGCCAAAATCAAGGTAGATTACGCCTGGACAGGTAATTTCTTACTGACCCTGTCGCGGCTGCCACAGATGGGGCGAATCGGCAGCAATATCTACTACTCACAGGGCTGCTCAGGCCACGGCGTCACTTTTACTCATGTGGCGGGTAAATCACTGGCACTCGCCATACAGGGCCAGGCCGAGCGTTTTGATGCCTTTGCCAGTCTGCCACACTACCCCTTCCCGGGTGGACGGCTATTCCGCGTGCCTTTTACAGCCATGGGAGCCCTCTACTACAATTTGCGTGACCGGCTAGGCATTTAATTCAGGGGTTTAATTCAGGAGTTTGTTTCACTATGCGTAAAGTCAGCGTTGCTGCCACCCAGATGCCCTGCGGCTGGGATGTCGAAGAGAACATAGCCAGCGCCGAAGCCCTGGTGCGCCAGGCCCATGCGCAAGGGGCGCAGATTATTCTGTTACAGGAACTGTTCGAGCGCTGCTACTTCTGCCAGAAGCAGATATATGATTATCTGACCTTCGCAACGATCCTTGAAGACAATCCGGCGCTTGCCCATTTTAGCCGCATCGCCGCCGAACTCCAGGTGGTTTTACCCATCAGCTTTTATGAGCGTTGCAACAACGCCTATTATAACAGTATCGCCATTATCGATGCCGATGGCAGCCTGTTAGGCATCTACCGAAAAAGCCACATACCAGATGGTCCGGGCTATTCAGAGAAATTCTACTTCACCCCGGGTGATACAGGCTTCAAGGTATGGGATACCGCCTATGGCCGCATCGGTGTGGGTATCTGCTGGGATCAGTGGTATCCGGAGTGCGCCAGAGCTATGGCGCTAATGGGTGCTGAACTGCTGTTTTATCCCACCGCAATTGGCAGCGAGCCGCAGGACCCCAGCCTTGACTCGCGTGATCACTGGCAGGCGGTGCAGTGCGGCCATGCCGGTGCCAACCTGGTGCCCCTGATCGCCAGCAACCGCACCGGCATAGAAACCGAAGGTGACTCATCCATCACCTTTTACGGCTCATCATTTATTACAGATGAAACCGGCAAAAAAGTGGCTGAGCTGGATCGCAATAGCAGCGGCATTCTGGTGCACAGTTTCGATCTCGACGCCATTGCCCACAAGCGCCATAGCTGGGGCATTTTCCGTGACCGCCGACCTGATTTGTTTCAGGTGTTACTAACCAAGGACGGAAAAAACCATCAATGAGTAGCCGAACACTGGATACCACACCACGCCAGGATGGCTTCAGCATGCCTGCTGAATGGCGCCCTCACGCCCAGACCTGGATGATCTGGCCGGAGCGTCCAGACAACTGGCGCCTGGGCGCAAAGCCGGCCCAGCAAGCCTTTGCAGCCGTAGCACGCGCCATAGCCGAGTTTGAACCCGTCACGATGGGTGTTTCTGCGGCCCAGTATGAAAATGCTGCTGCTCACTTGGCTGAAGCCCCTGGTATACGGCTTATCGAGCTATCCACCAATGATGCCTGGATGCGTGATACCGGCCCTACTTTTGTAAAGAACCCGGCAGGGGAACTGCGAGGCATTGACTGGCAGTTTAACGCCTGGGGCGGACTCAATGGCGGCCTGTACTTCCCCTGGGATAAGGATGACCAGGTTGCGCGCAAAGTCCTGCAGATCGAAGGTTTGAGCCGTTACCGCGCTGATTTCGTGCTGGAAGGCGGTGCCATTCATGTGGATGGCGAAGGCACCCTGCTGACTACCGAGGCCTGTCTGCTGAACCCTAACCGTAATCCGCATCTCAGTCGTGCGGATATCGAAGCACAACTGAGCAACTACCTGGGGATCGACAAGGTACTTTGGCTACCACGTGGTATCTTCGAAGATGAAACCGACGAGCATGTGGATAATATTGCCTGCTTTATCGCCCCTGGTGAAGTGCTGCTGGCCTGGACAGATGATACCCAGGATCCACAGTACGCACATTCTCAGGCGGCACTGGACTACCTCAGCCAGCAGACCGATGCCAAAGGGCGGCCACTTACAGTGCACAAGCTACCGCTTCCCGGTCCACTCTATATGACCGCCGAAGAAGCCGAAGGTGTTGATCCGATAGATGCCACGCAACCTCGCCAGACCGGTAATCGTCTGGCAGGCAGTTACATCAACTTCCTGTTCTGTAACGGCGGCATCGTCATGCCCAGCTTCAACGACCCGATGGATGCCGAAGCGCTGCGTATTATTCAGTCACTCTGCCCGGAGCATCGAGTGGTGCAGGTGCCAGGACGTGAAATACTGCTCGGAGGCGGCAATATTCATTGCATTACCCAGCAACAGCCTCTTTAAAGGGGCTTTTATGCAAAAAAACATAAGTATTTCAGTAAAGGTGTTGACGTAAGGCCTCAAATTTAATTTAATACGCGCCTCGGTTAGCCCGGATAGCTCAGTCGGTAGAGCAGAGGATTGAAAATCCTCGTGTCGGTGGTTCGATTCCGCCTCCGGGCACCATTACTTTAAAGCCAAATCAACATGTTATGTAAATAACATACGGTTTGGCTTTTTTGTTTTTGGTGAATATTGACCCGCTATTGCGCTGAGATACGTTGGCTTACGTAACGCAACCTCCCCTCTGCTCCCCCATTTAGTAGAAGCACTAAACACCTCTACAGACACAAATTAGAGGTATGATCATGACTACATTAGGGAACCTGCGATCAAGTTCCTATAGCCCAGCGCCTCGACAAAGTCAGCGCTTTGAAAAAGCACCCGCACAAAAACAAAAAATCTTACAGCGCATGTGCTTCGGATTGTTTTATTCTCCTGGGTAGTCCATTTAGATAGTATGAGTAAACAAGTAAAAGTATACTCAAGGTCTTTAATGCATAATTGAGATTCCCAAATGCAAACTATTACAAAAGAGCGGCACCTTCTTCGAGTTAAAACTCTTTCGCTAGCAGTAGCTGGCTTAATTGGTGCGGCTTCTTCCAATGTATTTGCAGTTGGCTGTAATGTGAATTTGACCATAGGCCAGGATTACAACGCTACGTCGGATTGTGCCAGTAGCTATGCTGTCCGTATAAGGAATGCGGCTGCAGGCACACTCACGATTGACAGTGGCGTAACGCTGTCTTCGACTGGACTTAATGCGGCGCGTGATGTAGGTGCGGTTGTCTTGGGAACCCAGTTTCCCGCTACAGCCCCATCGTCTCTCCAAAGTTTGGTCAATAATGGCACGATCAGCGGTGGGTCTGCTGCCGGTATCAGTATGTGGGGTGACGGCTTCTCAACCACAGTGTCCAGTCTGACCAACAATGGTGCGATCACCGGTGTCCATGCCATTCATATGGTCAATACTGCTGATATAGGCACCCTTACCAATAATGTTGGGAGTTCGATAATTGGTGATGACCATGGTATTTTGAGTCAGACAGGCAGCATTGGTAGCCTCCTTAACTACGGCACCATCAGTGGTCAGGCTGCAAACGGTCTCTCCTTGGGATCAGCTGTTACTACCGTTGATAACTATGGATCGATTACGGGTAATGGGCATGGTATTGGTATGGATAATACCCTCACTACGCTAAATAACTACGGGACTATTTCGGGGAATCACGACACTGATATATTCAATAATGGTTCTCTGGGCACCTTAGTAAACAGTCAAAGTAATCTATCCTACAGAGGCAATCTGCCTTCTACTTACGTCACCTATTTCAGTGATGCTTCAACCTACGGAACCGTTGATTTCTCCAATATTACTGGCGGCACGACCCTCGACACTTATGGTGCGCGCATAGCAGATGGTGAGAATTGGGCTGCTGGTACGTTTACCAATGTAATTACCTCTGACTCGGCACTCACCATTACAAACTACGAGCCTATCAGTGGTATCAGCTATCAGCTCGTTAATGTAAATAATGATGGTAAGACCTGGAACTTGGTGATTAGCGGGGTTTCAACGTCCCGAGTGTATGATGCAGCTCAAGCCCTGCGTAATACCCCGGCAGGCGCGGCTGCCCAAGTGATCGATGCAGATCCAGCGTTACTGGCTTATTTCGCTGGTCTGACTACAGATCAACAGCTTTCTGAGGCAGCAAGCCAAACCCTGCCATTGTTGGTGGGCGCCACGCCTCAGGTTATCTTCAATGCTCTGGGTAATACCAACCGTATTATTCAGGATCGTCCGAGCGCCAATAGCGGTATGAACTCAGGTGATGAGATGCTAATGGATACCCATGCCTGGGCCAAGGTGTTTGGCTCTTTGCATGATCAAGACGATCGCAACCAGGTGGTGGGTTACGATGGACATTCCAAAGGGCTGGTATTCGGCTTTGATGGGGACCTGAATGACCGCACCACACTGGGTGTGGGGTTTGCTTACGGCAATACCAATGTCACGGGTAACACTAACCTTAACTCAGCCGAGATCGACAGCTACCAGATGGTGGGTTACGGCAGTTATGCTATTAATGATCGTACTGAAGTGAATTTTCAGGCTGATGTTGGCCTGAGTAAAACAGATGGCGAGCGTATTATGGTTATCCCTGTTGCAGGGCAGGCCAACTCGGATTACGACAGTGTCAGCGTCCATGTGGGGACCGGTATTGCCAAGAGCTTTGACCTCGGGCCTCGTACCCAAATTGCGCCCACTGCGCGAATCGATTACACCCGCGTGGACAGCGATAGCTATACCGAGACAGGCAGTGCGGCGGTGACTCCGTTCCTCAATCAGGTAAGCTCTGAGACTGCAGAGGCTCTGGAGGTTGGGCTGGGTGCCAAGTTGAGCCATCAGGTGGGCGATAAAACTCGCTTGGATGCAGAGCTGGGTGTTGCTTATGACACCATGAATGAGGCCGCTACCATTACCTCCAGCTTTGTCGGTGGTGGTGCCAGCTTCACCACGACAGGTATCAAGCCTGACCCCTGGATTAAGCGCTTAGGATTAGGCATTACCAGCACCTTGAATAATGGCGCTGAAATTACAGCGAGCTACGACATTGATTCTCGCCAGGATTTCACAGACCAATCGGTCAGTGTTAAGTTTAGAATGATGTTCTAAATTCACGTTATCAAGGAATATAAGAAAAGCACCTTAGGGTGCTTTTCTTATATTGTACCAGGTCAAGAACACAGCTGTTGCTGGGCTGAAAAACAACTATGCAAAACCCGCGACCTTAAAGCTGGGTCTATTTGCCGAATATACTCCTCGTTAATTTTTGCATAAATCGATACATCTAGTGGCGTTGACTCAATGTTGAGTTCTTATTGGCTGATGGGTGACCGATAATCCGAGTGCCTGTTTAAGTAAAATCTGCAATAGTAAAAATATCTCTGAATCACCTGAATAACCCTTTGGAACCGAAAACAGGTTCAGTTGTTTTTATCCAGTCATTAGCGCCAACCAGTTACCAAGCTCCCCTGTCGTAAACCAGCATAATTCTGCCGCTACAGTGATGACATCATCAACCTATCCATGCGACGCTCTGAACAATAGGCAAAGAATATCTCGCCGTTGAGGGTGTTGAATGAACAAGGTTATACACGGGGTCTGGCCCCTGCTGCTCGGTATTGTGCTCATTATGTTGGGCAATGGCATGCATTTTACCCTGATTGGCCTGCGCGGTGGTATCGAGGGCTTTTCGGCTGCCGAACTGGCAATTGTCACCTCAGGGTATTTTGTCGGCTTTTTGTCTGGCGCCCGTATTGCCCCAATCATGATCAAACGGGTAGGTCATGTACGCGTATTTGCGGCACTGGGAAGCTTTATGTCGGCTGGGCTTATCGCTTTTCCCTTGCTAACCGAACCCTGGGCCTGGACGCTGCTGCGAATTTTAATCGGCTTCTGCATGTCGGCCATCTACGTCACCGCCGAGAGTTGGCTGAACTATGCCGCTACTAACGAGACTCGCGGCAAGGTGTTATCGGCCTATATGATTGCACAGACCCTCGGAATAATCGGCGCACAGGGACTGCTGACACTGGGCGATGCAGCAACTTCAGTGCTATTCATTGGTGCTTCAATTCTTGTATCCATCTCCTTTGCGCCCATCCTTCTGACCGTCACCCCGGTCCCAGCCGTCGAAGTTGCGCGTCCGATGCGTTTGCGTGACCTATTCTCAGGCTCACCCCTCGGCACTGTAGGGATCTTTTTGCTAGGCAGCGTGTATGCAACCCAGGCAGGTATGGGTGCTGTATTTGGCACACAGATAGGTCTCACGTCAGGACAGATAGCCTTATTCGTTGCCATGCTGTTTGCCGGAGCATTGTTGCTGCAGTACCCCATTGGCTGGCTGTCAGACAGGATGGATCGACGCAAACTGATCTTCATTGCTGCTACGCTGGGTGCCACATCCTGTACGCTGGGCTGGCTTTCCGGTGGCGATTTCAGACTTTTACTGGCAGCCGCCTTCCTGGCGGGCGGGGTGACAACGCCTCTCTATGCCCTGTTCCTGGCTTACACTAACGATGCGCTTTCGGTCGAGGATATGCCAGCGGCCTCTGGGGGTCTGGTCTTTACCTTCGGACTGGGTGCCATAACAGGTCCACTGCTTACAGGCTGGGCAATGCAAGAGTTGGGGCCTTTTGCATTCTGGCCAGTGCTTGGCGCCACCTTCGCCGCCATCTCACTCTTTGCGCTCTACCGCATGACCCAGAGTGTCAGTGTGCCTATGGAAGCAACCGAAAGTTACTTAGGGGTTATTCCGACGGCATCGCCTGTAGCAGTTGAAGCGGCAGGTGTCTGGGCTGCGGAGCATGCTGAGGCTGAGGCTGAGACTGATAAATCTCTCTGACTAACTGGAGATACAACAAATCCGGCTTAATGCGGCTAAGGCTGACTACCGCAATATAATAATGATTTAGCTCAGCTTCATACAAGTGCCATTGCCCTATCTCGGACTTCAGGTCTTGGTATGCTGGTCATGATCAGAATAAAGCCCAGATACTGCGGGTGCTACACCCGGGCATACAACCCTTGAGTGGTGAGTGACTTGTCGCATTCATCCTTTTTCGATATGCAGAAATAAGTGCATGACGCTTAGACCCTTATTTTCGAGTATGGCTATTTGTGCGATGGCAACTCCAGGGTTCATGCCGGGCATTGTTCTTGATGTTCTGATCGACAAAGCGGTAATACTCTTCCTTGAAGTGAGCCCACAAGCCATGCCTGGGTTGGATACCGTATTTTGTCAGAATTTCTTCCACGCAGTCGATGCATAATCGGGATGCGTCATAGGAAAAATCGAGCCTGCCAGATTCCTCGTCGAAAGCAACGTTATCCAGACCATATAGTTGGTCGATTTCTACAATGGCGGCGTTCAGTTTTGTGCTATCTATCGGTTTCAAAAGCCCGAGATGACGCGTCACCAGGTTGACTTCTGAAACGCCTAAACGATGTTCATTGTGGCTCATTGTCTGTCTCCTTCTTTTCGACCTTCTTCCAGGCCGCGGCGATAGGCCGCTTCCGCATCCTGATGATTATGTTCTTCGTGACCGTGTCTGCCGTGGCCTTTGTGCATGAAAATATGCATCAGTGGGCACAACAGAATTATCAGAAAGGGGAAATACGGAAGTAGGTGGGCGCCGTGCTCCACAAAGAGAAAGTAGAGCGCTGCGCCAATCAGTGTGAGTGTTGCCAAGCCATGAAGGCTGGTCCAGTATCCATGTTTGCCTGTCATAGAGTTTCTCCTGTGCTGCCCGTCAGGCGGCGCTGTCATGTTGTTGTCTGATCATTTATCCACACTCAGTTTCACCCGCTTGAGAAGCAGGGAGTTGCCGATCACCGACAATGAGCTGGCCGTCATGGCAATTACGCCTATCATTGGGTGCAACAGACCTAGAGCGGCCAGCGGGATGGCAGCAGCGTTATAAGCACTGGCCCAGATCAGGTTCTGTACGATTTTGGCGAAGGTGGCACGAGACAGGTGCATCGCTTCGACCACGGCACTCAGTTCACCGCGTACCAGGGTGACATCGGCTGCTTCAATGGCGACATCTGCTCCGGCGCCGATGGCTATTCCTACATTGGCCTGTGTCAGGGCCGGTGCATCATTGATACCGTCGCCGACCATGGCGACTTTATTACCGTATTGTTCCTGCAGCCTGCGTATGGCATCCACCTTGCCCTCCGGCAACACACCTGCCTGAACTTCATCAATGCCCACTTCGCTGGCTACGGCACGAGCGGCACGTTCATTGTCGCCAGTGATCATCACCACATGCAGGCCCAGTGCGTGCATGCCACGAATCGCGGCTACTGAATCCGCCTTGATGGTGTCAGCGACGGCGAGCAGGCCTAGAGCCTGACCGTTCAGTGCCACAGTGACGACTGTGCGGCCCAGTGATTCGAGTCGGGACAGCTCTTCATCCAGAGCATCCAGTCCTTCGACGCCCTCCTCTTCAAGGAGGCGGCGGTTGCCTATCAGAACTGACTCACCGTCGACCTTTCCGGCAACGCCTCGTGCCCCAGTAGAACGGAAGTCTGTGACCTGCTCAGCTGCTATGCCCTGTTCTCGGGCACCGGCCACGATCGCTTGGGCGATCGGGTGCTCAGAGGCATTTTCTACACTGGCGGCAATCTGTAACAGTTGCGACACCTCAATACCGGGCGCTGCGTAGGTATCGGTCAGTCTGGGTTCGCCTCGGGTGATGGTGCCGGTCTTGTCCAGCACCATCACTTTGACATCCTTGAAGGTTTGAATCGCCTCACCGGAACGGATCAGGATACCGCGCTCTGCGCCGATCCCGGAGCCCACCATCAAGGCGGTCGGTGTGGCCAGACCCAGCGCGCAGGGGCAGGCGATAACCAGCACCGCAATCGCGGCGAGCAGCGCCAATACCAGTGAGCTGGCCTCTGGATTGACCCAAGGCAGGAATAGGGCACCCCATTCAAGTACTGGCCTCAGGCTGTCAGCGGCCAGAAGCCAGGCGAATAAGCTACCCAGCGATATCAGAATTACTACAGGGACAAAGCGACCCGTCATGCGGTCAGCGAACTCCTGAATCGGCACGCGTGACCCCTGTGCCTGATCGATCAATCGCACCACCTGGGACAGGAAGGTATCCTTGCCGATGCGGGTTGCCCGGACATGCAGGCGACCCTCCTTGTTGATCGTGGCACCGATCACTGTGTCTCCGGTGCTTTTGTAGACCGGAACAGATTCGCCAGTGGCGATCGATTCGTCCAGATGGCTTTCGCCGCTGACTACCTCGCCGTCGGTCGGTACCTTATCACCGGGTCGTAACACCATGATATCGCCGACCTGCAACTCGTCTATGGCGATATCGATCTCCTGTCCATCACGTTCGACACGGGCTGTTTTAGCACCCAGCGTTAACAAACTGCGGATCGCCTGAGAGGCACGCCCCTTGGCACGAGCCTCAAGGTAGCGACCGAGGAGATGGAAGGTCATGATGGTTGCGGCCATCTCCACGAAAGAGGTCATGGGGTAGATAAACCCGATCAGACCGATTATGTAGGGCGGCAGACTGCCCATCGAGATCAGCACATCCATATTGAACGTGCGGTTGGTCAGAGATCGCCATGAGGCTTTATGGGTGGCTGCACCGCCATACAGAAACACCACCGGGAATGCCAGCAACACAACGATCAGCAGATAGCCCGGCAGCGGTTGCCAAAACATGTGCGGTATCATCAGTAACATGATCAGTGTGGTGGGTATACCAGCAATCCACAGGCGCTTTTTGGCCGTGTCCAGATAGGCTTCGTCAATCTCTGTATCTGCCGGGCCCTGATCATCCAGTGCATCATTGCGTACGGCGGCGACATCATAGCCAGCCCCTTCAACAGCCAGGCGCAGTTGCTCACCATCCGGCCCACCCGGCTGAACAGTAACCTCCACCCGGTGGTTGGCGATATTGATATGGATATCGCCCACGCCATCAAGGCGAGTGAGTGTCTGGCGGACAATACCGGCACAGTGGTCACTGCCCATGCCGGGAACGGTCAGTTTGAATAGTGTGTTATGAACATCTGCTGACATGATCTGTCTCCCTTTGATGTCTGGCGTTGATATCGGGCCATCGCGGAGTTTCCGTCTGCGATGGCCTGCTGCCCGTGTTGTGACTGATCAGTGGTGAGCCGCGTGGTCTGTCTCATCACTGTTGGTCGCTGGCGACTCTATCAAGGTCTGACGCTGTTCATCCGTCAACAGATCCTGAATGGCGTTATTCAGTTTGATGCGTGCAACCAGCATTTCACCATGCATCTCGGCAATTTGACTGTGCAGTGCCTTGATTTCATCAGGGTTCGGGCGATCTGATGACATTTTTGCCATCAGATCTTCGCGCAGATTCATCAGATGGCCCATTTGTTCGAATTGAGTCGGACGGTGGGCGTGTCTGAGCTCGCGAACTTCCAGCCGTTGCTCCTGGGTCAGTTGCGCATGCATGCCAGTTCCCATCATGCCCATGCCGCCTTCCATCATTGGGCAGGAGCCCATCATTCCACCTCCCATGCCAGACATCATGCCGCCTTGCATGCCGCCACTCATCATGCCCATGCCACCTTTACTCATGGGTGAGTTTGTTTCTGACTTTGCCTCTGACTGTCCACCGCGCATGTTATCCATCATGCCAGAACCCACACCTTGGGCGATGACCTGACTGGAAACGGCGGTTAACAACAGTATGGATAAACCCTGTAACAGACTGTTTTTTGAAATAATCATGGCTATTCTCCTGGCAGGCAAAGCCTGCACCTAATGCACTAAAAAAGATCTGGATTGCTTTTACATCAACGGCTATCGCTGCGCGCGATCACTCATAAGCGCAGGCGTTGCGTCAGTAAAAATAGAGGTGCAGTAGAGGAGAGCTGGTAGGTGACAGTATGGATACTGGTTATCTGATAGTTTGCTAAAGCGAATAAGTCAGACAGCTGTATCAGGAAAAAATCAGGTTTCAGATCGGGCTTGGCTTGTCTTGATTGGGCCATCACCTCCTGAGAGGTGTTTTCATGATGGCATTGATGGTCTTTGTGGGGCTGTTCAACAGCAGACCACTGATGCTCCACGCTGGATGTTGCAGCATGTGCATTGGCGGTCGTGCAAATATAAAGGATGGAAAAAGCGATCAGAAACAATACAACTCCTGCGGCCAGTAAGGCCGGTTGGAAGGGTTGTTTGCTACTGATCGCACGTGCATGCATGAGTTGTGGCTCTTCAGTTGATCATGGATACAGCTTAGTCTATTTAGATCATTTTGGCACTGATTTGTACCAACGGGAAACCATTGCTTGAGTTTCTTCATCATTGTCAGGCGCTGCCACTCTGCATCACGTAGAGTATCAGACTAAGCTTCGTATTTGATGCTTGTCATCATCCCTGCTGCCATGTGATACAGGTGATGGCAATGGAATACCCACTCCCCCGGATTTATAGCATCAAAGGCTATAGTGATCTGCCCCCTTGCAGGTACGAGTACCGTGTCACGCATAGCGCCAGAAATCCGTTTGCCATTAATAGCTACGACCTGAAAATGATGACCATGTAAATGCATTGGATGTGCCATACTGGTCTGATCGGTGATGGTGATTTCCACACGCTCCCCCTGTCGAACCCACATTGGCTGATGATCGCCATGTGCTTTCCCATTCAACAACCATCCATAGCCAGCAGTTTCTGTAATAGTTACATGGTGTTTTCTATCTACTGGGCGCTGCGATAAAGGAGTCACTGCACGCAGTGCCTGTTCGAGATTGAGCCCTATTGCAGGCACCTGCTGGGATGCCAGATTAGAGACTTTAGTAATCGTTGCAGCCGGTGTGGCTAGCAAAATCCCGGTGCGTTCACGCTCGCCTTCACGTATCGCAAAGATCGGCCAGACCCCTTCTTCACCTGCTGGCAGGTCGACTAAAATATCCAGTCTCTGGCCCATTGCAAATTCAAACTTACTCGCTCTCATCGGTTCAACAGGCATACCATCAACCGCAATCAACTGACCTTGCAGACGATCAAGATCTATCCAGAAGGCCGTTGCAGTGGCTCCATTAATCAAACGTAAGCGAACACGTCCGCCACGCTCAACTCTATGAACTTCAGGATCATTCAATGTCCGATCATTGGCCAGGAAGGCGTCATACTCTACATCATGTAAATGTGCCATAGGCATGGCCGCTTGATCCTGAGTAGAGCCATGTTGCATATTACCATGACCTGCATGAAGATCTGCAGACGATGAACCATGCCCACCCTCTGACTGTAAAGCAGACAAAATTTCCATGGGATCACGAAAGGTAAAGTCATGGAACAGAACAACCACTTCCTGAACATCATCCGCAGCCTCAAGCGGATCACGAACAATCAATGGAGCCGCCATCAACATCTGCTCTTGCAAACCGTGATGCGAGTGCATCCAGTTAGTGCCGGGTTTATCGAGGAGAAAGTCATACTCATGATGGCCGCCAGCGGGAATTGGCAGTTGTGTGAGTCCCGGCACGCCATCCTGTTCCCAGGGTGGAGTCAGACCATGCCAGTGTAACAGCGTAGACTCATCAAGCTGATTCTCCACTCGTACACGAAAGCGCTTACCTGCCTCCAGCATCAAACCCGGTGTACCGTCTGGTTGAGTCAAGCCAAACACACGAGCAGATTTGCCATTGACCTCAATCACGCGCGTGCCGACTCTGATAATTTGTGTATCCTGCTGCATTTCAGTGGCAGCAAAAACAGAACCCTTTCCTGTTAAAAGTGTTGGCATGGCAGTGAGTGCACCCGCTGCAGCGGTAGTTGCCAGAAACTGGCGACGTGTTATTAAACGCATCTTAAAAACTCCATTGATTAGGCTTGTTGTATTTGCTGACTTCTGCACCTCCGTCACTGAAGGATAGAAACCTATACTTCAGGCATACACACAGACTAAACTGACTATCCAGACAAGAGGATGACGCTGAAATTACAACTTTGTAATCTTTCCTTAACTGCTTGCGTGTTTTACGCTGGCCCCTGAGAATACAAGGCATGCGTATACTGATCGTTGAAGACGAACCCAAAACCGGTGACTACCTTCTGCAAGGCATGACCGAAGCGGGCTTTATCACAGATCTTGCCCGAAATGGACCCGATGGCCTGCACATGGCACTGGAGGGGGAATATGACTTGGTAATACTGGATGTCATGCTGCCCGGCATGAACGGCTGGAAAGTGCTGGAAACAATACGTCGATCTGGTCACGACATGCCGGTTCTTTTCCTGACCGCACGTGATCAGGTGGAGGATCGCGTGCAAGGGCTGGAGCTGGGTGCTGATGACTATCTGATCAAGCCCTTTGCTTTCTCTGAGTTGCTCGCTCGTATACGGGCATTGTCTCGGCGCAGCAAAGCTCCTGTGGTCGAGATATTGAAAGCAGGAGATCTTGAAATGGACTTGCTGCGTCGTCGCGTTCATCGTGCCGGACAACGCATTGCTCTCACGCCAAAAGAGTTCGCTCTGCTTGAACTGCTGCTGCGTCGGCAGGAGGAGATTCTGCCACGATCACTGATAGCCTCACTGGTCTGGGATATGAACTTCGATAGTGACACAAATGTCGTTGAGGTCGCTGTGCGTCGCCTGCGCGCCAAGGTGGATGACCCTTATTCCCCCAGACTGATCCGCAATGTACGTGGCATGGGTTATGTACTGGAAGACCCTGACGCGAATCAATAGCATGATAAAACCGATATCTCTCACTGTTCGCTTGGTATTACTCTTTACCACAGCCGCTACTCTGGTATTGCTGCTGTTGGGCTGGCTGCTGTCACTGGCCATTGATCGGCATTTTATCGAGCAGGACACGACCGAGTTAAATAGCCGTCTGGAGTTTATCAAACAACAGCTGGCAACCGCTCAAACCCCAGATGCGCTGGATCACCTGCTGACTCAGCTAAACACACTGCAGACGTATCATGTGATGGTCTCAGCCAGCCATTCAACCTCGCAGACAGACACACTCCATAGAACCACAGGGCCCGAGCTGACAACCTGGCAGCAAGATGGGCGCAGTTTCAGACGACTCAGTGGCACATTCCCAACCGCACTGCCGGATAGCCACATCACTCTCACCATCGATCTGAACATCACTCACCATAAGGAGTTTCTGATATATTTCAATCGTCTAGTATGGGGCTTCGTCGTTTTCTTTTTCCTGATAATGACTGTCCTGGCATGGTTTGCCGCCCGACAGGGGCTCGCACCACTGCGTAAAGTGACCACACTGGCAACCAAGGTATCTGCGGTCAGACTGGATAAGCGTCTGCCACTGGCTCAAGTGCCGGTAGAACTGTTACCACTGACGCAGTCGCTCAATGCGATGCTTGAGAGACTGGAAAACTCCTTTCAGCGTTTGTCTCATTTTTCATCAGATATTGCACATGAGCTGCGCACACCGGTGAACAATCTGATGATACAGACCGAGGTTGCCCTGTCTCGCGCACGCACACAGGAAGAGTATCGCGACCTGCTAGGCTCCAATCTGGAGGAATATGAGAAACTCGCGCGCATGATTTCAGATATGCTATTTATTGCCAAAGCGGATAATGGTCTGATCATTCCCTTGCGCGAGAAAATCAACCTTTCAACTGAAGTCAGGCGCATAGTTGAATTTTTCGAACCCCTGGCGGCAGAGTCATCCGTAGAGATTAGCGTTGAAGGCGACGCAGAAGTACCAGGAGATCGGGTCATGCTGACTCGTGCACTTTCCAACCTCTTATCCAATGCCATACGCCATGCAACACCCAACTCTGACATTAAGCTGATTATAACTACCCACAAAGATAGAGTTCGGGTTGCTGTCGAGAACCAGGGTGAAGAGATACCCGAAGAACACCTTCCCTATCTTTTTAACCGCTTTTATCGTGCCAATCCAACCCGAGATACTACAACAGAGCATTCAGGTCTGGGGCTAGCCATCACTCGTGCTATAGTCACTGCACATGGTGGCCAGATAAGAGTGACCTCGACAAACGGTATTACGTGCTTTTTAATTGAACTGTCTGCCTGACATTGCTGATCAGCCACAACACTGGCATTACTGTGCTTGATTTTGCCGTAAAACCGGGAAGGCTATTATTTAGCGTATCGAGACAGTAGGTGTGCTGGTCATGTGCGATACTCCATAGCCAGCTCCGGATAGCCTGTATGCTCATCAACCTGCTCATCCATGACAACAAACCCCTGCTTTTCATAGAACGAAATGCTTGAGCGGTTAGCCTTGTATACCGTTAAACGCAGGGTCTGTCGCTTGCACTTGGCATCGTTCAATAAAGCCGTGCCTATGCCCTTACCCTGATACTCAGGTGACACAAAAATGGCCGCCAGAGTGTCATTGAACAAGCTATAAAACCCGGCGATGTCGGATGCATTCTCAAACACCCGGGTCTCTGATGCGGGAAGGTAGAGATTACGCATATCCTCCAATTTCGACTCCCAGAACGCTGGCTCCACAAAAGAGTGCGCCTGAACCGACGCGGACAGCCAGATTTGCAGAACCTGGTCTACATCTTCAGGACGGTAATTACGTAGCATTCAGCACACCTTTTTCTATATGCTTTTGGACATGCCATAGTCTCGCTCAACCTTTGCAATTCTGGTTGTAAAACTGGCATACCATTTCTCACGCCCCAGCTTCTGGGCTATTAAATGTTCAGCATGGTTTTTCCACAGCCGTATAGCCTCCATATCGGCCCAATAGGAAACAGTTATGCCGACACCTTCACGTGCTGACTCAACACCGAGAAAGCCTGGCTGCTCAGTTGCCAAGGCCAGCATTTTCTCCGCCATGGCAGCGTAGCCGCTATCCTCTTCGGTACGCAGCGAGGTGAAAATTACTGCGTAATAGGGTGGTTTGGGTGTGTCAGCGATACTGGACATGCATTTTACTCTGAGTTGGGATAAGTATTTTGTCAGGTTGATAGTTTAGAACAGCATCGCCATACAGCAATCTGCCTACTAAACTAATCTCATCCACCTTATTTATACACAAGGAGAAACGCTATGAAAGGCAAATGTCTAAGCGGTTCAATCGAGGTACTTGCGCCGGATCATCAGGAAGCTGGGCTATGTCACTGTTCCATGTGCCGGCGCTGGTCGGGTGGGCCGATGTAAATAATGACACCCATAAAATGACCGGGCAGGAGGTTTTTGAGCAATTTGCACCGCCTTCATGAGCTGGTGCAAGGCAAACTAGCCAACTTTCCCTGTTACAAATCCGACAAAACACCACACAGGTGTCATTCGATACATCCTTTTCTTTATCGGATTTGCAACACAACTCATATCTTTCAATTATTTAGATGACACTCATCCGACTGGCACAGGGTTTGCCATGTAACAGGTATAGCGTCAGCGCTGTTTGTGCGTTGGCAATCTGTATTCTGGAGGTCGGAAATGGTCACTTTAACACCTGCTGCACAACTCGCGATCAGTCGCTTCATTGAAAATGCCGGTACGCCTGTAGCCGGGCTGCGGGTTTCAGTATCCGACGGTGGCTGTTCTGGCTACAAGTACGGTCTGCAACTGGAAACCACAGTCTCGGAGCAGGATACCAGCCTGTCCTTTGGAGAAGTGTGTCTGCTGATCGATCCCGAGTCCCTGCCACTGCTACAGGGCTGCGTGGTCGATTTCGTTGAATCGCTGGATGAAAGCGGCTTCAAGTTCGAAAACCCGAATGCCAAGGCCGCCTGTAATTGCGGTAAATCCTTTGCTGCCTGAGAGGTCATGTCATGTGGAACTATTCTGAGAAAGTACAGGAACATTTTTTCAACCCCCGCAATGCCGGTGAGCTCGAAGGTGCGAATGGCATCGGGGATGTTGGCTCGCTGTCCTGTGGCGATGCCTTACGTCTGATGATCAATGTCGATCCGGAAACTGAAGTGATTCTGGATGCACGTTTTCAGACCTTTGGCTGCGGTTCAGCCATCGCCTCTTCGTCAGCCTTGACCGAGATTATTAAAGGCAAAACGCTTGATGAAGCGTTACAGGTAAGCAATCAGGAGATTGCCGACTTCCTCGACGGCCTGCCGCCGGAGAAGATGCACTGCTCGGTGATGGGACGTGAAGCACTACAGGCGGCTGTCGCCAACTACCGCGGTGAAGTCTGGAGTGATGACCATGAAGAGGGCGCGCTGATCTGTAAGTGCTTTGCCGTGGATGCGGTGCTGATCGAAGAAACCATCCGTGCCAACAATCTGACCACGGTGCAGGATGTCAGCTTTTATACCAAGGCGGGCGGTGGCTGCTCGGCGTGCCATGAAGGCATAGAAGAGATTCTTAACAAGGTGCTGGCAGAAACTGGCCAGTCGTTCCAGGCCGATGTTGCCAGGGTGCAAGCTGATGCCGAGAAGGCTCTGACGCAAATCGACATGCCATCCGTTAGCGCACCTCAGGCTACCGATGCCGCTGCCAGTGGTCTGAGTACGCTGCAGCGCATTCGCAAGATTGAAGCGGTGATTGAGGCGGTCCGGCCACAACTTCAACGTGACAAGGGTGACATAGAACTCATCGATGTGGTCGGCAAAACCGTCTATGTCCGTCTGACAGGCGCCTGTACCGGCTGCCAGTTGGCCAGCGTCACCTTGAGTGGCATTCAGCAACAATTGATCGAATCCTTGGGTGAGTTTATCCAGTTATTGCCGGTCAGCAAGTCACCCGTTACTGCAGGAGCCTGAACCATGGAGACTATTTATCTGGATAATAATGCCACCACGCAGGTGGACCCGCAGGTAGTCGAGGCGATGCTGCCTTACTTTACCGAACAGTTTGGTAACCCATCATCCTTACATCAGTACGGCAACCGTGTCGGCCTGGCGCTGAAGCAAGCGCGTCAGCAGATTCAGACGCTGATAGGTGCTGAGCATGATACCGAAATCGTGTTCACCTCCTGTGGTACTGAAAGTGATTCCACGGCTATCTTGTCGGCGCTGAAAGCTCAGCCGGAACGCCGGGAGATTATCACCAGCGTTGTGGAGCACCCTGCCGTTTTGTCGTTGTGTGAATACCTGGAAAAAGATGGCTACACCGTGCACTACCTGGAGGTAGACGGCCAGGGTCGTCTGGATCTGCAACACTATCAGTCACTCCTGAGTGACCAGACCGCCATTGTCAGCATTATGTGGGCTAACAATGAGACAGGGACCTTTTTTCCGGTACTGGAAATGGCCGAAATGGCTTACCTGGCTGGGGTAATGTTTCATACCGATGCGGTACAGGCCGTTGGCAAGGTGCCGATTGATCTGAAAAACAGCAAGATCGACATGCTGTCGCTATCCGGGCATAAACTCCATGCACCCAAAGGTATCGGCGTACTTTACCTGCGTCGCGGTACACGCTTTCGGCCGTTACTGCGCGGGGGCCATCAGGAGCGCGGGCGTCGTGCTGGTACAGAAAACTCGGCCTCTATCGTGGCGCTGGGTAAGGCTGCTGAGCTGGCGCTGCAATCGATAACCCATGAAAATACCCTGGTGAAAGCCCTGCGTGATCGCCTGGAGCAAGGCATCCTGTCACAGGTCGAACACGCCTTTGTTACCGGCGATCCGGACAACCGTCTTCCCAACACCTGTAATATCGCCTTCGAATACATTGAAGGGGAATCGATCCTGTTGCTGCTGAATAAATACGGTATTGCTGCGTCCAGTGGTTCGGCCTGTACCTCAGGTTCTCTGGAACCCTCGCATGTGATGCGTGCCATGGGGCTGCCCTATACCGCGGCCCACGGCACGGTGCGCTTCTCACTATCACGCTACACCACCGAGGCGGAGATAGACCGTGTGATCGAGGTTATGCCGGGCATTATCACCCAACTGCGCAGCCTGTCTCCTTACTGGAAAAATAATGCGCCGGTTCAGGAAGCCTTTGATCCGGCCTATGCCTGAGGTTGTCTTATGTCTGATATCGGCCTGGATATAGTCATTGATGACACCACCCTGCGTGATGGCGAACAAACTGCCGGGGTGGCTTTTTCACGCGACGAAAAACTGCAGATAGCGCAACAACTGGATGCGCTGGGCGTGCCTGAACTGGAAGTCGGCATTCCCCCCATGGGGGAAACCGAGCGGGATGATATCCGTGCACTGGCCGATCTGCAGCTGTCTGCTCAGTTAATCGCCTGGTGCCGTATGCGTGCGGATGACCTGCAAGCCTGTCAGGGTTTACCGGTGCAACTGCTGGATCTCTCTGTCGCCGTATCTGACCTACACATCCACAAGAAACTGGGTAAATCACGTGCCTGGGTGCTACAGCAGATCAAGCAACTGGTTCCGACTGCTGTTGATCAGGGTTTTGCAGTGATTGTCGGTTGTGAAGATGCATCCCGCGCTGACCCGGAATTTTTGCTGCAGGTCGCTGAGGTTGCCCAATTAAGTGGTGCGCTGCGCCTGCGCTTTGCCGATACGCTGGGCATCATGGAGCCTTTCGGTGTTTTTTCGATCATCAGCCGTTTGGCGGCCGCCACCGATCTGCAACTGGAGATGCACGCCCATGATGATCTGGGGCTGGCAACCGCCAACAGTCTGGCTGCAGCCAAAGCCGGTGCCAGCCATATCAATACCACGGTCAACGGTCTTGGCGAACGCGCCGGTAATGCCGCACTGGAAGAAGTGGTACTGGGGCTGAGCCAACTCTACGGCCTGTCGACGGGTATCGACCTGCAAGCTTTTCCAGCGCTATCGACACTGGTCGCCGAGGCTTCGGGCCGACCAGTCAGTTGGCAAAAAAGTCTGGTGGGTGCGGGTGTGTTTACCCATGAAGCCGGTATTCATGTCGATGGCCTGCTCAAAGACCCATTGATCTACCAGGGCATCGACCCGGCGCTGCTGGGGCGTCAACACGAACTGGTATTGGGCAAACATTCCGGCAGTAAGGCTGTACAGGCACGCTATACACGCCTCGGGTTGTCAATCAATACCGCTCAGGCCCAGCAGTTATTGGCGGTGATTCGTGAGCAGATGCTGCGAAGCAAGCAGCCACTGACCGATAGCCAGCTGGTGGCTTTGCATCAGCAGCTGATTGTTGGTGCAAACCCTTCCCCTAATCTGGCCGAACCGACACCCGTCATTTGTTGATACGAGGTAACCATCATGAACACTGCAAGCCGATTCACTAGTACAGCCGAATTGGAAGAGCAAATGCAGGAGCTGGAAAGTGCCGAAGATTTCCTGGAATTCTTTGCCATAGACTTTGTGCCATCAGTGGTACAGGTCAACCGCTTGCATATATTGCAACGCTTTCATAACCACATCCATGCTGGTAAAGCGGCGCTACCGGCTCAGCCAGACGCCCTGTTCAACGCCTATCGGCAACTGCTGGAGCAGGCCTATCAGAGCTTTATCAACTCCAGCGCCCAGCAGGAGAAGGTACTCAAGGTGTTCAATCGAGCTGAGCCGGGTAAAGGCTTTGTATCCCTAAGTGCCATTCAGCCAGTCGCGGGAGGGCCAGAATGATCCCCGTTTATAGCTATGGTGACGAAGTCCGGGTCATACGCAACCTGCGCAATGACGGCAGTTTCCCGGGCGTGGACAAAGGCCAGTTACTGGTGCGTCGCGGAGAAACCGGTCATGTGCGTAATCTGGGTACCTTTCTACAGGATCAGATTATCTATACCGTGCACTTTATTCAGGCCGATATCCAGGTAGGTTGTCGCGAAGAAGAACTGATTCCCGCCAGTGCATCCTGGATCAATAGCCGCTTTGAAAACCGCGACAGGGTTGTGGCCGCTCAAGCCTTATCTTTGCGAGGTGAGGTGATCGTGCCGCTCGACACGCCCGGTGAAGTGTTCAAGGTCATACGCCATGAGGACGCGGTTCACTACCATGTGCAGTTTCCCGGCCATCTGTTGATCGTACCGGAAAGCGCACTAGACAGTTTAGATCCGGAGGAGGCACTGAGCCATGCATCCTGAGACACCTGAAGTACTGGCCTACCTGGAGTTAAAAATTGCCGAGTCTCAGTTCACCAGTACGCCCGATCAACTTGCAGCCGATAAGCGTGCCCAGGTTGAGCTGCTGGCAAAGCGTCAGTTTCTGCTGGAACAAAAAATTCTGGCCAGTCAGGAAGCTCAGCAAGTGTACCTGCCTGATGCAACGCTTGATGAAGCCTTTGCACGTATTCAAAACCGCTATGAAACCCCTGAGCTGTTTGCCCAGGCTCTGTCTAATTCGGACCTGACACCTGCTGGTTTCAAAGCGGCGCTGAGCCAGGAGATGCGTATCGATGCCGTGTTGGAAAGCATCTCGGCTCAGATTGAACCAGTCACCAGGGATGCGGCTGAGATCTACTACTATAACCACCTGGAACGTTTTCAGCTTCCCGAAAGGCGTCAGGCCAGTCATTTGTTGATTACCCTTGATGACGACAAGCCGGAAGCTGATCAGCGAGTTTACCGTAAACTCTGCGGGCTGCAGGAGAAAATCCAGCAAAAACCGGCACGCTTCGACAAGCTGGTGCTTCGCTATTCGGAGTGTCCCACGGCGATGAATGCAGGCAACCTGGGGCTGATCACACCGGGTATTCTCTATGAAGCCCTGGATAAAGCACTATTTACTATGCAACCGGGTGAAGTCAGTACGCCGTTGCGCTCCCCCATGGGCTACCACTTGTTGCGCTGTGATGCCTTGCACCCGGCAACCCGGCAATCCTTTGCTGAGGTTTCAGCACGTATTATTGAACTGCTGACCGAGCGCCAGAAAAGCAGGCTGCAGAAAGAATGGATATTAAGTTTGTAACCTTTTCAAATCGATAGAATAGCCATGTCTCTGATTGTGCCGGTTTTCAAGGCGCCCTTCGTAACGAGTAATACCAGTAGAACCTATTGCAACAATCGAGCCCTACCTATAGTATATATAGGTATATTATTTATAGGTAAACGCATAGGCAGCAGTATCCACGAACATTAAGGCAAGGAGGTTTTTTGAGCGCTAAGATACTAACGCTGCCCCTCCAGAAGGACCAAGCCCAAGATATTTTGCGACAAGTGGCAGAAGATAGCAGTCGCATCATATTTACTAACCATGCTGAAGATCGGATGTATGAAAGAGAGATCACTCGTACTGATATTATCAGGGTGCTTAGAACTGGTTCGATCAAGGAAGGACCCAGCCAAGCAGCAAAGGGAAATTGGGAAATGAAAGTGGAGGGAAAATCAGCTGGCACTTGGGTTACTGTTGCCATTGCAATTGATTACAAAGAGCTAAGAGAAGACAGCTGTTATACTGTTGTCATAACGACTTTCTAACAAAAAACAAACAAATAACGAAACTAATTAAAAGTTGATTTATCCAAAATGGAGATGAGGCATGTATCACTACAGAAGTTGTGGCCTGCCCAATGTGTATTTGAAAAATGGATATACCGAACACACAACTGATTATGGGGTAGGCGTGTCAATAGACAACGTTGAGGGTCTGCATAAGGCAATTGCTTTAGCAATCATTGAATCCCCTACCAAGATGACGGGTGCTGAGTTTCGGTTTTTACGAAAAGAACTGAATTTCTCACAGAAACGTCTTGGAGATGCTATGGGTGTAGAGGATCAGACCGTGGCTGGTTGGGAGAAGAAGCACCCTACATCAATGGCAGGTAGATTGCTTCGTATTCTAGCAAAAGGCCACTATGAAAATGACAAAATTAAAGAGTTGTTAGAGAAATTAGCAGATCTTGACTCAAAAGAGAGCCATGAAAACTTGTGCTTTGAGGAGTCTTCAGAAGGTTGGCATAATGCCGCTTAGCAACTAATGGAGAACCCCTCTTCTTTTGCTATCAATTTTCTAGTCTGATGTGGCTACACCAAGAAAGAGACCTCGGCTTAGTCCGAGGTTTTTTATACCTGAAATTTTCGTCGTGATAATAACCAAACCGTCAATCTTCCTCTTCGGTCTGACGTCGTGGCACCTGTGTAGGATCAGCGGTAATCGGACGATAAATTTCCACCCGATCATACTCAGCCAGAGGTTGATCCGGCTTGACCAGTTTACCAAACACTCCGATTTTCTGACTCGACAGGTCGATATCGGGAAAGCGCTCCAATAGACCGGACGCTTCGATAGCAGCGGCGGCAGTGGTACCGACAACCACATCAAGATTGACCCAACTCTGTTCACCGCTGACACTGCTATAAGCAACACTGACTTGCATCTTTGACTCCTGGCTTGATTAACTGGATGACTGACTCACCGGTTCGGGCAGACTCACCGGCCGGCGTTTGCGCTGCTCAACCCGCCGATCTATCCAGCGTTTCGCCACCAGCAGAAAACCCACTGCAATAAAGCCGCCTGGTGGCAACACCATAATCAGGAAGCCGCGATAATCCGGGATAACGGTTATCTCAAGAAAGGCGAAAGGGGCGCCCAATAGTAAATGCGCATTGGCAAACAACGTGCCGCTGCCAATCACTTCACGCACGCCACCGATGATCACCAATGCCCAGGTTAAGCCAATTCCCATCATCAGCGAGTCGACGATGGAGTCCCACAGGGTATTTTTAGAGGCAAAGGCTTCGGCACGTCCGAGAATGGCGCAGTTAACTACGATCAAGGCAATAAACAACCCCAGCACCTTGTAGAGCTCATAAGCGAAGGCATTGATCAGCATATCCGTTAAGGTAACCAGGGTCGCAATAATGACAATATACACAGGTATACGGATAGCCGGACTGATGAAATGCCGTAGTGTGGAGATAATCATGTTGGCGCCCAGCAACACAAACAGAGTCGCCAGGCCCATCCCCAAGCCATTGGTGGCTGTACTGGTCACCGCCATTACCGGACAGAGCGCCAGCATCTGAGCAAACACCATATTATTGCTCCAGAGGCCATCCTGAGCTAAACGTCGATAGTCAGTCATGCTCTTCAACTCCTTGCTGCGCAGTGACCGAACCGACAGCGTCCGGCAGCCTGACCGGATACAACAGTGTCGGCTGCTCAGCTTCAAAAAACAGCAATGCGCGTTTGATTTCCGCCACGATAGCCCGCGGAGTGATCGTGGCACCGGTAAACTGATCAAACTCTCCGCCATCCTTTTTCACCGCCCAACCTGTCGGCAGCGGGTTATGCAGCGACTTGCCAGTAAAGTAGGTAATCCAGGGGTCTCGCGCCACCTCAATCTTGTCACCCAGTCCGGGGGTTTCCTGATGTACCAGCACCCTGACGCCAGACAGTTCGCCATTGGCTTTGATCGCCACCAGCATCTCAATTTTGCCGGCATAGCCGCTGGCCTGCATGGGAAACACCACCGCACTGATGTCACCCGCCAGGCTGGCCTGATAGTAGGTCAGACTCCCCCAGGGTGCTTCGATCTGACCGGCATGATCCAGCAGATCATTGTCATACAGATGATCCGGTAACACCTGGGAAAAACTCTGGCGCATATCGTCGGCCAGCGCCTGTTGAATCGGTTCTCGCGTTAATTGATAGGCCAGGGCCAGCAGTGCACAGGTCACCATCACCACCACGCCCAGCAACAGCGACTGATAATCCAGACGCTCACGCATTACCGCCAGGTTCATAAGCGCTCTCCTGTTTTCATTTTCTGCACAGGTAGCGGTTGCCCCTTGCCAGAGCGACCATAAATACGCGGGCGTACATAACGATCAATCACCGGGACAGCACTGTTCATCAGCATTACAGCGAAGGCGATACCTTCAGGATAATTACCGAAGGTGCGAATCAGATAAGCCAACACCCCACAACCCAGACCAAAAATAAACCGGCCACTGGCGGTTGCCGGGGCGGTTACGGGATCTGTGACGATAAACCAGGCGGCCAGCATGGCTCCGCCAGTCAACAAGTGAAACAGGGCGCCAGGATAAGCCTCTGGATACATACGGTTTAATAGCAGCGCAGGCACCACCAGACCCAAAATCAACCCTACCGGTGCTTGCCAGGTAATCACGCCTCGCCATAACAGGAACAGTCCACCCAGCAGCAACAGCAGGGCGCTGCTTTCACCCAGACTGCCCGCATGCAGTCCAGTCAAGGTATCCAGCCAGGTGTAATCCTGCCCTTTAAGTATCTCAGACAGTGGCTCGTCAATGGCCAGACGGTTCTTGACGCCATCCAACAGGGTCGCCCCACTATAGCTGTCTAGCAGACTTTGCTGGCCAAAGCTGTGCTGCAAACTGGCACTGAACGCCGGGCGTTGCTGCAGTTGCTGATCCGCGGCCACCCACTGGGTCATCTCGACTGGAAAGGCAATTAACAACATCACCCGTGCCGCCATGGCGGGGTTAAACACATTCTGCCCCAACCCACCAAAGATCTGCTTGATCATAGCGACGGCAAGAAAGGTGCCGGTAACCGCAATCCACCAGGGCGCCCAGGGGGGTAAGCACAGCGCCAATAACCAACTGGTTACCAAGGCCGAGCCATCAAAAAGGTGTGTTTTCACCGGTTTATTGAACAACCGCAGAAACACAGCTTCCCACACCAGCGCACTGCTCAGGCAGATTAACCAAAGTGAAAAGGCAGGCCAACCATACAGCCAGAATCCATACAGGGTCGCCGGTGTCAGTGCCAGTAACACCTGGTACATCATCACTGGCAAGCGCGCCTCGCTGTGCGCATGGGGTCCGTGAATCGGTTGTTTCATGCCGAGGCCTCCTGTTTTAGCGCGTCTTGCTCGGCTTGTTGCGCTTTTTTTGCAGCGGCAGCGGCACGCCGCGCCGCCATCAGCGCTTCGCGATCCCGTGCTTCTCGCTCCATGCGCTGTTCACGCCGCTGTGCCAGTATTTTGGTGGCTTCCATCTTCTGTCGGGCTTTGTCCTGCAACACCAACTCGCCCTTGGCATAGTTGAACAAATGCGTCAGCGGGATAGATGAAGGACAGATATAACTACAGGCCCCACAGCCCACACAGTCACTCAAGCCCAGTTTGCTGGCACCCTTCAGATCACCTGAGCGTATATTGGCGGCCATTTCCAACGGCATCAGTCCCATGGGGCAAGCACGCACACAACGACTACAACGCACACAGGGGCTGCTCTGCTTATGACTGATTTCCTGTTCGGTAAGCGCGAGGATACCACTGCTGCCTTTGATGATCGGCACATGCAGATCCGGTAACTCTATTCCCATCATCGGCCCCCCCATCAACAGGCGTGCGGGCTTCGTATCGAATCCGCTGGCTCGATTAAGAAACTCACTGGCCAGAGTGCCCAGAGGCACCTCCCAGTTGCCCGGATGGGTCACCGCACCACCGCTGAGGGTGACAATCCGCGAGATAAGGGGTTGATCCTGATAGATGGCCATCGCCACGGCATAGGCTGTCGCCACATTGTGCACCAGAATACCGCTATCAGCGGCTCGACTGTGTGCCGGTATTTCCACGCCGGTCAGTTGCTGGATCAGCTGTTTCTCCGAGCCCATAGGGTAGCCACTGGGTACCGCTTTAACAGTGATCCCCGTACCCCATGAGGCTTCGGCCATAATCGCCAGGGCTTCCGGCTTATTGTCCTCAATGCCCAGAATCGCCCGCTTGGCTTGTACTGCATGGCAGATAAGCTGTGCTCCCCGCAAAATATCCACGGCGTATTCGCGCATCAGCCGATCATCACAACTCAGATAGGGCTCACATTCACCGCCGTTCAGAATCAGCGTATCCACCCCTGACTTTAAACTTAGATTCAACTTTACCGCAGCGGGAAAGGTGGCACCGCCCAAACCAACGATGCCAGCGGCACCAATGCGTTCGCAAACTGCCTCCGGAGACAAGCTGAAAGGGTCCGCTACCGGATCCCGACTAATCCACTGATCACGGCCATCAGACTCCAGTGTGACGACCAATACCGGCAAGCCGGAGGGGTGAGGTGCGGTATGCTCGGCAATGGCCGCTACCCGCCCGGAAGTGGGTGCATGAACAGGCGCAGACACCGGCCCTTGAGCGACAGCCAATAGCTGCCCCTTAAGCACCCTGTCTCCCACCTTCACCACGGGTGAGGCGGGGACGCCCAGGTGCTGCTGCAGGGAGACATACAAGCGCTCCATAACCGGAAAGTGCTGGATTTTGGTGGTGTTGCTCAGTGCCTTGTAACCGGCGGGATGAACCCCGCCACGTAAGGATTTCCACAACATAATCGTCTCCTGTTACAGGGCTGGCTGACTCCATACCCAGGTTTGCAGAGTGGGCTGTACCGGTTCCAGGTAAATACACTCGGTTGGACACACGGCTTCACACTTGCCACAAGCCGTGCAGGCATCAGCGAACACAACATGCATATGCTTCGCGGAACCCAGAATCGCATCGGTCGGACAGATTTTGAAACAGCGGGTACAGCCGATACACAGGGCTTCATTAATCCGTGCCACTTTCGGGCCTTCATCGCACAAAGCGTTCAAATCCAGCGAGATGCCCAGCTTTGCCGCTATAGCTTCAGCCACGGCGCGACCGCCGGGGGGACAGAAGGTTGCGGGTAAATTGCCATCTGCAACCGCTTGAGCCGCCGCCCCACAGCTGGGATTTCCACACTGTCCACATTGAGTGCCGGGCAGCAGTTGTTCAATTTCTTCCACCACATTGCTGCGTTCCACCTTTAACAGCCGTGAAGCAATACCTAGCAGCAACCCCAGTATCAGGCCCAAGAATGTTAACGGCATCACTGACATCAGCATGGTTAGTTTCCTCCAGAATTCAGGCCAGTCCGGCAAATCCCATAAACGCCACCGACAACAGGCCCGCAACAATAAACGCAATCGGGGCACCCTGATAAAGCTCAGGCACTTGCAACACCGCCAGGCGCTCACGCAGGCCAGCGAACAGCACCAATACCAGGGTAAAGCCCATGGCTGAGCCAAATCCGTACATCAGGCTTTGAATAAAGCTGTGCTGGTTTTGTACATTGAGTAAGGCAATACCCAGTACGGCACAATTAGTGGTAATCAATGGCAGGTAAATGCCCAGAATCTGATAGAGCGAGGGGCTGATTTTACGAATCAACATCTCGGTAAACTGTACGACGGTGGCGATCACCAGAATAAACGCCAGTATGCGTAAATACTCCAGACCCAGAGGGTTCAGCAACCAGTTCTCCAGCATCCAGCTGGCTGCCGCCGCCAGGCTCAGTACAAAGGTCGTGGCCAATCCCATACCCAGGGCACCATCCATTTTGGTGGACACACCCATCAACGGACACAAACCCAGAAACTTGATCAGTATCACGTTGTTTACCAGCGCTGTGGATACCAATAACAAAATGTAATCAGACATGCGTTTCTCCACTCAGATCGATGCTGATGGGTAGTCAGCAAAGTCTGTGCCATACACCGAATGCACTGTGTGACGCCTTATTTCGGTGCATTCACGCCATTTTTGAGTGATGGAAATGCGACAAAATGACAGTTTGTAATTAACCCGACAAAACATTTGTTCTTAAATCAATCCGCTATCAGCGCCAGCATCACATCCACACAAATGGTACGCCTATTGCATGGACTGGTTATAGATTGACTGTCCCAGGAACCTGAGCATATGACCGAACCGGCAGATAATGTTGTGCTAGCTGAGCTTAAGATAGCGGCAGAAACCCTCCCGCCCGAAGTCTTCAGGCTAGCGGTAGAGCAGGCGGCTGTAGCCATATCTATCACCGATGCCAAGGCACGGATCGTCTATGCCAATCCCTGCTTTGAAAAGATGACCGGCTACAGTTGTGAAGAGCTACTAGGCAAAAACCAATCCATTCTGTCTTATAAGGTCACGCCCCGGCTGGTGTATGACAGTCTGTGGGGGCAGTTGGAACGCCAACACCCCTGGAATGGCCTACTAGTCAACCGACGCAAGGATGGCAGTCGCTACCTGGCTGACCTGACGATTACGCCGGTACTCAATACGGCGGGAGAAACCACGCACTACCTGGGATTACAGCGCGATGTGACTGAAGTACATCAGTTGGAGCATCAAGTGTTGAACCAACGCGCTCTGATTGAAAAAGCCGTGGATGCCACCCAGGTAGCCATGGTGCTGGTAGACACCAAACTACAGCCAATTCTGCGCAACCGCAGCTATAAAACCTTGGAAGCCAGACTGGGTCATGAACCCCTGGAGATCATCTTCGATGCACTGGAGCAGGAGTGGCCTGATCTGTTTGAACGGAAAAAAGCCCTGCATGAAGGCTTTGTTACCCTTGAAGTGGCCTTGCTGCTGTCCAGCCGTGAGGAGCCGCTCTGGTTCAGTTGTACCGGCTCGCTAATTGAAGAGAAAGACACCAGTGCCGATGCCTTTTACCAGACACGTCTGAGCCGCTATCTATTGGTGACCCTGCAGGACATCACCGGACTGAAACAACAACAGGCACAGCTACGCCTCAATAGCCTGCAAGCTTTGTTAGCCGAGCAGGAACGGGTACAAAGTGTCCGGGAAGCCCTGTCAGGTGCCATTTACCAGCTCGAACGCCCGTTGAATATGATCAATGCGGCTTCACGGCTGGCGACCCGCCGTAACCGCATCGATGCCGCCGAGATGCTAAAGCTGCTGAATGAGGTGCAGAAGGCTGGCCATCAGGCTATCTCCATGCTCAACGCCTGCATCCCGGCACGTGGCGATGAAGTTACAGAAGTGGTGAACATCAACGAACTGTTGAAAAACACCCTGAGTTTGTTAACCCCCAGGCTACTCGCGCTCGGCATCACGGTGGACTGGCAGCCTGAATGTAATTTACAACGCGTTCATGGTCAGCCAACGGCACTGGTCACTCTGTTCAAACAGCTGATCGATAATGCCATCGATGCCATGAATGACACCAAACAACGGACACGCGAATTGCGCTTAAGCACCCGCACACTCGATAAGGTTGTGGAGATCAGCATTGAAGATACCGGTGCCGGAATTCTGCCAGCTGATCAATTTAAGGTTTTCGAGCCCTTCTACACTACCCGCGACCATAGCAAAGGTCATCTGGGCATGGGACTGACCCTGGCTCAGGATATCGTTAACCGCCATAACGGCTTGCTGGCAATTGATGCTGATGTAACTACCGGCTGCTGCATTAAGGTGCACCTCCCCTATGAATAAATCACCTGCAAGTTATCAAGACGACACTAGCGATTCGCTGAGTCCGGAAATGCTTCAGGCGATTCTCGTCGGAGAGCTGGAAACCCTGTTTCTGGTCAGCCAGGTGCTATCCAAATCCCTCAACCTTCAGGAAACCCTCAGTAAAGTCATGGAGGTACTGGACGATCGGGTTGGGCTGGAACGAGGTCTGGTTGGACTGGTACCACCAGATCAGAATGAACTGGTCATTTATGCCCTGTGTGGAGTACCGGATCTGGAAGCCGGAGATATACGTTACCAGCCAGGTGAAGGTGTCGTAGGTGAAGTAATGCGCCGCGGCAGCAGCCTGATACTCCACAAAATTACCGATGATCCGCGTTTTCTTGGCCGTTTAGGCATTTATGATACCAAACGCCCCTTTATCGGTGTGCCTATTCTCAGTGGCGATGAAGTTCTGGGGGTGTTCGCAGCCCAACCCAGTAGCTCCCACAGGGAACTGCTGGGAGAGCGTGCCCGATTTCTGGAGATGGTCGCCAATTTAATCGGCCAGAGTGTACGCCTGTCGCGGGAGGTGGAACGTGAGCGTAAAGCCCTCAGAGAGGAACGTGATCAGCTCAAACGCACCGTGCGCGGGCAGTTTGGCTTCGACAATATCATTGGCCACTCTTTCCCCATGCGTCAGGTATTTGAACAGGTACGCCAGGTCGCTAAATGGAACACCACGGTGTTGATTCGTGGCGAAACTGGTACCGGAAAGGAACTGATTGCCAATTCCATCCATTACAATTCCCCCAGGGCCAGAGGACCATTTGTTAAGCTCAATTGCGCCGCTTTACCGGAAAACCTGCTGGAATCGGAACTGTTCGGGCATGAGAAGGGTGCCTTTACCGGTGCGGTAAGCCAACGCCAGGGGCGCTTTGAGCAGGCCGACAAGGGCACACTGTTTCTGGATGAGATTGGCGAAGTCTCGGCCGGATTCCAGGCCAAGCTGCTGCGCGTGTTACAGGAAGGTGAACTCGAGCGTGTGGGTGGATCGCGCACGATTAAAATCAATGTTCGCGTGGTAGCGGCAACCCACAGGGATCTGGAGGCTGATGTGGAGCAGGGGCTGTTCCGTGAAGACCTTTACTACCGTCTTAATGTCATGCCTATTTTCATGCCGACGCTGCGCGAACGCCTGGAAGATGTGCCCGATATCGCCAATTTCTTACTCAACAAGATAGCCACCGCTCAGGAACGCCCACTCAGCATCACCGACAGCGCCCTGCGGGTGCTGATGCATCATAGCTGGCCAGGTAATGTACGCGAGCTGGAAAACTGCCTGGAACGCGCCGCGGTGATGTCAGAGGATGGCATCATCGACCGTGATCAGGTATTGCTGACCGGAATCGATGAGCAGGTCATGGGCAGTCATGGCGGGCAGATCGACCTGGGGGATGACAATCTGGATGAGCGTGAACGGGTGATAGCCGCACTGGAACAGGCTGGCTGGGTCCAGGCCAAGGCGGCCCGCTTACTGGGCATGACACCACGTCAGATCTCCTATCGTATCCAGACGCTCAATATTCGGGTCAAGCAACTCTAAACGATGACTGTCTCAAAGCTGACATAGCGCCTTTGTGTAGCTGTCAGCTTTGAGACAAACCTACCTAGCCATCCATTAATTAATATACAAATCAATAGATTAATAAAATACAGCAAATAGGCATGGAATTTGCGACAGGTCAAATGAACCCAAGACGAGGATCTGACCGTGAAACTGCCCGTTATCAATAACACCACTGTAACCAGCGAAGCCGGTGGTTGCGCTTCCGGCTCCTGCGGCAGCAGTGATGCCTCTGTTCAGAGCCTGCCCGAATCCATCCGGGCCAAGGTGGCCGATCATCCCTGCTTTTCCGAGCAAGCTCACCACTTTTTTGCGCGTATGCATGTCGCGGTTGCACCGGCCTGCAATATCCAGTGCAACTACTGCAACCGCAAATACGATTGCAGCAATGAATCCCGTCCCGGTGTCGTCTCTGAAGTGCTGACCCCGCAACAGGCGGTGAAGAAGGTCAAGGCAGTGGCCGCCGCCATACCTCAGATGTCGGTATTGGGGATTGCTGGCCCTGGGGACCCTCTGGCCAATCCGCAAAAAACCTTTGAAACCTTTCGACGATTAACCGCCGAAACACCGGATATCAAGCTGTGTGTGTCGACCAACGGGCTGACGCTGCCCGAGTGCGTGGATGAGCTCTGCCAGCACAATATCGATCATGTCACTGTCACCATCAATTGTGTCGACCCGGAAATAGGCGCAAAAATCTATCCGTGGATTTTCTGGAATCATAAGCGAATTCGTGGAGTTGAAGCGGCACGTATCCTTATCGAGCAACAGCAGAAAGGGTTACAGATGCTGATTGATCGGGGCATTCTGGTAAAGGTGAATTCCGTGCTGATCCCTGGCATCAATGATCAACACCTGATTGAAGTGTCGCGAATCGTCAAGGAAAAGGGTGCCTTCCTGCACAATGTGATGCCGATTATCGCCGAACCGGAACATGGTACCTACTTCGGCCTGACCGGCCAGGCTGAACCGACACCAGCTGAACTCCAGGCGGTACAGGATGCCTGCGCCGGCGATATGAATATGATGCGCCACTGCCGCCAGTGCCGCGCCGATGCAGTCGGACTCCTGGGCGAAGATCGCGGTGCGGAATTCACGCTGGACAAGATCGATGCCATGGAGATCGATTACGAGGCCGCCATGGTAAAACGTGCCGAGGTTCATGAACAGTTGCTTGGCCAGCTCTATGCCCAACGTGAGTCAGTAGTTCAACCAGATACAGCCCTGCAAGGCCGGGCGGTACTGATGGCCGTGGCTACCCAGGGAGGCGGCCTGATTAATCAGCATTTTGGTCATGCCACCGAATTTCTGGTCTATGAAGCCAGTGACGATGGTGTACGTTTTATTGGTCACCGGCAAGTTGAAAAACCTTACTGTGAAGGCGGTAGCAGCTGTGGCGAGGATGCAGAAACCCTTCTGGACAAGCTGCTTAACAGTCTGCAGGGCTGCGAAGTACTGCTGTGCTCCAAAGTCGGCTATGAGCCCTGGAGTGCACTGGAACAGGCCGGTATTCAGCCCAATGGTGAGCATGCTCTGGAACCGATTGAAGATGCCATTCTGGCGGTTTACCAAGAGATGCTGACAAAGGGCTTGTTGCAAACACCCGACAGGGTTGATCTGAAATCAGCTTGATCCGACAAATCTGACCTGAGCTAAGGAGTATTTCTTATGGCTTTTGAAATTGTTGCCAGCTGTGTCAGCTGTACCGCCTGTGAATCTGTCTGTCCCAATGATGCGATCACGGATCAACAGGCTATATTCGCCATAGATCCGGACTTGTGCACTGAATGTGCCGAGTCGTTTCCCGACCCTCAGTGCGCCAGTATCTGCCCCATTGAAGGGGCCATAGTCGATAGCCTTGGCGATCCACTGAACCCACCCGGATCACTCACGGGAATTATTGCCCGTGTTGCTGCCTGACAGAGGGGAAGTGCCATGAATGCGCTGATTATGCCACCGCGAATACAACAACGTTACAGTCACTGGATGGGCTTATCCCGCGGCGATTTTAATGCCGTGTACCTGGCGCGTATGCTGGCATCTGTCGAGCAGGGACACAGCGTACTCAGTGATACGCTGGGCCTGACTGACGATCGTTACCAAACCCTGATACAGCGCTACTTTCCGGTTAAGAACAAATGTTTTCAAACCCGGTTGGCAGAACCTCTTGGTGAGCTGGATAATCAAGGCGTATCAAATGAAGTGATTCAACTGACAAACCTGCTGCTTGGCTATCGTGCCCAGCGCAGCAACAGCGAATACGCCTTGGCACGTATTATCGCTTGCGCCTGCGGTGGCAGCGACCACCTCTGGTACGATCTGGGGCTCTGGTCGCGTGATGATCTGAATGCGCTGCTACAACACAATTTTCCGGACCTGGTCAAGGCCAATCGCTTCAATATGCGCTGGAAAAAATTTCTCTACCGCCAGCTTTGCCTGGAGTCCAATGTGATGATGTGCCGATCCCCCAACTGCCGGGATTGTGTAGATTATTCAGAGTGCTTTATCCCTGGATAACCCACAGCATCAGCTATTCACCGCCACGCCTTTGATCAGAGCGTACACTTGCTGTCCGGGCTGGAGCTGTAACAACCCGGCAGATCGTTTTGAAATACGCGCCATCAACGCCTGTTCACCCAGTTGTAAATGCACCAGTACCTGACTCTTGTCCAGATCGGTATCAAGCGCTACAACCCTGACTAAAAGTGCATTCAACAAGCTGATCGCTTCAGGTAGCTGCCTTGCCAAAACCACATCGCGAGCCATAATAGTGACCTTGACAGTCGCGCCCAGGGTGATGGGTGATAACCGTCCAGGCGACAAGTGAGTCTGACTGATTAACAACGGCTGCTGTTCCAGTTGTAAACCAGCCAGTCCATCACCGGCATCCGTGTCAACCAACTGGGCTTTAAGCAGACTCGCCGCCTGTTCACTACGGGCAAAGGGCAACTGATGATCGGTCAGCAGCGCCTGTAGCGGGCCTTGAGCCTGCACCTGGCCCTGATCCAGCAGCACCATATAGTCAGCCAGGCGCATCACTTCATCAACCGCATGACTGACATAAATAATCGGTAACTGCAGCTCTTCAGTCAAACGCTCCAGATAAGGCAGTATTTCCTGCTTGCTGGTAGCATCCAGTGATGCCATAGGCTCATCCATCAGCAGCAACCTGGGACTGGTCAGCAGCGCACGACCTATAGACACACGCTGACGTTGCCCACCGGATAGCTGGTCCGGATAGCGCGTCAGATAGTCTTGTAAAGACAAGAGTTCAACCACTTCATCAAAGCCGATGCGGCGCTCAGCCGCGCGGATACGTTTAAAGCCATAGTGCAGGTTTTGTTCAATGGTCAGGTGCGGAAACAGACTCGCCTCCTGAAACACATAACCGATAGGACGTAGATGCACAGGCACAAACTCATCAGCAGACTGCCAGACCTGACCCTGAAAGCTCAGCGAGCCACCGGGTAGCTGTTCCAGGCCTGCAATACAGCGTAACAAGGTGGTTTTACCTGATCCTGAACGCCCGAACAGCGCCGTTACCCCCTGATCCGGCAGTTCCAGCGATACCTGTAACTGGAATTCAGCGCGATTAACCTGAAAACTCATAGCCAGTGACATACACCCTCCAGCCTAAACCACACTAACGACTTTGAAGCGCCGGTTCAGTGCAAACACCAGCAACAGCAAGATAAATGAGGCACCTACGAGGATGATCGAGAGTTGATGTGCAGCGGCATAGTCCATAGCTTCGACGTGGTCGTAGATGGCAATTGAGGCCACCTGAGTACGGCCGGGAATATTGCCACCGATCATCAGAATCATGCCAAACTCACCCAGGCTATGGGCAAAAGACAGCACCGCTGCGGTCAAAAATCCGCGGCGTGACAACGGCAGCACGATGCTGACAAAGCGGTCAAACGGAGAGGCCTTAAGCGTTGCCGCCACCTCCAGCACCCGCCCTCCGGCGGTAGCAAAGGCATTCTGCAACGGCTGTACCACAAACGGCAGCGAAAACAGCATGGAACCAATTACCAACCCGGTAAAACTGAATGCCAGATGGCCAATCCCCACCGACTCCAGAAAACCACCCACCACACCGCGTGGACCCAACAACACCAGCAGGTAAAACCCCATCACTGTAGGTGGCAGCACCAGCGGCAAGGCGACCAGCGCTTCCACCAGCACCTTGGCCCGGCAAGCTGTGTGAGCCAGCCACCAGGCCAGGGGGGCACAGAGTAGCAACAGGGCCAGGGTGCTGATCAACGCCAGTTTCAGCGTGATCCATAAGGCCATTACATCAGCACTACTGAGATCCATAGATCAGAACCCGTAGCCAGCGGCTTCAATCACGGCACGGGCCTGATCACTTTTCAACCAATAGAGAAATGCCTGACCAGCCTCTAGCTGCGGTGAAGCGCTCAACACCACGGCCTGCTGCTCCAGTGAGGCATAGCTATCCACATCAGGTAACCAGGTATTACCTCGGATGCTGCCATCCGTCTCTATCACCTGAGACAGTGCCAGGAAACCAGCCTGTGCGGTGCCACTGGTAATGTATTGCATCGCCTGAGTCAGGTTTTCCGCCTGAGCGATATGCCCTGCCTGCAAGCGTTCATAAGCACCCAGTTGCTGCATCACCTCAACACCTGCTGCGCCATAGGGTGCGGTACGGGGGTTCACCAACGCCAAGTGCTGCAAAGACTCACTGTGCAGAAACTCCCCACCCTGCAACGGCAGATCCTGCTGATCACTCCAGAGCACCAATACACCACGTGCATAAGTAAAGCGCGAGTCAGCCAGAGCTAGCCCCTCGTCAACTAACAACTGAGGTCGCTCAACATCCGCTGACAAAAACACATCAAAAGGAGCGCCATTCCGGATCTGAGCATAATGACGCCCGGTGGAGCCGGAGCTGATCAGCAGCGTCTGGCCTGAGTGAGCTTCATACAGGGGTGCTAACTGGTTCAGCGTACCCAGAAAGTTGGCCGCCACGGCCACTCGTAGCTCGCTGGCCAGGGATGTAGTGCTGAATAGCAGGCTGAGGGTCAACAACAGTAATTTATTTACGGTTTTTATGGCTGAGGCTTTCATGGCTTGCTCCGATAAATAGATTAGTAAAGGAGCTTTAGCAACAAGGGTGCCAGTTATCCATAGAGCTGTATTTAGCCCTATATAACGCTGGGTGAAACGCCAGATAGCCCAATGTGCAGGTTTTTTGTCATTTCTGGATTGTCATCAATCTGACAAATGTCACTTTCCTTTCACTGAAAGACCTGTGGTCTTGAGCTACGGGTGGTGCTTTATAACGAAATCATGGGCGATATCGCTGCAGGGTGTGCTGCTGGCACGCATTTCGCTATAGCTAAACCTATATAACCCTGCATCAGGAGGTCATGATGAAAGCAGTTTATCCGATAGTGGCGAAGCCCAGAATGCAGAAAGCCCGTTTTAAAAGCAGTGCCCGCAACCAGTACAGTGGGCAGGTTATGTTTATGGTGACCGAAGGCGAGCTGGTACACACCAGGTTACAACTACCTTCCGGTTATGTGATACAGGCCTTGCTAACCCGTGCCAGCGCTGAAGCCATGGCGCTGAAGGTCGGCGGGGTGGTATCGGCTCTATTCAAGGCAGCCTCCGTTGAACTGCTGCTGGACCCTCACCTGGAACTGGAAATTAGTAACCAGTGGTGGGGCGAGGTGACTCACATAGTCGAAGGCAATGTACGAGACGAAGTGACCCTGAGGATAGCGCCGGAGGTGGAAATAACAGCACTGGTGAATGCGGATTTCTGTCGTCAGCAGCACTTATACAAGGGGGATGCCGCCTGTGCAGTGTTCAGTGCTTCGTCGGTGATTCTGCTGACGCTGGCGTGGGAAGATTAACAATACAAATACCCACATCCAGACGTGATTTAAGTGTATCCATACAGGAGTCCTGATTTATGAGTTATGAGTTTTCCGAGCGCTTTATCAGTCGACTGTCACTGGAAAATGGTGCCGGTGCGGCACTGTCGGATACCCGCATCCATCTGCTGGAGCAGATCGACCAATTGGGTTCGATTTCTCAGGCGGCCAAGGCGGTACCGTTATCTTATAAGGCCGCTTGGGATGCCATTGACCTGCTTAACAATACGGCTCCCGAGCCGCTGGTAGTACGTTCTGCCGGTGGTCGCCAGGGCGGGGGCACGTGCTTGACCGAATACGGGCGACGGATGGTAGTGATGTACCGGGCTCTGGAAATTGAATATCAGTCCACGCTGGATCGGGTGATGGCAGGTATGCACGAGATGCATAAGGGGGATCTGAAGGAGTTTCAGCTGCTGATGCACCGCATGGCAATGAAAACCAGTGCGAGAAACCAGTTCACAGGGCGAGTGTCTGGTCTGAGGGACAGTGGCCTGGATTATCTGGTACACCTGCAATTGACGGAAGATCATGAGCTGGTGGCGATGATTACCAAAACCAGCGCCGAGTATCTGGGTTTATCGATGGGTGCCGATGTGTTTGCACTGTTCAAGGCCTACAGTGTGGTTCTGGCAACGAAGCCGGAGCGGGCCAGAGGATTTGCCAACCAGCTCTGGGGCGTGGTGGAAGGCGTCAATCTTAGCCGGGATCAGGTAGAAGTCATCCTGCAGTTGCCAGGTGAACGCCGCCTGGTCTCACTGGTGCAGGAAACGGATTTCCAAGCGCTGAACCTGAAGCCTGGCGATAAGGCCTGTGCCTGTATTGATCCGGAGCAGATTTTACTGGCGGCTTATGACTGATCACCAGACCACAGAGGATCGCAACGATATAAACCCAAACGTGCTAGCACTCCAGGGTCATAAGCAGCATCTCTATTTTCTGCAACATTGCAGGTTTTACTCTATGATTAAAAATAAATTTCTACCCTTAAAATGCTTTGGAGGCAACATTGGGTATTCACAGCCAGGAACATCCCGTCAGAGGTCGTTTAACCATTCGCACCCTGGCCATGCCAGCCGACACCAACCCCTCAGGGGATATCTTTGGTGGCTGGGTACTGTCTCAGATGGACTTAGCGGCCGGCATTTGTGCAGGTCAACGTGCTCAATGCCGCGTAGTGACGGTTGCACTTGATAGCATGAGTTTTATCCGGCCGGTAAAAGTCGGTGATATTCTCGGCGTCTACACCGAAGTCTCACGCGTTGGCCGTAGCTCATTGGACATTCATGTTGAGTGTTGGGTAAGACGTGGTCGTATCGGTATACGCGAAAAAGTCACGGAAGCCGTTTTCAAGTTTGTGGCACTGGATGATGATGGTAAACCCATCAAAGTACCCGACACAGGGTCACTTCCGCCCTATGTCGAGAGTGAAATTTAGCGATTAGCGCTCGTAGGAAGGCATCTGCCAGGTTTCAGCGCGTGCCGATGCCAACCATTCCTGCATTGCCGGAAGGTCATACATCGCCTGTACCCAACGATCAAACGCAGGTGACACTGTCAAACCATAGTTGCGAACTCGCCACATTACTGGCGCAAACATGGCATCAACGTTACTAAATTCTCCCGCTAAAAATGGACCCTTTGGCTTATCCGCTTGTTCAAAGCGCGCCCAGATCTCCGCTAATCGTTGCAACTCTTGAGTCACAGCGTCACTCGGTGCCACAGCCTTTTCAGTACGGCAGTTCATTGGAAACTGACTGCGTAACGCATTAAAACCACTGTGCATTTCAGCGGCAGCAGAGCGTGCCAAAGCACGCAGTGCACCAGACTCAGGCCATAACTGCCGCTCTGGATAACACTCTGCCAGGTACTCTAAAATGGCCAGGCTATCCCAAATAACCAGGTCTTCCACGATGAGTACAGGCACCTGTGCGGGTAACCCATGCTGTTCACTGAACTGCTTTAAGCTGTTGCCATGCGCGAAAGGCAGCAGCGTTTCTGCAAAGGGAATACCGGCCACTTTCATTGCCAGCCAGGGTCTCAAAGACCAGGACGAGTAGTTCTTATAGGCTATATAGAGGTGCATCTGACGCTCCTTGATGACTTAGGTAATGAATGAGTTTTCAGACTAATCCGTTATACTGGACAACAAAAGCGAATTATTTAAAACATATTCAATGGTATTTTCGAACAATGACACCTAAACAAATACGTAGCTTATTAAAAGTGCTCGATTTAGGCAGCGTTCAGGCAGCAGCTAAGGTCTTGCATCTTGCGCCGTCCAGTGTCTCGGCACAGTTAAAAGAGCTTTCCAGCGAATTAGGTATACAGCTCTTTGCTAGTGCTGGCCGCGGCTTAGTGCCAACGGCGGCAACACACCAGTTGGAAGCGGCTTTTCGAAGTTTTATCCTTCAGGCCGACGAAATTCGCTACCGGGCACAGCATTTTATTAATGAAGCTCAAGGTCAGTTGCGCGTTTTTGCACCCAGCTCAATATGCATCTACCGTTTACCCGCATTAATTGATGCGCTTCAGCAAGAGGCGCCGGGCATTGAACTGCTACTCACCCATGAACCGTTTGATTATAGCCGCGCCTTTGAACAGGGCGAACTGGATGCTGCCATTTTAGTGACACAGTCTTTGGCATCTAGTCATGACTGGATCCAGCATCCACTGCATACTGAAGAGGTGATTTTTGTCTGCCATCACCAACGGCTTCAGAACACCGCACTCACCCTGGCGCAATTAGCTGAACAGCCCCTAATCACGACAGAGCCGGGATGTACCTACCGAGTGCGTGCCGAAGCACATTTTCGCAGCCAGGGATTACAACTAAAACCTCGGCAATCCTTTGCAAACGTTGAAGTCATCCGTCGTTGTCTGTTTGCTGACATGGGTATCGGACTGCTACCGCGCTGCGTTGTTGAGGCTGACCTGGCGACAGGTCAGCTATACGAGCAGCCAGTTGTCGATACGCCCTACGCTTTCCTCTCCAGTCTCGTTTATCCAGCTGAACGCTTCCGTTCACCCCTTTTGGACAAACTGATTCAGGTGGTTGAAAGTCAATCAACTTTCTAGACTAAGCACCACCTGTTCATGCGGATGCCAGCAGTGAGCATGGCGCAGATATTGCGCCAGCGGGTCATCCCAGTTTTGCTGGTGCTCATCCTGCCAAAGGCACAACTGGCTGTGCAGTGTGAGCGCATCGGGTCCTGTCTGATGCTGTAATTGTTGGTGATAGTCATCCAGCATTTTCAGTAACGCCTGATGCTGTCGGCGGTGTGACTCATAGCCAGGATAGCCGGTCACCAGCATAAAGCGTTCTTCCTGATCAAAATGCTCGCGTGCATTCAGTATCAGGCTATTCAACAGGCAAGGCAGTGCGGTTTCTGACACCATCGGCAGGGCGCCAAGCAGTGCTGTGAAGTGGTGATGGGCACGATCCATGGCCGGTAAATTGTAATGCTGTAAGCGCAGTGTCGCGGTCATATCTGTCATGGTAGATCTCCTCAGTCAGGCATAGCAGGGGTCGGTAACCTCAACCAGTGCTGCCAGACATTCGTCGTGTGTCATTGGCAAAATCTGGAACCCTTTGCGACTTAGAAATTTTTCTTCGTTAGGGGTGGGATCAGGCAGACAAGCCCAGCCAGCAGGCTTTCCGGCACCATAGGCAATATCACTGAGCAGCATGCGCGGGGTGTCACGGTTCAGACGCAAGCCCAGCAACAAATACTGTTTCCCCAGGCGTTGCTGTTTCAGGAAGGGGGGCATTCCGAACCCGCCCATCAGTTCTGTCAGGTAATCGACATAATCCGCATCTGAGGCAATATAGAGCGACTCAGGCAAGGGCGTTCCTACCGGTTTGAATAATACCGATAGATCTGTATCCAGCCAGGATGCCTGGGTTGCCAGATATTGGCTGCCGTTGTAATGAAACAGTCGATAGCGTTCGCTCCCTCCGCCAATACGTGCTACCCCAACCACCAGAATATGCGGCGTGTCCTGCCATAACAGCTGCATCTGGGTATCACGGTTCATATCGATAATGTAATCCTGATTCAGTGATGCCAATTGCTGATGAACGCTGGAAACACTCCAGGTGGTATCACGGTAGGTGGTATCGAGAAACCGCGTAACCGCTTTGCGACCTTTTTTCAGTTCAATATTCATCGCCGCACGTGGAAACTCGTACATCAGTTTAGGTGCCATCGGCCGCCCCTGATTCATGGCGATGATCAGGCTGTCGCTATCAGCGGGTATCGGATTTCCCTGCGGGTCGGTCACACCATTAAGTGCGTCCGGCCCTATAACCGGTACACATTGACCAGAGCGCATGGCATCCAGCAGGCTGTCAGGCAGTGTCTTGTTCATCATCTGGTTCGCCTCTGTCTTTAGGTATTCAACCTGAACACAGCAAATCACATGCCATGATCACACCCGTGTTCTTAATTCGCGGTATAGCAGTGGCTGTGTACCTTTCACCTTATAAGTACCTTGTCGGTGACCTACAATTTTGTTGTCGCCAGTCCGACAAGACGTTTAGCTTTGTCAGCTCCATAACGACCATGTCAAATACAGGGTTATTTTAAATCCATATAAATAACAACAGGTTGAAATATTTTTAACACTTGGCACAGCCCTTGCGATATGACCTGCAGCGGTGAGCAATTTTGTTCACCAAATGATCCAACTTGAGGAGAATGACTATGGCTTTACGTCAAGCTGCTATCTACGGTAAAGGTGGTATCGGTAAATCCACTACAACCCAGAACCTGGTTGCTGCACTAGCAGAAATGGGTAAAAAAGTCATGATTGTGGGCTGCGATCCAAAAGCAGATTCCACCCGTCTGATTTTGCACTCGAAAGCACAAACTACAGTAATGCATTTGGCTGCAGAAGCCGGCTCAGTAGAAGACCTTGAGCTGGAAGATGTGATGGCCGTGGGTTACGGCGGTATCAAATGTGTTGAGTCCGGTGGCCCTGAGCCAGGGGTTGGCTGTGCCGGTCGCGGTGTTATTACCGCCATCAACTTCCTGGAAGAAGAAGGCGCCTATGATGAAGAACTGGATTTCGTATTTTATGACGTATTGGGCGATGTGGTGTGTGGCGGTTTTGCCATGCCAATTCGTGAAAACAAGGCTCAGGAAATCTACATCGTCTGCTCTGGCGAAATGATGGCTATGTTCGCTGCCAACAACATTGCCAAGGGTATTGTGAAATACGCCACCTCCGGCAGCGTGCGTCTGGCCGGACTGATCTGTAACAGCCGCAACACCGACCGTGAAGATGAACTGATCGAAGCGCTGGCTGCGCGCCTAGGCACCACGATGATTCACTTTGTTCCACGCGATAACGTGGTGCAGCATGCTGAAATTCGCCGCATGACCTGTATCGAATACGACCCGAACACCAAACAGGCAAATGAATACCGTACTCTGGCACGCAAAATTGTTGAAAACAAAAATTTTGTCGTACCCACCCCGCTGGAAATGGACGACCTGGAAGAACTGTTGATGGAGTTCGGCATTCTGGAAGAAGAAGACGAAAGCATTGTTGGTCAGCGTGCTGAAGAGGTTGCTTAACCGCAACCCTTCATGCTGATAGATCTCGTGCTGGGGTCAATATGAGTAGTAAATACTCACTAATTTATTCTCGATGGTGTTTCTGCAGATTAGCAGACACCGCTGGAGGAAACCTGTTATGGCTAAATTAAACAAAGAAGAGGCTCAAGCACTCATTCAGGAAGTGCTGGAAGTCTATCCGGAGAAGGCGAAAAAGGAACGTGCCAAGCATTTAACGGTGAATGACACCGCTGCTGAAGCAAAAACCTGCGTCACCTCTAACCGTAAATCCCTGCCAGGTGTCATGACCATCCGTGGTTGTGCCTATGCTGGCTCCAAGGGCGTGGTCTGGGGACCAATCAAGGATATGATCCATATATCCCATGGCCCGGTTGGCTGCGGTCAGTACTCGCGGGCTGGACGACGTAACTACTATGTTGGCACCACGGGTGTGGATAGTTTCGGTACGATGAACTTCACTTCGGATTTTCAGGAAAAAGACATCGTTTTCGGCGGCGATAAAAAGCTCAGCAAACTGATCACGGAAATTGAACAGCTGTTCCCGCTTAATCGGGGTGTCAGCGTGCAGTCCGAATGCCCTATCGGGCTGATTGGAGATGATATTGAAGCTGTCTCCAAAGCCAGCAGTAAAGAGATCGGCAAGCCGGTGATTCCGGTGCGATGCGAAGGTTTCCGCGGTGTGTCCCAGTCGCTGGGCCACCACATTGCCAACGATGCGATCCGTGATCATGTGTTTGACCGCGAAGGGGGTGGCAATGGTGTCGAACCGGGTCAGTACGATGTCGCCATTCTGGGTGACTACAATATCGGCGGTGATGCCTGGTCTTCGCGTATTTTGCTCGAAGAAATGGGCTTGCGTGTCGTTGCTCAGTGGTCCGGTGACGGTACCCTGGCCGAGATGGAGCAGACGCCGAAAGTGAAGCTTAACCTGTTGCACTGCTATCGTTCGATGAACTACATCTCCCGCCATATGGAAGAAAAGTATGGCATCCCCTGGGTAGAGTACAACTTTTTTGGCCCTACCAAAATTGCCGAAAGCCTGCGCAAAATTGCCGCCTATTTTGATGACAGCATCAAAGAAGGCGCTGAAAAGGTTATTGCTAAATATCAGGCCATGTCTGAGGAAATTATTGCCAAATACCGGCCGCGTCTGGAAGGCAAGAAAGTCATGCTGTATGTCGGCGGCTTGCGTCCACGCCATGTTATCGGTGCCTATGAGGATCTGGGCATGGAAGTGGTCGGGACTGGCTATGAATTCGGCCATAACGATGACTATGACCGTACCCGTAACGATATCGGCAACGCCACGTTGATTTATGACGATGTCACCGGATTTGAGTTTGAAGAGTTCGTCAAACGCGTCAAACCTGACCTGGTCGGATCCGGTGTGAAGGAAAAGTACATTTTCCAGAAAATGGGTGTGCCTTTCCGTCAGATGCATTCCTGGGATTATTCCGGCCCCTATCATGGCTACGATGGCTTCGCCATTTTTGCCAAGGATATGGACATGACACTGAACAATCCTTGCTGGTCAAAACTGACACCGCCCTGGAAACAACTTCCAGCAGAAGCCGAGCAGCAGGCGGTTGCCTGATTCCAATATCACTACTCACGCCTGCGTCCGCAGATTAGCGGCCAGGCAAGGAGACGGTCATGCAAGACATTGAAGATATCAAACAAAGCTACCCCTTGTTCCAGAATGAAGAGTACAAGGATGTGCTGGCGCGCAAAAAAGGTGACTATGAAAACGGCCATCCGGTCGATACAGTCGATGACACCTTCATCTGGACCACCTCAGTTGAATATAAAGAGCTGAACTTTGCCCGTGAAGCCCTGACAGTTAACCCGGCCAAGGCCTGCCAACCACTGGGTGCGGTACTCTGTGCACTGGGCTTTGAAAAAACCCTGCCTTATGTGCATGGGTCACAAGGCTGTGTGGCGTACTTCCGCACCTACTTCAACCGTCACTTCAAGGAGCCGATAGCCTGTGTTTCCGACTCCATGACAGAAGACGCGGCAGTATTCGGCGGTCAGAAAAACATGATCGATGGGCTGGAAAATGCCAAGGCACTTTACAAGCCAGAGATGATCGCCGTTTCCACCACCTGTATGGCCGAGGTTATCGGTGATGACCTGAATGCCTTTATCGGCAACGCCAAAAAAGCCGGCGCCGTGGCTGAAGAGTTCCCCACACCCTTTGCGCATACGCCCTCCTTTGTCGGCTCGCATGTGACCGGCTGGGACAATATGTTTGAAGGCATCGGCCGCTACTTCACCCTCAACTACATGGAAGATAAAGAAGTCGGCAGTAACGGTAAAATCAACCTGGTACCGGGGTTTGAAACTTATCTGGGTAATTTCCGCGTTATCCATCGCATGATGCAGGAGATGGGCGTTGATTACAGCCTGCTGTCGGATCCGACCGAAGTGCTGGACACCCCGGCAGACGGCGAATACCGCATGTACTCCGGTGGTACAACCCAGGATGAAATGAAAGATGCTCCCAATGCCATCACTACCATCCTGCTGCAACCCTTGCACCTGGTCAAAACAGCCAAACTGCTGACCAATACCTGGCACCATGATGTTCCCAAGCTGGACATTCCCATGGGGCTGGAGCTGACTGATAACTTCCTCATGGAAGTAGCACGTCTGACAGGCAAAGAGATTCCAGACAGTCTGGCCAAAGAGCGTGGACGCCTGGTGGATATGATGACCGACTCCCACACCTGGTTACACGGTAAAAAGTTTGCCCTCTATGGCGACCCTGACTTTACCCTGGGACTGACCAAGTTTCTGCTGGAGCTGGGTGCCGAGCCAAGCCATGTACTCTGCCAAAGCGGCGGCAAGCGCTGGGAAAAACGCATGAAAAAAATGCTGCAGGAGTCGGCACCGGTCAACAATCAGACGCAGCTGTTTTCACGTCATGATCTGTGGCACTTCCGCTCACTGATGTTCACTGAAAAACCGGACTTTATGATCGGCAACTCCTACGGCAAGTTTATCCAGCGTGACACCCTGCATAAAGGCAAGGAGTTCGAGGTACCGCTCATCCGTATCGGCTTCCCGATCTTTGACCGGCATCATCTGCATCGTTCAACCACGATGGGCTATGAGGGTGCGATGACGATACTGACCACCCTGGTGAATGCCGTACTGGAGCGCATGGATGATGATACCCGTCTGATGGCACAAACAGACTTTAACTATGATCTGGTGCGTTAATCAGACGATTCAGTACAGGAGAAACCTATGGCCAACATTATCATCAGTCAGGCAGCAGACGGTGGATTAACCTTCTACATGCCGAAAAAGGATCTGGAAGTCCCGGTGGAGTCGCTGGAATTTACGCAGCCGGAAAAGTGGGGCGGTGAACTGACCCTGGCCGGTGGCCAGCGTTATTACATCGATCCACTGGACGCTATACCGTCGCTTCCCCGATCCCTGCGTGCCAGACGCATGGACTGAAGGTCATAGGTTTCCTGGATAACTGTGGAGGATGTAACCATGTCAATGAAAATAGATCCGGATATCTGTACGGCCTGTGGTGACTGTGAGGTGGAATGTCCCACTGTGTCCATCAGTGCCAAGCGTGGAACCTATGTGATCAATGCCAGCAGCTGTGATGAGTGTGTTGACGAGGGCGAGCCGCGCTGTGTGGCGGTCTGTCCGGTCGACTGTATCACACTGGCGGCCTGAGCCATTCAGCCCTACCTGAAACCGGCTGTGACCGGCCGGTTTCAGCTTAACTTATCCATTAGCTTCCGGAGGGGAGAAATTCCATGACTAGTATTAGCCAGGGCGCCGCACGTCGCTTATCCCATGCCGCACGTGTGCTGTCCGAACAAGACCCGGCCATTTTTGTGGTGGCGATAGGTTCCTATCTCGGCTTGCCGATTACCGAAGACAAGCTGCAGACGCTGACCGTAGAAGATATTAACCGCATTCTCAGCGGTGATGATGGCGAACTGCCCGAAGACTATAGTCGTGACAGTATTAAAAATGCACTGCAATACCTTTGGGGCGAGCAGGAAGCTCAGCTCGCGACACCGGAAATAGAGGAGATGCCAGCGGTGATGCAGGGCTCACCCAGCATCAAAGTGGCTGTCGCGTCGAATAATGCCGAACTGCTGGATGGCCATTTTGGCTCCTGCCTGCGTTTTCTGGTTTACCGCATCAACACCGAAGGGCTCTACCTTGCCGATATACGTGATGCCAACACTACCCAGACGGCAGATGACCGCAATACCGCCAGAGCCGAGTTGATCGGTGACTGCCAGCTGCTTTATGTACAGTCTATCGGCGGTCCGGCAGCAGCCAAAGTAGTACGCGCAGGCGTCCACCCAATTAAGTTTCCTAAACCCGGTGCCGCTCGGGAGACGCTGAATGCGCTGCAAAGCAGCCTGGCCAAGCCGCCCCCCTGGTTGGCCAAAATTCTGGGCAAGGAAAATGCCTTGTTACGGCGCTTTGCCGAAGAGGCTGAAGAATGATCGCCGTCAACACGCTGCAGCAACTGGCTCAGGCCATTGAGCAAACGCCGCTGGCACTCAGGGAAGATACCCAGCGACTTAAAGCCTTTTTGCCAGAGGCCGGTCTGACCTGCTGCAGCGACAACGATATACCTGGGCGCGCCAAGCCAGCCTGGCAGGGAACAGGATTTGATCTGTATCTGGTGGATGCCACAGCACATTGCGCCAGCCTGACCAATGATCTGACAATCGCCTGTGGCGTGGTGTTAGCACTTCATGACGATGACGATTAGGCCTGAATCCGGTGGGGAGAACACTATGCAGAACACCGAATCTGCTGTATTACAGACTAATAGCCTGAAAAACTTCGGACCGGGCATTGACTATCTGGCCAGAGGTATTGCTCGCCTGCAACCCCGTCCACACCACACCACACTGCTAACCTACCTGAATACCTGTTGGCCGGAAGCTAGTTTCAAGCACCGCTTAACCCGCTCCGGCTGGTTCAGAACCGGGGGCATTCGTCATCAGGACGGTACTCTGCTCAGCCAGGATATGCAGCAGTGGCTAGAGAGATCGCTGCGACAGAGTGGCGATTTTGAGCAGTTGCTGATTGATCTTGAATCCCTGCAACCTCTGGTGACTCGCTATAATGGCGCCACGCACTTCTTTACGGCCAGTTACGGCCATGCACCGGAAGCCTGCTGGCAGCTGGAAGTAGAGGAGTTACAAGAAGTGATGGACCGGCAGCTACTCAACAGCACAGCGGAACCACCACAGGATCTGGCCGACCTGACCGATCCACTGCATCCGGCAAAGCTGGATGGACAGCCACTGGGGTTTCCCGTCTATCGCCTCGGCTGCCTGATCAATCTGCATCTCGCCCTGGAAACAGCCGTAAACGCACCCTCACTACGACGTTTCTTCAGTGAATGGAACGAAGGACCCGGCAGCGGATTAACCGACTTTCATCGTCATTGGTTTTTTCAGCGGCATCAAAGTCGCAATCGCTATGGTGTAGATGAGCTACGCCTGCAACCCCATGCGATTAAAGCCAATATGTTGAAAACACACCCCTGGAATCTGCATGACGACGTCACGGGAATCGCCGCACAACTGCGCAGTTTCGATAAAGCCGCCGGCTTTTTCGGGGCCTGGTATTTTGGCATGGTGGCAGGCAACCTGGTTCCCAGAGAACTCGCCGAGCGTTTACAGGATGACTGGCTGAAAGATTACCGCTACATCTCGGAGCGTCAAGCCGAGTGGATCCGTAATTGGCTACACAAGCCTTATACACTGTAATTTTCCCCTGAGGCTGACAGCAAGCCCTTGTTTGTCAGCCTCGCCTTCTAAGCAGACAGCTTTGTTGCTTTTCATACATTTTCTCCCTTACGTACGACAATGACAGCAACACACACAGATTAAAAAATACAATCCATTGTTTTAACTGAAAAAATATTCAAAAAACTTTCCAGGCACCCGTGGCACAGCCTTTGCAAAACCCTGTACAGATACGCTGAAAGCGCCGGATTAACCGGCCATCAGCCTCAGTTATCCACAGAGGAAGCGACTATGCAGGCAAAACAACTGGCCGCCTTACTGGATGAGCCCGCTTGCAGCCACAACAGCAAAGCAAAAAGTGGCTGCACTCCGCCAAAACCCGGCGCGTCGGACGGGGGCTGCGCTTTTGACGGGGCACAGATCGCCTTGCTCCCGATTGCAGATGTTGCCCATATTGTGCATGGCTCCATCGCCTGTGCCGGCAGTTCCTGGGATAACCGTGGTACCCGCTCATCCGGTCCAACCCTCTACCGTATCGGTATGACTACGGACCTGACTGAGCAGGATGTCATCATGGGGCAGGGTGAGAAGCGCCTGTTTCACAGTATTGCCCAGGCCATCAGGGACTACTCACCCGCCGCTGTGTTTGTCTATAACACCTGTGTTCCTGCCTTGATCGGTGATGACTTCGAAGCGGTCTGCCGGGCTGCCACTACGCACTTTAGTCTGCCGGTGATACCGGTGGACTCGGCTGGCTTCTACGGCACCAAAAACCTGGGCAACCGTCTGGCCGGTGAGGCCATGTTTAAGTACGTCATCGGTACCGCTGAGCCGGAGCCCATAGCCGCTGCGGTGCAGCGCCCTGGTATCCAGGTGCATGACATCAACCTGATCGGTGAGTACAACATCGCCGGAGAATTCTGGCAGGTACTGCCGTTACTGGATGAACTGGGGCTGCGCATCCTGTGCACCCTGTCCGGCGATGCACGCTTTCACCAGGTGCAAACCATGCATCGTGCTGAAGTCAACATGGTGGTGTGTGCCAAGGCGTTATTGAATGTCGCCCGTAAAATGCAGGAGCACTATGGCATTCCCTGGTTTGAAGGCAGTTTCTATGGTGTAGAAGACACCTCTGATGCCCTGCGCAGCCTGGCGCACCTGCTTCAGGACCCTGACCTGACCCAGCGCACTGAACAACTGATCACACGGGAAGAGGCCCGTATCCACAGCCTGCTAGCCCCTTGGCGTGAGCGCTTAAAGGGTAAACGGGTGTTGTTGTATACCGGTGGGGTGAAATCCTGGTCCATTGTCTCAGCCTTGCAAGACCTGGGTATGGAAGTCGTGGCCACCGGCACCAAGAAATCCACCGAAGAAGACAAACAGCGTATCCGAGACATTATGGGTGAGGATGCCCGCATGCTTGATGATGGCAGCCCAAGGGCGCTGCTGGATACCATCCGTGACTACCGTGCCGATATGCTGATTGCCGGGGGCCGTAACATGTATACCGCGCTGAAAGCGCGCATTCCTTTTCTGGACATTAATCAGGAACGCGAATTTGGCTATGCCGGTTATGACGGCATGCTGGAGCTGGCTCGCCAGCTCTCACTGACGCTGGAATCACCGATCTGGTCATCACTGAGAACACCGGCACCCTGGCAGACCCCGGTTAAAGGAGAGCAACATGGCCAAGATCATTAAACGCCAAAAACCCCTGGCAGTGAATCCACTCAAAGTCAGCCAACCCACCGGTGCAATTCTGGCGTTTCTTGGCATACGCCACGCATTGCCCATGCTGCACGGCTCACAGGGTTGCAGCGCCTTTGCCAAGGTGTTTTTTGTGCGCCACTTTCGTGAGCCTATTCCCCTGCAAACCACCGCCATGGACCAGACAACCACGGTCATGGGCGCTGATGACAATGTCTTTCAAGGGTTACGTACGGTGATCGAAAAGCGCCAGCCCGCCCTGATCGGCATTCCGACTACCGGCTTATCGGAAACCCAGGGCAGTGATATCCAGGGCCTGGTTAAACGCTTCTACCACCAGCACCCCGAATACAGCAACACACCGATCATCCCTGTCGTCACCCCCGATTACAGCGGTGGGCTGGAAAGCGGTTATGCCCTTGCGGTTGAAGCGCTGATCAATCAGCTGGTAGCCGATAATCCGGGACACGCAAGTGAGCGCCCAGAGCAGATCAATCTGTTGGTATCCTCTATGCTGACGGCGGCTGACCTGGAGTATCTGCGTGATCTGGTGGAAAGCTTTTCCCTGCAGCCAGTGATACTGCCCGATGTCGGCGATGCCCTGGATGGTCACCTGACTGATGATGACTTTACCCCGGTAACGGTCGGTGGTACCCCGGTAGAAGCCTTTGCCACCCTGGGACAAGCCCGTGCCACCCTGGTTATAGGCCGTTCCCTGCATAAAGCCGCCGATCTGTTACACCAGCGCACCGGTGTTGAGGATTACCGTTTTGACAGCCTGATGGGCCTTGAAGCCATGGATGTACTGGTCGATATCCTGCACCAGCTCAGTGGCCAAGCCGTCTCCGTAAGGCTGGAGCGTGAACGCAGCCAACTTCAGGACAGCCTGCTAGATACCCACTTTATGCTCGGTTTTGCACGTTATGCTGTGGCAGCCGATCCGGACCTGCTCTACTCACTCAGCCAACTAATCGTCAGTACAGGCGGAGAGGTTGTGGCAGCCGTCAGCCCGCATCACGCCGCCCTGCTAGCCGATTTGCCAGTCAATGAGGTATTTATTGGCGATCTGGAAGATCTGGAACAAACGGCCCGTAACCATCAGGCACAACTGCTGATCAGCAACGCTCATGCGGCCGAGACAGCAGCCAGACTGCACATTCCATTAGTGCGCGCTGGCTGGCCGATCTATGACCGACTGGGGGCACAGCACCAGCTATGGATCGGCTATCGTGGCACACGCGATACACTGACACGACTGGCTAATCAGTTGCTGGAACAGGACCATCAACACGCCATCAAGCCGCATGTCTCTATCTATGCCCATCAGACGGCACATACCCATCAATCTATGACAGGGGAGGCTGACAATGCGTCACTTGAAGCTAATTAAACCCGCTGAATCTGATACCGGCCAATTGCAGATCGCCTTTGCCAGCAGTGATCGCCACCAGGTTAATCAGCACTTCGGCGCAGCAGAAGCCTTTGTCATCTATACCCTTAGTGCTGCGGGATATCAGGTTGCTGAAGTGGCCGAATTTTCCGGCAATGACACCCTGAAGGACAGGCAGGAAGGCAAGCTGGAAGCCAAGGTCAGGCTGCTGCAGGGCTGTGCAGCTGTTTATTGTATTGCTATCGGAGCCTCCGCTATCCGACAGTTACTAGCCCAGGGTGTACAGCCTTTGAAGGTTGAGCAGGGTGAATTGATCGAAGACCTGCTTAAACAACTCAACCTGTCCTGGCAAGCGTCACCACCCGTGTGGTTAACCCGGGCACTGCGCCAGCAACATAATGCCCGACCAGCGGATGAGCGCTTTACCGCCATGCTTGCTGAAGGCTGGCAGGAGGACTGGCCATCATGCTGACAACCCAGGGAAAAATTGTACGTTCAGAAGATGGCCATCTGGCCATGCAAGCCGATTGTCTGGAATCCTGCAAGACGTGCGGAGTCAACAAAATCTGTTCTGGTAGCCGTCGTACCCAGCTATTGAGCTTGCCTGCAACACAACAGATCTGGAAAGAGGGGCAGCAAATCCGAGCTGATATTGAAGAAGGTGAACTGCTGCGAATAGCCCTGCTGGTCTATAGCCTGCCCTGTGTCTTTATGCTGATGGCAGCGCTGCTGGCTTCTCCCTGGGGCAATCTGGCTACCGCCGCAGGCTGCCTTGCGGGACTGGCAAGCGGTCAGGTCATCAGCAGCCTGATTGCCCTGCGCAAGCCACCCCAGGTACAGCTGACTCTGCAGCAGGGACACCCGGACCAGCCTACCAACCCCTTAGCCTATAACCCCGAACTTTTGGAGAAAGACTATGAACCAATGCGCTGAAGCAACGCTGCCAGACCACCCGTTTATTGCCGAGATGATCCGTCAAACCCGTGCGTTTGACAGTTATGGCGTTAATGAGCAGCTCAATACTACCGAGCTACTACTGCCTTACGTGGTCACCAAAGCACAGCGCCGCGAAATTCCTATTATCGGCGACCCCGATGAAGAGATTCTGGCCCGCCTGAAAGCCTATTACAGTGCTATCGCCATGCGTATTGAAGCTGTCTGCGGCATGATGGCCACCCCCTTGTTCAGTCTGTCCCATGAAGGATTTGGTCGCGTCATTATCAGTGTGGGAAAACTGCTGGTGCTGGATCGCTCCCTGCGGGATGTACACCGCTTCGGCTTTGAATCTATGCAGAGCCTGTGTGAGCAAGCCGACACCCTGGTTGACAAAGCCCTGGAGCTGGTCCGAGCACATCCCGATGCTGCCGCAGACTGACCCTGGTAAAGAAGGACGCCTGACAATGAATGAAAATGAGATCAAGACACTGGAAAAACAACTGCGCCGTGCGCGGCGCATCGCCGGCGAACAGGCCATGGAGCTGCACGACCTGGTGGAAGATGGACTGCCAGCGGCCTATGCCAGACTACCCGAACTTTCAGCATCAACCTATGCCGCCTGTGAAGACTGGGACAAAGCACGAAAAGCCCTGGAGCAGGCCCAGCAGGCAGAGGAGAGCACCGCATGAGTCCGATCACCGGCCTGACGCGTGGTGGCAGCGAATGGCTACCCGAATTTGTTGTGCACCTGAATGATGAAACCTGTATCGGCTGTGGACGTTGCTACAAGGTCTGTCCTCGTGATGTGTTCACCCTGGAAGAGCGAGAGCCAGATGATGACGATGAGATGGACGATGTCGTCAGTGTCATGGTGATAGCTAACGCGGCGGACTGTATCGGCTGTGGCTCCTGCGCCCGGGTATGTCCGAAAAAATGTCACACCCATGAAGCCAGAGCCCTGGGTGAAGGCTAGCCTGAAGTCAGTGCAGTTTGCCAGCACCATTGAAACTGGTAAGCTGCGCTTATTATTAATTATTTCAGGAGCCCTGCATCCATGCTATCCAGCGTTGTAATCGAACCGAAAAAACCAGCCGATAGCTGTGTCATCTGGCTACACGGCCTGGGTGCCAATGGCCATGACTTTGAGCCTATAGTTCCAGAGCTTGGTCTGCCCGACAGTCTGGCTACCCGGTTTATCTTTCCACATGCGCCGGAAATGCCTGTCACTATCAATGGCGGAATGGTGATGCCTGCCTGGTACGATATTCTGGAAATGAATATTGATCGCAGGGTCGACAGTGAGCAACTGATCAAATCCGCCCGGGACGTTACTCAACTGATCGAACAGCAGATGGCGGCAGGCATCGCACCGGAGCGCATCCTGATAGCCGGTTTTTCACAGGGTGGTGCGGTGGCCTATCATGTCGCACTGAGTTTCCCACACCCACTTGCGGGCCTGCTGGCCTTATCAACCTATTTTGCTACGGCTGAGCTGGTTGAGCATAACCCTGCAAACCAGACCCTGCCTATCCTGATCATGCATGGCACGCATGATGATGTTGTTCCCGAAGCACTGGGTCAGAAGGCCCGTGACCTGCTAAGCGAAGCAGGTTACCCTGTCGCTTATACCAGCTATCGCATGCAGCATGCTGTATGCCTGGAGCAAATTGGTGAAATTGGTCATTGGTTGGCTGAACGTCTGAAAGCAGACTAGACTGGAGGGATGCGCCGCAGTAACAATAACGAGGTGTCCGCCGTGAAAATACTGAAGCTTGTCTGCTTGATTCAACTACTGCTCTGCAGTACGGCATTGATAGCTGAAGAGCCTTTCCCGGCGCGTCCCTTAACCCTGCTGATCGGTTTTGAACAAGGAGGGTCCATGTCAACGCAGGGTAGCGTCCTGGCTAACATATTATCAGAGCAACTTGGGCAACCGGTTAGGATACAATACCGGCCAGGCATCGGTGGCGGAGCCGCCGCGGCGATGTTAGCGACAAGCCATGAACAAGGCTATATGTTGCTGTTTACACCCTCAATGCCTTTTACCAACTATCCGCTGGAAATGTCTACTTCATACAACCTAAATGATTTTGCGTATATCGGTGCTGTTTCCGAAGACCAGCAGGCGTTGGTTACCCGCCAAAGCAGCCCATTCAGCAACTGGGATGAATTCCTTGAATATGCCCATCAAAGAGGCGAAATTTCCTTTGCTTCGCAAACGTTAACAGATAGAAGAATTATCAATCGCATCGCCAAGGAGGAGGGCTTTATTGCCCGAATCATACCAGTTACAGGTGGTAATGCCATGACCACTCTGGTGATGGCAGGTGACGTGGATATTGGATTCAGTGGTGGCAGTCACAGCAAATTTGTTGATGCAGGCAATATGCAACTCTTAGCCGGTCTGGGAAACCATCGGCTCAAGCACTACGCCACGGTACCTACACTGAAAGAACTGGGCTATGATTTACAGATGTCTTCAGTTCGCATGTTGGTTGTACCTGTCACAACGCCACTGTCGCAGCAGCAGACTCTGACTTCAGCACTGTATAACGCAACCAGTGACTTACGCTTTATTAACGTAACAGAAGAGATCATTCATCAACCTGTTCGCTACATGAGCACAGAACCTCTCACACAGTTTCTACAACAGCAACAAGACGACTATTTTAGTTTGATAGCACAAGAGTCGTAACGTGACGCCACTCATTATTTCTGCCTATAATAAAACCTCAAAACATAAGCTATAACAAAGTGGAAAGTAGGGTTATGCAGATCTTGGGTAGTATATGACGACAGTCAAACCATGGGCACTGACCTTCACTACCCGTATATCACTGATTTTTGGTTTTCTCGGTCTTATGGCGCTGCTGACAGCGAGCCTGTATTCTGCAAAATCAAGTGAAGTTCAGCTCCAGGCTGAGATTAGCAAAACGCTTGAGCAACGTCACCGAACAGTACAAAGCCTGATTGAAAATCGTCTGGAGCTATTAAATGCCTACCTGGATGTAGCCTCATTCAACCGTGTTTTTACCACACTGCTTACCGACGATCCTGGCTTTGACTCAGTCACTGAAGATATGATCCTTTTATTTCAGGACTCAGACCGTGGCGTACATCTGGATCTTTTTTTTCTGCTCGATCCTGATGGCAAATTGATTTTCGATGCGGGTATGCCACTCTACAGCGCAGAAAACATTATTGCCGAAATGGACTCACCTATTCTCTATACCTCTGAGTGGAAACCAGTCGGTTCGGATAACTTGTCTATTATCCGGTCTACACCGATCTTCGACCCTTCAACCATCCAGCTGCGAGGCTATATGGTCACCGGGCTGGCGATAGGACAGAACCGCTATTTTATTCAAGAGCTACTGAATATGGCTGATCTGGATGAAATCAGCATTCATGACAGTCACAATAAAAAATTGATCAGCGCGGGTCGTCTGAATAAAGCGGATGAAAACAGTGTTTCTAAACCGATAGATCAAAGTGGCGTCGCGGCGCACTGGCAAAGACAGCCATTGATCATTGCTGGTAAAGAAACCCGCTTTATGGTTTCTGTGGCCCTTGCTTCTGAACGATTCGCCCACCGGAGTGAACACTTCACTCGTTCATTTGTGTTGTTTGCGGTAGGTTTTATCGTTCTGCTGGTCATTGCCGGGTGGCTTTTACATATAAGCCATAGCCGGGCAATCTCTCGGTTACTCGAATTTATCAACGCTACCCAGAGGGGAATCAGAGGGAGTCTTTTTCAAACCACCGGTATTAAAGAGTACAACCAGGTAGGCTATGCCATGCAATCTATGGTCAGCGACCTCAATATTGCTGCAACTGTATTTGAATCGGGTGAGGGCATACTGGTTACTGATCACAATCGCACCATTCTCAAAGTCAATCAGGCATTTACTCGCATAACCGGTTTCACACCAGACGAAGTCACTGGCAAAAATCTGAGTTGCATTAAAATCAAAGATGAAAACACCAGCTTTGATTTGATCAACGAAGCCTTGGAAAAATATGGTGTCTGGCAAGATGAAGTCTGGAGTCAGCGCAAAGGTGGCCAGGGATTCCTGCAGTGGACCAGTATTTCAGCTGTCATCAACGACTATGACGGCTCCATTATCAACTATGTTGTCACCTTGCTGGATGTTACCGACCGCAAAGAAGCTGAAATCCGTATACGCCAACTGGCGTTCTATGATCAGTTGACCCTGCTGCCAAACCGACAACTGCTGATGGATCGTCTCCAGCACGCGCTGGAAAACAGTCACCGCCATAAGAGTGTCGGCGGTATTCTTTACCTTGATCTGGATGATTTTAAAACCCTGAATGATACGCGAGGCCATCACACAGGTGATCTGCTGCTGAAACAGGTTGCCGAGCGCTTATCCGCCGGTGTTCGCCGAGCTGATACCGTCGCACGCCTGGGCGGCGACGAGTTTATAATTCTACTGGAAGAACTGGGAGATGAAATTGACCAGGCATCGGTAATGATCAATCATTTATGTCAGAAATTATTACACTCCCTCTGCCAACCCTACCACTTCGAGAATTTGGAGCACTTCAGTACACTGAGCATTGGCGTCACCTTGTTTCGAGGCAAGGAAGAGAGTATTGATGAACTGTTTAAACAAGCTGATCTGGCGATGTACCAGGCCAAAGCCGCTGGACGAAACACCTTTTGTTTTTTCGATCCAGCCATGCAAATCCGTGTGACCGAGCATGCCACTCTGGCCAGGGATATACGGCAGGGCATCCAACAGCAGGCCTTTTTCCTGGTGTATCAGCCCCAGATCAGTCATCAGGGACACGTGTCAGGCGCTGAAATACTGCTACGCTGGCAACACCCGGAAAGAGGGATGGTCTCACCCGTGGAGTTCATTCCGATAGCCGAAGAAACCGGCCTGATCCTGCCCATTGGGCAATGGGTGCTTAAGCAAGCCTGCGAGCAGTTGGCGATCTGGGAACAAGAACCGAGATGGCGTCACCTGGAGCTGGCCGTTAATATCAGCCCCAAACAATTCCAGCAAACTGATTTTGTCAGTCAAGTACTCGCCACTATTGAAAAAACTCAGTGCAATCCACACAGATTGAAACTAGAAATCACTGAAAGCATGTTGCTTGAAGATATCGATGACACCATCTCAAAGATGGATCTGCTAAAAGCAGAGGGTATCAGCTTCTCACTGGACGACTTTGGTACCGGGTACTCATCACTGTCCTATCTTAAACGTCTACCGCTGGATCAGTTAAAAATCGACAAGTCTTTTGTCAGTGATATGCTACATGACCAGCATCATGCAGACATAGCCAAAACCATCGTCTCTCTGGCTCGCAGCCTTGACCTGGCTGTTATCGCCGAAGGTGTGGAAACAGAAGAGCAAAGGGCCATGCTGGAAGGCTTTGGCTGTTTCTCTTACCAAGGTTACTTGTTCAGCCACCCCTTAACCCTGGAAGCCTTTACCCGGCAGTTTTTATGATTAATATTGTCCTTTACCAACCCGAAATACCTCCCAATACCGGCAACGTGATACGACTGGCGGCTAATACAGGTTGTCATCTGCACCTTATCGAACCATTGGGATTTTCCATGGAAGAAAAATCCCTGCGCCGGGCTGGTCTGGATTACCACGAATATGCTCAAGTGCAGGTCTGGCCAGACTTCGAAACCTTTTTGCAGCAGGTTAATCCAACACGTCTGTTTGCCTTGTCGACTAAAGGCACTCAGCGATATACCCAAGCCAGCTTCGAGGCAGGCGACTATCTGCTGTTTGGTCCAGAGACACGAGGTTTACCAGCCGAGCTGCTGGCAAGCTTAGTATCAGACCATATTCTGCGATTACCTATGCACCCCAACAGTCGCAGCCTAAACTTGTCCAACAGTGTCGCTGTAGTGGTGTATGAAGCCTTGCGGCAGCAGGATTTTAAGAGTCTGGATTAAACCAAATATGCCATTAATGACAATAGCATCTGACACATGTGTCATAAATGCCAGACAAACAGATTATCTTCACTAGCTATTATCGAGGTCAGTGTAGCCAGTTAGCATAGTGATCTAATTAATATCTTTAATAATCAATTGATTAAATATTACAGGCTGGCAAGAAATTAAACTGGCACCCATTTTGCTCTATTAGAAGTAAATGCAAACACCTTGCACTTCAGGAGCAATTTATGAGCCATACAACTGATGAAGCCTATGAAACCATAGGACTGATACCTTCCATCTTATTGATCGTTGGTGCGTTTCTGGTAGCCATTTTACCTTTAGCCTTTCAGCTAGGCATATTGGTCGTTTAACACTCACCGATTATTTAGCTGCAGTTGCTGGCACCTCATCCGGCCAACAAGCACCGATCTCATCCATCCCAAGTTATGCAGCAGCCTGCTTAGTCACCTGAGCGGGCTTTTTTTGCTTCGTGTACTGTCATTAGCTCGTCAAACACAGATGCGGCGGCCCCCATAGGGTTAGCACCAACCTGAATCGGAATAAAAGCTGAAGACAGCAATCGAACTAAGTGAAATATAATATGGAGAGAGGATTTCAAGGTTGGTGCAGATGGGGAGACTCGAACTCCCACGCCCGTGAAGGCACTAGCACCTGAAGCTAGCGTGTCTACCAATTCCACCACATCTGCAAATTCACTTTTAACTGACTGCACCCTATAAATGGTGCAGATGGGGAGACTCGAACTCCCACGCCCGTGAAGGCACTAGCACCTGAAGCTAGCGTGTCTACCAATTCCACCACATCTGCGTCAAAAGTGGGGCGCATTATATCCAGCCCACAGAGGCTTGTGAAGCCCCCTGGGTGAATAAAACTCAATCAATTGCTCAGACAGCCCGCCATCTCAGTAGCCAAGCCACGTAAATAATCAACATAGGCTGTTTTAGAAGGTGCAATATCACGCGCCATTGGATCCAGCACTCCCTGACCAACAGAAATACCCCGGGTGATTGACTCCACGATAGCACTGGTAAACTGAGGTTCACTGAAAACACAACTAGCATTGTTATCTTGCAACTGCTGACGTATTTCAGCCAAGTGACGGGCTCCCGGCTGCCGGGCAGGATCCACCGTAAAGTAGCCCAACTGATTCAAACCATAGTGGCCAACAAAATGTCCGTAGGCATCATGAAAAACGAAAAAGCCTTTATCCTGAACCGGTTCTAACAGAGTTTTTAGCTCAACATCCAGTTGTTCAAGAGATAATTTGAATTCATTCAAATTAGCATGCAAGGCGGCTTCGTGCTCTGGCATGACACTGACTAGCGCATCTGTCATTTGCACGGCAATTTCGGCGGCATTATGAGGATCTAACCAGATATGTGTATCGTGGTTGTGCCCGTCATGTTCATCACCATGCTCATCGTGATCGTCGTGATCGTCGTGATCGTCGTGATCGTCGTGATCGTCGTGGTCGTCGTGGTCGTCGTGGTCGTCGTGGTCGTCGTGGTCGTCGTGGTCGTCGTGGTCGTCGTGGTCGTCGTGGTCACTATTATGATCAGTGTATAACGCTACAACTTTGGCACTTGTGCGCTCCAGAGGTCTGACCATGAACTGTTCCATCTCTGGTCCCACCCAGAAAACGAGTTCAGCATCCGTTAACACCTGCATATCAGATGGCCGCAACGAGAAGGTATGTGGCGAAGCATTGTCTGGCAGTAACTGAACAGGCTCAAGCACCCCGTCAGTGACGGCCTTGGCTATCAGGTGCAGGGGTTTAAGGGTACTGACAACTTGCTGAGCGCTCACTTGTGTGGAAAAAAAGAGTGCCGCAGCAAGCGGCAAACTACGGACTAACGTATTTAATTTTGGCATGATAGATTCTGATCCTGTTTATTAACTGTTTAGGTTATAATATAACAAATAACCTCGGAACGCATCTGTCATGCCTGATAAGAATACAACCTTTGTCTGTGCTAATGACCATCAGCACTGTATTGATGAAGCCATGTCATCCGCTAAAGCACTTTGCCGTGAGCAACAACTGCGCCTGACGCCAGTCAGAGAACTGGTGCTGCGGTTAATCTGGCAAAACCATAAACCCCTGGGCGCTTATGATCTGCTACCCGCACTGGCTGACGCTGGTTTTAACTCAGCGCCCCCCACTGTTTACCGGGCATTGGAATTTTTGCAAGAACAGGGCCTGGTGCATCGACTGGCTTCACTCAATGCTTATATGGGTTGTTCTCATCCTGGAAAACAACATTCCGGATGCTTCTTCATCTGCGAGCGCTGCCATCAGGCTTGTGAAGTGGATGCAGCACCACTCCAGGCAGCGCTCAAGCAACAATCACAAAGCCTGGGCTTTTCCATTACCCGTGAAACTATTGAAGTATTGGGTATCTGTCCAGAATGCCAACAAGGAAACCCACAATCGCATGTCTAGTCATGATCGCGATCTTGTACGCTTAGAAGACATCTCTGTACGCTTTGCCCGAGAGGATGTGCTCAGCCATGTATCTCTGACACTGCACGATGACTGCATTACCACCCTCATTGGCCCTAACGGGGCAGGCAAGACGACACTGGTACGTGTCGTGCTTGGATTAATCTCACCCAGCCAGGGCAGCCTATGGCGCTCACCGGGGCTGAGAGTCGGGTATATGCCACAAAAGCTGCACATCGACCGAACCATGCCTCTCACAGTGAAGCGTTTTCTAAATATCGGCCTCAAACCTGATTCAACCACTCTGGAGACGACCCTGGACCAAGTCGGCGCACGACACCTGTTACAACACTCCTTTCATGATCTGTCCGGTGGGGAAACCCAACGGGTCATGCTGGCCAGGGCACTACTGCGTAATCCGCGTCTACTGGTCCTGGATGAGCCGGTGCAGGGTGTCGATGTCAATGGTCAAACAGAACTCTACCAGTTAATCAGTGCCATCCGGGAACAACGCAAGTGTGGCATCCTGATGATCTCACACGACCTGCACCTGGTTATGTCTGCAACGGACCATGTGGTTTGCCTTAACCGCCATATCTGCTGCTCAGGTCATCCGGAGCGGGTGAGCAACGACCCGACCTTTATCGAGCTCTTTGGGCGAAGCCAGGCACAGGCTTTTGCCCTGTACAACCATCATCATGACCATCGCCATGACCGACTGGATGCAGAACCCGAACTACTTAAATCCGACACGCGTCAACCACCGGAGTCAACCGATGCCTGAGTTTATTCTGATTGCCCTGGCTGGTGGCCTGGGGGTTGCAGCCATCACCGGCCCTTTGGGCGCCTTTGTGGTATGGCGGCGCATGGCTTACTTTGGCGACACCCTGGCACATTCGGCACTGATGGGTGTTGCCATGGGCTTTCTATTCAGCATTAATCTCAATCTGGCCGTCATGGTGTGCTGTGTATTGCTGGCCGTTATACTGGTGGCGATGCAAAAACAGCACATGGTTGCCACAGACACGCTACTGGGCATCATGGCACACAGCACTCTATCCATTGGGTTGGTTGCGGTGTCTTTACTGGACCATATCCGTATTGACCTAATGCAGTATTTATTTGGTGATCTGTTGGCAATTGCACCCACTGATCTGTTGTGGGTTTATGGCGGGGGGCTGCTGGTATTGCTCACACTCTGGCGCCTGTGGCATCCACTCCTGGCGATTACCATCAACGAAGAGATGGCACGTGTAGAAGGGGTGAATGTCACAGCCACGCGTCTGGCACTAATGTTGATGATTGCCCTGGTTATCGCGGTGGCCATGAAACTGGTTGGTATTTTGCTGATCACCTCGTTACTGATCATCCCGGCAGCGGCAGCGCGTCGTTTATCCAGCACTCCCGAACAGATGGCCTTCATCGCCTCACTGCTGGGTATGGTCGCAGTAACCGGCGGCATCTGGGCTTCCTGGGTGTTTGACACCCCCGCAGGTCCCTCGGTCGTTGTGACAGCCCTGGTGATCTTTCTGTTTCTCTACACCCTGCCATTAAGACAAGCCAGCCACTGATGAACTTCCGTTATTGGCCCGATAACACCACACACCGTCGCGTCTGGCAGCTCGCCTGGCCGATGATGTTATCCAATATCAGCGTACCCTTGTTGGGACTGGTGGATACGGCGGTGATGGGACATTTGCCAGAGCCCCGCTATCTGGCCGCCATCGCTATAGGCGGAATGCTGTTTTCAGTAGTATACTGGAGTTTTGGCTTTTTACGCATGGGCACCACAGGACTGGTAGCCCAGGCCTTTGGCCGTGAAGATGGCGATGCCATCCGTAACTACCTTGCCCAGTCCTTGCTCATCGCCTTTGTATTAGGGATTGCGATATTTCTGTTGCGTAGTCCAATGACTGAACTGGCGCTGACTATATCCGGCGCAACAGAAGCCGTCGTGACCGAAGCTCGCCGTTATGCGCATATCCGCGCTTGGGGTGCACCGGCGGTGTTATGCAATTTTGTGCTGCTGGGCTGGTTTGTCGGCAATCAGAACACCCGCATTCCGTTACTGCTGCTGACCCTGACCAATCTGCTGAATATTATCCTTAACCTGGTGTTTGTATTTGCTCTGGGGATGCGCGCTGACGGTGTTGCACTGGGCACGGTGCTGGCAGAGTACGCCAGTCTCGGGCTCGGCTTATGGTTTTGCCGCGGACTGCTGCTTAACACTGGCGGTCAGTTCATTGCCCGTCAATTACTGCGTTGGCGTGATTATGCCGCATTGTTTCACGTGAATCGTTACCTGTTCGTCCGCACCCTGTCTTTACTGTTCTGTTTTGCCTTTTTTACTGCTCAGGGAGCGCGTATGGGTACGGACATTGTTGCCGCTAATGCGGTGCTTCTGAATTTCCTGGTACTTATATCCAATGCATTGGACGGCTTTGCCCATGCGACAGAAGCCCTGGCAGGCCGGGCACTGGGGCGACGTAAAGCGAAAGATTTTTATCAACTCATCACCGCAGCGGCCCTCTGGTCAATGATATCGGCTTTGGGGATGACACTGTTTTTCTGGCTGGCCGGTGATTTTGTCATTTCCTTGCTCACCAGTATCGACAGTGTAAGAGAGCAGGCGAGCCTGTACTTACCCTGGTTGATCGTTATGCCGTTGATTGGCGTCTGGAGCTATCTGCTTGATGGTGTTTTTATCGGTACCACTCAGGTTAAAGCGATGCAGGATACCATGCTGTTTTCGGTGCTAGTGGTCTTTCTACCGCTCTGGTGGCTAAGCCAGCCCCTAGCCAACCATGGTCTATGGATGGCTATGAGTGGTCTGTTCCTGGCCAGAGGCCTCAGCGGGGGGTGGGTCTATGTGCAACTGACCCGTCATAACCGCTGGGGGCTGGCGTAGCGACGCTCAATCACTTTTATCTGGATTGATGAATAACCTGATCGGCTCGGCCTTAACCGGCTCAGCAGCCTTGGCTTTGGCGCTGAGCCGGTCTTCCGGTTTATCCTTGTGTACCCGTGTATTGATCTCTTGTGGCTCTGGGCGTCCATCCAGACGCAAGGAATCACTGAAACCGCAGGCGATACACTCGCGGTACTCTCGTTCCTCATCCCGATGCATACGCACTGCATCCATCTTGCCACACCGGGGGCAAACGGCTCCGGCGATAAAGCGTTTAGTTACAGACATACAAACCTCATGCTTTGGGTGTTATGCCATTGTGTCTCAGTAATGCCTCGACACTGGGTTCACGGCCACGAAATGCAACAAACAGATTCATGGGTTCATCCGAACCACCTTTCTCCAATATATGGGTACGAAAATCCTGTCCCGCCGTCTCACTGAAAATACCCTCTTCTTCAAAGCGGGAAAAGGCGTCAGCTGACAGCACTTCCGCCCATTTGTAGCTGTAATAACCAGCGGCATAGCCACCGGCAAAGATGTGACTGAAGCTATGCTGAAAACGATTTTCAGGTGGGGGCGTCAGCACAGCGACCTGCTCACGCACTTTATCCAATACGGCTTGGATAACCGTTTCACCCGGCTGATACTCATGATGCAAACGGAAGTCGAACAGGGAAAATTCCAACTGACGCACCATCATCATACCGGCTTGAAAATGCTTTGCCGCCAGCATTTTGTCCAACAGATCATTTGGCAAAGGCTCGCCGGTTTCATAGTGTCCGGACATAAGCGCCAGCCCTTCCGGCTCCCAGCACCAGTTTTCCAAAAACTGGCTTGGCAGTTCGACAGCATCCCAGGCGACACCATTAATACCACTGACCTCGGCATAATCGATCTGCGTGAGCATATGATGTAGCCCATGCCCGAATTCATGAAACAGGGTGGTCACTTCATCATGCGTCAACAGCGCCGGCTTCCCCGCAACAGGTGGATTAAAGTTACATACCAGATAGGCCACTGGCAGTTGAACCTGACCATCAGCACAACGCCGACGATCACGGCAATCCGCCATCCAGGCGCCACCGCGCTTATTACTGCGGGCAAAGGGGTCCAGGTAACAATAGGCGAGCGTGTTGCCATCGCGGGATAAACGCAAGAAACGCACGTCTGGATGCCAGGTATCGGCGTTATCCTGCTCTTCTATATGAATACCAAACAAACGCCCTGCAATCGCAAACAAACCATCCAGTACTTTAGGTAAGGGGAAATAGGGGCGTAACATCTGCTGAGAAAGCTGATAGCGTGACTGCTTGAGCTTTTCGGCATAATAAGCCAGATCCCAGGGATTGAGGCTTTCCACGCCATTTTGTTCGGCGGCAAAGGCAGTCAGCTCTGCCAGATCCTGTTCAGCGACATGACGGCTTTTAGTGGCAAGATCTTCCAGAAAACCAATCACCTGGTCGGGTGTTTCAGCCATTTTTGTGGCCAGTGAATAATTAGCATAGCTGTCATAACCAAGTAATTGAGCCAATTCGTGTCGTAAGGCCAATATCTCCTGCATCACCACCGAGTTATCCCAGCGACCAGCGTTTGGGCCTTGATCAGAGGCACGGGTGGAGTAGACGCGGTAGAACTCTTCACGCAGTGATGCCTTATCAGCATAGGTTATCACTGCATAGTAGGAGGGAAAGTCCAGGCTAATGACCCAGCCTTGCAGATCACGGCTATGTGCGGCACTGGCGGCGGCTTCAATGGCATCGTCCGGCAGGCCTTGCAAATCAGACACATCATCTGTGTGAAAATACCAACCCTGGGTCGCATCTAACACATTTTCAGAAAATTTATTGTTCAGTTCAGATAAACGTTGCTGAATTTCGGCATAACGCTGCTGCTGCGCTGGCGGCAAGGCTATGCCGGATAAACGGAAATCCCGCAGAGCATTATCGATCACTTTTTTCTGTGCTGGGTTCAGGTCAGTATATTGTTCACTGGCGGCAAAGCGCTCATACGCCTGGAACAAACCTTTATGCTGACCCATTTCAGTCCAGTAGGCCGACAATTTAGGCAAGCAACGGTTGTAGACTTCACGCAGCTCATCAGAGTTCATCACACCGTTCAGGTGAGAAGCCGTGGACCAGGCATAGGAGAGTCGATCAGAGCCTTCTTCCAACCTACCCATCAGTGACTGCCAATCATGCGCCTGCTGTTCGGCTGTCAGAGCTGCTACCTCTGCACGGTTTTGCGCCAGAACTGCATCGATAGCCGGTTCAATATGCGCCACCTCAATACTGCTGAATGGGGGAAGCTGAGTGGGCTTGAGTAAAGGGTTGTGCATATTGGGGCCTCTTCAAGGTTATTCTCGGCAGACACTAAGCGCCTGACTGAAACGTTGTCGCTGATCTGTTATACAATGGGGAAGTGTACGTCACTTTTCAACTGATCCGGAGTTTTATCCATGCATATACGTGAGTATCAGGGCAAACGGCCACAATTAGGCAAGGCGGTTTTTGTCGATCCGAGCGCCGTAGTACTGGGCGACGTGGAAATCGGAGATGATTCTTCAGTCTGGCCACTGACGGTGATACGTGGTGATATGAATCATATACGCATTGGGCGCTGTAGCAGTATTCAGGATGGTTCGGTATTACATATCACTCATGCAGGTCCCTTTAATCCAGATGGTTTCCCACTGATCATTGGCGATGAAGTGACGGTAGGCCATCAGGTGACACTGCATGGTTGTCGTATTGGTAATCGGGTACTTATCGGCATGGGTAGCCTGATAATGGATGGCGCCATGGTTGAAGACGAGGTGGTAATTGGTGCGGGTAGCTTGGTACCCCCAGGAAAAACCCTGCAAAGCGGTTACCTCTACGTGGGCCGACCCGCAAAACAAGTCCGCCCACTAACTGACAAGGAACGCCACTTTTTCAGCTACAGTGCAGATAACTACCGAAAGTTAAAAGACACGCATATGCAAGAGTCCTGGAGCGAGTAAGTGCTTACAACCCAATCAGCACCCAAACCAATGGCAGGAACAGAGCGGTGAATAACCCGGTCAGCCCCATACCGAGTGACGCAAAGGCGCCAGCGGTGGGGCTGATCTCGAATGCTCGCACTGTGCCGATTGCATGGCCGTTGATACCCAGAGCAAACCCTATCACTCGATGATCTTCAATCTTTAACCAATTGCTGAGCAGATTCACCCATAGGGTAGCCATCACGCCGGTGATCAGCAAGGCGCCCATCAGTATAGGAATGGAGCCACCCAGTTGCTCAGTAATGCCCATGGCAATCGGTGCAGTTACCGACTTAGGCGCTAAAGAAGCCAGCACCTCTGGAGAAGCTCCCGCCAGCCAACCTAGTAGCAACGCATAGAGGGCTGCCAGGATAGCGGCCGGTGGCAGGGTAAAGAGTATCGGCTTCCATAACTCACGGATATGGTGGATTTGTTGAAACAACGGCACGCCAAGAGCAACCGTAGCGGGTCCCAACAACAGCACCAGCCAGCCAGCACCAGTTTGATAAGTGCGATAGTCGATCCGCAGCACTACCAGCATCGCCACCACAAACAATGCCGCCAGCAATATACCGGGACACCAGGTTGGCCGCCCCATTTTCTGAAACAGCCAGTTTCCGGAAAAAAAGGCCGTCAAGGTTATGGCAATGGCGGCAATAGGTGTCGCAGTCAGATGATCCCGCAACATGACCAAACCCGACATCAGCTCAGGCATTATCACCCTCCGGCTTTGTCGAACCGGGCATCAATCGCGCCATTAACCACAGCGTTGTGAGGACGCTCAGCATCGTGCCTACAACCAGCGCCAGGAGCCCTGCAAGCCAGTACTGAGCATAATCACCAACAACAAAAAACACCCCCACTACACCTGGCATAATCAGCATGGCCAAAAGTGCGATCAGTGGTTGGCTGACTGCGGCCAGATCATTCTGCATACGTCCACGCATCAGTAGCCATAGCATGACCAACAACATGCCGATAACACCAGGTGACACCGGCAGTTGCAGACTGGTAACGATCACATCACCTAACAACAGAAACAATAACAGGATCAAAAACCCTTTAATCACAGTCATTTATCATACCACCAGAATTTAAGGTTTGGCCTTGGCGATTTCTCGCAGACGTTTAACCACTAAGGCGTTAATGCTGCGCTGAGTGAAATGACCGTCGGCTTTCAGGTAGCCGGCCTTGCGCCCCATCAGCAGCCCCAGACACTGATCAACATGACTGACAGCATGTATAGCAAAGTCGCCCGCTTTGACAGCTTCAACCACATCCTTTTTCAGCATTAGGTTGCGCACATTTGCACGCGGAATAATGACGCCCTGACTCCCCGTCAACCCTCGCATTTTACAGAGCTGGAAGAAACCTTCGATTTTTTCATTAACTCCACCAATGGCCTGTACTTCTCCATACTGGTTAATCGAGCCTGTAGTGGCAAAGTGCTGAAAGATCGGAATTCTTGTCAGCGCTGAAATCAAAGTGCATATTTCAGCCAATGACGCACTGTCACCATCGATGTAGCCGTAAGACTGCTCCATGGCAATACTGGCGGACAGGGTCATGGGGAAATCATGCGCATATTGGTGACCCAGATAGCCAGACAAGATCAACACGCCTTTAGAGTGGATCGGCTGGCCCAGAGTCACTTCACGTTCTATATCCACTATACCCTTGTTACCAGGGTTCACTGTTGCGGTAATACGGGCAGGGGTACCAAAAGACACATCACCGACTTGCAGTACACTCAGGCCATTAGCACAACCAACGGTGCTACCATCGGTATCAATCAATACGGTACGGTTAAGAATACTTTCGAGAATTTTTTCTGACAAACGGCCTGTACGGCGCTCTTTACCCTGCAAGGCCATTTCCACATGTGCCGTACTGATCAACTCATCACCTCGCTGGCGACGGCGAAAATCTGCCTCACACAGCAGGTCAACCAATTCGCCAATATGGGCTGATAGCATCTCCTGATCTTCAGCCATACGTGAGCTGTGTTCTGTCAGGCGTGCCACGGCTTCTCGCTTCAGCGGAGCTAAGCCTTCCTCCATAGCCAGGGTTTTCATCAGCCGGGCGTAGTTACGCACACTTGCAGGTGAACGTTTTACGTCTTCATCAAAATCCACCACCACACGGAACATTTTTTCAAAATCATGATCCAGCTCTTGTAACAGGTAATAAATGTCACGACCACCGATCAACACCACTTTAACTTTCAAGGGGATAGGCTGGGGATTCAGTGTAATTGTGCTTACGCCAGTATATTCACTGACCGGATTTTCAATACGTATCTCGTGAGATTTAAGGGCACGCTTCAGTGCACTGTAGACAAATGGCTGCTCCAGCAGCTTTTCGGCCTCCAGCAGCAGATACCCACCATTAGCCCTATGCAGAGCTCCCGGACGGATCAGTGTATAGTTGGTGACCAAGGCCCCCATTTCACTGTTATATTCGACTCGACCAAACAGATTTTCATAGCTGGGGTGGGCTTCATAAACCACCGGTGCACCCTTGGTCTTATGATTGTCCACCAGCAGGTTTATGCCGTAATTCTCTTCCAAAAACTGCTGGCGCATCTGGTCAGTTTTAACTTCTATGCCACGTTCATCACTGACAATTTCCGCTACATTCTTGATTAGGTCTTTTTCGAAATAACCCAGATATTTAATGATACTGGCATGATGTACATAGCGGTCACGCAGCTGAGCAAACAACGGCAGAATCGATTTGCGCGCCGTGTCGCTGTCTAATTGACGTAACTCTGCTGCTGCTTCACGGCGCCACTTGGGTAGTTCCGTCAGCCCTTCATTGAGTTGATCTTCGAGATCAGAGATATTTTTCTGAATAACTTCGCGTTCTTCTTCAGGCAACTGCGAAAAAGCAGCTTCATCCATGGCCTGACCCTCAGCCAAGGGGGTAAAGCCGATCGTGCCGGCATCACGATAGACAGCGATATTCATATCACGCGCCTTACGTTCCACCTGATCCACAGCCTGATCATACCGACGAGTAAAATCTCGCTCGATGCGGCTTTTAATACGTTGATAACCCGGGCTTTCAAATGCTGCAGGTAGTTCTGTTTGCAAGGTTTCGAATAACGTCTCAATATCTTTTTTCAGTTGCATTGCTTTGCCAGCCGGAAGCTGCAATACAACCGGATAGCGCGAGTCTGAAAGATTGTTCAGATAACACCAATCAGACGGCTTATGCTCCTTTTTGGCATAGGTTTTCAGATTTTCCATGGCAAAAGAAAAGCGACCAGTATGCGGGTTACCCATAACAAACAGGTTGTAACCATGGCGCTGCATGCTGATACCGAAGTCCATCGCCTCAATTGCACGTTCCTGACCAAAAAAGCCGTTAAAAGGCTCAATAGAGTCTGTTGTCAGAAAAGGCAGGTCTTTTGGGTCACAGATTTTATACAGCTGATCAGTGCTCAGTAAGGTGGAATCTGTCATAAAGCGTATCCAAAGACGGGAGAGTGATAATCGGGTTATAACGTTTATTAGACCCGAGTTGCAACATTTGTCGTAACCTGTATTTAGTCCGGTGATTTATTGCTGAGCCAGACTCTGGCGCAACATAGCAATAACCGGTGCTGTATCGGGGCGTCGCTCACGCCAACGGAAAAAAGCTTCTGCTGCCTGCTCAACCAACATGCCCAGACCATCTACAGCACGTGCTGCACCTTGCCTGGATGCCCAATGACAAAAAGGGGTCTGCGTAGCACTGTACATCATGTCATAACAGAGAGAGTGAGCACCTACTATCGCTTCAGGCAAAGGAGGCAGATCTCCCTGTAAACTTGCAGAGGTTCCATTAATAATCACATCATAGGCTTTAGCGGGTATTTCACTATAACCACAGGCGTGAAGCGTCACGGCCGCGCCAGCCGTTTCTGCAAAGTGTTGCACCAGCTGCTGCGCTTTTTCCGGGGTGCGATTGGCAATAATAAGCTCGGAACAACCCGCTTCCAATAAGGGCTGAATAACGCCACGAACCGCACCACCAGCACCCAATAACAAAACAGAAGCTCCCTTCAGTGAGCAGCCGAGATTCTGAGTCAGATCATTAATCAGCCCCAAACCATCGGTATTGTCACCACAGATGCGCCCCTGCTCATCACGCCAAAGCGTATTTACCGCACCCGCCAGGGCAGCACGTGGCGTTTTAACCTCAGCCAGTTGCCAGGCGAGCTCTTTAAACGGCACAGTAATGTTGAGCCCTTTACCCTGACCCTGTAAAAAAGCATCGACTTGTTGAGCAAAGGATTCAGGATCAATCTGAGTGGCTACATAGTGCATCGATTGCTGTTGCTGACGCGCAAAGCAGGCATGAATAAAGGGTGACTGGCTATGCGCTACTGGGTTACCAAATACAGCATATTGATCAATCATCATGGCCTCCTAGCCAATCGCGTGGACGTAAAAACTCTTCATAGAGGCGCGCCTCATCAGAGCCAGGATCAGGTGACCAATCGTAGCTCCAGCGAACTTCCGGGGGTAGGGACATCAGAATTGACTCAGTGCGCCCACCCGATTGCAGCCCGAACAGCGTACCGCGGTCATAGACCAGGTTAAACTCAACATAACGCCCACGACGGTGCAATTGAAAATCGCGTTGCTCTTCTGTCCAAGGCAGATCACGACGTCGCTCCACAATCGGTCGGTAAGCTTCAATATAGGCATCGCCAATGGAACGCATCAACGCAAAGCTGCTTTCAAAGTCCGGTGTATTCAAATCATCAAAGAACAGGCCACCAATACCCCGCGGCTCGTCACGGTGTTTCAGATAAAAATACTCATCGCACCAGCGCTTGTAACATGGGTAGACAGTTTCACCAAAGGGATCACAAGCCGCTTTGGCCACCCGATGCCAGTGTATACAATCTTCCTCAAAACCATAATAGGGGGTTAAATCAAAACCGCCGCCAAACCACCAGACTGGCGGCTCTCCGGGCTTTTCGGCAATAAAGAAGCGTACATTGGCATGCGAGGTTGGAATATGCGGGTTGTGCGGGTGTATCACCAACGACACACCCATCGCCTGGAAGTTACGCCCAGCTAATTCGGGTCGGTGCGCCGTTGCGGAAGCGGGGAGTCCTGTGCCAAATACATGCGAAAAATTCACCCCACCTTTTTCGATCAGGTTACCCTTAGCCAGCACCCGACTACGACCACCCCCGCCAGCCTCACGTTGCCAGCTATCTTCAACAAACGCCTTGCCATCTAAGGCCGACAAGGCTTCACAGATACGATCCTGCAACGCAAGAAGATAGGTTTTAACCTGCTCAGTATCTGGTTGTTTCATTAAGGCTCCTGGATATTGTGAAGTGAGTAATCACTACAACCTTATTACAGATGAATCGGCTATAGAGCGTATTGTACTAGGACTTTTCTGCCCCCCAAGCTTTCCATCGATTATTTTATCTAGCCCACAGCCGAAGTAAGCCATCACTTTCAGTCTTGATCTTGCTGGATATGCATTAGATGGGTTGGCTGAGGTCGAAACAATCGGTCCACCCCAAGCCTCACATAAGGATTTAACTAAAGGATGCGCACTGACACGTATGGCTACCTGGCTGTGCTGACCCTTTATCCAATCTGGGACCAAGCCAGTAGGATCAGGGAGCAACCAAGTATTAGGGCCAGGCCAGGTCTGATCCAGCCAGCCTAACTGTTCAGCGGTAAGCCCGCCCAACAAAGGCGCAATCTGTGCCTGAGAGGCCGCCACCAGAATCAACCCCTTATGTACAGGGCGCCGCTTGAGTTTTAGTAACCGCATCACCGCAGATCGATCATAGGGATCGCAACCCAACCCCCAAACAGCTTCAGTAGGGTAAGCGATCACCCCTCCGGATTGCATAACACGCACTGTCTGTTGTAACTGCCAGGCATTCATAGTCAGAAACTACTATCAGTCAGCAACAAAGCTAAATGCAGGCGGCGGTGCATCAGGCAATAATGCTGCAACCTGATTAACCCTTTGCAGCAGAGTGTCTATGTCAGCCGCAACTAAATTAATATGGCCCAGCTTACGCCCCGCACGCTCGGACTTACCATAGAGGTGTAAGTGCGAGCCTTCCACTGCCAGGATAGCAGCAACATCACCCATACAACCAATGATATTGATCATGCAGGTAGGAGCTATCGCCTGGGTTGAACCCAGTGGCAGCCCCTGAATTGCTCTCAAGTGATTTTCAAACTGACTGGAAATCGCGCCGTCTTGTGTCCAATGCCCCGAATTATGTACACGCGGAGCCATTTCATTTGCCAACAGCGTTCCATCTGCCTGCTGAAATAACTCAAGAGTCAGGACACCAACGTATTCCAGTGCATCTAACAGTTTGTGAATATAGCTTTCAGCCTGCTGCTGCACGGCATCACTCAGATCAGGTAACGGCGCCAGCGAATAGCGCAGTATGCCATCGACATGGTTGTTTTCAGCCAGTGGATAAAAGACCACCTCACCTTGCTGATCACGTACAGCAATGATCGATACTTCGCGAACAAAGGATACAAAAGCCTCAACGATCAGACGCGCATGACCTATCTGCGCCCAAGCTTCTTCTGCTTGCTCCGGGTCACGCAACACCGCCTGGCCTTTGCCGTCATAGCCTTCTGTGATGGACTTGGCTACTACCGCTGGAGCTCCGGCCCGCATCAGCTCAGTGCAGGCTTGAGCCAATTCATCAGCAGAACTGACCAGGCGATAATCAGCAACAGGGATAGACAACTGATCGAACAGCGTCTTCTCCGCCTCACGATTTTGACACACACGTAGCGCTTCAACGCCGGGATACAGCGCTTTTTCCTGCGCCACTTGCTGCACTAGCGCCAAGGGCAAATGCTCAAACTCGTAGGTTACCAGATCCACCTGCGCTAAAAACTCATCCAACTTCACGCCCGAGGTGTCGCTCAGCGTGGTACCTATATCTGCACTGGGACTGCCTGTCGTATCAAAAAAAGCAAAACGATTACCGAGCGGGTAACCGGACAAGGCCAGCATCTGTCCTAACTGGCCGGCACCAAGGACACCTATTCGCATGGGTTTATTCACCTTTATCAACCTCGTGGATCAGGGTTATCCATAACATTACGGGTCTGTTCATCCCTAAAGCGTTGCAGGGCCGAGCGAACAGAGGCATCCTGCAAAGCCACAATCTGAGCGGCAAGAATACCGGCATTGGTTGCACCTGCTTTACCAATCGCCAGGGTACCTACTGGTACGCCACCTGGCATCTGCACAATAGACAGCAATGAATCCATGCCACTTAGCGCCTTTGACTCAACCGGCACACCCAGCACCGGCAGTGCTGTCTGCGACGCGACCATGCCCGGCAGATGAGCGGCACCACCGGCACCCGCTATGATCACCTGCAAACCTCGGTCGGCTGCACTCTTGGCATAATCAAACAGCAGGTCGGGGGTACGGTGTGCCGAAACCACCCGTGTCTCATAGGCAACGCCGAGCTTTTCCAGCATATTCACGGCATGTTCCATGGTCGGCCAATCTGACCGGGAACCCATAATTACCCCAACTTTTGGCTGCATTGTCTAAATCCTGTAGCGCAACAAGGCACCGGGAAGGCACTTGTAAAAAATGAAAGCCCAGCAGGATACCCTTAAACGCTGGGCGGGAAAAGTGAAACAGTTTCATTTATCTTCAGGCAAGCGCCGTGTAGCGGTTACCTGTAATAGCTATTTTACCGATAAGCTCCAACTTTATCAGCTGCTGCTGCAATTCACTCACTGACACCCCTGTTTCTGCGCGCAATTCATCTAAACTCCAGGATTCCTGCCGCAACAGGGACAGCAGAGGTTGCAGTTCTGGGGCAACCGGTGCAGTATCCGGCTTATCCACCATTTCAGCCGATGAATCCTGCAAATAGCCCAATAAAGGCGCTAGTGGCTCACAGATATGTTCGGGTGTTTCGGCCAATATTGCGCCCTCTCTTATTAATGCATGACACCCTCTGGCCAATGGATTACTGAGAGCACCAGGTAGGGCAAACACTTCTCGCCCTTGCTCCATCGCCAACCGCGCTGTAATCAAAGAGCCGCTGCGTAATGCCGCTTCGACCACCAGCGTACCGACACTTAAACCACTGATGATACGGTTACGCCTAGGAAAATGCTCAGGACGAGGCCGCGTACCCGGCGGAAACTCAGAAACCAATGCGCCGCCCTGAGCCAGAATTCTGTCGGCCAAGTGCATATTGCAGCGTGGATAAATCAGCTCTGGGCTACTGCCTAAAACAGCAAGTGTTGGCTTAGAAGCATTGAGCGCGCCCTGATGAGCAGCCGTATCCACACCCTGAGCAAGTCCACTGGTTATGACAAACCCGGCGCCAGCCAAGCAAGCCGAAAGTTGAAGGGCCGACTGTAGGCCACTGCGCGAAGGCTTGCGACTACCAACAACCGCCAACTGTGGACAGAAGAGTAACTTCACATCGCCACGCAACCAAAGCACCGCTGGCGGATCATGAATTTCACGCAGCAATGGAGGATAGCCTGGACAATCAAATCCAATAACCTGCAACTCAAGAGATTCAGCTACCCTGAGCAGTTGATCAGCTTGTCGGTAGAGTTTTCCAGCAGGGTTGTATTTAAGGAAATGCCGGGTGTCAGTACGCAAACGAACTGTATCCGGAAGTTGTTGAGCCAAGATATCAACCGGTGTATAACCAGCAGCTGTCAGTTTGGCAAGCGTTGCCGGGCCTAGCCCTGGTACCTGACTGACAGCGATCCAGTCCCTTGGATCGCAGCACATAGTAAGCTCCTGTTAGCTGGGGTTACGAATTTCATCCCCAACAGAAATGACATTGGTTGCCCGCATGATCAAGCCATAGCTGACCTTATCGAACGACTTGAATACCATCAGTATACCGGCATGCTCCGAGGGTAGTTGCACTGTATCGTTGACAACAGGATCACGGATGGTCTCACCAGTACGGTAGATCGAAAACACATGCCCAGGCTCGATCTGCTCACGCTGACCGACATTCAACACCACAGCATCATATTGCCCGGCGCTGGAAACCCCTTTAAGCAAACCGATGATAAGTCCTTCCTGACCATCCGGAGCAGGTTTGGGGTAAAACATCGACTGAATACGGGTCTCTTCAGTAGGCAATACCCGGTAAGTCGCACGCACCTCTTCATTGGAGCTTTGCAGGTCCAGCGAGATAACATCCTCCTGAACTGCCGAGATAACAGCATCGGCAACCTTAAACAGCTCGTATCCCAGAAATTCGCCGGTCACTGGATCAAAATATTCACGTGCTGGACGATACACTGCCTGGTTACGATCATCACGGACAAGTTTGCCACGCGCATAGGCTCTGTCCCCGGCACCGGTGATTAGCCGTCGGTTGTCCCCCCCAACTACGTAGGGTGCTTGTTCTAGCACATCATCCTGAACCACAAGGTTATCACTGATAAAGCTATTAATATCTCGCAGAGAAATTGCCGGGATAGCCTGTTCTAACGGCATTTCCCTAACCTGAGGGCTCAAGCGACCATCCCCGGGACGCAAGCCCAGTCTTGGCTGGCCATCTACCCAGGTCAGATAAATAACATCACCCGGATAAATCAGGTGGGGATTGTCTATCTGCGGATTGACTCCCCAGATTTCCGGCCAACGCCATGGACGATTAAGAAAATGTCCGGAAATATCCCAGAGGGTGTCTCCCTTAACCACGACGTGCTCTGTTGGATGATCCTGTTTCAGCTGTAACTGATCTTGACCGGTCTGAGCTGCAGCCACACTGGAGAAAAGCAGGCCTGCTGTCAGCAGCCCACATAGCAGTTGTTTCATATCCGCTTCCCTTTGATCAGACACCGTCACCACTTTCAAATTTCCGCTTATCCGGCAATTAAAAGTACTTCCAGGCATCATAACAATGCATTCAGTTTTGTATTCAGTATAATAGGCTTAATAGACTAAAACGTCACCTATCTGACCCATTCTAGCCTCTTAATATGATGCAGACCTATGTCCAAGCTCAATATTCTTGAATTTCCTGATCCACGTTTACGCACAATTGCAGAACCCGTCGACCTTGTTGATGAAGAAATCCTTCAACTCGTCGATGATATGTTTGAAACCATGTACGATGCCAATGGCATAGGCTTGGCGGCAACGCAAGTCAATGTTCATAAGCAGGTGGTCGTTATGGACCTGTCTGAAGATGCGTCAGACCCCCTGGTGCTGATCAATCCGCGCTTCGATGTTTTACAACAGGAGCAGGATGAAATGCAGGAGGGTTGCCTGTCTGTTCCCGGTTTCTATGAAACAGTGAAACGCCCCAAGCGTATCAAGGTGGATTTTCTAGGGCGCGATGGCAAAATGCAAAGCTTTGAGGCCGAAGGCTTATTGGCTGTGTGCATTCAGCACGAACTGGACCACCTCAATGGCAAGCTGTTTGTTGACTACTTATCCAAGCTGAAACGTAGCCGCATCCGTAGCAAACTGGAAAAACAGCACAAACTCGACCAACAGCCTCAACACTGATCACCCGTAACCGGAGCCCTGTGCATGAACTCGCCGCTACGTATCGTTTTTGCCGGCACACCGGAGTTTGCCGCCAGCAGTCTGGCGGCACTTCTTGAGCAATCACATCAAATCATTGCTGTGTACACCCAGCCAGACAGACCGGCAGGGCGAGGCCGCAAACTTGTGCAAAGCCCGGTCAAGCAACTGGCACTGCAGCATAACCTTCCAGTTTATCAACCACTCAACTTTAAATCCGATCAGGCTATTGATGAACTTGCCGCACTTCATCCAGACCTGATGATTGTGGCCGCTTACGGCTTACTCCTGCCTCAAGCAGTTCTTAACCTGCCACGACTCGGCTGCATTAATGTGCATGCATCACTCTTGCCTCGCTGGCGAGGTGCCGCCCCGATTCACCGCGCACTGCTAGCCGGTGATAGTCAAACCGGTATAACCATTATGCAGATGGATGCTGGTCTGGATACCGGTGCGATGTTGTATAAGCGCAGCACAAATATTCTGCCGGGGGAGACGGCTGGCAGCTTGCATGACCGCCTGGCAGCACTCGGCGCAGAAACGCTCATAGACAGCCTTGTAGCACTTATACAGGGGCAGCTAAAGCCTGAAAAGCAAGATGACAGCCAGGCCTGTTATGCGGCCAAGCTGGTGAAAGAGGAGGGGCGTATTGACTGGTCTTTGCCAGCCGAACAACTGGCCGTACAGATTCGGGGGCTTAATCCCTGGCCGGTGGCTTTCTGCCGGCTTGAAGATGAGACCTTACGCATCTGGCAGGCTGAGGCAGACGCCTCCGAAAAAACAACTACCAGCCCAGGAACCTTAACCGCCATTCAACGTGACGGCCTTGTGGTTGCTACCGGTCAGGGCTTGTTAAAGCTCACCCATATTCAATTACCCGGCAAACGGGCGCAGCCAGTCAGTGCCTTGCTGAACGGGCAGCACCCCTTCACTGTCGGCATGAGGTTTTCCTAGTGACCGATGTGCGTCTGGTTGCCACTCGACTTCTTACTGAGCTACTCAGCCAACAGGGTTCCATTGCCTCACTGATGCCTGATGCCCAAAAGCAGATCAGCGAGCGCGACTCAGCCCTGTTACAGCAACTTTGCTATGGCTGCACGCGGGAGTTTTTCCGTTTGGATGCTCTGGCCCAACACCTATTGAAAAAGCCCTTTCAGTCCAAAGATTATGATCTCTACGCGGTGCTGCTGCTAGGCTTATATCAACTGCGTGAAATGCGCATCCCGGAACATGCAGTGGTGCATGAAACCGTTGAACTAACACGACTACTAAATAAAGATTGGGCCAAGGGCTTGATCAATGCTGTGCTACGCCGTTACCAGCGTGAAGCGATAAGCCTGGATCAGACACTCTCGCAGCAGTCTGATGCCTACCACTGGAATCATCCCGCCTGGATACTCGATAAGCTCAAGCACAACTGGCCTGAACAGTGGCAATCCATTTTGGTTCAAAATGATATCAAAGGCCCCTTAACACTCCGTGTTAATAAGCACTTACTATCACGCGAAGAATACTTGAATAGGCTGCTTGAGGATGACATAACGGCTAAAGCAGGCGTTATGTCTGACCAAGCTATCATTCTCGATGAGGCGATGGATGTTCATCTACTACCAGGTTTTGACCAAGGCTGGTGTAGCGTACAGGATGAAGTTGCACAACTGAGTGGTTATCTGCTTGATGCTCAAGCTGGCGAACATCTACTCGATGCTTGCGCCGCACCGGGCGGAAAGCTGGGTCAATTACTGGAACTCCTGCCAGAGAGCACTTCTGTTACCGCTCTGGAACTCAGCGAATCCCGTTCTCAGCGCATCCGTGACAACCTGCAGCGCCTGAATTTTAGCCATCGCTGCCAATTGATTAACGGTGATGCGGCGTCACAAGACTGGTGGGATGGCAACTTATACGATCGAATCCTGCTGGATGCACCCTGCAGCGGCAGTGGTGTCATTCGACGCAATCCGGATATCAAGCTATTGCGTCAGAATGAAGATCTATTGAAGCTGGCCAGCCTGCAACTGAGCATTCTCAGCAACCTATGGGGCCTGCTAAAACCCGGAGGGACGTTGCTATATGCTACCTGTTCGGTGTTCCCGCAGGAAAACGAGCGCATTATAGAACGCTTCTGCAAACAACAGCCAGATGCTCTACATCAACCGCTGGAGTTACCCTGGGGCCAGGCACGCCCTATGGGACAACAATTTTTTCCGCAATTACACAGCCATGATGGCTTTTTCTATGCCAAACTGATCAAGTCGACCGATACTGGACTCACCAGACCATGAATATAATTATTTTAGGGGCAGGGCAAGTAGGTGGGACACTGGCTGAAAACCTTGCCAGCGAAGCCAACGACATTACCATCATTGATACCAATCCCGCCAGATTGCGTGAACTCGCCGATCGGCTGGATATACGTACCCTGGATGGTCCTGCCTCCAATCCTTCTATGCTGGCGCAAGCTGGTGCTCGCGATGCTGATATGTTAATCGCCGTGACCAACTCCGACGAAGTCAATATGATTGCCTGTCAGGTCGCCCATACTATTTTCAATATACCCACCAAAATTGCACGTATTCGTGAACACGACTATCTCTACAACAACAGGGCATTATTTGGTTCCAAGTCCATGCCGGTTGATGTTTTGATCAGCCCGGAAGAGTCGGTAACACGTCATATTAAAAAAATGATTCAGCATCCCGGAGCACTTCAAGTACTCGATTTTGCTGAAGGCAAGGCGCAACTGGTTGCTGTGCGTGCCTATTATGGAGGCCCGCTTGTGGGTCGGGAAATTTCCTACCTGCGCGCGCACATGCCAAATGTCGATACTCGTGTTGCCGCCATTTTTCGTCAGGATCGCCCCATCATACCCAAGGGCGACACCATCATCGAAGCCGATGATGAGGTTTTCTTTATTGCTGCACAGCGTGATATCCGCTCTGTGATGAGTGAACTCAGACGACTGGATAAACCCTATCGCCGTATTCTGATAGCGGGTGGAGGTAATATTGGTGCCCGGCTAGCAGAAAGCCTAGAGAAATCTTTTCAGGTCAAAATTATCGAACGCTCTTTGCCACGTTGCCAACTTTTAGCCAAAACCCTCAATAACACCATCGTGCTGCATGGCAGTGCCTCTGATCGCGACCTGTTAATTGAAGAAAACATTGAAGATACTGATGTTTTCTGCGCCCTGACTAACGATGATGAAGCTAATATCATGGCATCGATGCTGGCAAAGCGTCAGGGGGCTCGCACGGTAATGACGCTGATCAACAACCCCGCCTACATTGATCTGGTGCAGGGCGGTGTAATTGATATTGCTATTTCGCCGCAGCAAACCACCATAGGCTCCCTGTTGACCCACATACGTCGAGGGGATGTCGTTGCAGTGCATTCCTTACGTCGCGGTGCTGCAGAGGCCATGGAGGCGATTGCACACGGTGATCGCAACTCTTCTAAAGTCGTTGGGCGCGCCATTGAGGATATCAATTTACCTCAGGGTACAACTATTGGTGCGATTATTCGTAACGATAAAGTACTGATCGCACATGATGATATCGTGGTGGAAAATAACGACCATGTCATTCTTTTCCTGGTTGATAAACGCCGCATTCCGGAGGTCGAGCGCCTGTTTCAGGTTGGCTTGACCTTCTTCTAAGGCTGCCACTATGCATTACCAGCTCACACTGCGCGTTCTGGGAGTTCTGTTGATGCTGTTCAGTATTGCTCAGATCCCCCCTATTGCCGTGTCATTTTATTATGACGATGGTGCGCACCGCGCTTTTATTTCGGCGTTTTTTATTCTTCTGGCCTGTGGTTTCTTACTGTGGGTCCCTTTCTACCGGGTGAAGGGTGAGCTGCGTATACGCGATGGCTTTCTGATCACGGTATTGTTTTGGTCAGTATTAGGCGTATTCGGTGCCATCCCACTCTACCTGTCTCCAACACCAAATATGTCACTGGTTGACTCGGTATTTGAATCTATCTCCGGACTTTCTACGACCGGTGCTACGGTCATTACCGGTCTGGACTACCTGCCTAAATCAATCCTCTACTACCGACAACAGCTTCAGTGGCTCGGTGGAATGGGTATCATCGTTCTCGCTGTAGCCATACTGCCTATGCTGGGAATCGGGGGGATGCAGTTGTTTCGTGCTGAAATTCCTGGGCCAGTCAAAGATACTAAACTAACCCCGCGTATTACAGAGACGGCCAAAGCGCTTTGGATTATCTACGCCATTCTGACATTTCTCTGCGCTACAGCCTATTGGCTCGCTGGCATGACACCTTTTGATGCCATAGGCCATAGCTTTTCAACCGTTGCCCTGGGTGGATTCTCAACCTATGACGCCAGTATGGGCGCGTTTAACAGTGCCACCATCGAGCTTATTGCCATCTTTTTTATGATTCTGTGTGGTATGAATTTCGCGCTGCATTTCTTCGCTTGGCGACAGCGCAGCCTGCTTCACTATTTTGGTGATTCAGAGGTGCGCTTTTTTCTCAGCATATTACTGCTGACTTTTGTTATCACCTTTTCCGTCCTGTTGATTCATGAAACCTACCCCCCAATCAAATCGTTACGCAATGCCGCATTTATGACTGTATCGGTTGCATCCACGACAGGTTTTGCCACGGGTAATTTTGCTTATTGGCCCGTCATGCTGCCGTTCATGTTGTTTGTGACGGCTTTTATTGGTGGCTGCGTGGGATCAACTGGCGGTGGTATGAAAGTAATCCGGATCCTGCTTATTCTGAAACAGGGCTATCGAGAGTTGCAGCGCTTGGTTCATCCTAATGCCATATTCCCAGTAAAGCTGGGGCGGCGCACCATACCGGATAAAGTGCTACAGGCCGTGTGGGGGTTTTTCTCAGTATACCTACTGGTGTTTGTCATTATGATGATTGCACTGATGGGAACGGGTCTGGATCAGGTTACCGCATGGTCTGCTGTAGGGGCAACCATCACAAATCTCGGCCCCGGATTGGGCGATGTATCCAACCACTTTGGTAATATCAACAGCACAGCAAAATGGATACTATGCTTTTCCATGTTGCTGGGACGACTCGAAGTCTTCACCCTGCTGGTACTCTTTACCCCGGTATTCTGGCGCCGCTAATCAATAGATGCGTGCGGCGCCCTCAGGGCGTGAATTAAAGCGTTTGTACTCCCACTGGTACTGCTCGGGTAATTCACGCACACAACGCTCAACAGAGCGGTTCATAGCCTCTGTTGCCAGCAGGGCGTCCTTCAGCGAAATATCTGCTTCGGCTTCACTGAAGTAAATATCAAATCCTGTAGCCCCCTCCAAACGCTTGGCATAACCACAAACCACTTTAGCTCCCGTCTGTGCGGCTAACTGTGGCAGTAGCGTCATGGTCAGGGCAGGGGTGCCAAAAAAGTCTGCAAATATCCCGCTGCCAACATCGGGTTCCTGATCTGGCAGTATCCCAACCATTTCACTTCGTCTAAGCGCTTTCATAACTTTACGTACGCCTTGTACATTTGCAGGGGCCATGTCTGTTCCCAAACGCGCACGCATGCGTTTAATCAGACTATCCATCTGTTTCTGTCGCGGAGGCTTGTACATGGCGGTAAAGGTATAGCGGTTGGATAAATACAGATTCAGGATTTCCCAATTTCCCAAATGCGGTGCAATCAGGATCACACCTTTTCCCTGGTTGATTCCTTCGGTGATCAACGCTTCATTGTGCACAGTGCGAATTATTTTCAATGTACGTTGAACCGGCCAAAGCCAGGACATGCCCATTTCAGCAATTGACTGCCCAGTCTGCTCAAGACTTTGCAGGGTTAATTCCTGCCGTTGTTGGTCGGAAAGCTCCGGAAAACAGGTAAGTAAATTAACCTGCGTAGTACGATATATTCGACTACTATCACCTTGCCGATAGAAATACCGCCCTAGACGTTTTCCTAACCCTTGCGCCCAGCGCAACGGCAATAGGGCGGTAAGCCCGAGCGCCAAAATAGCCAGTATGCCCTTAATCGTTTTCATAGCCACTCCAACCAGATTTTTCACTTATTATACCCATCTTGCTTCAACACCTATCAAGTTTCTCTGATGGGATCACGCCCTAAAGAGCTTGTTCATGTATAATTATGGGTTTGTTTTGATCCTATCAACAGTTAAGGTGATTCACGTGACTGATAAGGCTACTACAGACGTTAGCACATTTCAGGGCCTGATCCTCGCCCTGCAGCAGTACTGGGGTGAACAGGGTTGTGTTATCGTACAACCTCTTGATCTCGAGGTCGGGGCAGGGACTTTCCATCCGGCGACGTTCTTGCGTTCTATCGGTCCGGAGTCCTGGCGCTCGGCATATGTACAACCCAGCCGCCGTCCAACTGATGGCCGCTATGGTGAAAACCCCAATCGCCTGCAACATTATTATCAATTCCAGGTGGTTCTTAAACCCTCACCTGATAATCTTCAGGAGCTCTTTCTAGGCTCATTCAAGCATATCGGCATTGATCCGTTGATCCATGATATCCGTTTTGTTGAAGATAACTGGGAATCACCAACACTGGGCGCTTGGGGTCTTGGCTGGGAGATCTGGCTGAATGGCATGGAGGTAACCCAGTTCACCTATTTCCAACAGGCCGGCGGTCTTGAGTGCTACCCGGTTACTGGCGAGTTGACCTATGGCCTCGAGCGCATCGCTATGTACCTTCAGGGCGTCGATAGCGTCTATGATCTAGTATGGGCCAAGCAACCAGATGGTAGCGTAGTAACCTACGGTGACGTGTTCCATCAGAACGAGGTCGAGATGTCGACCTACAACTTTGAGCACGCAGATGTTCCGACGCTGTTCAGCAACTTCGATCATTACGAGCGCGAGTGTAATAAACTGCTTGAAGCATCGTTACCGCTGCCTGCTTATGAGATGGTACTTAAAGCATCCCATACATTTAATCTGCTGGATTCGCGTCACGCTATATCTGTGACAGAACGGCAGCGCTTCATTCTCAGAGTAAGAACCTTGGCACGACTGGTAGCACATGCCTATTTCAACAAGCGCAAAGCCCTTGGATTCCCACTTGCACCGGAGCCAATTCGCCAAGAAGTTTTAGCTGCCAGCGAGGAGAAACACTAATGTCTGCACAGGATTTTCTGGTAGAAATTGGTACAGAAGAACTACCACCTACCTCTTTAAAAACACTTGCCAACGCATTTTTAGGCGGTATAGAGACTGGCTTGCAACAAGCAGGATTAAGCTATGACAGTGCCTGCTATTTTGCCGCACCGCGTCGATTGGCCGTTAAGGTTACGGCTTTAGCCGAACGTCAACCTGATCGTGAATTTGAAAAACGCGGCCCAGCCACTCAAGCACCAGCTAAAGCCGTTGAAGGCTTTGCCCGCTCTTGTGGCGTGACTGTTGAAGACCTGATTCAGACCGAAGTAGGCAAGGGCAGCTACTTTGTTCATCGAGGTATTGAGGCAGGTAAATCAGCCCAGGAACTACTGCCTGAAATAGTAGCCGAATCCCTCAACAATTTACCGATTCCAAAACGCATGCGCTGGGGTAGCAGTCGGACTGAGTTTGTACGGCCCGTCCACTGGTTAGTTATGCTCTTTGGCGAATACGTTATTCCCTGTGAAATTTTAGGCCTGAAATCTGGTCGTAAATCACGTGGCCATCGCTTTCATTATCCACATGATATTGAGCTATTATCACCCAGCGACTATCAGCCTAAACTGCTGGCACCGGGCAAAGTGATTGTCGATTTCGCTCAGCGCATGGAAAAAATTCGTGACCAGGTATTAGCCGAAGCACGGAAAGTAAATGCTGAAGTGGTTATTGATGAAGACCTGCTGGAAGAGGTTTGTGCTCTTAACGAATGGCCAGTAGCTTTAACTGGTCGATTCGAGGAACGCTTTCTTGAGGTACCTTCTGAGGCACTAATCTCTTCAATGAAGAGCAATCAGAAATATTTCCATCTGATTAGTACCGAAGGCAAACTACTGCCGTATTTTATTACAGTAGCTAATATAGAATCGCTCGACCCAGCGCAGATCGTTTCAGGTAATGAAAAGGTTATTCGGCCACGCCTGGCAGATGCAGCATTTTTCTTTGAGCAAGATCGTCAGTCTTCCTTGGCTTCCCGCACCGACAAACTCAAGAGCATTGTGTTTCAGCACGACCTCGGCACTCTGCATGACAAGACTAAACGTGTCTGCAAACTTGCCAGCAGCATTGCTCGCCTGATTGATGGTAATCCTGAGTTTGCCGAACGTGCGGCCTCACTGTGCAAGTGTGACTTGATGACTAACATGGTATTTGAATTCACCGAGCTTCAAGGCTTGATGGGTTATTACTATGCTAAGCACGATGGTGAAGAAGACGAAGTTGCTCTGGCGCTTAACGAGCAATATATGCCACGCTTTTCTGGGGATGAACTTCCCAGCACCAAGACGGGCATGGCTTTGGCTTTAGCAGACCGCATTGATACCATTACGGGGCTTTTTGCTATCAACCAACCACCCACAGGCTCCAAGGATCCTTTCGCACTACGTCGCCAATCATTGGGCGTACTGCGCATTATTATTGAGCACTCTCTGGATCTCGACCTGGCACAACTGGTTCAACTTGCTGCTTCTAACTACCCTGATCTTCCAGGCAGCGCTGATGTATCAGACCGCGTGATCGACTTTATGCTGGAGCGCCTACGGGCCTGGTATGAAGAGAAGGGCGTTTCTGTATCTGTTTATCAAGCAGTACATGCACTAAGACCGACACGGCCGCTTGATTTCAATAAACGTGTTATTGCCGTTTCCAACTTCGCGCAATTGCCTGAAGCCCAAGAGCTTGCCGCCGCAAACAAACGTGTAGCCAATATTTTGGCAAAGCAGATCACTGCTGATTCTTCTGGAGTTGTGGACTCGACACTTCTTACTGAAGATGCTGAAAAAGATTTGGCTGCAGCTGTTTCAGTACTAAGCAAGCAGACCCAACCCTTGTTTGCTCAAGGCAAGTACCCGGAAGCCATGACTTTGCTTGCGGCATTGAATCCTCAAGTAAACCGCTTCTTTGATGAAGTGATGGTTATGGCTGAGGATGATGCTACCAGACACAACCGTTTAGCATTGCTTGCGCAGCTTCGCGAATTGTTTCTTGGCACTGCAGATATTTCGCTACTCTAGCCAGCGCTCTAACGATTCCTAAAAACCCTGCTTGCAGGGTTTTTTATTGCCTGGATGTTTCACGTGGAACACCGGTAAAGGAAGTATGAGTAGTTTGTTTCATATGAAATGCAGCCAGAGAAAGTATAGCTAACTTGTTTCACATGAAACAAAGTCATAAAAAACAGGGGAGGTTAACTAATAGCAAATCCTGCACATACACCCACGGTATATCCACCAAGGACTTCGTTTGTGCAGAAAAACACAGGAACAATTTATGCCAGCACATGCGCTCATGGCATATCGCGCCAAGAATGGCACTTATACAGAAAACGCAGGAGCGGTTTTCTGCACGTACATCCTGTACATGCACCACTCCTGCGCATCCATGCGCTCGTGGTATACCGTACATCCTGTACATAAAAAAGGAGGCCTAGGCCTCCTGATGTTATGTGCTGCTAACGATCAAACATCAAGGTTAGAAACATTCAACGCATTCAGTTCGATGAATGCACGACGCGGTTCGACATCATCGCCCATCAGGGTAGAGAAGAGTTTGTCAGCGCCAATCACATCATCGATGGTAACTTGAAGCATACGGCGGGCGTCAGGGTCCATGGTAGTTTCCCATAGCTGATCCGGGTTCATTTCACCCAGACCTTTGTAGCGCTGTACATTATTACCACGACGGGAAATATCCAGCAACCAGGTAATACCATCCCCCAGATTACGCAAGGGGTAGACGCGCTCTCCGCGCTGAAGGTAAGCACCTTCTTCCAGCAAACCCTGTAACTCCTCACCCAGCTCAGCAATGGATTGATAATCACGTGAACGGAAGAACTCCTGATCAAAGCGATAGGTAATATCATTGCCGTGCTGGGTGAACATCACTACCGGGATAAACTGACTGTGTTCACGATCTTCGGCTACTGAACAGCTGTACCAGGATGAGGAAGAACTCACATGATCTGAAAGGTAGACGGATAACTGCTCAACCCAGGTAGAAACCGCTTCTTTATTATAAAGCGAATCAACGTCCAGTTTTTTCAGATACATCAACTGACCCAAAACAGAGCGTGGGTATACACGGCTAATTCGGTCAATCAATGATTCAACATGACGATAGCGTGAGATCAGCTTTTCTAGCGCCGCACCTGAAATTGGCGGTGCATCAGCCGTTGGAAACAATTGCGTACCGTCCAACGCACCCTGTAGCAAGTACTGCTCCAGGGCAGCTTCATCTTTAAGATATTGCTCTTGCTTACCTTTACGCACTTTGTACAGCGGCGGCTGAGCAATATACACATGGCCACGCTCAATCAACTCAGGCATCTGACGGTAGAAGAAGGTCAGTAGCAGAGTACGGATGTGCGAGCCATCCACATCGGCATCGGTCATGATAATAATGGAGTGATAACGCAATTTATCCGGATTGAATTCATCCCGACCAATACCGCAACCCAAGGCCGTAATCAGGGTACCAACCTCAGCCGAGGTGAGCATCTTATCAAAACGGGCTTTTTCAACATTAAGAATCTTACCCTTGAGCGGTAAAATAGCCTGGGTACGACGATCACGTCCCTGCTTGGCAGAACCACCGGCCGAATCACCCTCCACCAGGTAGATTTCTGACAGCGCCGGATCTTTTTCCTGACAGTCAGCCAACTTGCCTGGCAAGCCTGCAACATCCAGCGCCCCTTTACGACGAGTCATCTCACGTGCTTTACGCGCGGCTTCACGCGCACGGGCCGCATCAATCATTTTGGAGACAATCGCTTTGGCATCCTGCGGATTCTCGAGCAGATAGTCCGACAGGTTTTGAGCCATCATTTGCTCAACAGCCAACTTCACTTCAGATGAGACTAATTTGTCTTTGGTCTGAGAAGAGAACTTAGGATCAGGCACTTTGACAGAAATAATAGCGTTTAGCCCCTCACGGGAATCATCCCCAGTGGTAGCGACCTTACCATTTTTATTCAGCTGTTCATTATCTATGTAGTTATTCAGACAGCGAGTCAGGGAGGCGCGAAAACCTGAAAGGTGCGTACCGCCGTCACGCTGTGGAATATTATTGGCGAAACAGTGAATGCTTTCCTGATAGCTGTCGTTCCACTGCATGGCAACTTCAACACCCACACCATTCTCATGCATGGCATTAAAGTGAAAAATGGAGTTAACAGTGGTTTTACTCTGGTTCAAGTAGGCAACAAATGAAGCCAGACCTCCTTCATACTCGAACACCTCTTCACGACCAGCACGCTCATCCTTAAGACGGATACGCACACCTGAGTTAAGGAAAGAGAGTTCACGCAAGCGCTTGGCCAGCAGGTCAAAATGAAAATGAATATTGGTGAAAGTATCTTCTGAAGGTTTGAATCGAACGATAGTGCCGGTCGAGTCGGTTTCACCCACAACTTTCAGCGGAGCAACCGGAACACCATGACGGTAAACCTGCTCATGCACCTTACCGTCACGACGGATAGTCAGAGTCAGCTCACTGGAAAGGGCATTAACAACCGACACACCCACACCATGCAAGCCACCCGAAACCTTGTAAGTGTTATCGTCGAACTTACCACCAGCATGTAATACAGTCATGATGACTTCAGCCGCCGAGACGCCTTCCTCTTCATGAATATCGGTTGGCACACCACGACCGTTATCAAATACCGTGACGCTTTCATCAGGATGAATAGTAACCGCAACTTCTGAGCAATAACCCGCCAGCGCTTCGTCAATACCGTTATCTACAAGTTCAAATACCATATGATGCAGACCACTGCCATCATCGGTATCGCCTATGTACATACCAGGACGTTTTCTGACGGCATCGAGTCCTTTCAGAACTTTGATACTCGATGAATCATAACTATGGTTTTCACCACTCATTTTACACTCCTAGCGTCACCGGCTGAGTAAGCGGCCGGCATCCAGATGAAATAGCGCCAGATCAGTATCCGGCGACCAAAATTCGGTTAATGTGTCTGGGTCGACACAGGTGATGAAGCATTGATCCTGGCTCTGCTCAAGAAATTGGCAGAACAATCGGGCATGCGGTTCATCCAGTTCAGAGGGCAGGTCATCAATCAGATAGATACAAGGCCGATCAGCTTTTTGCCGAAACACTTGCCCTTGCGCCAGGCGTAAAGCACTGACGACGAGTTTTTTCTGACCCCGTGAGAGACGATCGGCAGCATTAACTCCATCGCAACGAAAGCGCAGATCGGCACGTTGAGGTCCGGACAGGGTAAAACCTTGAGCTGACTCTCTAACAAATTGATCCGCCAAAACAGCCGTTAGATCTCGCTTACTATCCCAGCCGGGATAAAACTTCAGATCAACATCAACATCGCCTAACAGCACCGCAAGAATCGCTTTGAACTCCGGTAACAACCTGGCAATGTAAGCCTGCCGATGACGGGTTAACTGCTCGCCGTAGCTTACAAACTCACGATCCCAGACCTGCATCTGGAACCTGTCGATTTTACCATATTTCAATAAAGAATTTCTTTGTTTCAGTGCACGCTTAAAACCACGCCACAGCGTTATAAACGCCGGGTCAGCATGAAACCCTCCCCAGTCAACAAATTGCCGCCGAACAGAAGGAGAGCCGTCCAGCAATTCAAAGGTACCACTATAAAGCACCTGAACTGGCAAGAGGCTGGCAAGCTCAGCAGAATCCAGTGAGCGGCCATCAAAACGCACCCTGACATCACCTTCAAGCGTGCGCTCCACGCCGAGCGGCAAGGGGTGGGTAGATGACTCAACACGAGAAAAGACCAAAGCGGATGACTCACCCTGGGTAACCAGATGACGCAGTTCATTGCTACGAAAAGAACGGGTTGTGGATAAAAAATGAATCGCTTCCAGAATACTGGTTTTACCACTGCCATTCTGGCCCGAGATAATATTGATCCGAGACGCCGGAGAAAAACTCGGGGCCTGAAGATTGCGAATTCTGGAAATCTGTAACTCAGAGATAGGCATGAATTGAAAGCAGGAGAGAGGCTAGCTCCCCCCGACCCGATCACATACGCATCGGCATGACGACATAAACAGCGTCATTTTCATCATAGCCTTGCACCAACGCACTGGAGTTTGCATCCGAGAGAATCAGGCGCACAACATCAGAATTAAGAATAGAGAGAACGTCTAACAGATAGTTGACGTTAAAGCCGATCTCCAAATCCTGACCCTCATAATCAATAGCCAGTGTCTCTTCAGCTTCTTCCTGCTCCGGGTTATTGGCAGTGACCTTCAACAAACCATTAGACAGGTTCAGACGCACTCCACGGTATTTTTCATTCGAGAGTATGGCAATGCGGGTAAACACCTGACGAAGTTCTTGTCGGTCACCCAACAAGACCTTATCACCATTGCGAGGAATGACGCGATTGTAATCAGGAAACTTACCATCGACCAGTTTGGAGGTAAAAGTAAAATCACCTACGACGGCGCGAATATGGCTCGACCCTATCACCAGCGTAACCGGTGCATCACCACCTTGAAGCAAGCGAGCAAGTTCCAGAATACCTTTACGCGGTACTATAATCTGGTGCTCCAAGCCGGACTCAGCTTCGACCGGAGTCAGACAGGTTGCCAGACGATGACCATCCGTCGATACGGCACGCAAGCAGGCATCGCGCACTTCCAGCAACATACCATTGAGGTAATAACGCACATCCTGCTGCGCCATGGAAAAGCCGGTTTTCTCAATCAACTGACGCAACGCAGACTGAGGCAAGGAGATGGTCATCGCCTCAGGGCTATCTTCGACATTAGGGAAATCTGCTGCGGGTAGCGTCGCCAGCGAGAAACGGCTACGGCCAGCTTTAATGCGGGCTTTTTCATCAGTGACGCTGATTTCGACCAGCGCATCATCTGAAAGAGACTTACAGATATCCATTAATTTACGCGCCGGTACAGTTACCGAGCCAGGTTCGGACAGTTCCTGCAGCGGAATACGCGCAACCAGTTCGACTTCAAGATCGGTACCGGTCAGGGACAGCATACCCTCCTCAGCAACCAGAAGAATATTGGAGAGTACCGGCATGGTCTGACGGCGTTCAACTACACCAGCCACCAACTGCAAGGGTCTGATCAGTGCTTCTCTGGAAATGACGAATCTCATGGCTTCATTCCTTGGTCAGGATCTGAGCGCTACGCCGTCAGATGACGCAGCAGGTTTTTATAATCTTCACTAATGTCGTTGTTGCTTTCGCGAAGCTCCTTTATTTTACGACACGCATGAAGAACCGTCGTATGATCTCTACCACCAAAAGCGCTGCCAATTTCAGGCAGGCTATGATTGGTCAGTTCCTTCGATAATGACATAGCCATCTGCCGTGGTCGAGCAACAGAACGACTACGACGCTTCGAAAGAAGATCATTGATCTTAATTTTATAGTAATCTGCGACAACTCGCTGAATATTATCAATACTAACCTGCTTATCCTGCAGGGCAAGCAGATCTTTCAGCGATTCTTTAATAAAAGGTGTATTTATCTCACTACCAGTGAAGTGAGCATTCGCTATCACGCGCTTCAGTGCACCTTCAAGCTCCCGCACGTTGGAACGAATTTTCTGTGCCAGGAAAAAGGCTGAATCATCCGGTAACTGGATACGCGCTTCCTCGGCTTTTTTCATCAATATAGCTACACGTGTTTCGAGTTCAGGAGGCTCAATCGGCACTGTCAGCCCCCAACCAAAGCGCGACTTCAGGCGCTCCTCAACACCAGAAATTTCCTTGGGATAGCGATCACTGGTCAGGATCAGTTGCTGGCCACCTTCAAGCAGCGCGTTAAAAGTATGAAAGAACTCTTCCTGAGAGCGCTCCTTACCCGCAAAAAACTGAATATCATCGATCAACAGCGCATCAACAGAACGGTAGTAGCGTTTGAAATCATTAATAGCATTTAGCTGCAGCGCTTTAACCATATCGGCTACAAAGCGCTCTGAGTGTAGATAGACTATCCGCGCATTGGGATTACGCTTGAGCATCTCGCAACCCACAGCATGCATCAAATGCGTTTTACCCAGGCCAACCCCCCCATAAATAAATAACGGATTGTAACCGCCACCCGGATTGTCGGCCACCTGCTGAGCAGCCGCAAGGGCTAACTGGTTGGACTTACCCTGGACGAAAGCGTGAAAAGTAAATGCAGGATTCAAATTCGATTGATGCTTGACCCCACCTTCAACATCGACCTTGCGCGAGGAACGCCGGCGAGGCTCATCAGTGGGCAAGGAGGGCTCTCTGGATGTATCCTGCAACGCTAGCCCCACCTGCTGAGGCGGGGTGGCATCGAGGGCAGGCAGGTAATTTGCCTCGCCAGTCACGGCCTCAGCAACCGGACCTGCGGATGGTGCATCCGATTGCAGGCGCACAACCTGCTCAGGTTGTCGTTGCTCAGGTTCAGCTTGAACGACTGGCGGAGCGTGAGCCGACAAAAAACCGGTTTCGCCATTAGCCGCCCTTGGTTTAGCGGTAATATCTATACTGACGTCAGCGCTGAGATTGCCACTGACATTAATAAAAGTCTGGCGAATATGGTTAAGGTACTTATCAGTCACCCAATCTTTGACAAAACGATTAGGTGCAGTCAGGATCAGGCGATCAACTGTGCAATCAGCCAGACGCAGCGGACGTATCCATGTGTTGAACTGCTGCGACGGGAACTCCTCCCTGAGACCGGATAAACACCGCTCCCATAACGCTTCTGACATGCACTAACCCCGGGTCGATTCTTCTTACTGATGAATAACTGACAATAACTGTTATTCTATCCTTTTCACCGAGAGTTATCCACAACCTCGCCTGTGCCAGCTATACAGATAAATCAACAAAAAGCCAGAAAAGGTTTGCAAGCAAAAGCCCCTGCAACTATAATTTCGCGTCTGATTTTTACATACATCGTGGATACTTGCCACGCACGCACCACACAACGTAAGCAGGACTGGGCAATGAAAAGAACATTTCAACCAAGCGTACTGAAACGCGCTCGTACGCACGGCTTCCGTGCACGCATGGCAACCAAAAACGGTAGTCAGGTACTGAACCGTCGTCGTGCCAAAGGTCGCAAAAGACTCGCTCTTTAAGCAGTCTTAGCCGCTACTAACTGAATGGCCGAATTCGGATACCCCCGGGCTTCAAGACTTTTGACGCCCGGGGACTTCAAACGTGTATTCGACAGAGCCAGTTTTAAAGTCTCTGACCCCTCTCTGTTGATTCTCGCTCGAACAAACGAACTTGGTCACCCCCGACTCGGTTTTGTTATTTCCAAAAAAAATGTCCGTCGGGCTGTCAAACGTAGCCACATTCGACGTATCATTCGCGAATCTTTTCGTTTACGTCAGCACCAACTGCCGAGCGTTGATATTATTATTCTCGCTCGCAAGGGTCTCGATACCCTTGACAGCAGTCAACTGCGCACTCTGATTGAGCGTAGCTGGACACGGCTGGAACGAAAATCTTCTAACGCCCAAAAAGACAACTGATGGTTTATCCCGATGGATGTACAGCGAGTCATATTACTTTCCGCACTGGCCCTGATTACCTATCTGGGCTTTTTACAGTGGAATCAGGACTATAATCAACCGGCCTCTGCGCCTCAGGAGGTTACAGCACCGGCTGTAATTAATGGCAGCACAACCTCTGCTGACCTTCCTGAAAGCGCCTCAACTGAAAGCTCTTCATCTAGCGGCGATATTCCCGCTGCAACTGATGTCAGTGACAGCGTGCCAGTCACCAGCACTCAGGAAGCGGCTGCCTCTACTAGCAACCAGATTCGCGTACAGACTGATGTACTCGATCTCGTCATAGACAGCCGCGGTGGTGATATTGTCTACGCCGCTTTGTTGGAGCACAAAGACCGAATCACCGCCTATGATCCCTTCGTGCTTCTGGAGCAGAATGCCAACCGCACCTATGTAGCCCAAAGCGGACTCGTAGGGCGTGATGGCCCCGATGCCAGCGCAGATGGGCGACCGGTATTTCAATCGTCTTCCACTAGCTATTCGCTGGATGACAGTGAATCACTAAACGTTGACCTGAAATACACCACGGATACAGGTGTCAGCATTACCAAGCGTTACACCTTTGATCGTGGCAGCTACCGAATTGGGCTGAGTTACCTGATCGATAACCAAAGTGATGCACCGTTCCGTTCAACGCTATTTGGACAGTTAAAGCGTGATCAGAGTGCAGACCCGACCAGTGGCACATCCATGGGTATGAAGTCTTATCTGGGCGCAGTTTTCTCTACCGATGAAAACAACTACCAGAAAGTAACATTCAAGGACATGAGTAAAGCTAACTTCAACCAAACCAGCCAGGGTGGCTGGGTGGCATTCAGTCAGCATTACTTCGTCAGTGCCTGGGTGCCGCAGCCTGATGAAACGCATACTTACCAGACCCGTGAGGTAAATGACCAATTTATTGCCGGGTTCCTGTCTCCAGCAGTTGAAGTTATGCCAGGTAGCAGCAGTGAAGTCAGCGCCAAGCTCTATGTTGGTCCCAAGGATCAGGAACAACTGGAAGCCACAGCACCTAACCTGAAACTCACGGTAGATTATGGCTGGCTCTGGTGGATTGCTTATCCACTTTACTGGCTGTTGACTACGATTCAGAGTTTTGTCGGTAACTGGGGTCTGGCCATCATCGGCATCACCGTTGTCGTCAAAGCGGCCTTGTTCAAGCTGAACGCTAAAGCCTTCCGCTCCATGGCAAAAATGCGCAAGTTTGGCCCGGAAATGATGCGCATGAAAGAGCTCTACGGCGACGACCGCCAGAAGATGTCTCAGGAGATGATGAAGCTCTACAAAAAAGAGAAAATCAATCCTCTGGGTGGCTGTTTGCCTATCGTGGCGCAGATGCCAGTGTTCATTTCACTTTACTGGGTATTGATGGAATCGGTTGAGTTGCGTCATGCACCGTTCTTCCTCTACATTCAGGACTTGTCGGTGATGGACCCTTATTTCATCCTGCCGATTCTGATGGGCATCACCATGTTCCTGCAGCAGAAGCTCAATCCGACACCGCCCGATCCGATGCAGGCGAAAATCATGAAAATGCTACCCATCATTTTCACCTTTTTCTTCTTGTGGTTCCCGGCAGGTCTGGTACTTTACTGGCTGGTCAACAACATTCTGTCTATTGCGCAACAGTGGTACATCACGCGCCAGATTGAAAAAGAAGACGGCTGATAGCTCACTTGTTGTAGATAATAAAGACTCCGGAAGGAGTCTTTTTTCGTTATAGTGACGCACAAACCACCCAGGACCATGAGGAACACAGATGAGCCAACACCAAGACACTATCGCGGCACAAGCCACGGCACCCGGTCGCGGCGGTGTTGGTATTATCCGCGTATCAGGCCCGTTGGCTCTGGCAATTGGCAGAGAGGTGTTGCAGCGAAAACCAACACCACGCCATGCTCACTACGGTAACTTTTATGCCGCTGATGGTCAGAGCATAGATCAAGGCATTGGCCTGTATTTTCCCGGCCCGAACTCCTTCACCGGTGAAGATGTATTGGAATTACAGGCGCATGGTGGACCGGTAGTGATGGACTTCATACTGCAACGTGTCATCAGCCTGGGCGCACGACCAGCACGACCCGGAGAATTTTCCGAACGCGCCTTTTTGAATGACAAGTTAGACCTGGCGCAGGCCGAAGCCATAGCCGACCTGATCAACAGCACCTCTGAACAAGCTGCACGCTGCGCACTGCGTTCACTACAGGGTGCTTTTTCAGCACGTATCCATGCCCTGGTAGAACGACTCATCCAGTTGCGGATCTATGTAGAAGCCGCCATAGACTTCCCGGAAGAAGAGATCGATTTTCTCGCTGATGGCAAAGTACAGCAGGATTTGCTCGCCATCATTGCCGACCTTGAAGCGGTACAGCGCGAAGCGCATCAGGGCAGCTTAATGCGCGAAGGTATGCATGTCGTCATTGCTGGCAAGCCCAATGCCGGTAAATCCAGCCTGTTGAATGCACTGGCAGGGCGTGAAACTGCCATCGTCACCGATATTGCTGGCACCACACGTGACGTGCTCAGAGAACATATTCATATCGATGGTATGCCCTTGCATATTATCGACACGGCCGGCTTACGTGACGCTCCAGACCAGGTTGAAAAAATCGGCATCGACCGTGCCTGGCAGGAAATACACAAGGCGGATCGGATACTCATGGTCGTTGACAGCAGCGAAACCAACGCCGCAACGCCTGAACAGATCTGGCCTGAATTTGTTGCCCAACTGGCCGATGCCAGCAAAATTACCGTTATCCGCAACAAGATAGATCTACGAGCTGAAGAACCCCAACTTATTCAAGGAAGTAATTACTCACTTATCTCCTTGTCCGCCAAACAAGGGCAGGGGATAGAAATACTACGTGACCACCTGAAGGCCTGCATTGGCTTCAGCAACACCACTGAAGGCGGTTTTATGGCACGTCGCCGCCATCTGGATGCGCTGGAACACTGCCATCAACAACTCGATAATGGACTGAAGCAACTTCAGGGTTACAGCGCAGGTGAACTGCTAGCGGAAGATCTGCGCATGGCCCAGCAAAGTCTGGGGGAGATCACCGGTGAATTCACTCCGGATGATCTGCTAGGGCGGATCTTTTCGAGCTTTTGTATCGGGAAGTAAAATAGTAAAACGCATCAAATCAAATCAACATTATGATTTTATTTTATTGGGTGGGAATCAGTTTGGGAAAGATGCCCTAAACTTGCCTAATCGGCCAAGAAAGAACGAATATTGTTCCTCCACGGCCCGAGGGTTGGCAAACCACATGACCGCCGTGAGCTTCAACAACAGCTTTAACGACGGCGAGACCTAGCCCACTGCCACCACTGGTTCGAGAGCGAGACGGATCGACTCGACGAAATGCCTCAAATACGTAGCTTGCAGCTTCAGCAGGGATACCAGGGCCTTCATCTTCCACACTTAGATAACAACTTGTGCCAGAACTATAGAGGCGTACAGTCAAAGCTCCGGGATCGGCATGCTGGCGAGCATTTTCCAGCAGCGCCATCAGCGCTTGACGTATTCGTATAGCATCACAGTAGACTTGAAGTGTTGTATCGAGCTCCTGTTTCAGCATGATTCCTCTCGCATTTAACGCCGTAGCGAAAGTCTCAATCACCGCACGGATTTCCTCGGCTAAACAGACCTCAACCCGCTGTAACTCTAAGTGGCCGCTGTCATTGAGGCTCAGCACACGTAAGTCTTCGATCAGACGATTAAGTCCTTCGACCTGCCGTAGCAGTCCCTCGAAGAGCTCACTGCTGGGACTAAAAACACCTTCAGCCAAGCCCTGCAAACGACCCCGCAGAATGGTTACCGGGGTACGGAGTTCGTGAGCGATTGCGGCGTTCCAAAACTCCCGCTCGCGGGTCATATACTCTAGACGCTCGGCCATAGCATTAAAGTCAGACACCAGTTGTGCCGTCTCCCCCATCGCATGCGGGTCCATTCGCGCGCGAGCATTGAGCTTACCCTGGGCGACTTCGCGCAGGCTATACGCCACAGAGTTCAGAGGTGTAAGAATTCGCCGTGACAGACGAATGGCGACAAATAACGCCATCCCCAGTGCGGCTATGATAGTGCAAAAAATCCAGATCATCTCCACCCGTGAGGGTATCCAGGTTTCGGATATACTGTCTGGCAGGTAGGCCACCGCGACGGCATAGAATACATAGGAGCCGAACACCGACAAGAAAATAATACCTAAAGCCATTACCGCTACGGACTGGACGATTTGTCTGCGTATACCCGGTGCTTGCCTCATATCTTACCACCAAAGCGATAGCCTACCCCCCAGACACTGAGAGGCACTCCTTGAATATCAAGGGATTCAAGTTTTTTACGCAGCTTACTGATATGACTGTCAACGGTACGTTCCTGAGTATCACCCTCAGGCAAGCAATTAATTAACAGCTCCTCACGACTGAAAGCACGTTTAGGCGCACGCATCAGGCAGGCGAGCAGTTTAAACTCAGTCAGAGTCAGATCTAGTATCTGCTGCTGACCGTTACAGATTACGCTGGCCTCGTGGTTGTCTAAGTCGATTTGGAACTGGCTGACGCGCAACATTTGGGTAGTGGTGGGCGTGGTAGTCCGGGCGCGTCGCAGTACCGCCTGTACCCTGGCCACCACTTCGGCCGGGTTGAATGGTTTAACCACGTAGTCGTCTGCACCGAGGCGTAACCCCATTAATTTATCGATATCCTGATCAAGCGCGGTGAGCATTATCACTGGCGTGTCACCACGGGAGCGAATTTCATTCAGTACATTCCAGCCATCTAGATTCGGCATCTGTACATCGAGTAGCAGTAGATCTGGCTTAAATGTTTGATGCATGGCTAACGCTTGGAGACCATCCGTAGCATGTTGGGTTCGCAGCCCGCTGCGCTGCAAATAGGCAATGAGGATCTCGGCAATCTCGGCTTCATCCTCGGCAATCAATACGAGTGCCGCAGTCATAGGGCTTACGGGTGTATTGAAATTGGACATGAATCGCTCCAACGCTAAAATTGTTGAACATTATCACTCCCTCCATACATTCTCCACAAAGCCTCGAATAATTCGCAATAGCGACTGGTTAGAATTCAGTCTTGGTTCTCTGACGCTTGATAAAACGCCATTAGGGACAGCACGGTACATTGAGGAGTATAGGTTATGTTCATCAAACAGCGGCACTTAAGCTTTGTGTTAGTGTTAGGAATTGCCGTGTTAGGGTTGGTAGGTTGTGATTCAGCGGAGCAGGATGAAGATACATCTGCTCCGGTTCATGTGTCGGTGATGACACTAGAAAACGAAGAATTACTGGTTACTGAAGACCTTGTCGGTCGCGTAGCTGCTGTTCGCAGCGCTGAGATCCGCGCGCAAATTAGCGGCATAGTTCAAAATCGTCTATTCGAACAGGGCACCGATATAAAATCTGGCACAGTACTGTTCCAAATAAATCCTGCGCCATTTAAAGCTGATGTTGATATTGCTGCGGCAGCTTTACAGCGTGCCGAAGCGGTATTGTTTCGGGCTCGTCAAGAGGCTGAACGTTTGTCCTCTTTGATACAAACCAAGGCTGTCAGCATACAGATGTATGACGATGCTATTTCCCTGCGTGATCAAGCTGCCGCAGATGTAGCCCAAACCAAAGCGGTGCTGGCGCGGCGTCAGCTGGATCTACAGTTCGCCAGCGTCGATGCACCGATCTCAGGACGTATAGATCAGGCCTTAGTGAGCGAAGGTGCATTGGTTTCACCGACCGATACCACACCCATGGCGAGGATCCAACAAGTCGACCAAGTGTACGTCGATGTACGCCTGCCAGCATCAATGTTGGAGGCGATGCGTCAGCAGGCAAGTTCCGGAGTCCCGGAGTTAGCAGTTGAGATCCTAAGCAGTGATGGCAAGCCTCTTGACATGCAGGGGCATATCTTATTTTCCGGGATTGAGGTAGATGCAGGTACCGGCGATGTGCTGCTGCGCGTACTGGTCGATAACCCGCAGCATCGTCTGTTACCAGGTCTTTTCGTAAAGGCCCGGATCCCTCAAGCTTACTATCCCTCCACGCTGAGTGTGCCTCAGCAGGCCGTCACCCGCAAGGCAGGACAAGCCAACGTCTGGGTGCTGGATGCCCAAGGCCTGGCACAACAAGTGGCAGTTAAGGTCGATGAGCTAGTGGCACGCCGCTACCGCGTAGTGTCCGGGCTAAGCGCCAGCCAGCAGGTAGTCATTGAAGGTATCGAGCGCCTGAGCCCAGGTACACAAGTCATCGCTCAAACCTGGCAACCCGCCGTACCCCCTCAGCAACTTAGTGCCGACGTGCGCTGAATTTGGAGAAGTTGCCATGCCCCAGTTTTTTATCAACCGCCCAGTATTTGCCTGGGTGATCGCCTTGTTCATCGTGCTGATTGGTGTCATCGCCATTCCTCAATTGCCGATCTCTCGCTACCCTTCAGTGGCACCCGTGTCGGTAACTATTTACGCTTCTTATCCGGGAGCCACTCCACAGACACTCAACGATTCTGTGGTAAGCCTAGTCGAGCGCGAACTGTCGGGAGTCAAGAACCTACTGTACTTCGAGTCATCTGTAGACAGCTCGGGCAGTGCACAAATCATAGCTACCTTCAAACCGGGCACAGATGCGGAGATGGCTCAAGTCGACGTGCAAAACCGCATTAAGGCTGTCGAACCACGCTTGCCTCAGGTCGTGCGACAGAGCGGCCTTCAGGTTGAGTCAGCCGCCTCAAGCTTTCTGATGATGGTCAGCATGACCTCGCCTAATGGCCAGTTCGACGAAATCGCGCTAAACGACTATTTGGCGCGCAATATTGTCGAGGAGTTGCGCCGAATCGACGGTGTCGGACGTGTACAATTGTTTGGCGCCGAACAGGCCATGCGCGTCTGGGTCGACCCGCACAAACTCACCGCCTACGGCCTGACAATGAACGACCTTGCTCTGGCTATCGAGCAGCAGAACGCACAGATAGCTCCTGGACGGATAGGCGACGAACCAGCACTACAGGGCCAGCGCCTGACCGTGCCACTGACAGTGCAGGGACAATTGACAACCCCCGAGGAGTTTGCAGCTATCGTCCTGCGCGCTGGTGCCGATGGCGCCAAGTTGGTACTCAGTGACGTAGCGCGGGTCGAGCTGGGTGCTCAGTCCTACGGTTTTTCTAACCGTGAGAATGGTGTAGCGGCTACCAGTGCAGCTATCCAGCTCTCGCCTGGTGCCAATGCTGTACGCACCGCTTCGGCAGTACGTGAGCGTTTGGCCGAACTGGTGCCAAGCATGCCCACGGGCATGAGCTACTCGGTACCATTCGATACCGCGCCCTTCGTCAAGGTGTCTATCGAGAAGGTGATCTATACTCTGTTTGAAGCTATGGCACTGGTTTTTCTGGTGATGTTCCTGTTCCTACAGAACCTGCGCTATACACTGATCCCGGCTATCGTCGCACCCATAGCGCTACTCGGTACCTTCGCGGTAATGTTGCTGGCTGGCTTCTCGATAAACACGCTGACCATGTTCGGCATGGTACTGGCGATTGGCATTATTGTTGACGACGCTATTGTGGTGGTGGAAAACGTCGAACGGCTAATGGCCACCCAGGGGTTATCGCCGAAGGAGGCGACCGCACGGGCAATGAAGGAAATTACCGGCGCGGTGATCGGTATAACCCTGGTGCTGACTGCGGTGTTCATCCCTATGGCCTTCGGTAGCGGCTCGGTGGGGGTAATCTACCAGCAATTTACTTTGTCAATGGCGGTGTCGATCCTTTTCTCGGCCTTCCTGGCCCTGACATTGACTCCAGCCCTATGCGCCACACTGTTGCGTCCGGTCAGTGCGGATCATCACCACAAAGGTGGTTTCTTCGGTGCTTTCAACCGTGGTTTTGAATACCTAACAGCGGGCTACAGCGCACGCGTGGCACGCCTGGCAGGGCGCAGTGGGCAGATGATGGCGGCATTCGCCGTGCTCTGCGCGGTGCTGGTTATTGCTGCCGGACAATTACCGTCGTCTTTCCTGCCCGAAGAAGACCAAGGCTACTTCATGACCTCCATCCAATTACCAACAGGTGCTACTAGCGAGCGCACACTGGATGTGGTCAAAGCCTACGAATCGCACGTCGCCTCGCGCCCGGCGTTGGAAACCAACATGGTAGTACTGGGCTTCAGCTTTGCGGGCTCGGGGTCCAATGCCGCCATGGCCTTCACCATGCTCAAGGACTGGGATCAGCGCAATGGCGCCACGACTGCCGAAGAAGCGGCACTGGCACAACAAGCTATGGCAGATAACGTTGAAGGCACAGTGATGAGCCTGATGCCGCCAGCCATTGACGAACTGGGTACTTCCTCCGGTTTCACTCTGTTCCTGCAGGATCGGGGCATCCGGAGCGAAGCAGCGTTATTGGCAGCACAGACACATTTGCTGGCACTGGCCGCACAGAGCGAGGTGGTCAGCGATGTCTACCAGGATGGTCTGCCGCCCGGTGAGAGCATTAGCCTGGAGATCGATCGGCCAAAAGCCGAGGCTATGGGGCTGTCCTTCGCGGCGATAAGCAGCACACTTTCGGCGGCCATGGGCTCACTGTATGTCAATGACTTCCCTAATGCCGGACGCATGCAGCAAGTCATTCTGCAAGCCGAGGCGGCTGCGCGCATGCAACTAGACGACGTGCTCGGCCTGCGCGTGCGCAATGCCAGCGGTGGCATGGTGCCACTACGCGAAGTGGTGACGCTGAAATGGAGTGAATCGCCGCAACAAATGATGCGCTACCAGGGCTTTCCGGCGGTGCGTATTTCCGGGGGCGCCGCTCCTGGCGTTTCCAGCGGCGCAGCGATGGCCGAGATGGAACGCCTGGTGACGCAGTTGCCGCAAGGCTTTGCGGTAGCCTGGACTGGAGCATCATTGCAGGAACGTCAGTCTGCAGCACAGGCGCCGCTGCTGATGTTGCTGTCCGCGCTAGTAGTATTCTTGGTGCTCGCGGCGCTGTACGAGAGCTGGTCGATTCCGCTGTCGGTGATGCTGGTGGTGCCGCTAGGCCTACTCGGCGCGGTGGCGGCGGTCATGCTGCGTGGTATGCCCAATGACGTGTTCTTCAAGGTGGGGATGATCACCATCATTGGTCTATCGGCAAAAAACGCCATCCTCATTGTCGAGTTCGCCCGTCAGTTGCACGCCGAGGGCCATACGCTGATTGATGCCGCAGTGACCGCTGCACGCTTGCGCCTGCGTCCAATCCTGATGACATCACTTGCCTTCACCCTCGGCGTGGTGCCGCTGATGCTCGCCAGCGGTGCCAGCGCGGAAACTCAACATGCCATAGGTACTGGCGTATTCGGTGGCATGCTCAGCGGCACCTTGCTAGCAATATTCTTCGTCCCAGCCTTTTTCGTTTTTGTCATTGGCACGCAGGAGCGCTTGAATAGAAACGTCCATGACAAAACCTGACGAAGGGCTGCACTCCACATGTGCGCCGACAGCCTTCTAACGCGCTAAGTGGTTTTACATTTTTGTTTCTGTATCCGAAAGTGATCAGGGCTTAAGTAAAACCTTTCCTTTGCGACCCGGCTGGAGCGTGGCACGCACGGCCTCAGCCGCTTCAGCCAGGTCATAGATCGCATCGACAGGCAGCTGTAGTTCTCCACCGCCAATGCGCTGGAAGAGCTCGCCGACCAGCCGCTGCTTGTCTTCCTGGCTCATCTCCTGACTGACCTTACTACCCCAAAACCCCTTAACCGTAGCCTGCTTAAAAATCACGTCGCCGGACCCTATGTTCATCGGCTCGCCCGTCATGGAGCCGAAGGATACCAAGGTGCCTCCTTCGCCCAGAAGTGTCATGAGTTCACCACTGGCCTTGCCACCCACAGAGTCAACCGCCACACTGATCTGTGTATCACCGACAATAGCACGAACCTGGTCCTGCCAATCCGCTTGAGCAGTGGAAACCGCATTGCGAATACCTAACGCAGCCAGTTCGTCCACACCTTCATCACGGCGCACCAGATTGATCGTATGCACGCCACGGGCCGCTGCGAGCATGGCCAGTGTTTTGCCAACCGTGCCATTGGCGGTGTTTTGCAAAACCCATTGCCCAGGCTCTACTTGCAGAAACTCCAGCAGCATCAACGCACTCAGAGGCATGGCAATCAACTGCGCTGCCGTTTCATCGCTAATTGCCTCAGGTACCGGAATGGTCATGCCAGCCGGGGCGGTGAAAAATTCAGCCCAAGTACCGTGCGCACTGGCAACAGCAACGCGCTGACCGATAGAGAAGCCCGTGACGCCTTCGCCAAGCGCATCGATCACACCAACCGCTTCGCTGCCGCCAATGGCAGGCAATTGAGGTTTATAGCCGTATTGGCCACGAATGGTCCAAAGGTCGTGGTGATGAATGGCTGCCAGCAGCGTTTTAACTCGTACCTCGCCGGGGCCAGGCTCAGGGGTAGGGCTGTCGCCCAGAGAAAGCACCTCGGCAGGTTCGCCAAAGCGGGTATGGATAGCACTACGCATAATACATTCCTTAAAGTTTGTAAGTTAACCGTGACTGATTACACCAGCAACTTGAGCAGCGCTTCAGCAGCAACCTCAGAACTGGCTGGATTCTGGCCAGTTACAAGATAACCATCAGTTACAGCCAAAGGATGCCAATCGGCACCTTTTTCATACAATCCACCCAAACGTTTGAACTCATCTTCGATCAGGAAGGGCACCACTGCGGTCAGGCCAACAGCATCCTCTTCACTGTTAGAGAAACCGGTAACTTTGCGACCAGCAATCAACGGCTGACCCGTAGCATCACACGCCTTGATCAGTGCACCAGGGGCATGACAGACCAGTCCAAGCGGTTTATCGGCACGAGCGAAAGCCTCAATCAACGCAATGGAGGTCTCGTCATTGGCAAGATCCCACAAGGGGCCGTGGCCTCCGGGATAGAACACCGCATCAAAATTAGCGGCGTCAATTTGAGTCAGCGGCAGGGTAGTGGCCAGTTGTTCCTTAGCGTCAGCATCCTGGTAGAAGCGTTCAGTAGCGGCGGTCTGGGCTGAAGGTTCGTCACTCTTTGGGTCAAGTGGTGGCTGGCCACCAGCGGGTGAAGCCAGGGTGATTTTTGCGCCAGCATCTTTAAATACATAGTAAGGCGCAGCGAACTCTTCCAGCCAAAAGCCGGTTTTATTACCTGTGTCGCCGAGGCGGTCGTGTGAGGTCAAAATCATCAAAATATTCATTGATCACTCCGTTTATTCGCGTTTCTGAATTGAAATTAAGTCACTGTATTGAAGCGACCTTGAAAATAGTCTAGTAAAGATTAGACCGGTCGTCTAGTAAAGTCGTAAATTTTTAATCAGGCGATCCGCCTGGATTCAGCTTAGGTGCACTGAAGCAAGGGTGCAAATGTTTGTGGCAGGTGATATCAGGTAGTGCAGAAGTATGCTGGCTTGAACTGAACCTCGTTCCAGCCTCAGTCTGTCAAACCCAGCATACGTCTGGTAGCAACCAGAGCTGACTCGAGGGGTTTACGGTCACGAGTGATCTTGGCACGCAAGCTCGCCCCCATCCACAGCTGATACAGAACAGCTGCCGCTTCACGGCTTTCAGTCCAGGGTTGCAAGGAACCATCGGCAATGCCTTCCTCCAGGGTACGAGCGATACGCGCAATGATACGATCCGTGCCCTGTTCCAGCACTTTGCGCATATCATCAGACAAGTCGCTAACCTCGGCAGCCAGCTTTACTGCCAGGCATTTACCCTTAGGGTTACTATCGGCCTCTATATCGATCCAGTATTGCCAATACCGCATCAACCGCTGCGCAGCGGATTGACCTGGCTGCGTCAAAACGGCTTCAAGCTGAACGGAGTATTCAGCAAAATAGTTTTCCAACAAGGCTTCACCAAAGCCTTCTTTCGACTTGAAATAGTGGTAGAAGGAGCCTTTAGGCACACTGGCGGCGAGCAGAATTTCATTGAGGCCAACAGCAACAAAGCCCTTACCACTGATGATAGGCTTAGCTGTGTCCAGGATGTGTTTACGAACGTCGGTAGTCGTAGCTGTTTTCATGTTCTTATCTTATATTTTTATTAGACCAGTTGTCTATAAACCTGGCAGGGTACATAGCTAACTAGAGTCAACTCAGACACCCAGCCTATGTGCTAGACTTTTTGAGCCAGATGATGATCTTCATGAGCGCCACTTCCCAGCCGAAAGGATGAATACAATGACTGATGCGTCCGACAACAATGCACCCAATCTGTCTAATATCACCACACTGTTTTTTGATGTCAACGAAACGCTATTAGACATTCAGCCGTTGAAAGACGTGATCAGCAAAACCCTGGACAATCGAAAGGAACTGGCCGATCTCTGGTTTGTGTCGCTACTGCACAACTCACTGGTGGATACGGCCAGTGGTGGCTGGCACTCCTTTGCCGAAATCGGCAACGCCGTACTCACTATGCTGGCAGCGCAGCATAATATCCAGCTTAGTGATGATGCGCCATCGCTTGCTGAAGCGCTGTCACAGTTACCACCTCATGCTGATGTTATTGCGGCACTTTCGGTACTCCAGCAGAAGGGCTTCAAGCTGGTTGCATTGACTAATTCATCGCAAGCGCTGGCTGACAAGCAGTTGAATCACGCCGGCATTATTCACTTTTTTGATAGGGTACTGAGCGTCGAGAGCATCAAGACCTATAAGCCTGATTTAAAAGTGTATTGCTGGGCCGCTGAGCAAATGCATGTTTCACGTGAAAACAGCCTGATGATTGCAGCCCACAGCTGGGATGTCGGCGGAGCAAAGCGTGCTGGCATGCACACGGCGTTTATCGCCCGCAAAGGTCAGAGCCTGTCGCCATTAATGCCTGATCCTGATCTTGTTTGCCCGGATCTCAAGGCGCTGGCTGAATCCCTGTTTACTATTGAAAAGCTCTGATTATTTATGATTTACCTCGGCGCTGCTCAGCACTAGTCGGGATGTGCATGATCGCCGCTGGAATCTCATCGAGCGGCAGGGATCGATCCACTGCATCAAGCTTAACGGCCTCCTTGGGCATACCATAGACGACGCAAGTATCCTCATCCTGAGCCAGGGTGCAGGCACCAGCATCACGCATCTCCTTCAGCCCTCGAGCGCCATCATCTCCCATCCCGGTCATGATGATCCCTAGCGCATTGCGACCTGCAAACTTTGCCACTGAGCGGAACAAAACATCTACAGAGGGCCGGTGACGGCTTACCGGTGGGCCATCAACGATATCGACGTGGTACTGCGCACCACTGCGCTTAAGCAGCATATGGCGCCCACCGGGTGCAATCAGCACCCGCCCGGGCATCACCCGATCACCGTTGACAGCTTCGCGCACTTCCATCTGACACAGGCCATTCAGACGTCGGGCAAAAGCTTCGGTAAACTTTTCTGGCATATGTTGGACCACGATAATGCCGGGGCAGACACGGGGTAGGGCGGTCAAAACCACCTCCAACGCCTGGGTGCCCCCGGTCGAGGTGCCTAAAGCAACAACCCGGTCGGTAGTTTGGGCCAAAGTGCCAGTAGCAGCAGAAATAATGGCATCAGCCGATAGCTTAGGCTTGATTTTTGGCAAGGCCGTGGGTTGCGCTAGTCGCCGTGGGTTGGCACGTGCAGCGGCCTTCACGGCGCCAACGAGATCGCAGGACGCATCCTGTAAATATTGCTTCAAGCCAATTTTGGGCTTAGTGACAATACCAACCGCTCCGGCCGACATCGCCAACATGGTGGTTTCAGCACCCTTTTCAGTCAGAGTCGAACAGATCACCACAGGCGTTGGATGTTCCGCCATGATTTTGCGCAAAAAAGTGATACCGTCCATGCGCGGCATTTCCACGTCAAGCACGATAACATCCGGCCAGGCTTTCGCCATCCGCTCAATAGCAAAGAGGGGATCAGACGCTACACCGATTACCTCAATATCAGGATCTTCCGCCAGCGTAGCGGAAAGAACCTGACGCACCACAGCAGAATCATCGACGATAAATACTTTAATGGCAGACAAGAAAGGTCCACTCCTATGCAGATTTTTTTAAGTAGCCCTGCGGTCAACGCAGAGTCGGGGTTTCGATTTCAGCGGCGGCAAACGCCATAAATGCCTGCTCTGGCATAGGTCGTGCGTAAAGATACCCTTGTGCCAACCTGCAACCTATAGCGGTCAAGACTTCAGCCTGTGCTGGTTCCTCGACACCCTCGGCAATCACCTGCATGCCCAGTCGAACTGCCATACTGGCAATAGACTCGACGATTGCTCGACTTCCCTCCGTGGACACAATATCCTGTACGAACGAACGGTCAATTTTCAGATAATCTATGTCGAATTTTTTCAGGTATGACAGTGCCGAATAGCCCGTACCAAAATCGTCCAGTGATATGGCTATGCCGGCGCTACGAAAGGCAGTAAGTTGACGCATCACGTCGGGGCGATCATCCAATAGCAGCCCTTCGGTAATCTCAACACCCAGCACTTCCCCTGGAATCCCTTGGTCGTGTAGATGAGCGAGCCAATCATCACAACCCTCACGGGTAAAGAACTGCCGCGGCGAACGGTTGACACTGATACGGCGCAATACACTGTCTTCCGTCAATTCCTGGTGGTTCCATTGCATCGCCACCCGTGCAGCCTCCCGAAAAACCCAATTACCGATTTCATGAATTGCACCGGTTTCCTCAGCAATAGGAATAAAAACCTCGGGTGACACCTGCCCGAGTTCGGGGTGTTCCCAGCGTAACAACGCCTCGGCCTTTATCACCTGACCACTGAACAGGTCGATGATCGGCTGATAGTGCACAGACAATTGTTCGGCTTTCAGCGCAGTACGCAGGTCACTAGCGAGACGAACACGTAACTGAATCTTTTCACGCATCGCCTCGTCAAAGATACGCAGACAATTACGTCCTGCGGCCTTGGCAGCGAACAATGCCTGATCCGCATTACTAAGCAGCTCATCCATATCCCGTGCCTGCTCAGGATAGAGTGCAATACCGATGCTAACTGATGCCCACACGTTGCTATGACCTATCTCATAGTCGCCAGCCAGTGCCATACGCAGGGCTTCTGCAGTGGACTCGGCATGCGTAACATTCGACAGTATGGCGATAAATTCGTCACCGCTCATACGAGCGACCAGGTCATCCTTGGATACCAATAGGCGTAAGCGACGTGCCACCAGCTCCAGCATTTGGTCGCCTTGATGGTGTCCCAGGGTATCGTTTATCTCTTTGAAATTGTCGATATCTATGTACAAGAGTGCCAATTGCTTGCTCTGACACAACATACCGGCCAGACGTACATTCAACAGTGTACGATTTGGTAGACCGGTCAAGGAATCGTAGTTTGCCTGGTAGCGGATGTGCGCCTCAGTACGACGACGTTCCATCACCAGTCGAGCCATCTGGCATGCCTGATCCATTGTAGCTTGATCCTGCGCGTCGGGTTGGCCTGCACGATCCCGAAAAAAGGCAAAGATACCCAGCAGTTCATCACTACTATCAAGAATAGGGATCACCCAACAGGTGACCAATCCAGAGGCCAGCGCTAACACATGACAGGCAGAACCCAGGTCGTGATCAAGAAGATTAGCCACCGTTTCTGGCATCTTCAAATAAGCTGATCTTCCGAACACATCGGCGGATTCAGAAATAGTGCTCCCCTCAACGGCTTGCAAAAACACTTCCGGCAGACTGGGCGCAATACACGACTCTAAACAGGTGCGCTCGGCATCAGGCAGCAGGATGGCGCTCAACAGGTCTGGGCGCGAAATCTCGGCAAACATCACGACTCTAGCCAGTACCTCATGCAAGTCAACACCAGCCGAGAGCAGATCAAATACTTCGGTACGCACGACTTCCTGGGACTCCCGTCTTAGGCGTTGAGTGATGTCGTGAACGATATAGATCACCCGTTGTACGCGGTCCTGTGCATCGAACAGTGGAATCAAGGTGTTTTCGACCTGTCGACGGCCATCAGGTAACGCCAGGGTGTCACGAAAGCACACCGGAATGCATCAGCCACACAAGCACGCTCGGGTGACTCCGACCCCATCAAGGTTACAGATGGAAGAACATCCTGTTTGCGTCGTCCGATACTTTCCGCCTCGCGCAGGCCGATCAGTCCCTCCGCTCGACGATTATAACCGGCCACAATAAGCTCGCCATCCACGTCCACATCGAATAAAAACAGGCTGTCCAGCAGATTGTCATAGATGGATTTATCACTGCGTTCCAGGCACATTTCCAGTGCCCGCCTCTCCAACCAATCAGCACAAGGCTCCCTTAATTGACGTGTTCGTAAGTCTCGGATACTACTGAGTAGGTAATTACACCCAGGCAAATTGAGTCGATTCAAGGTAACTTCGACAGGGACCTTATCACCCAAGGCGACCAGGTGTTCAGTCTCATAGCAACGTGGTTGACCATCAGCTAAGGCCATGGAAATAGCCAAGTCGGGGTTATGATAGGGGTCCCAGTGCGCAGGTGTCCAAGTCAACAGGGTCTCCAAATCTACGCCGAAGTGCTGGCATGCGGCCTCGTTGGCATATATCACACGCGCCTCGTTGGCCATATCGTGGACCATGATCACCACATCAACCACCGAGTCGATCACAGCACGGCACAAATTCGCGTCCATAGGTCGAGAATACCGAGATAGACTCATCGCTTCCTCCTAGTCGACAGGGTCACAGGATCCCGCTTCGGCAATTCGGCAGCAGGTTCAAGCCCCATATAATCCAATGGCGTAAGCAGTGCCGTGTTCAGCTGGACAGGCTCCCAATTCGCTTTCAGCACCCTGTGCCGTAGCGATACAAAACCACTCCAGATATCAAAAATCAGGTAACGGTGACCGCAACCCTCCACGTGCTCAGATACGCAGGTAAAGCCATAACGTGCAATCAGCTCACGGGCTGTTTGCACGTTTTTAAAGCCGATGTGACTGACATCGGTGCGCATGATGCCGGGAAACATATTACCGCCACCGAATATTTTCAGTTGATACTCGCTTGGCCGAGCACCCATCTTGCCGATATCCAGCAGCAGCAACTCCATCGCCTCGTCAGCATAACGGCCATCCAGCCCCGTCTGCGGTGAACGCACTCTGCCAGGCAGCATGAAATGACACATACCGCCTACACGCAGGTGAGGATGCCAAATTACCAGCGATACACAAGAGCCCAGCAGGGTCCGGATACGCGTATGCTGACCGCCAAAATATAGATCGCCAGGTTGCAGGAATATCTCTATAAAGTGTTCGGGTTCGAGCATCAGGGTTTCCTGTAGATCGAAGGTGACACCAACTTGAGCGCATCACTGACGCCATTCAGACTCTCCGAATGACTGACAAAAAAATAACCACCAGACCGCAGCCGCGGTAACAGGCGGTTCACCACCTGACGCTTGGTATCCACATCGAAATAAATCATCACGTTACGCAGGAAAATTGCATCGAAATCACCCAATTGCGGTAAAGGCTCGACCAGGTTCACCTGATGAAAGCTGACCCTATCTCGTAACTCAGAGCTAACCTTGAAAGTCCCTGTCTGCGTGCCAATGCCCTTCAGACAAAATCGCTTCAGATAGGAACGCGGAATACCGTTGGTTCGTTCCAGTGAGTAGTGTCCTCCACGCGCCTTATCCAGCATACGTGTACTGATATCCGAACCTACTATTTCCCAGGGGCCATCGCCGAGCCTATCGGCCAGTACCATCGTCAATGAATAGGCTTCTTCACCTGACGAACTGGCCGCGCTCCAGAGTCGGAAGGGACGGCCGAGTGGACGTGCCTGCAGCAGTTTCTCGGCTAAAAAGTCCATGTGTTTCGGTTCACGAAAAAAATAGGTTTCATTGGTGGTCAACAAATTGACCGCAATCTGCAATTCATCCTTATCCTGCATCAGGGTTTCAAAATAGCCACTGAAGTTGCTATGCCCATGCTGTCTTACGCGTTTAGACAGCCGTCCCGTCACCAGTGGCTTCTTGGCATCGGACAAGTTAATACCGGCGATGTTGTAGATCAGCTCTCTGAACTGCTTAAATTCATGATCAGTAAGTACGGCCTGGTTCATTCTCCTTACTCACTAAACAGAAAGCTGATAATTACTAACGGCTTGGACATCACAAGGCCGGTAACTGTGCGAGTTCGTCAACAGACAGCACCTTGTCAACATCGAGCATAATAATGAAACGGCCATCCACTTTACCCATGCCCGCTATAAAGTCGGCGCGTATCTTGGCACCGAAGCTTGGCGGGGGTTCTATTTCACTGGGTGATATTTCCAGCACCTCGTTCACCGCATCGACCATGACACCGATGACCTGCTGTTCATTGGCGCTGATCACTTCGATGATGACAATGCAAGTACGCCGAGTCAGTGCCGTCGTTCCCTTATTGAAGCGCGCCGCCAGGTCTACTACCGGTACCACCGCTCCGCGCAGATTAATAACCCCGCGAATGAACGACGGCATATTCGGTACTTCGGTTAACTGACCGTACTCAATAATTTCCTTAATGCCGAGAATACCTATGGCATAGGTTTCACCCGTCAACATAAAGGTGAGGTATTGCTGTATTTCACTTGTATCAACTTGAGAGACGGCTTCTTCGGCTTTAGTCAGAGTATTCATATATCGCTCCTAGAAACTGACAAATTCGTCTTCGGACTTGCCAGTGAGCTTGGATGAAGACTTAACAGCCGAATACCCCATGGCATTCTTAGATTTGCGCACAGAAGTATGAGATTTTTCAGAACCACCCTCATCGACTTTGAAAAACGCCATCAACTGCTGCAACTGTTCGGCCTGGCCGCTCATTTCTTCGGCTGTCGCCGCCAGTTCTTCCGATGAGCTGGCATTCTGCTGGGTGATCTGGTTCAACTGGTCCATTGCGGTATTAATCTGATTCGCACCGACGGACTGCTCCTGCGATGCTGCAGTAATTTCCTGCACCAGGTCAGAAGTGCGGTTGATACCCGGTACAATCTCTTCCAGCAGTTTACCTGCCTTTTCAGCTAGGCCCACTGAGCTCTTCGCTACTTCGCCAATTTCCTGCGCGGCCACTTGGCTGCGCTCAGCCAACTTGCGCACTTCCGCCGCAACCACCGCAAAGCCTTTGCCATGCTCTCCGGCACGCGCCGCTTCAATGGCCGCGTTCAAGGCCAACAGGTTGGTTTGGTAAGCGATGTCATCGATGATGCTGATCTTGTCGGCAATAGTATTCATTGCCATCACTGTTTCTTTAACTGCTTCACCACCCTCATTCGCTTCCTGCGCGGCTTTAGATGCAATACCTTCAGTGACCTTGGCGCTATCAGTGTTCTGATTGATCGAAGCCCCCATCTGCTCCACTGAAGCAGAGGTTTCTTCTACCGAAGCGGCCTGTTCGCTGGATGCCTGTGACATACTCTGCGCCGTTGCACTGACTTCTTCTGAGGCTGATGACAAAGCATCACCTGAGCTACGGACTTCGCCGATAATCTGCGACAACTTACCCACCATCCGCTGCATTGCAGCCAGCAACTGGCCGGTCTCATCCTTGGAATCCACATCAATTTCTACCGTCAGGTCACCCTCAGCTAGTTTTTCGGCTACGCTAACAGCAGAACCAATAGGCCTTGTAATGCTGCGAGTGACCCAGAAAGCAATGCCGATAGAGAATAGTGCTGCTGCGATAGCCAACGTCAGCATCAAGGTAAAGGCAATCTTATAATTCTGCCGCGCGGATTGTTCGAGCTCCGCGTTATACCGCTCATTAATTTGGAGCATAGTGTCCAGCGCCGAGAACCACCCACTCTGCGCGTCCCTAACCTTGATTAAGAGAATCTCTCTGGCCTCATCTTCCCGACCTGCCATAGTCAGTTCAATGACCATATCAAACAACGTATTGGTATTTGTACCTGCTGCTTCTATTTCTGTCATGAACGTTCTGGCATTATCAGTAACAAGAAGACTGACGAGCGTGTTGCTGTACTCTTCATAGTTCTTGCGCGCCTCAAGGATGCGTTGGTACTCCGAGTTCTTATCCTCGGTATTATCTAATATAATCATGTTGCGCACTGAGCGCGCGCTGATGTTTAAGCTGTCGCGCATATTACTAATAGCTTTTATCTTGACATTGTTTTCATTAACGACCACATCAAAGTTATCTTGTACCGCCGACAATCGGGTGATACCAACAAAAGCAATAACCGACAGCAACAGCAGCACTAGGCCAAACCCCAGGCCCAGGCGCGTACCGATTTTCATATTTTTGAACATTTTCACTTTCCCCTTGAAAGAATTCACATCAGCTTTGAATTAATGCGGCTAACGCCACTACCAGTTAAAACCTAAACTAAGCAATCAGTTCGTCGGAATGTCGTCATTCGATTGTCGCCAACTGTCCTGCGCTACGCTCTTCACCGCTCGTCACCTGCCGGATCAGCCCGGCAACATCAAGAATCAGCGCCACTTCACCACTGCCCAGAATTGTGAATCCACCAATGCCACGCACCACGGAAAACACCTTGCCGAGAGGTTTGATCACGGTCTGAAACTCACCCATCAAGCGGTCAACCACCAAGCCCGCTTTATGCCCCGCATAGTTGACAACAACGATGTTCTCGCGCCGGCTGGGTTCGCCATTAATGTCGAACTGATCGCGCAGACGGACATAAGGCAATACCTCACCGCGCAGGTTGATATAATGACCAGAGCGGGTGTCCTGCTGCGCGTGATCAAGTTCGATACACTCAACCACCATGTCCAGTGGCACAACATAGGAAGCGTCACCAACCCCGATCAGAAAACCATCGATAATGGCCAGCGTGAGGGGCAGACGGATGCGCACCTTTGAGCCGTTACCCGGTTCACTATCAAGTTCAACAGAGCCACGCAGGGCCTGAATATTGCGACGCACTACATCCATGCCGACACCACGGCCGGACAGATTGCTGACCTGGTCGACGGTGGAGAAACCTGGTTCAAAGATAAGGTTGTAGATTTCCTTGTCGGAAAGCACAGCATCGGCACTAATCAAACCCTTATCAACGGCCTTGGTGAAGATTCGATCACGATCAAGGCCTGCACCATCGTCAGAGACCTCTATCACAATGCTGCCAGCATCATGACAGGCGTTGAGACGTACCTTACCCTGCGTGGGCTTCCCCTTTGCCAGCCGAACCTCGGCCGACTCGATGCCATGATCCATGGAATTGCGTACCAGGTGCATCAGCGGGTCACCAATTTTTTCTATCAAGGTTTTATCCAGCTCAGTCTCGCCACCGCTAATTTCCAGGCGGATATCCTTACCAAGCTCTTTAGATACATCATGCACCACACGCTGGAAGCGATTGAAAGTGCCACCGATCTGCACCATCCGCAGTGTGAGCGCAGAATCACGAACCTCTTCAACCAGGCGCGTCATGGTCTCGTTGGCTTCATTAAGTTCAGCCATACCGGCCTTTTCGGCGATAAGACTGGCACCGGCACCGGCAATAATGAGCTCACCAATCAGGTTGATCAGTTGGTCAAGCTTGGCCGCGTCGACACGGATAAGACCGGCATCACCGCCGCGTTTTTCCTTCACCTGCTTTTGCTTTTCCAGTGCCGCTTCGACCACGGCTGGCCGCACCAGATGCTCCTCAACCAACACCTCACCAATAGGCCGTAGACTTTGGCCCTTGTCCTTCGCCTGTGTTACAAGGACACTATCCAGCTCAATCTGGGTGAGCGTGCCACAGCGAATCAGAATTTCGCCCAGACGCATCTCCTCCTCAGGCAGGTCGCGGATAAGGCTCTGGTATTTAATAATTTTGCTGTGCGGCGGCAGGATACGTATCTCACAATCATCGCGGACAAAATCAAACACACTCTCAATTTCGGCCTTGTCGGTCTCGCTATTAAAGGCGACCTCAAATCCAAGGTAATTGGTCTCTGGATCCATCGCCGTTGCATCTGGAAGGCGGTCAAGCAGCGTAACAATGCGAACAATGCGGCCGAAGGTACCGAGGTAGCGAATGAACGAGGCTGGGTCCATGCCATTACGAAGCACATCAGCGCCAAATCTCAAAGAGATATGCCAGTTATCAGTCTCAGCCGTGTCATCAACAAAACGGACAAAGGAGTTTGTATTCGAGTCCTCAGCAATTGCCAATGGCACGTGATGCTTTTCATCCTCGCCAGTTTTATCCTGTTCTTTTTCAACAAGATAACTTTGCAATTGTTCGACAAGCTGAGCGCCATGTTGCGCGGTGGCATCATCCATAGATTCGCCAGCTGCAATCAGTTCGATCAGCACACCGATATGATCACAGACTGTCAACATCAGTGCTGATAGGTCATCATTAATAGAGAGTTCACCATCACGTACTCGATCAAGTACACTCTCGGCAACGTGGGTGAAAGCAACGACATGATCCAGCCCAAACAGTCCCGCAGAGCCTTTGATCGTATGCGCTGCACGAAAGATCGCGTTGATGATTTCCGGATCGTCGTTACTCTGCTCCAGAGACAGCAACGAATCTTCCATCTGTTGTAGTAGCTCACGGCTTTCTGCGATGAAAGTCTGCAGCACTTCGTCCATATTCATGGCGGTTTCCTTGGGTCAGGATGTCTTGGATTTGATCAGCACCGGATCACCAAAATAGCCAGTAAGATCATATAGCTGCATGATATCTACCACCGCCGCACTATGTTCAGTTAGGTGCAAGCGCTTGTCAGTACGCAGCGCCTCCTGTTCGACCATCACCAGAAGTTGCAGCCCAGCCGTATCGATCTCGCTCACATCAGCAAGATTCAGCTCCATTTCGGTGCAGAGATTGAGCGCCTCGAGTAGTTTTGCTTTCATATCAGCGGCATGGTAAATGCTGAATTCACCACTCAAAAATGCGAGACAGCGGCCCTGTTCATCTAGTTGAATCTGAATATCCATATTATTCCCTCAGGGCATTATCAGCTTGGAAACCGCTGTCAGCATCTGCGTCGGCTGGAAAGGCTTGACCACCCAGGCCTTAGCACCAGCGGATTGGCCTTCAGCCTTCTTGTCAGCGCCAGCTTCTGTGGTAAGCATAATCACCGGCGTGAACTTATAAGCGGGTAGGATTTTCATCTGTTTCACGAAAGTGATGCCATCCATATTCGGCATGTTCACATCGCTGATAATCAGATGGATTTTGCGGCCATCCAATTTGCTCAGTGCATCTTTACCATCGCAAGCCTCAACCACATCATAGCCTGCGCCTTTAAGGGTAATGGCAACGACCTGTCGGATAGAGGCGGAGTCATCAACGATTAATATGGTTTTTGCCATGAGACATTCCTGTATTCAAAAAAAGGTAATTTCAGCGTCGTCGGAGCAACTCTGTTGCGTGTCATCATGCAGTGCATGTTGCTCCGGGGTGGTATAGGTGCGGCCGAGCTCGATCAACCAGTTATCAACATTCATGGGCTCGGGACGCTCACCAGCGTTCATTTTTTCTCTACGTGCACTGAGTTCAAGCTGAAGCTTGCCCATATCCTGACTGACATGGTTCATGATCTGACTGACACGGTCCTGGAATTGCAGGGAGACAAGCACATGGCCTATCTGCGAACCGACCGCTTTACTCTCAGAGTAAAGCGCATCAGTCGAACTAGCCAATTCATCTGTAACCCGATGGAAACGTTCAAGGATGGAGCCAATCAGGTCTTCGGATTCAGCTAACATTGCACTATCACGTTCAGTTGAAAGCTTGGATATTTTCAGCGTGTTGGCAATGGCATTATTGACAGCCGCTACCGTGTTACCAATGCTCTTACCGGTATTTCCCGATAAGACTGATAGGGAACGCACTTCGTCCGCAACCACAGCAAAACCTCGCCCGGCTTCACCCGCGCGAGCGGCCTCAATAGCGGCGTTAAGTGCGAGCAGATTGGTTTGTCCCGCAATAACAGCAACACTGTCAGCCATTTTTTTCAGTTCATCCGTTTTGCTGGCTAGCTCAGCTATCTCTGTCAGGAGCTTTTCTTTTTCATCCAGTGTCGCACGCAGTGAGCGGATTATTGAATTAAGTTCAACCTGGCTCTCATTGAGTAGCGCAACCAGACCAGTCCTATCGGAAGCCTGGGATGCCGCTGTAGTTTCTTCGATCCGTTGCGAAAGTCCGACGAAACGATTGGCAAGATCTGTAACAGATTCTTCGGTATGGACGCGCGCAATTTCGACCTGCCCCGACCAGACGGGTAGTACACCAATGCACAGCTGGCTTAGGCCGTTCTCACAATTTAATTGGGTCTGCTCACACTCCCGATCAAGCATATGATGAATTTCGCGCCGATAATTGTCGAAGGTCCGGGTGCACTGATGAATAGACCAAGCTGTCATCACCCCACCAATCCCCAGTAAAAATGCAGCATATACTAGTTGCAACAGACCTAAGCCACCGGCCATCAACACAGCTACAGCACCCATTGCTGCTACCGTCAGGGTTGCAACGACTACACACCGGATGATCCGCGCTTGGGCCTTTGTACCACCCGTTATTTTCAAAGCCTGCTCATCAATCATCTCAGCCACATGTTCCTTCACACTTCCACTGCATCAGTCATATGAGGTAGCCATCAGGGGACACTGCTCATTTCATTTAACTATGATCAACGATCAGGATAGATGCCGTGAATCAGAAAAACCTGATTCAGATATAAGGAAATATGATGTACATATAGTTTTATGCTTACATAAGTATTAAGGAATAGTGTAAACACCACGCTACCTGTCCAAAGCGTTTGCATCTAATACTATTCGATAGTAAAAGTTCCAAGCGAAGGTCCCCCTTGTGGAATGATATGCAAATGAATTCAGAACTTTATCGCCCAATAATTTTGGTCGTCGACGATACGCCTACCAAAATTACAGAGGTTATTAATGCCCTCGAATCCCATGGCTATCGAGTAGTGACAACAGCAAATGGGAAAAAAGCCTTGTATCTTGCTCACCAGATATGCCCAGACCTGATCCTGGTCAACCTGATCATCCCCGGTGAAGACAGCATCGAGGTTTGTCGATATTTCAAGTCTGACACACAAACCCGTGATATCCCGATCATATTCATGATCCCTGAAGCAACCATCAACGAATACAAAACAAAGTGTTTTACCGCAGGTTGCATTGACTACATCACTACACCCATATGTCTCGATGAAATCACCTTGCGCCTAACCACACACATAGAACTTACCGCTGCTCGGCGTGAATTGAATAATCGCAATGCCCAACTGAAAGCCTGCAGGCCAGAGCTCAGCAACAGCAAACAGCAGTTACATGCTGAGGCCAGACTTCCCAGCCACGCAGCGGCACAGCTTGCATTAAAAAGATTCGTACTAGAACGAATCCATGAAGCCACTTTTTTGGTTGATGAAGCAGGTCAGATTCACTACATCAATCAAGCAGTCTGTAACCGCCTCGGCTATACGCAAGAGGAGTTACTTAAGATGAATCTGAAAGATATCGACCTGAATTGGCCAGTAGGTCTTCAAGGGAAGGAGTGGATTACATACTGGGATAAGATACGAGAAGAGGGGGAGGTGACTTTTGAGACTCAGCACATTACTCGCTCAGGTGAAATATTTCCGGTAGAAGTCACTGCCTACTATTTTGAGAACAACAGTAGTAATAACATTCTGGGTTTAGTGCGTGATATCAGCAAACGAAAGCAGACTCAGGCTGAACTACACCAGTACCGGGAACATCTGGAAGAACTGGTCACCGAGCGCACAGAATCTCTTAACCGGGCGTTGAAATTTACAGAAGGGGTTATCAACGCTATTCCTGACCTGTTAGTTGAACTAGATCAGTATGGCCGGTACCTGAATATCTGGACCTGTTTTCAGGAGGACCTAGCTGCTCAAAGAGAAGGTCTATTAGGAAAAACTGTTGGTGAAGTGCTATCACCTGAAGCTGCAACTACTGTAATGAGTGCACTAGCCGAAGCAAGTACAGTTTCAACATCTTTTGGTAAGCGAATCTTGATTGATCTACCTACAGGACCAAGTTGGTTCGAACTATCCGTATCCCAATGCCCAGGCAGCACAAATGGTGAGCCCCATTTTTTGGTGTTATCGCGTGATATTAGTGAGCGTATCCGGGCGGAGGAAGAAATTTGTCGAATGAATAGCGAACTGGGACAGCGTGTGCGTGTACGTACCGCACAGTTAGAAGTATTGAACAATGAGCTGCGCACCAGTGAGATCCAATACCGCTCGCTTGTCGAAAATCTGCCCGACAATGTTATCCGTTATAACAGTTTTGGTCAGATCATGTACTGCAATCTTAATTTTTTGCGCTTATTTTCCCTAACTATTGAGGATGTATTAGGAAAAACCCCTTGTGAAATATTTCCTGATCTTGTCAGTATTAAAATTTACCAGGCAGCAATGCTACGGGTGATCACAAGCGGCCAATCCGAGCAAATCGAATCTGAAGTACCCGGCTACAACGGCAAAAGAAGAACTTACCAAGTCAGATTTGTTGCCGAACGGGATGTTAATGGCACGATTACTGGGGCGTTATCTATTGGTCATGACATTACTGAACAGGTTATAACAGAGTGTCAGTTGGCGGAATCTCACGCCAAATTGCGCTCATTGCTGGCTCGACGCGAAGCTGACCTGGATGAAGAACGCCGCCGCATAGCCCGCGAAATGCACGACGAGCTGGGCCAATTGCTGAATGCACTCAAACTCGGAATATCAACACTCAAGATGCAGTTTGGACAAGAATTTCCGGCACTTGAGACGAAAGTGAATGACTTGCTCACACTCGCTGATCAAGCTATCCGTTCGGTGCGCACAGTATCCACCCAGCTTCGCCCACCGGCGCTCGACATGGGGATCATCCCAGCCCTGCAATGGCTAGCCGATGAATTTCAGCAACTGAGTGGTGTAACTTGCCAGCTCAGACTGCCATATTTTTTATATAATATTAATGAATTATGTGCCATGACGCTATTTCGCAGTGTTCAAGAAGCTCTAACGAACGCTGCCCGTCATGCTGATGCCAGCCATGTCCAGATAAATCTTAATAGGCAATCTGATGGTACTTATTTCCTGAAGATATGTGATGATGGTATAGGGTTCGACCCTACCAACATTCCCCCCGGACATTTCGGCCTAATTGGTATGCGTGAGCGCATCAATAGCCTTGGCGGCACACTAGAGATAGATAGCGATCTCGGTACTGGTACTTGCATCCACATCTATCTCCCTGATCAGGGAGGCTCAGAGGTGTGTGAGCTATGACCCGCTTACTAATCGTCGATGACCACACACTTATGCGCGAGGGCCTCAAGCAGTTATTTTCACTGGTCGAGGGAATCGACGTGGTCGCTGACGTTACAAACGGCGCACAGGCTCTGGAACACCTTCGTAAAGGCGGCATAGACCTGGTCCTGCTCGATCTGAGTATGCCCGGCATAAGTGGTGAATCGCTGATCAAACGCATACGAATCTATTACCCGGAGTTGCGTATTCTCGTCCTTAGCATGCACAATGAACCTCAAGTGGCTAAACGTGCGATTAAAGCGGGGGCGAACGGCTTTGCATGCAAAGACAGTTCATCCGACGCCCTGTTGGAAGCAATCCACAAGGTAGCAGCAGGCGGACGCTACCTTGAGCCATTACTCGCCGAAAAAATAGCATTTGAAACCGTGGGCATTGATGTACCTGCTGATCATGGAGTCCTATCAGATAGGGAATTCCAAGTGTTACACCTGTTAGCAAAAGGAAAAAGTATCAATACTATCGCTGATGAACTCCATATCAGCAACAAAACAGTAAGTACTCACAAAGCACGGATGATGGATAAGATGGGCTTTACTAACACCGCCGAACTGATTCGTTACGCTATAACCAACGGCCTGGCGTAGTATGCCACCACAGCATTCATCGTGTTGAGCGTATCCTTCGGGTGGGAGACAGCCGCCAGATTTGCAGTGCCATTGCCAGGCTCAAGCGGTGATTGGGATCCTCAAGACTGCCACCCAGCATAGACTCTATACGCTGCAGCCGAGCAGTCATGGTATTGCGATGCACCCCTAACCGGGCAGCAGCCAATACCAGGTTGCCGTTAACCTGAAACCAGGCTTCAAGGGTGGGAATCAATACCGGTTCAGGGCCTTTATCAGCATTCAATACGGCGCCCAGGTTTTCGCTGACAAAGCGATCCAGAATGCTGCGATCACGAATACCCGCCAGTAGCGCCAGCGTGCCCATCTCGTCAAAGCTACACAACCCCAGACGATCAGGAAAGGCCTGTGCGGCAACCAATGCCTGACGGGCCTGGTAAAGCCCGAGCGCCCATTCGGATACATCTTTGCCCGGACTCCCCAATCCCAGGCATAAACGTAGCGGGGCCAAGGTCTGATTATGTTCCGCCAACCACTGCGCCAAGTGCTCGCGGCGTAATTCTGGGTTTTCCTTCGCCTCTGGCAGTAACAGGATCCACTGATCACCTTGCTGTAGCACCGGCAGCACTGGGTCAAGACTGGCTTGCCAGGCGGCCAGTGCCCGGGTCACTTGTGCCTGACTGGACTGCAACTGTCGCTCAGCGGCGGCACTGCCATAACGCTCGATCAGAGCATCGCTGCCATCCAGACGAGCGACCAACACTTGGCGTGGAGAGTCTATTGGTATGCCCAGGCGCTGCGCTCTCAGGCACAGAGTATCCATGGCTACTGGATCACCTTCTAGCAACTGTTCCAGCACCTGCAAGCGTGAGCGCCCACGCATCTGTGCTTCCACCAGCGCAACCCCGACAGCCTGGGTCACCACCACCATTTTTAACTGATAGGGTTGTTCAATCAGAGGTAAGCCTAATTGGTCGGCACGGCGAATCACCCTGTCTGGAATAGCGCGAATGTATTCCTGTCCGGTCAGAATCACTAAGCCAGCGATATGACGCTGATGACCTTGCTCCACCAGTTGCAGTAAATTGGCTTCATCACGCACATGATTGATCCCGGTGACAAAGACTAGCTCACCGCCCATCACCCATTCAGCGATAGACTCATTCTCGGCCACATAGGGCCAGCGCACCTGAGAGTGAACCCCGGCAACGCCTGCGCGCAGTACCATGGAATCCAGCCCGGGTAAATCAAATACATCGGCAATGGTCAAAGCCATAACGGCAACCCCTAATGACGGTCCTGGCGTAAATAGGTTACGCCCAGTGCCGCCGGTTCATCGCGATAACGTGAACGTGCCGCCAGCACCAACACCAGTATGGTCAGCAGATAAGGGAGCATGCCCATCAAATACACCGGCACCGGTAACCCTTGCGCCTGCAACCTCGGCAATAACATGTCGACAGCGCCAAACAGCAACGCACCTATCAATGCTCGACCAGGCCGCCAACGGGCAAATACCACCAGCGCCAGGGCTATCCAGCCTCGTCCGGCAACCATATTGTCAACCCAGACATGGGCACTGGCTACCGAGAGATAGGCACCACCCAGTCCACACAAAGCACCACACAGGATGCCTGCCAACACCTGCATGCCGGGAACAGAGACACCGGCATTATCTGCCGCGGCAGGGTCTTCGCCAACAGCGGTGAAGCGCAGGCCAAAGCGTGTTTTATGCAGCACCCAGGCAATCAGTATCACCAGCAAAATAGACACCCAGGCCAGCAACGGCTGCTTAAACAGTAATCCACCCAACAGAGGAAGCTGCTGTAGTCCAGGCAGATCGGGCGCATTCATGCCCTCAAAAGGCTGATGCACCCAATGACGCCCGATAAAACCCGAGAGGCCCAGCCCGATGGCCATCACCGCCAAGCCACTGAGTATCTGATCGGCTTTAAGCACCGCCACTGAAAGCGCGAACAGCAATCCAAGACCGCCACCGGCCAGCAACCCTGCACCTGCGCCCAACCAGGGCGATCCGGATAGCAGGGTCACCACCGCACCGGTCATGGCCCCGACGGCCATATAACCTTCAGCTCCCAGGTTCACCACGCCAGTCCGTTCAGACAAAATCAGCCCCAGGCAAGCGAGCAACAGCGGTAAGGCAGAGACGGGAATACTGGCCAACCAAAATGCGACAAAACTCATACAGTCACCTCTTTGCGTCGGTCGATGCGAAATGCCGCCATAAACTGACACCACAATAGCGAAAGCAGCACGATGCCTTGCATCAGCAACACCGTAGCTTCGGTCAAACCGTAAAATACCTTGAGAGAGGCTCCGGCGTTATAGACACCCGCCAAAACCACCGCCACAGGTAGCACCCAAAACGGCCGGAAGCGGGCAATAAAGGCAATCACGATTCCAGAAAAGGTCATGTTCCAACCCAGATGCTGCGTCAACCGGTATTCGGTTCCCGCCACCAGCAGACCTCCGGCTAGACCAGCCATAGCGCCTGACAGCAAGACCATCACCACCAGGGTCGTTCCCACAGCGATACCACTGGCTTCGGCAACCCGTCTGTTAGCACCCAAAACACGCGACTGGAAGCCAAAACGACTGCGCTCCATGATCCACATAACCAGTAACACCATGCCGATGGAGACAAATAATCCCGTGTGCAAATTGCCAAAGCCTAGCTTAGTTAAGCGTTCTGATGCGGTAATAGCGGGTGAAATTGGAAAGCTTTGCGTAGGATCTCGCCAGACCCCAAACAGCAGATGCTGCAACAGCTGATAGGCCACGTTGGTTAACAGCAAGGTCACAACCAGTTCACTGGCGTGAAAACGCTCTTTCAACCACAAGGGGATAGCGATCCATACCGCACCGCCCGCCATCGCCGCCAGTAGCATGAGTACCCAGCGATAGCTCTCACCGCCAATCCCGTTGATCGATACCGCCATGGCGGCAATCGCACCTAACCAAAGCTGCCCTTCAATACCGATATTCCAGAACTTTACGCGCAGTGCCAAGGCCGCAGACAAACCAGCCAGAATCAGGGGTATCGACAGGGTTAAGGTCTGAGCCAGTCCATCCGTTTGAAAGAACACCTGCCAGACCAAATCTTCAAACAGCATGTCGGCAGGCACACCTGCCTGAACCAGTAGCGCTACACAGAGCACCCCACCCAACAACAGCCCAGCGGCAAAGGTCAGGGAGCTTCTTAAAAAGGATATGTCTAGCCGACGCTGGAGAGCAAACTGCACAGCCATTCAGTGGCCTCCTATCATCAGCGCACCGATTTCGTTGGCACTGGCCGTACCAGGCAACTCTCCGGTGATGCGTCCAGCATTCATCACCAGAATACGGTCAGATAAGGTCATGATTTCCTCCAGGTCTTCACTAATCAGCAAGACAGCACCGCCACGGGAAGTCAGTTCGCGTAAGGCGGCATGTACCGTGCCACAGGACTTCACATCCAGCCCACGGGTGGGTGAGTGGGCAATGGCTACAACACAATCCTGATCCAGCTCCCGGGCCAGCACCAGTTTTTGTGCATTGCCTCCTGAGAGCAGCCGAGTCACGCCCTGAGGGCTTGCACCGGTAATCCGATGCTCTGTAATGGCTTTTTGCGCATCCTGAGACAGGCCTTTAGGTGAAATCCAAAGTCGTCCTTTGCGCCCTGAGGCCACCTGCGTCAGCGCCAGGTTATCGCTGACCGGCAACTCCAGAGCCAGCGCATTAGCGGCACGGTCGGCGGGTATATAACGCAATCCGTAGCCGCGACGCTGCGAAACTGAACTGTTCGAGATGGAAAAGCCATCCAGCTGTAATGATCCGCTATCGACTGGCAGGAGTCCCATTAATGCCTCGCAGAGCTGTGCCTGACCATGTCCGCCAACACCCGCCACACCGACAATCTCTCCACGACGTAACCTGATAGCCACATCAGAAACAGCCGTGGAGCCATCATTGCGTGAAGCATTCAAGCCAACCGCAACCAATAAATCAGCGCCATGGGGTTGCAGATTGGAGGGTTGCCGCTGCGGCGCAGCCACATCCCCCATCATCAGATGGGCAATTTGTGCCTGGGTGAGAGACCCTGTGGATAAGTTGGAAGCTACCGTTTTCCCCTGGCGCAGGATGGTCACCCGGTCACTGTGACCCACCACTTCCCTGAGCTTATGGGTAATCAGAATGACCCCTTTACCGGTATTAGCCATCCGCTGAATAGCCGCCAACAGGCTTGCTGATTCAGCATCGGTGAGTACAGCGGTAGGTTCATCCAGAATCAGAATACGTGCCCCCAAAGCCAGCACCTTGCAGATTTCCGCACGCTGGCGCTCAGCCACAGAAAGATCAGCAACCCGTGCATAAGGATCAAGGGTTAGCCCTAGCTGCTCAGCCGTTGTCTGCAAGGTTTTGGCCGCTACCGATAAGCGCTGCAGTTCAGGGACGCGATCAGCCGCCAGTATCAGGTTCTCGGCAACACTGAAGCGCTCCACCAGCCGATAATGCTGATGCACCATACCGATTCCATGTGCGGTAGCATCGGCAGGCTTGCGGATCGAGCAAGGCTGTCCATCCAGGACTATCTCGCCTTGATCTGGCACATACACACCGGTGAGCAGATTCATCAGTGTCGATTTACCGGCACCGTTTTCGCCCAGCAGTGCATGCACCTCACCGGAATTGAGTTCAAAGCCAGCATTATCCAACACAGTGCGCTCACCAAAGCGTTTGCACAAACCACGAAGATGCAGTGTCTGAAAATCAGCTTGGCTCATCAGCGTGTTGACCCGACAACACCCTTAACCAGATAATCCATCTCCCACACCGCTCCCGCATCAAGTTCAGCGCCTTCGGCCAGCACTTCAGTGCCATCCTGTTTGAACAGCGGCCCGGTGAAGGGTGAGAATTGACCGCTTATCATTTCGGCTTTGGCTGCTTCAATTTGAGCCAGCGCTTCAGCAGGTACATCAGCATGCAGCGGGGTGATATCCACTACACCCTCGGCCAATCCAGGAAAAGCACCATAGGGATTTGGCTCCCAGCTACCGTCAATGATTTTCTGGATAGTCGGTACCAGGTACTTGTCCCAGTTGAATACCACCGATGTCAGGTGGCCATTAGGGGCCGCACCGCTCATATCCAATTGAAAACCAACGCTGTAATGGTCATTGCGTTCAGCGGCCGAAAAGGGTGCTGAAGAGGAAAGGTTGTTGGCAATGACATCGGCACCCATTTCAATCAGTGACTGCGCGGCTTGTCCTTCACGAACCGGGTCCCACCAGGAATTGGTATAGATGGCATTAACGGTTGTTTGCGGATGGCTGGACTGAACCCCCAATGCAAAGCCATTAATATCCCAGTTCACTACCGACACAGGGAAACCACCGAGCATGCCCAGTTTATTGGTTTCGCTAACCGCCGCCGCCGCCATGCCAGCCAGGTACCAGGCCTCGTAGGTTCTGGCGTAGAAGCTCTCCAGATTCTCTGAGTTGTAAATGCCGGATGCTGAAAGAAAGGCGACATGCGGATACTTTTCCGCCGCCTGCTTGACTCCTTCAGAATAACCATAGGTGGTGGCAACGATAATATTGGCACCACGACGAACAAACAGATCAATTGCATTCACCAGTGCGGAAGCTTCTTCAGGAATGCTTTCAGCCACCATCACCTTCACATCCAGTTGATCTGCAACTTTCTGGCGGGCGTTATCAATAGCCTCATTCCAGCCCCCATCCTTGGCAGGCGAGGCATAGATAAAGGCAACAACAGGATCACCTTCCAACGTAAAAGGCTCAGCCTGGCTGAAACACGCCACGGAAAACAACACTAAGCCAGCAGCAAAACGTGATACAGCAGGAACAGATAAGCGGTGCATAAGTCACCTCATTCAATTTAGAGAGTTGTGGGTTGACGAAGCTGATAGGTTTGATCAAACCGGGAGCGGATATAGTCCCCGGATATGATTGGCGGGTATTGCGCCGGCCAATCTGGATTCTGGCAGGTCGGCAGTACCTCAATCAGGCTTTGGGAATTAGGCCCAAAGAAAAACGGAATAGAAAATCTTTCACGTCCTGAGGCATTAATGACGCGATGCAGGGTGGAGGCAAAATAATTATTGGTCCAACGCGCCATCAAATCACCGACATTGACCACAAAAGCCCCCGGAATCGGTGGTGCTTGTATCCAGTCCCCCTGACTATTCAGAACCTGCAGCGCCGGCACTTCATCAGTACGCAAAATGGTGAAACATTCATAATCGGAATGAGGGCCTATGCCAATCTGCTGTTCATCGACCTGTCCCTCTTGAGAGGGGTAAGAAAGTACCCGCATATGCGCCATCGGCTTGGTAATATAAGGCAGGAAATACTGCTCATCTAACTCCAACGCCAGCGCAAAGGCGCGAAAGATCATGCTGCCCAAATCCAGCATCGCCTGATGGTAAGCCTGCAGCGCTTCACGAAAGCTTGGCAGATTCTCCGGCCACTGATTCGGTCCATAGCCAAACACACCGGCACAGACATCCGCATCATCCAGCGGCACATCCAAAGCGATATCAAACCCTTCGTGCAGATCTCCTTTACCTTCAACATTGGTATTTTCATGCAATAACGGGGTATAGCCCCGCATATTCATTGAGCGATTAATGTCCAGTTTGATTTTTTCACTCAGGGGGAGGGCAAAGAAGCTTTTGGCCGCCGAGAAAGTCGCATCAATAACACTTTGAGGTACCTGATGGCCGGTGACATAAAAAAACCCTACCTGCGTACACGCCGTACGAACTTCTTCGCCCACGCGTAAGCGGGCCTGTTGGTCAGAGCCATACAAGGGTGAAATATCAATTTGGGGTATTTCTGAAAAATCGAGACTTCTGGCGTCCAGGCCAGAGGCGGTAACCGCGCGAGGCCCCAACCCTGTAATAACCGTGTTCATGCAAGCATCTCCCGTTGAAAAGACTGTGCACTGGGCACATAGCAACTTTCTGTATTAGTTGTTAAAGCAAGAGGTGTGCCATGGCATGAAGGGAGGCTTTCTACAAAAAACAGGTCTGATTGCGAAGCATAAATTGTGCATCATGCACAGCTAGGAAGAGGCGCTAAGTAAAACTGCCCTCACATAGGGCGCTGCGCGCCCTATGTGAGGGCAGAAAACATAACCGGGAGTTTGCTACTCGCCTTTGCTCAACTGCATCCGCGCCGCGTCCAGGGTATTCTGCATCAGCATGGCAATGGTCATCGGGCCAACACCACCGGGAACCGGCGTAATCGCGGCCACTTGATCGTAGACATCCTCGTAGTCGACATCACCCACCAGCCGGGTGCCACTGTCTGATGCAATGCGATTAATACCGACATCGATCACTACCGCACCGGACTTGAGCCAGTCGCGCTTGATCATCTTCGGACGACCAACCGCCGCAACCAGAATATCGGCGTCACGACACAGGCGTTCTATATCCCGCGAGCGCGAATGCACCAGGGTCACGCTGCAATTGGCTTGCAGCAGCAGGGCGGCCATAGGTTTACCGACGATATTGGAGCGTCCTACCACCACCGCATGCAAACCAGACAGGTCACCGCAGGTGTCATGCAGCAAGCGCATGCAGCCCGCTGGTGTACAGGGAGTCAGTACCTTGCGTCCCTGGCTCAGCCCACCGACATTGCTACTGTGAAAACCATCCACATCTTTCAATGGGTTGATTGATTCCAACACTCGGGTTTCATCCATACCTTCAGGCAGGGGCAGCTGTACCAGAATGCCATGAATTTGCGGGTCGTTATTCAACGAATCGATCAGCGCCAACAAGTCGGCTTGTGTGGTATCGGCGGCTAGCTTGTGTTCCAGGGAATAGATACCCACCTCGGCAGCACGCAGTACTTTATTGCGCACATACACCTGACTGGCCGGATCTTCGCCAATCAGCACCACCGCCAGACCTGGCTGGGCACCCTGCTGTTGCAGTTGCTTTACCTGTTCAGCCACTTCAGATAGCACCCGAGCCGAGGCGCGTTTACCATCAATGCGCTTAAAGGGCGCATCCTGCAATGCTAGCTGTGTATTCATCGGAAAATCACCGTTTTGTCCTGATTGAGAAATACGCGATGCTCAAGATGGTATTTTACCGCTTTCGACAACGCTACTGTTTCGGTATCACGACCTATATTGACTAGATCTTCGGGTTTGTAGCCATGATCCACCCGCTGCACTTCCTGTTCGATGATCGGGCCCTCATCAAGATCTGAAGTCACATAATGCGCTGTGGCACCAATCAGTTTAACCCCTCGGTCAAACGCCTGGTGGTAAGGCTTTGCGCCTTTAAAGCCGGGCAGGAAAGAGTGGTGGATATTAATCGCCCGACCGGCCAACTGTTTACATAAGTCATCAGACAGAATTTGCATATAGCGCGCCAGCACCACCAGCTCCGTACCCGTTTCCTCGACTAGCTGTATCAGTTGCTGCTCTTGCTGCAGCTTATTTTCCCTGGTTACTGGCAAATACACAAATCGGATACCCTCTCGCTCAGCCATCGGGCGCAAATCCAGATGGTTGGAGACGATAGCGGTAATCTGCATATCCATTTCGCCCTTGTGGTAACGATACAACAGATCGGTCAGACAGTGGTCAAACTTGCTCACCATAAGCAGCACCCGCATCGGACCATCACTGCTGTGCAGCTCCCAGGTCATGTCGAAACGGCCAGCCACTTCAACAAACCCAGCCTGGATCGCCTTGATATCACCTACATGGCCAGCATTGAAACGAAACACCGCGCGCATGAAAAACCGACCGCTGAATTCATCATCGAACTGAGACATTTCGCTGATGTAACAGCTGTTATCAGACAGATAAGACGCCACCGCCGCGACGATGCCCGAGGTAGCCGGGCAGCTGACTTTAAGAATAAAGTGGTGAGTATCGTGTTGCATGTTAAGTCCTCTGTAGTTTGTTACTGGAGTTTTACTGTTGGTAGCTATAAGTAGCCATCAGTGCGGCGCAGGTGAAACAAATATAATGCCCTCAACCCCAAGCACATCGCCATTGTCCGAGAAGATACCGCTGGCGCGTTCATGGACAGTGCGAATAGTGCCCTGAGCCGTAATCAGTCGGTAGTCCAGATAGACCGGGCGACTAGCCTGCAAGCTCTGCTGCACCTCGGTCCAGACTCTGTCCCGATCCTCTGGATGGATCAGGCTGTTGAAGGTGACAACCTGGCTATTAATCAACTGATCCGGCCGATAACCCGTCAGATCAACGCAACCTTGGCTGACATACTCCATGGTCCAGTGGCGGTTATTACGACAGCGGTACACCATCGCGGGCAGGCTATCGAGCAAATTACACAGGCTGCGATGGCTGGCTGCCAGCGCCTGTTGCTCCTGCACCTGCAAAGTGGCATCACCGAGGCTGACGATAAAGCCTCGACTGTAATGCCTGATCCTTACTTCAACCCAGCGCCGTTCGCCGCCAGGCGTCAGAAAACGCAACTGCATCTGCTCCCAGGCACCCAGTGGTGCCTTGGCCAATCGCACCAGCGTCTGCTTCCACAGCGGTTGGTCCTCAGGATGCACAAAGCTGACCTGCGCACGATAAAGACACTCCTGGGCCGAGTAGCCGGTCAGTTCCTCCCAACCTTTGTTCAGTTGCTGGATAGCACCCTGATGATCCAGGCGTGCCAGGGCCAATGGCAGGCTTTCAAACTCCTGGCCCTGCTCGCGACGAAGACCTGCCAACAGGCCGTACCACCAGCTACTCAGAGTTTTCTGAGGTGTCAACAATGACTTCATTCCTGTCTCCTGGATGCCTGCTGCATCCTGTGCAAAAAACCACCCCGGTGCGCCCAGGCCGCCAGCTCCAGCCGCGAATGCAGCTGCAACTTTGTCAGCAGGTGCTTCACATGGATCTTGACTGTTCCATCACTGATACCCAACTCACGAGCAATCAGTTTGTTGCTTAGGCCCTCGGCGATCAGCAACAGGGTTTGTTGTTCCCGATCTGTCAGTTCAACCTGGCTCGAATCAGGTGCCTCAGCCACTGGGGCCTGGTGCAGACCTTGTAGCATCAGCGGGTCCAGCGTCAGGCTACCCTTGTGACAGCCACGCAACTGGGTTATCAACTGTTCCGGCTCGGTATACTTGAGCACATACCCATCGGCCCCTGATGCCAGCGCCTGGCGCAGATCGGCCTGATCATCCGAAGCGGTGAGGATGATCACCAAACTCTGCGGCAAAGCGTGCTTGTAACGCTGCAAGGCTTCACTCCCCTGAATACCGGGCAGGTGCCAGTCCAGCAACACGATATCCGGCGGATCGGCCAATGCCAGTTGTAAGCCTTCATCCGCGCTTGCCGCTGTCCCCAGAATATGGAATTCAGGCACCGCACCGAGCAGCTCCGCCAATCCCTGGCGCAGCAACGCATGGTCATCGACGAGCAGCAGCTTCAATAGGCTCTTCACTTGTCTCTCCAAACCAGACTCACCCGAGTCCCTCTGGGACGACGCGCTGCCACTGTCAAACTGGCGGAAATACTCCGGGCCCGCTCCTGCATCATCTGCAAACCGTAGTGGCCGCTCGGGTCCACCTGCTGGGGAAGCCCGATACCATCATCCTCGACACTGACTTCTACCCCCTGGCCTGGAAGCGCCCGCACACACACCAGTACCTGCTGCGCATGCGAGTGACGGACGACATTAGCCAGCGCTTCACGGACAATGTGCAACACCTGCAACTCGGTTTCGGCACCCATACAGGGCTCAGGCACACGGTTATCCAGCTCAAATACACAACTGCTGCGCCGTGAGAACTCATCCACAGATGCCCTGATCGCTTCATTCAGGCTGCGCCCCTCCATGGTCAGACGTGACAAGGAGATCAGCTCACGCACCTGGCGATGAGCACGTTGCACATTAGTTTTCAAATCCTGCAGCATCAGCGCCGCTTCTCCCGGGTGCTCCGGGTTATCCAGGACCATCGCCATACAGCTAACACGTATTTGCAGATAACTCAGCTCCTGGGCGACTGAATCATGCAGTTCGCGCGACAACACCGCGCGCTCCGCCGCCAGGTCCCGTTGCCGACGCTGGCGCTCATCCAGCACCAGTGCCAGGGTTTCGCTTAATACCTTGGCCACTTCAATCAGTTGTTGCTTCTGGTGTGGGCGGGGCGGTCGGGCGAACTCCAGCATCAAGATGCCCACGCTGCCATGTCCATCATCCACACCACATACCACCCGATGCCGACCCACTCTCAAACACTGAATACAGGTGTTCAAACTACCCAGCGCCGGACAACGATCCGCACAGACAACCCAGGGACAGCTTTCATGCCGGGAACACAGCCCTTCACGACCCACCTTGTGCAATCCCTTTGGGGTATGCAGAATCAAGGTCGCACCACTGGAGAAGAGTTGCTCCTCCAGGCGTCTCAGCCAGTCGCTCAAGGCATCCTCCAGATTGGACTGCCTCAGCAGCACCAACGGCAGTTCAACCAGCCATTGCTGTTGCGCTGGTTCTTCAGCAGGGCGGGACCAACCCACCCATCGCCAGAGCTGAAGGCCCCCTTTTGCAAGCATCTGAAATGGCATTCGAACCTCATCCTGTTAGTCGATCAATAGACTCAACTCAGCAATTTCTGTGCCTTTTCCGCTGTTATTCTCTGCAAGGTCATACTAACAACAATAAAACCTTTAAGAATATATATTTCCCTACAGTAAATTACAATCAGGGCAGCGCCAGGCTTTCAACCAACTGCACCATTTGAATGCACCCTGGTGCCTGACTGCTGCTTGATAGTGCCACAGCCCTAATCCATCCAGGTATATCTCCAATGGGGTACCCACAACAGGAGAGTTTCAGCCAGGGATCACTGCGCTAGCATCGGGTCATCACTGAATTGTCCGATGGATACACGAATAGGGGAGAGACACATGAATACACGTGTAGCAATCATTGGGGCGGGGCCCTGTGGCCTGGCGCAACTGCGTGCCTTCCAGTCAGCGGCAGCCAAGGGTGCTGATATTCCGGAGCTGGTCTGCTTTGAAAAACAGGATGACTGGGGCGGCATGTGGAACTACACCTGGCGCACCAGCATGGATGCACATGGTGAACCAGTACACGGCAGCATGTACCGTTACCTCTGGTCCAATGGACCCAAAGAGTGTCTGGAGTTTGCCGACTACACCTTTGATGAGCACTTCGGCCGCCCAATTGGTTCTTACCCACCCCGCGAAGTGCTGTGGGACTACATTAAAGGCCGAGTCGAGAAAGCCGGAGTGCGTGACTATATCCGCTTCAACACCGCGGTACGTCAGGTCAGCTTCGATGACAACACTGGCCTGTTTACTGTGACGGTGCATGACCATAGGGAAGATCGGGTGTATTCCGAAACCTTTGACTATGTCGTCAATGCCTGCGGCCACTTCTCCACGCCCAACATCCCTTACTTTGACGGGTTTGAGCGTTTTGGCGGCCGGGTATTGCATGCCCACGACTTCCGCGATGCTCTGGAATTCAAAGACAAGGATATTCTGGTGGTCGGCAGCAGCTATTCCGCTGAGGATATTGGCTCACAATGCTACAAATACGGCGCCCGCTCCATCACCAGTTGTTACCGCTCCGCGCCGATGGGCTACCAATGGCCGGATAACTGGGAAGAGAAGCCACTGTTGCAACGGGTTGAAGGCGATACCGCCTGGTTTGCTGACGGCAGCCATAAGCGCATCGATGCCATTATTCTCTGCACTGGCTACCAGCATCACTTTCCCTTCTTGCCTGACGAACTACGCCTGATCACGGGCAACCGCCTCTGGCCACTGCAACTCTACAAGGGCATTTTCTGGGAAGACAATCCCAAATTTATTTATCTGGGCATGCAGGATCAGTGGTACTCCTTCAACATGTTCGATGCCCAGGCCTGGTATGCCCGAGATGTGATACTGGGGCGTCTCCCTCTGCCGGACAAGGCCAGCATGCAGGCCGACAATCAGGCCTGGCGCGATCAGGAGGAAACCCTGCAAACCGCGCAGCAGATGTTTGAGTTTCAGGGCAGTTATATCCAGCACCTGATCGATGCCACGGATTATCCCAGCTTCAATATCCAGTCCGTCAACGAAACCTTCCTGGCCTGGAAGCATGACAAGTACGAAGACATCATGGGCTACCGCAATAAATGCTACCGCTCCCTGATGACCGGCACACTGGCCACGCCACACCATACGCCCTGGCTGGAGGCGCTGGATGACTCTCTGGAAGCCTATCTTCAGGAAATGCCGCAGCTCAAGTCGGCTGTGTGACTTAACCGCGAAGCTTCAGGAGTTTGCTCATGACCAGGATGCCGACAGAGATAGCACCCATAATGCCTAGAGCCTCTGCACCCGCGGAACCGGCGCTGTATGCACGTGACCAGACGCGCCAGCGCTACCGGGTCGCTCCGGGTAGGATACTGACACTGCAACTGGCGGCAGGGGATGAGTTGCAGGTGATCGATACCGAAGGCTGTCAGCCTGCCGAACTCATGGCGCTGGACGCTGAGGGCAAGCCTGCGCTGGCGGCCCTGCAGTTGCAAAGTGATCCAGAAGGGGTGTTTATTGGCCATCAATTGCACTATCCGAGCGATTTCCCCAACGCCGCACGGCTTTGGAGTGGCGCCACCCCGGCGGGCCATAGCCGCCGTCTGAGCTGCCAACAGCCGATCACCCTGTTACTCGCGGCACCCGGCGGTCACACCCCAGTAGATCAACAGCAGCGCGCCAGCGAACTCTGTGTCTGGCATACACCTGCCAAGGCAGTGCAAATGCCCCAACTGCCCAAACCGCTGGCCGAGGTGCAGGAGGAATTCACCCTGCACCCGGGGACGGCCAGGGCCTATAGAGTCAACGCGGGTGAATACATTCAGGTGATCGATGTGCAGGGCCGCCAGTGTTCCGACTTTGTCGCTTTCAGCCAACCAGCGCTGGCTCAGGGGCAGTCTATCGAGCTGGACCCGACAGTTACCCGCACACTTAATGGTCTCGCCTATCCAGGCCCCGGGCTGTTCAGCAAATTTTATGATCAGCAGATGCAGCCGATGCTGGAAGTGGTGCAAGACACAGTCGGGCGGCATGACACCTTTGCGCTGGCCTGTACTGCACGTTACTACGAAAGCCAGGGCTATTTCGGCCACGACAATTGCAGCGACAACATCAGCCGGGCACTGCAACCCTATGGGGTCGCCGCACGCCCAGGCTGGCCAGCGATCAATTTCTTCTTCAATACCGTCATCGATGCCCACCAGCACCTGCAGGTTGAAGAGCCCTGGTCACGCCCTGGGGACTATGTGTTGCTACGTGCCCTGCAAGATCTGGTCTGTGTCAGCACCTCCTGTCCGGATGATATCGACCCGGCCAATGGCTGGCAGCCCACCGACATTCATATCCGCCTCTACTCAGCCAAGGAGCATTTCAGTCACGCCATGACCACACGAATCACTGCCGATGCCGAAGCTGTGCTGACCCGCCAGAGCGGCTTTTATCCGATCTTTTCTCAAATGACACAGCAATTCACCGACTATCGCGGCTGGTGGCTGCCGACACACTTTAATCACACGGGTCACACCCAGGAATACCTGGCCTGCCGTGAAAAAGTGGCGGTGATGGACCTGAGCGCACTGCGTAAGTTCGAGGTGATAGGCCCAGATGCCGAAGCGCTGCTGGACTACTGCCTGACGCGCGATATTCGCAAGCTGGCCGTAGGGCAGGTGGTCTACAGTGCGCTCTGCTATCCGCACGGCGGCATGCTCGATGATGGCACGCTGTTACGCATGGGGCCGGACAACTTCCGCTGGATAGGGGGAGAGGACTACGCCGGTATTTGGCTACGCGAACAAGCCGAGCGCCTGGGCATGAAGGTGTGGATCAAATCCGCCTCCGAGCAGATCCACAATCTGGCGGTACAGGGCCCCTTGAGTCGCGAACTGCTCAAGCAACTCATCTGGACACCCGCGGATCAGCCCAGCCTGGAAACACTCGGCTGGTTTCGCTTTACCCAGGGCCGACTGGATGATTACCAGGGCTGCCCGCTGATGGTGTCCCGCACCGGCTATACCGGTGAGCTGGGCTATGAGATCTGGTGCCATCCGGATGATGCCGCGAAGCTCTGGAAACGCCTGTGGGAAATCGGTCAGCCGATGGGAATGACGCCGCTGGGTCTGGATGCGCTGGATACGCTGCGTATTGAAGCCGGGCTGATTTTTGCCGGCTACGAGTTCTGTGACCAGACCGACCCCTTCACCGCCGGTATCGGCTTTTGCGTCCCGTTAAACACCAAACCGGGTGACTTTATCGGCCGCGAAGCCCTGCTTGAACGCAGCGCTCATCCCCAGCAGAAGCTGGTAGGGCTACAGCTGCAGGGTAACGAGTCAGCACAGCATGGCGATCCGGTCTATCAGGGCAGGGCGCAGGTCGGGGTGATCACCAGTGCCACCCGATCACCGCTGCTAGGACTCTGTATTGCCCTGTGCCGCCTGGATGTCCGTTATGCCGACCCAGGTCAGACAGTGCAGGTTGGCAAACTGGATGGCCAGCAAAAACGCATCGATGCCGAAGTCTGTGCACCGATTTTTTACGATCCGCAAAAGACCCGTGTGCGGGCTTGAATTGAATCAGGAGACGTCATGATGAGTGATCCAATACCCAGCGCACCGCGCTACACAACATCCACAGAGATCCCTCAGGCTAGGCACTATTTGCTGGCGCTACAGCCTGGCCATGAAACAGCCAGCACTGCGTTGCTAAAGGCGTTGCCATCCGCAACACAGCTATGGCAGCCAACCGCTGACAGCCCGGATTTCAGTGCCTTGAACAGCCTGTTGCAGGCCTGCCATCCCGGTACCCATCTGTGCATTAGTGGTGATGAAACCTTTATCTGGCATTGCCGTAATCAGGCCAGAGCCGCCGGACTACTGGATGCCGAGATGACCCTGCTGAAAACAGCTGAAGGACGCCAGGTCTACTGCGTGCATTGTAGTCAATTACAACCGGTATCCAACGACGATGAAGTGACCTGCCAGCACTGTGGTGTCCATCTCACCATACGCGAGCACTTCTCAAAACGCCTGGGCGCTTATATGGGCGTCTGTCTGAATGCCGACCAACCCTACGGAGCGCGCTGAGATGAAATCATCTGCCATTCAGGTCACCGTCAGCCGGATAGCGTCGCTGACCCCAGTGATCAAGGAATTTACCCTGACGCCAACAGGATCACCCACTGGAACACCAACCGGCACAACCTTACCCGGCTTCTCGCCCGGTAGTCATATTCAGATCGAACTGCCAACACCAACCCGGACACTGAAAAACGCCTACTCGCTGTTGAGCGATCCGGCCGACCTGTCGTGCTACCGAATTGCGGTGCGCTTGCAGGAAGGCTCACGGGGTGGTTCGCGCTATCTGCATGAGGCAGTCAAGGTGGGTGATACCTTGCATATCGCACCGCCAGCCAACCTGTTTGCACCCAGTTCAATGGCACAGCACCATATTCTTATCGCCGGAGGTATCGGGATTACCCCCTTTATGGCATACCTTGCTGAAATGCAGCGCCAGGGCATATCCCACGAACTGCACTATGCCTACACCGGAGGCCTGACCCACGCCTATGTAGAACCACTGCTACAGGCTAAAAATGGCCAGGTTACCACCTACGACAGCACCCGCGGTGAGCGTCTCGATATTGAACAAATCCTGAGCGGACAACCCCTGGGGGCCCAGGTGTATATCTGTGGTCCCGAACGCCTGCTCCAGGCCGTACAACAAACAGCCCATGCCCTGGGTTGGAGTGAAGGGCGGGTGCACTGGGAGGCCTTCGCGGCACCAGAACCCGGACAGCCATTTCATATCTATCTCGCCAAACAGGATAAAACCCTGGCCGTGAGTGCCGATGAAAGTCTGCTGGAAGCACTGGAAGCGGCCCAAATCGAACACCCCAACCTGTGTCGCGGGGGAGTCTGTGGACAGTGCGCCGCCCCTTATCTATCCGGACAGGTTGAACACCGCGACAGCTACCTGCCGTCATCCGATCAATCCCACCTGCTGATGCCCTGCGTATCGCGCGGTGCCTGTGACAGCACCCTGGTGCTGGACCTCTAGGAGAAACCCATGCCGACAACACTCAAACCCGTGGAAAGCTACCGCAACGACTTCAGTTTTCGCAACAGCCCGGAAGCGATCAAGCGCTTTCCCTTTCCCTTCCCGGAAGACCAGTATATGTACTCGGTCAATATCGAACCGGCCAGCAAAGGGTCGCCAGGGTCTGTCTATGAACACTGGTTCGATATCGATGAGCACTACCGTTCGGAAGTCGCCGAGCGGGCCCAGGTATTGGCACAAGATCCGGATCGCTGCCTGGTGATGCCCCACATGCAGCAAGCCGCCTGGGATACCCTGGAGATGCTGATGACACAGTTGTCACAGGACTATCCAGAGTGGTTTACCCTGCAACGCAACGGTGACCAATGGCTGTGGATAAACCGAGTGCTGGAGCTGCAGCAAGCCTTCACCTTCGGCGATGCCAGTAGTTTGCCCTACGAACCGCTGGAATATATCACCCGCCAGGTGCAGGGAGACTTTGCCCTGCTGGATCAACGCGAAAATAACCTGTGGATGGATGCCGGGATGGTGACCGGGCCAGCAGACTGGTCGCTGAAATTTGATGCCGGTATGAGCTTTACCGAATGGCATGCGCCGGTTCCCATGGCGCACCAGATGGGGGTGTTTGACCGGGCACTCAAATACCTGATGAACATCCAGGTCGACCGTCCTGTACGACGGCTCAACTGGACCCTGACCATTAACCCCAGACTGGATACCTCGTCAGAAACCTTCCACCTCTGGGGTCACGAACGCAGCAGCGTCACCACCGAAAACCTGGCCCGTCAGGTCCATCTGCGCGTCGAGTTGCAGTTTCTGTCTCGTCTGCCCCGCAGCAATGCACTGATGTTCAGCATTCGTACTTATCTGATCAGCCTGGAAGAACTGGTAACCCAACCCGAATGGGCCTGTCGCCTGCACCGAGTACTGCGCGATCTGCCCGATGAACTGGCCGACTACAAGGGCCTGAGCCAATACCGGCCACTGGTAGTGGAATGGCTGCGTCAGTTTGACCCGCAAGTGACCGCCTGTACGGCATAAAACCCTCACTTATCACCCGAACAACCGGCTCCAAATGGAGCCACAGGAGAATAGACTATGGCAAACTCTTGGCGCCAGAGCGCACTGGCAGAACGTCACCGGGCCCTGGGCTCACATCTGGAAGACTGGAACGGCATGGGTACCGCCTGGACCTATGCCACCGATCTGGCCGATGCCCACGAAGCGATTCGTACCCGTGCCGGACTCATGGATGTGTCGGGGCTGAAAAAAGTCCACTATGTCGGCCCGCATGCCGAATCCCTGCTCGACTACGCCACCTCCCGGGACATCTCCAAGGTCTATCCAGGCAAATCGGTGTATGCCACATTCCTGAATGAAGCCGGCAAGTTTGTCGACGATTGCGTCATTTACCGTACCGGACCCAATGCCTTCATGGTGGTACACGGCGCCGGTAACGGCTATGAAATGCTGGTACGTTCGGCCCAGGGTCGCCAGGTCGCCGTCCTCTTCGATGACGACCTGCACGACCTGTCACTGCAAGGCCCGAAAGCGGTGGATTTTCTGGAAAAGCATGTGCCAGGCATCCGCGAACTGGCCTACTTCCATCACCTGCAAACCAAGCTCTTCGGCTGCCCGGTGATGATCTCCCGCACCGGCTACACTGGCGAGCGCGGTTACGAAATCTTCTGCAAAGCCGCCGATGCACCGCTGATCTGGGACAGCATCCTGGAGCAGGGCGCGGAACTGGGCATCGTGCCCTGTGCCTTCACCACCCTCGACTGGCTCCGAGTGGAAAGCTACCTGTTGTTCTTCCCCTATGACAATTCAGAAAAGTATCCCTTCGACAACGAAGCGGCAGGCGACACCCTGTGGGAACTGGGCCTCGACTTCACCGTATCACCCACCAAGGGCGAGTTCCGTGGCGGTCTGGAACATGTCCGCCTGCAAGGTAAAGAGCGCTTCCGCATCTTCGGCGTATTGGTCGACGCCACGGAAGCCGCAGGCGAGGGCGACAGCCTCTGGGCCGATGGCCGCCAGGTTGGTGTCATCACCTGCGCCATGTACTCACGCCTTACCGGCAAATCCATGGCCATCGCCCGCCTGGAACCCGCTTATGCCAAACAAGGCGCCCCACTAGAGGTGAAAGGCCAGCTCAACACCACCGCCATCGCCCACACCCTGCCGTTTGATGATCCGGAAAAGACCAAACGTACAGCTAAGGGTTAAACCTGGACAGGCCAAGCCTCCCGACATTCAGAAATTGAGTAAGGGAGGCCCAGGTCAACCGCAGAGATACCCAATCCTCAAATTTGCCTGCTATAATCCCAAACACAATTTGAGTCAGTTACAGCTGTGATGGAGCACGGGCCGGGCGGTAGCGTGTCTGGCGGTTAGTTAATCATCTATCCAAAGGGCTTGAAACGTTGCGTTCATATATGCCGATGACATGGGTGTAAATCATCGTTGTACTAATCACGAATGATCAAGCACTGCTGAGAAAAATCAACATCCTGTACACGCAAGCGAACCGACTCCATTACTCGAAGCCCAGAGCCATACATCAAACTGGCGACCAGTTTATGATCACCCTCCATAAAGCCTAATACACGCATGGCTTCATCATGTGAAAAAACAGTCGGTAAGCGCCTGCCTTTATTAGTTCGGGTAAATGCCAACTGGCCAAGATCTTTGTGCAGAAAGTGCTTATAAAGAAACACAATCGCATTCAACGCAGTTTTTTGCGTGTTGATAGCAACGTTACGTTGGTTAGCAAGATAGCTTAACCAGGCATCCACCTCGATAGCTCCCATCTCTTGTGGATGACGTTTCTGATGAAAATAAATGAAATCCTTTACCCAACCACAATAGGTTTTCTCTGTGCGGTAGGCCAAGTGCCGAGTGCGAACACACGCGCGGAACTGATCCATAAAGCGGACGGGGTTTGCAGGTAAGGGAGGCGGTATATCATCCATCAACAGATCCTTGTCATGAACCAAGCTTCAATACTGTTTTTATATACAGTATAAAATATATAGTCAAGACAGAGAACTGGAAAAATGATCGTAGAGGCTAAAATCTGGAAACAAAGTATTACAGCCATACTAATATATTTAAAATCATACACTTGTTACTAAGTTGGAAAATCGTGATAGTGGCCTCAATGATCGTTTTTCTCGCCAGACATGAAGACCGCACATGTCGTAGGAGATTGACCAGTCCTAGGTTTTGGATTAGTTTGAGTTAAATCAATGTGCTGAGATAGAAGTCTTGGCAAAGTGGCCTTTAAGGCTACGATATAAATGTTGGACATAACCGCTACGAGGTAGATCAATAAATTCAAAGACTTAAAGGCATATGGACATGCCGAATAGACTCTTGCAAAATGTGTTTCGGGCTTACAGCTCGGAGCTGGCTCAGCAGCCTCAGCCGCTGAAAAACCGAAAAGCCATCGATGCGATCACCTGCTGTCGCACCCCTGAAATGGGTGTAAGTACCTACCGGTGTGCCCAAGGGCATGGCAGCTGGGAGCATTATCACTCGTGCCGTCATCGAAGTTGTTACTTGTGTGCTGAACACCGGCGGGTAGAGTGGATCGAGAAGCAAAAAACACGCTTGTTGGCCGTACCTCATTTTCATTGTATTTTTACCCTGCCACATGAGTATCTGCCCTTATGGCGTTATAACGAAGCACTGTTTGCACGGGTATTGTTTCGTGCAAGCCAAGAGTCTTTGCTTGATCTTTTGTCGGCTCGGAAGCACGGAGGTATTAAACCAGGCCTGCTAATGACGCTTCATACCTGGGGACGTCGCTTGAACCTGCATCCACACATTCACTGTTTAGTCACAGCCGGTGGCATCCGTCACCGCTTCTCGGGAATGGAAGGCCCTCGGCGACTATTTGCTACCCACCAAAGTGCTTATGCAGGTGTATCGGGGCAAGGTCCAAGCCTTTCTTAAGATGGCCCTGGATCAGGGTGAATTAGTGTTGCCACCGGATTCAGGTAAACACGCCTTTTTAAGTCTGCGCCGTAGCCTGTACAAAAAGTCGTGGAGTGTTCGGATTGAAGAACGCTACGCGCATGGAAAAGGTGTGATGTTGTATTTGGCTCGCTATTGCCGAGGCGGCCCTTTGAACCCCAAGCAGCTCAAACGCTGGTCGGGTCATCACGTTGAAATGAGTTACTTCGATCATCGAAAACAGCGCACGGCTATGCAATGGCTAGCGCATCAACAACTGATAAAACGACTCTTAGAGCATGTACCTGCTGAAGGTGTTCATACCATCCGTCATGCAGGCTTGTATGCTTCAGCTTCGAAGGACTATGAGGCGATATTAGCCCAATTCGGTAACCTGGAAGGACAAAACCTGAAAACTTGTGTTGATAAGGAACATCGGTTAGTTTGCTGTAAATGTTGTGGTGAGCCGGGTTTGCTGATTGGGCAACGGTGGCGCCAGTCCAAAAAAGGAATTTCCTATATAACGGCAGGCGTCAGAGATTGTGCCAGCGGTTATCTCCAACAAAACGATGCACCATACACTGCAAACGTACTACTTAGTGATCTCGCAGCATTACCACCGTGATCATTTTTTTTGGTTCATGCAGCGATGGTGATCTAAGCGTTAGGTTTCATTATGCCAACTGTTCACCTTGATGCTGAGTCTATTGCCGAACGGCAACTATTGGCTGCACTTCAATTGGCGGCCGCTAAAAACTGGATTCCTGCCATTACCTTGGCTGGGGCGGCAGAAGAGATTCTGGGAAAAAGGCTCCGTAAACTTGGACGGCCGCCGTCATTTGATAGTATGAAAGCTGCTGTCTTAGAAATCGCAAAGCAAGCTGGCGGAGACGAGCCCGGCTTAGAAAAGGACATCGCATATCTCATCAACCTAACCAAGAACGAATTAAAGCACTATTCTGGAGATGAACTCATTGAGTTCGACCTTGAGCAAGATGGAGTGGAAATTCTAGAACGGGCCATAGCGAACTACGAAATGCTCACTGGTACAGTACTACCGGAAATGCTTCAGTTCTGGGCTAAACAAAGTGAAACCTAACAAATCGCTCAAGTTCGTTCCGCGCTTCGCGCTCCACCGGACGCGGCAAAGCCGCGCCGCTTAGCTCAAACGTTAGCCATATCTAAAGGTAAGAAAATGCAGGATCCAGCAGGGACTATAGTAATTGGAGTCATTACAGGCCTTCTCACAGCCTCTGTGCTGCTGATCCTTAAAAGTCTTTTTATGAATAGTTTTTTACCATGGTATAGGCAGACCATTTTTCGAGGGCTGGATATAAGTGGGAATTGGTACGCTGTTGGGCGTACCCAGAAAATTGTATTGGAACTCAGACAGTCGTGCGAAAGGCTATCTGGAAAAGCCACAGTCCAATTGCGAGCGGATAGCTTTGATCGAGACCGGACTGACCTCCACATTGATGATATTCGAACCTTTGAGGTTACCGGGCAGCTTTCGGAGCGTTTTGTTTCCTTACAACTCAAACACACAGACCCAAAGAGGCTTGGAGTCGTTACATTCCTTCTTCAAGTTCAGGGTGATGGAACTAAGCTAGAGGGCCAAGGGTCTTGGTATACGCCTCTTTCAGAACGCATCGTTTGTGGCAGTAGGATGTTCTATCGAGACGAAGCTAGGGCTCTGCAGACAGAGCGCCCACAAACTCCACCGATCGAAATCGAAGGGGATGAAGCTGCCGAGGACGACACGATTGCTAACGGAAACAAGATTCCTCCTCAAGCCCCTATGGGCTAACAAATGCAGTCAAGGGACGCTCCTTACGTCGCGCCCCTGCCGCCGGCGTTAAATTTTTAATTGAGTTAAGTGATGAACATTGAGATTGTAGAAAAAGCAGATCACCTTCAGCTATTAGCGATCTGGGAAGCATCGGTCAGAGCCACGCATGATTTTTTGGCGGAAGATGATTTACAGGAGTTAAAACCATTAATTCTTGAGCAGTATTTCGACGCAGTTGATTTAACGTGTGCTAAAAATAGCAATGGTGAAATACTAGGGTTTTGTGGCGTACATGATGGCAATATTGAAATGCTGTTTATCTCACCTGATGTGCGTGGAAAAGGGATAGGTGCTTTGTTAGCGGCCCATGCAATCAAAGATCAGGGAGCAACTAAGGTTGACGTGAATGAACAGAATGAGCAGGCGCTAGGTTTTTACCAACGTATTGGTTTTACGGTAACGGGTCGCTCACCAATAGATGGTCAGGGTAAGCCTTATCCGCTGCTGCATATGGCACTATAAAAATTTAACAAGGCCAGTCAAAGCGACGGCTTTTTCGTTGCGGCTTCGCCTTCACTACAAAGCCGCGCTTGCTGGCGGCGTTATGACGTGCAGGGCCTTGATTTATTGAGAAGAAAGTTATGGCATATGTGATAGCTGATACTGGAACGGAAAAGCAAAAGTTATATGCATTTGACTCTACGTCTAGCGATGGGAACGTTACTTGGGAATTGGTTAGAATTGAAAATACGAAATATGATCATGATGGTGCAATTCTCCTAAATGCTCATATGTTAAGTGAGCTTAAAGCTAAAAATGTAGCAGTATTTGAGTCTAAAAAGTCCGCCAAATCTGCATATCATAAGCTTGGAATATCTACTTGTCGGTATGTTGAACTGGTTTTTGAAATATCCCATGAATATAAATTACGAAAATATCTTGGCTATTCTTCATGGACAAAACTTAATAAAACTAAAGAGTCATAACAAATAATTTTAGTCGCCCGCAAGCGGGCTGGGACCTCCACTGCTACGCAGTTACGGCCCCTAAATTAGGCGTTATGTGTAAGGGAGGCGTCAAGCTATGCAAGAAAAGTTTGTTTACGTATTTTCGGGGGAGTTTGAAAATATTGGAGCAGCTTGCCTCTACTCTCAGTCTCAATGGGAGCCAGAACCAGATGAATCAGTTTCTGATGAAGAGTATGCAGCTTGGGAAGATCGGAATCCATCCCATAAACTACTAAAGAATATCGACTCATATTTAGATGAAGACTTCATCGAAACAGTTGATTTAGATTTTCAATACCTCTCTAGTATAGGAGTTGCGGCCTCCGATATAGCTCATATCAAAGAGAATATTGGTGGGGCGAACGTACTTGTGCTGGTTTATGAGCAGGCTTTAGGTGGCTTCCCTTTAAAAGAAACACCAGTTTCCAATTCATCGTTAACTTATTGTGGCCAGTTCAAGTTCCACTTTAAGCTTTAACACATAACAATTAATTGTAGTCGCCTCAATCAGGCTGGGACCTGTACTGCTACGCAGCTACGGCCCCTAAATTAGGCGTTCAGGCTGTAGAAAAACCTCTTCATCTATGGTCTGATGAGATTTTCAGGAGACGGAGGCTCTGGGATGGCTCGATTCAAACATTACGACTACAACCAGATGTCGATGGTGGTCATCAACTAC